>Ga0326727_10001803_pt1 | contig 76822 bp, 56 predicted proteins | sample MB2enrmetagenome_FD_207643 | JGI IMG/M metagenome (GOLD analysis project Ga0326727, IMG submission 207643) | Lab enriched peat soil microbial communities from McLean, Ithaca, NY, United States - MB29MY | ecosystem: Environmental > Terrestrial > Soil > Wetlands > Peat | place: USA: New York... | reverse complement strand
CAATGTTGAGGAACAGATTGCTCAGCTCGAGTACGATATGAAATATGACCACCTGAACCTTCCGCAGTCTCTTCTCCAAATCCAGCAAGGCCTGGACGACCACGACTACGTCGAGGCCACGCTGATGATTCCCACACTGCAACAAATCTCCACCGACCCTCACTTCATGCACCTGGCCCAAGCCCGCGCCCAAGATATCTTGCAACGGATTCAGGAGAACAAGTAGCGCTTCCGGCGCCGCGATCGGGTGAGAAGCGCCCTCACCGAAGTTCGGCTCAGGCAAAGGAACTTGCACTGCCTGCTTGGGGTAAATTGCGCGGAGGATCAGTCACGGCGCAGCTCCATGACTGGGGGAGTATCTTCGTTGCCGGCGCATCCCGGAAGCGGCAAATTCCCGCTCAGGAAATCACTAGGCCCGCGTAACCTACCACCGCGTCAAAGTCGCCGCTGACGTCAGCCGAGGTGGCATAGCGGACCAGTTCCGCGCGGGCAGCACCGAGGTCTTTGACCGCCGTGAGCATGGCGACGGCGGGGCCGTAACCACACATCGAAATGTCTTCTTGGCGAATGACCTCATACAAACCTGCGGGATCCAGCGCCAGAATCTGGTCGATGGCTTTGCGGTCTTTGACCCGCGTGACGTCATCAGGCTCGTAGTGGTTCATATCGCTGGAAGCGACAATCATCACCGGGCTGGCTGCACCATTCAACGCCTGGCCCATCCCATGCCCCAACGCTTCCAAAGCCGCATAACGGCTTACGCCGATGGCAATGGGGACAAAGGTGAATGCGCCCACGCTGCGCTGCAAGAAGGGCAACTGCACTTCAATCGCGTGCTCATCTTCGTGAGCCTTGGCGTCCTCCATCAGGAGATGGCAGGAATGTTGCAGGCTCGCCGCCAATCCGGCGTCGATGGGCACGGCGCCCAGCGGCGTCATCCACTCGCCTTTGGACATGATTGCCAGGGGTGCGCCGCGTCCGGTGTGATTGGGACAAAGAATAATGTACTTCGCGCGCGCTGGCAGCCGCTGAAACACTGCCCCCGCCACCGCGCCGGAATACATGTATCCGGCGTGGGGAACCATGCAGCCCAAAACTCCTTCCGTCTTTTCCGGCGCCGCGTCCGCTGCAAGATATTGGTCGACCTGCCGAGAGAGAGCCTCGGGATTGGCGGGATAAAACCGCCCCGCTACGGCCGGGAGTCTGACCGCAGGCGTTTGCATGGATGAATCCTAAGCCTCGCCCTACGCCGATGTCAAGCGGGCGCGGAGGGGACGGGGCAGTCGGCGGTCGGCGGTGACCAGTAATCAAGGCGCCGGCACAAAGTCAAAGCAGAATGCAAAATGCAAAGGGCAAAACCGGCTGGTTTTGACTCTTGCGCTTTGCCTTTCGACTCCTCCATCTGCCCACCTGCTTATCTGCCTATTTTTCTCTGCCCGCCGGCTCCGGCATATACATATGGAATTCTCCCGGAGGGTGGGTGTGCTCAAACTGTATCGTACTGTGATATATCCCGAACTTATGGGCCAGCGCTTCCCGGACTTGGTGGGCGATTTGCTCGCTTTCCGAGGTGGGCATATCCAGAATGTGAACGTGGCAGGAGAGGGCGTGGGAATTTGATCCCAGGCTCCAGATATGCACGTCATGAACCTCCTTAACCCCTTCCACGCCGAGGATGGCGCCTGCCACGCTCTCCAGATCCATGCCTTTGGGCAAGCTTTCCAGCAAAATGTTGGTGGAGTCGCTGATGATTTCCACCGCCGACCACAGGATCAAGCCCGCAATCAGGAATCCCAGGGCCGGATCAATCATCGTGTGCCCGGTCACCCGGATCAGCCAGGCCCCGGCGATGATCGCCACATTTGAAAGCGCGTCGCCCAGGTTGTGGATGAACACCGCGCGCAGGTTCAGATCGCTCCGTTCGTGCACCAAGCCCCAGGAGATTCCCCCATTCACAATCAGGGCGATGAGGCCGACCATCAGCATGGTTCCCGACGCCACCGGTTCCGGCCGCACGATGCGTTGGTAGCCTTCGTAGCAGAGATAGATTGCCACCGCCACCAGCAGCAGGGCGTTCACGAACGCCACCAGGACGCCGGCGCGCTGATACCCGAAGGTCTTGCGGTGGTCGGGGGGCCGGCGCTCGAAATACAGCGCAATCCAGGAAAGCACCAACGACGGGACGTCGGTAAGGTTGTGCCATCCATCGCTCACCAGGGCCAGGCTGTGCGACATCGTCCCGGCGATGAACTCCGTTGCCACCAAAGCGAGCGTGGCCAACAGAGCGATTCTTACTACCCAGGTTGCCGCCTGCCCGTGATGGTGGTCATGCTGGTGGTGTGAATGCACGATGCTCTCTGCGCCATTCTAGTGCCAAGTGGCAGGAATTGGCGACACTATTTGCAGCCGGGCGGAAGGGCGGGGCTTTACAGGCTGGGGAACCCCGCCCCTGCTGTCATCCTGAGCGCAGCGAAGGGTCGCGCCCTGAGGATTCTCAAGGCAATGCTAAATAATGCATAACTGTATTGATAAATATCATTACTTGTCAATGCCACGCTTGAATCCCCGGCTTGGGACCACGGGGCGCCCCTGCTCAACCCCACCCCAGTGCTCGGCGCGCCCCCTCCTCATCTGAGAGGGGAAGCTCTTTAAGAACTCTCCTCCTGATTCAGAGCCTGCCCTGAGCCTGTGGAAGGGAGGGGTGGCGCGCCGAGCGCCGGGGTGGTTACCCGCTGCGGGGAGTTTCTCCTCAGCCTCTAAAGGCCCGCCCTTCCCAAACAAGCGAGAAATCGCTGTTAAACCAGCTTGGCGGTCAAACTGATCTGCGCCCCCGCCAGCACTTTGGACACCGGGCAGCCTTTCTTGGCGTCGTCGGCGTACTTGGCAAAGGTCGCGGCGTCAATGCCCGGTATTTGCGCTTCCGTGTTGAGATCGATGCGGGTGATGCCGAAACCCTCGCCGACTTTCTCCAGGTGCACCGTCGCCGTGGTGTGAATGCGCGTGGGCGTAAAACCGCCCTTGCCCAATCCCGCGGACAGGGCCATGGAAAAACAGCCGGCGTGCGCCGCCGCAATCAGCTCCTCGGGATTAGTGCCCGTGCCGCTCTCAAATCTCGAGGAAAAAGAATATGGCCCTTCGTAAGCGCCGCTTCCCAACTTCATCGTCCCTTTGCCCTGAAGAAGATTGCCCTTCCACTCCGCTTCTGAAGTCCGTGCAGCCATGCTGTGCGCTCCTTTAATGAGATTTTGAGCTTTTCGCTCCCCGGGGAAGAAACCACGGCGCTGGCGGCCTGACCCGCACTCCGCTTTTCGCCCTCGTGGAATTCAACCCCGACATTTCAGTATAACACCGTTGGCGGCGCCGGTTGCATCCCCGCCGGGCATCGGTCCATCGGGAGACCGGGAGATCGGGCGATCTGGTGATCGGGTGATTTGGCGATTGAATCATCGGTTCATAGAGCCATCGGGTGATTGTCGATTGCCGATTATCGATTGCCGATTGTCGATTTGCCATGGGTGATTTAGGCATTGAGCTTTCCGGTCTGAGATCTCCGAATTGACATTTTCCCTTCACTGCCTCGCACACCGGACGTAATCGGACGTCGGACATCGGACTTCGGCCCTTCCTGCCGGCGAAGCCGGCCTCTACCTCGCCACACGATCCAGTACCCGAAACCTGGGCAAGTTGAAACGTTGACACCTTCGACCCTGCCGGAGGACAATGTGGTGGATGCACAGGTATCTGAAGGCCGCATGTTTCCTGGTGCTGGGCGCAGTGGTTATTCCACCCATGGTCCGCGCGCAGGTCTCGGAAAAGCCTCCTACCCCAAAAACCTATGACGATTGGACCTACGTCAGCCCCGGTCCGGCGAAGTGTGTCGAGATCGGGAATGTTTACCTGCACAAGGGCAAGCTGCAAGGGGCTCTCAGCCGATTTCAGGAAGCGGTGAAAGACAACCCGCACTACGCGCCCGCCTACCTGGGGTTGGGCAAGGTGTATGAGCGCATGAAGGAGAAGCAGAAAGCGCTCGAGGCTTACGAGCGTTATCTCGACGAGCTTCCCTCCGCCAAAGCCGCCCACGAAGCCAAGGACGCCCAGCGAGCCCTGGCGCGCTTGCGGAAGGAAGTCGGGGCGGGCAATCATCCGGACGTGACGGGTGAAAAATAGCCAATGACGGACGACCAGTCCTGTCATCCGATTCTCCACGACCGATGCTCCAAGCGCCCACTCGCAAGGATCAAGCCCCTGACACATTGCGCTCGGAGCGTTTTATTAACTGCTTTATTTTCATCAGCATCCTGGCAATAAGCCCATAAGTCGATTGTTTTCATCAACATCTTGGCAGGACGGAAAACAGACATTTTTTCTATATGTGTTTTCAATAGGTTACGGAAATCTAGCTCCATTTTTTGCCCCCCTTTTTTCTGACGAGCCCAGTCCATCGTGATCGACTAACTACCTTAATTTCAATAATATAGATTTTATCGAGATTTCCATAGATTGTCACTAACCCCTTTTCTTTCTTGTATATCCTGGCAAGCCATGGTTCCAGTATCTCCCCTTCTCCCCATCGTCGTGCTAACTATTTGTTTTTGAAAGAGATAATTTGTTCGGACATCTTGACTCTAAACATTAACCTCTTTCGATTCTTGTACATCTTGGCAAGCCACGGATTTCTCTCATTGCTTCCCTCTGCCGCTCACAGCGTTTTGTCTTCAGCAGCAGGCTGGTAACCGCCGGATTTCGCGAAAGTGGGAACCCTGAATTCCCCGCATAAGCGGATGCGGTCGCGGCCCTCCTCGGTCAGGGGGACGTGGCAAAGGTTCTGGTTGCGCCGATTGGCGGCCACTTTCTTTCCGGTCATTGGCAGTTTCTTGAGGAGTGCCATGGGGACCTTGCTTAAGCAGAAGTAGGCTCGCACCTGCTCCAACCGAAACTAGCCTCTCTAGACTATCGATGTTCCCCGGCAACTTGTCAACACAATTATGGGATATTTTCTGCCGGCAGGAAATAAGGGTAAGAAGCCGCGTCGATGGAGTTCGGGAGAGTAGCGTGGGGCGTAACCCCCCTTACCCCTGCCATTGAGCGATGGAGCTTCATCCAAGGAGGCTTTAGAGAATAGCGTGGGGCGTGCCCCCCGCCGGTCCGTAAACTGACGGGCGGAGGACCGCAGCCCATGGTGCAAGGTGTCCCGATGATTTCGATCGGGAGCCGCAGGGAAATCGGCCCCATCTCGCCCGAGCTCCTACTCCCCAATCCCTGATCCCGCGCTGTATGGCAATACCGTAAGTTCTTTTTTCTTAGCAAACATTTGGGGGCGCAGGTTGAAATCCAAGAAACCTCTCGTCCGCTTCGTACCTCAGCACCTCCTTCCGCCAGGGCGGCTCTACGACCCCAGGGAGAAGGTTGGAAACTATGCCGCCCTCTCCGAGGGGAGAGGACCCCAACCGGCGCTTTCACCAGCCTGTCAGTTGACGGAGAAGGGGGCCCCACGTTCTGCGGGTTGTGGGGGTGAGGGGTCACTTCGCCAGCCAATCACCATTGGGTTGCGGCTTTGCCGCGCTATGCTACCCGCTGCCACTCAGGGAGAAGCGTCCGGTGATGCTAAAAACCAAAATGGCTCTCATGGGCTATGCAGTGATGCTGGTTGGATTCCGGGGCGGGGCGCAGACGTCCAAGCCTTCCGCGGATCACCGCCGCTGTATTAAAACCGCAACCAGCAGCGTGACGGGGAGGATCGCAGGGCCTCCCCGGCCCGCTCGCCATGGCGATCCGGGGTATTCTCCTAGACGAGGTGAAGATCCTTGATGTGGTCGAGCAATTCTTTTTTGTGGACCGGCTTCACCAAGTAGGCATCACACGATCCCTTGATGGACTGGACGACGCTCCCCACATCGTTCAGCGCCGTGGCCATGATGATCTTCACCCTCTTCGCGGGTAGTGTGCCTGCGGCTTCTTCCATTGTCCGGATTTCGTTAAGGGCTGTGTGCCCGTCCATTTCCGGCATCATGATATCCAGACAGATCAGGTCGTACGCTTTTCCGCTCTCCTGGGCAGCGCGGAACGCTGCCACCGCCTCCTTGCCGTTGACGGCGATGTGGCATTCGCCGTATTCGGTGAGAAACGATTGCAGCAGAAGCCGGCTAGTAAAGTCATCTTCGACGATAAGGGTGCGCATCTTGGTGATCCCTCCTAAGGCTGACCTACACCCACCCTGACTGATTCAGGGTGGCCTGGAGCAGTTCGAATTGCTCCTCCAGCCGGGGCAGCAGGGCCAAGGCGCGGCTCAGTTCCCCCCCGGCCGCCGCCTTCTCCGCTTCCGAGCAGAGCGCTTGCAGGACCTCGGCGGACACCGTGGCTGCCGCTCCCTTGAGGGCATGCGCCTGCAGTCGGGCCCCTTGAGCATCGCTGGCGGCTAGCTGGCCCTTCAGGGTGCGCAATTGCTGCGGGACGTTTTTCAAGAACCCGGTGACGACCTTGCTGGCAAGGTCCTGGTCGCCCATAAGGCGATAGAGCAACTCTTCCCGGTCGAAAACAACCATGGTTTTCGCCGGCGACTGACCGGCGCGAGGGCTCACCTCGCCGTCAGCGGGTGGGATCAGCCATTTCTTCAGGGCGGCAGCCAGTTGCCGCGGTTCGACCGGCTTGGCAAGGTAGTCGTTCATTCCCACCCGCAGGCATTTGTCCCGGTCTTCGGGCATGGCATCAGCCGTGAGGGCAATAATAGGAATGTCAGGGTTGCGCGTCCCTGTCTGGCGCTCCCGAATGCGACGCGTCGCCTCGTAGCCGTCCACTTCCGGCATCTCGCAGTCCATCAGAACCAAGTCAAAGTCGGACTCGCGAAGTGCTAGGAGGGCCTCCAGGCCATTGGCGACCAGCTTGGCGCGATGGCCGAGCTTGTTCAGCATCGCCACGGCCACTTCCTGGTTGGTCAAGTTATCCTCGGCCACCAGGATGCGCAATGAACGGATTGCGGGAACCGGGGAAGGGGGCGAATGGAATTCCGCGGTGGAGGAGACGGCCGCGATGGGCTTCGCGCTCAGAGCAAGCAAGGCTTCTCGCAGACTGCGCTCCCAAATCGGCTTGGAAACCTGCCCCGCGAATCCCAAGGCCTGCAGGGTTGCCCAGTCGCTCTGGCGGCGCCGGCAGAAGCTCGTCATCAGCACGAGCGCCGTCTGCCTCAATTGCGGATCAGCCGCGATCCGCCGTCCCAGTTCCTCTCCATTCATGCCGGGCAGGCTCGTATCCAGTAACGCAATTTGGAAGGGGTCAGCACGTTGGGCGGCCTGACGGAGAATCGCCAAGGCGGAGTTTCCATCCGCAGACCCCTCGGGGCGGCTACCCCAGGAGTTGAGGATTCTGCATACCAACGACCGGTTCGTGGCGTTATCGTCCACCACCAGCACCTTCACGTCGCGCAGATTGGACTCCATGTCGGTCACCGGCGCGCTCGGGGGCGGTTGCTTCTCCAAGACGGCCGTAAACCAGAACGCCGATCCCTTCCCCTCTTGGCTCTCGGCGCCGATTTGGCCCCCCATCAACTCGACCAGTTGCTTGGAAATTGCCAGACCCAACCCTGTGCCGCCGTATCGACGCGTGGTGGAACCGTCGGCCTGCACGAACGGCGCGAAGAGGGCGGCGGCGCGGTCCTGCCGGAAGCCAATGCCCGTATCGCTCACGGTAAAACGCAGAGTGGCCCCGCGTTCGTCCTCCGCATCGAGTCGTACTCGGATGGAGACCTCGCCCTGATGCGTGAACTTCACGGCGTTCCCCAGCAAGTTCACAAGCACTTGGCGAACCCTGCCGGGGTCGCCCCGCAGCAGACAGGGAATTCCCAGCTCCAGGTCGCAGGTCAGCTCCAGCCCTTTCTCGGACGCCTTGATGGCCAGCACGGCGGCGGCATACTCGAGCACCAAGCGCAGATCGAAATCGGTTATCTCCAGCACCAACTTCCGTGCCTCGATCTTGGAGAAATCCAGAATGTCATTAATTACCACCATCAGCGCTTCCCCGCTGGTGCGTACGATTTCGGCATACCGCTGCTGCTCCGGCGTTAGGTCCGTACCCAGAAGCAAACCGGCCATACCGATCACGCCATTCATAGGAGTGCGGATTTCGTGGCTCATATTGGCCAGGAACTGGCTTTTGGCCTGCGTGGCGGCCTCCGCCCGCCCCTTCGCTTCCCCGAGATCTTCCACGAGCTGGCGAAGCCTGGCCGCGTTCTCTTCCTGCACGCTTCTTGCTGACTCCAGGTCCGAAGCGTATCGGGACAGCGCCTCCTCCGCCTGCTTGCTCTCGGTGATGTCATGCGCAATGGTCGCAGCGCCGGCAACCTTGCCCTCGCCGTTCTTAATGGGAGAGATCGTAAGCGAGACGTCGACCTTGCCGCCGTCTTTCCTAAGGCGGACCGCCTCCATACGCTCAATCCGATGTTCACTTCTGATGGTCTCCAGAATTCTCTCGAGTTCGTCGGCGCCCTCCGGCGGAATGACGATGGAGATGGGCTGCCCCACGGCCTCTTCCGGGGTGAAGCCGTAAAGCCGTTGTGCTCCCCCATTCCAGCTCGTGATGACCCCTTCCAGGGTTTTCCCGATGATGGCGTCGTCGGACGATTCGACGATAGCCGCCAACTGAGAGCGCGTCTGCTCGGCCCGCTTGCGGACGGTGATGTCGCCGAGGATGCCCACGGCGTGCCAGCCGCCGTTGATTTGGATAGCGGAAAGCGATAACTGGATGGGGATTTCCTTGCCGTCTTTTCGCCGGGCTTCCAGATCGCGCGTTTTGCCGATGACGGGGCCCTGTCCGGTCTGCCGAAAAGCCGGGAAGGCGGCCTGGTGCGCGGCATGATAACGCGGGGGCACAATCAAGGCATGCAGGTCTTGGCCAATGGCTTCAGCGCTCGTGTAGCCGAGCATGCGCTCGGCGGCCGGGTTCCAAAAGGAGACTCTGCCTTGCGGATCCATCATTAGAATGGCATCCTGGGCCGAGTCGGTGATGACACGCAGGCGGGATTCGCTGTCCCGCAGCGCATCCTCCTGCTGTTTGCGCATCAGGGCCACACCGATGCTGGCGCTTATGCCCTCAAAGAACTGGATCATCTCCAGGGTGAAACAGCTTTTCTTCCGGTCATTGAGCTGAAGCAAGCCCACGATGCCGCGATGGGTGCGGATGGGAATAAGCGCCACGGAACAATACCCTTGATGAACACATTTGTTGCGGGGATTTAGCCTGGGGTCTTGGTGGGCGGGAAGTTCCAGCAAGGGCAGCGAGTTGTTGGTCCAGCAACTTCCACCCTTGGTAAAGAGGGGGTTCGCCGGATCTGTCTTCCCGGAAAGGACCAGGCCGCAGGTGCACTCCAAGCTGATGTTGCCGTCCTTATCCCGGCAAGGGCCGCCGTCCTTATCCCGTGCAATCAGGGTGTTTTCCGTCAGCAGGAAACCGTCGGAAAAGCCGCTTTGGGCAAAGTAGGGGAAGTCATCGCCGCTTCGTAGTCGAATCCCTACGGCGTCGAAACCCGTTTCCCGCTTGATGGCCTCGAGAATACGGTTAACCCCATCAGATACGCCTAGAGGTTCATTAAGAATACCCAGAATTTCAGCGGAAAGAGATTGGTGACGTTCCGCCCGCTTGCGCTCGGTGATGTCCTTGGCGTATAGATTGACGTAGTTCGCATCCGGGACCGGACAGAGGCTTGCCAGGTAGGTTTGCCCGTCGTAGGTCACCTCCGCCTCGCGACGCGTGCCGTTTTCCATGGCGGCCATAGCAGGCCCGGCAATTTCCGGAGGAACCTCCTCCCCGAGGTCCCTCCCCCAGATTCTCAGCAGGTTGTAGGCAGAGGCATTCGCGAAATCGATAATGCGGCCCTGGCTGAGACGCAATACGGGATCAGGGTTTTCCTGAGGCAGGCGTGCTGCTGACTCTAAAGCCGCCTCCAGGCACTTGCGCTCGGTGATGTCGGTAAAGAAACCGACGATGCAGTCCTTCCCGCCCGCCTCCAGCCGGCTGGCGTTGACCTCGGCATAGATCGTTTTCCCGTCTTTACACAGGCAAGCAATGGCGGTCGCCGGCTTTCTTTCACCGTGGGTCTGGGCCGTGCATCCTGCCACAACCTTTTCCCAATCCTGTTGGGGATGAAGATCACTTACGCCCATGTGGACCAGTTCATCTTCCGTGTAGCCCAACATTCGACACACGGCGGGATTGGCGTACACGAACCTCTGGGTTTCGAAGTTCGAAACGAGCATCCCCTCCGCCGCCTCTTGAAAGAAGCTACGGAATCTCTCTTCGCTCGCCCGCAGGGCCTCCAGGTTGCGGCTCTTATCGAGGGCGATGGCGATCAACTTGCCAAAGGCCATGGATATTGTGGCGTCCGCGTCGGTGAAGCCTCCGGGTTTGTTAGCGAGACCCATCAGGCCCACCGTCTTGCCCTGCACCAGCAGCGGGGTGAACATGACGTTTTGCAGAGGGGCGTGCCCTCGCGGCATCAATTCCATCCATTTGCTGTTGGCGAAGTCGTTGTCGAAGACTGCCTCACCGGTGCGGTAAGCCTCCGCGCGAAGTCCGCGGATGGGCATGCGCAGAGAGGGGTCAACCGTGCAGGACATGCCCCCCGCCTCCAGGAAGACAACCTCGTTTTCCGTGCCGTCGCTGGAGAGCAGGGCCACATAGCCGGCCGGGGTGCCAAACAAACCCTGGCAGGCGGTGAATATGGCTCGCGCTGTTTCCCCGAAGGTGGCGCCATCCAGCACCGCCCGGGCCCCCTCCAGTAGTGCCGCGACCTCCTTCTCTTGCCTTTGAGACTTAATGAGCGCCAGGGTGAGTGCTTCGTCCGCCCGCTTGCGCTCGGTGATGTCGCGGACAACCGCCTGGAGAACCGGTTTGCCATCGAGTTTCATGGCACAGAGCAGCACATCGGCGGCAAAAGTATCGCCGGTGTCGGTTCGCTTGTGGACCCACTCGAAATGATTGGCGCCCTTTTGCGTCGCCAGGGCGATGTGTTGATTGGCCAGGGTCAAGGAATCTGTGCCGCAAGGCTGCAGCGGCGGCGACAAATCGGCGGGGTGGAACGAGCAGATCTCCTCCCGGGTAGCGCAGCCGAAAATCACCAAGGCCGCCGGGTTGCAGTCGAAGAATCCCTTCGCGTCAAGCAGCATGACCGCGTCAGTGCTTGACTCATACAGCGCGCGGAACTTCGTCTCCGAGCGGCGCATCGCTTCCTCCGCCCGCTGACGCTCGGTGACGTCGCGAATAGCCGCCACCAGGATACTGCGTGACTGGTTGACGAAGTAGTTGAGGGCGATTTCGACCGGGAAAATCGTACCATCCTTCTGGCGATGCCAGCGCAACTGAACACTCGGCCGGCGGTCGGCGATGGCTGTCCGGGTTTTCTCGGGCTCGGACGAAACCTCTTCGGCCGTCAGAAGCAGAAACTCTTCGCGACTGTATCCATACAATTTGAGGGCGGCCCCGTTCGCGTCCAGAATCCGGCCGGTCTCACAATCCGCGACGAGGATGGCATCGGACTCCACTTCGAAGAGTCGCCGGTAGCGATCCTCGCCTTCACGCAGCGATTCCTCCATCGCCTTGCGTTCGGTGATGTCGCGCGCGAAGGCGAAGGCGTATTCCTTCCCGTCGAACTCCAGGTAGTTGGCCGTCACCTCGACCGGAAAAACCCTTCCCTGCTTGGTTTGGTGCTCGGTTTCAAGTGTCAGCGAGCCGCGCGATTTGACCTTTTCCCAAAACGTTCCCCAATCTGCCTTAGAGAAATGCGGATGAATATCAAGGACCGTCAAGGAGAGAAGCTCCTCGCGGGAGCGTTCCAAAGCGCGGCAGGCCGCCTCGTTGACGTAGAGGATGCAGCCTTGAGGGTCCGTCCAGAAGATCGCGTCCGAGGCGTGCTCCAGGGAGAATTGCGTCAGCCGAAGTTCCTCTTCCGTCCGCAAGCGCTCGGTGATGTCAAAAGGGGCGCCGTCCGCGAAGCGCACACTTTGTATGTTCTCCATACCCCCCTCAAACCACGCCTTTCTGCTGCCGGGTGCCCGCGCCATCCTTCTGAATCCAAACTCCTTGCGAGCCCGGGAGGCTGGCTTCAGCGCGCCCCCCTCCCCCCGGCTAGTGCTTGCCTACTCCACCACCGCTCGTTCTCTTAACGGTGGTGAATGCTAACCGCCGGCTGGCTTCTGGTCCGGCTGGCCAATTGCGCCCGCGGGCCGGTTCCGCCATCAAAAGGACTTCCGTTGTCTCGGTGCCGCTATGCCCTCGTCGAACTTGAATGGCCCCACCAGCGGAGTGCGTTTTGCCGCCATGCGGGCCGATTCCTGCGCTGTCGGCTGGGTTTGTGTGGCGCCTGGTGCCTCACTCTTGGCGGCCTGCCCCTCGCGCTTGCCTCCGCCCAGGGCAGATTCCTCCCCAGCGATCGTGGAGGGACCAAGTTCCAAAGCCCGCGTGACAAAGACCATCGAACAGACTCCCGATGACGGGGGATCGAACGCAAATCCCCTTAGTTTCCAACATCGGCAACAGGTACCGGAACTTAATCACGCCAGGCTCCCGCTTTGGAGAGCGGGCCGATCGTTCCTTGACGCTTTCGACCTTGCGAGCCGGAATCCAATGACAAGGTCGAGCGCTTCATCAAGACTCTGGGCGAGGAGTGCTTCGCCGTCCACCGGCGCACTCTCCCTCGGCCCGTCTACGGGTCTGAGAGGGATTCGGGCATACTGTGGCCTCGCGCGGGGAGGCTCTTTTCACCCCCACCACCCTCAGGGTGTAACTTAGGACTTGGGACACTGCCACTGTAGCTGTAACTGAGGGTGCTTTGGCGGATGTTCCGAATCGTCCGGCGGAGCAGCTCCGGGACCCTCGAGATTACGGGACTGGCATGTCCCGCATAAATCGTCGCCACGTCGCGGCTGGCGATTCTCTCCAGCGAAGCCAGGAGTTCCCCGGGGTAGGACCCTCCCGGGGTCTTCACATCGAACGGCATGTCGCCCGCGAAGAGGGTTCGGTCCCGGGCACAGTACAAACAAATCGAATCCTCGGAATGTCCGGGAGTATGCATAACCTCGAACTCCCGATCGCCCAGGCGGAGGAATTGGCCGTCAATCAACAGGACATCGACGTGCTTGCCCGGCGCAAAGGCGCATACTTTCGGGCGGTAACACGCCACGATCGCGCCCAGGCCGGCGGCGTGGTCGTAATGCCCATGTGTTAGCACCACCTGCGCCACTCTCTTCTTCCCGATCCCGGTGCACAGGTCGTCAATTTCGCCACAGACCGAACCGTCAATTCCCACATCCACCAGGCTGTTGACATCCTCCCGCTCATTCGAGTCCCCGCGCACCAGGTAGGCGTTGCAGGAGTAATTCTGCGGGTTGCCGTGAAGGAGAGTAATTCGCATCACGCACTCTCGGCTTTTTGGCATAACTTGCCGTCGGCCAGGACTCGGACAAACAGCGGCGCCACTTCCGCGGGGACTTCCTGGAGCTCGTCGAGCGCCAGATAACCGCCGGGGGAGAGGACCTCGTGAAACATCCTGATGACTTCCACCTGCTGCTCGTACGCCAAATGCAGCAGTACGTTCTTGCACACGACCAAACTGAAATCGTTGCCAATGGGCCGGAGTGACCGCAGATCGTGCTGCTGGTAGAAGATGCAGTGGCGAAGCGCGGCGTCGAACTCCACATAGCCGGCGCGGGCCGCAGGGACGCTATACTTGGCCAGTAATTCTTGATGAGGGCTGCCCTTAAAAAGTTCGCTCGAGTAAATCCCCGTGGCAATCGTGTTGGCAAACTCGATGTTCTCCTCGATGTCGGTGGCATCGATGTGCAGGGTGTCGGCGCCGAAAGGCCACAAACTCTCAAATAACAACATCGCCACGGAGTAGGCCTCTTCGCCGCTGGCACAACCGGCGTCCCACACCCGAATCGTGCTGCGCCCCAGAACGCCAGGCAGGACGTGTTGCACGATGGAGTCAAGCACGCGTTGATCGCGAAAGAAAAAGGTGAAGGCCACTTCTAATTTCCTCTCTTACCGCAGAGGCGCTGAGACGCAGAGAAATGCCTCTTTGTTTTCAGACCGCTGTGCCTCTGCATTGCAAGGTCGTAAATGCTTGTTTCTTTGGCAAGCATTCTGCGTCTCGTAGGGGTTGGGCTTGTCCTGCCCTTGTAGTTTGTCGGCGGAGTGGAACGAGGGCAGGGCAAGCCCAGCCCCTACGAGACGCTTCGGTTGCGGCTCCGCCACGATGGGGCGTTCGCAGGGCCCGCACTGATACGACTCAGACAATCTTTTCCGACGCCTCTTAAAAACCAAAAGGGGTTCGGGATTTGTGACGAGCATCCCGAACCCCTCTTTGCCCGCTAGGGCCAAGTTGTTTCCTTACTGGAGGCGAGTGGTAACCCCCGCCGGAGTCTTGGCCCGGCTGGCCAATTGCGCGTCGCGCACCTGTTTAGGCGTCAGGTGGACTTCCGCAGCCCCGGCGCCGCTTCCGGCGTCGCCGAACTTGAATTGCCCCACCAGCCGCTGGAGTTCTGCGGCCATGCGGGCCAATTCCTGCGCTGCCGTCTGGGTGTTGGTGGCGCCTTCTGTAGTGCTCTTCGCGGCCGTCGCCACCGATACGATATTCTCCACAATCTGCGAGCTTCCCTTGGCCGCTTCGCCCACATTGCGAGTAATCTCGTTAGTGGTGGCGGTTTGTTCCTCCACCGCACTGGCGATGGTGTTGGAGATATCGTTCAGTTGGTTGATGATGATGGTAATCTGACCGATGGCTTCCACGGCTCCCTTGGTATCACCTTGGATTGCCTCGATCTTCCTGCTGATATCCTCGGTGGCCTTGGCGGTCTCCTTGGCCAGTTCCTTGACCTCGTTGGCAACCACCGCAAAGCCCTTGCCGGCCTCGCCGGCTCGTGCCGCCTCGATGGTGGCGTTCAAAGCCAGCAGGTTTGTCTGCTGCGCGATGGAAGTAATCACCTTGATAACCTGGCCGATTTCGGCGCTGGATTCGCCCAACTTACCCACCGTGGCGTTGGTGGTTTCCGCCGTCCGCACCGCGGCCGTGGCGATCTTGGCCGCTTCCGTAGCGCTTTTAGCGATCTCCTTGATGCTGGCACTCATCTGTTCCGTTGCCGTTGCCACGGTCTGGATGTTCTTGGAGACTTGCTCACTGGCGGCAGAAACGACGTTGGCTTGACTGGAAGTTTCTTCCGCGTTGGAACTCATTTGCGCGCTGACGGCGGAAAGCTCCTCGGAAGAAGAAGCCAGGGTCTGAGCGTTATTGCTGATCTGCCCCATGCTCCCCGAGAGTTTGTCCGCCATAACGTTGATATCGTCCTTGATGCGCGCATGGTCGCCCTGATAGTTGCCCACGACATGCGCCGTCAGATCCCCAGCGGCAACCTTCTGCAGAATTCCGCCGGCTTCCAGTACGGGTGCAATGACCAAGTCCAGGATCTCGTTGACGCCTTGCACGATCTTGCGGAATTCACCTTGATGCTTGGCGGCATCGGCGCGGGTCGACAACTTGCCCTCCATCGAGGCCTTGGACAGCGCATTGACGTCCCCCGCCATGTTTTGCAGCGCCAGGGCGACATTGTTTATAGCCTGCTTCATCTTCTCGTGGTCGCCCTTGTAGGTTTGTGCGATTAGTTCGTCGATCTTGCCGTTCGAGACTTGGGCCAGAATGCGGTTGCCTTCGCCAATAGGCAGCAGGATGGCGTCCAGCATGTCGTTGACGCCCTTCACGATGCCCGCGTACGCGCCCTGGAATTGGTCGGGTTTGCCGCGTTCCGAGAGTTGCCCTTCACGCGATGCCTCGGTCAGCCGCCCCATTTCCTTCTGCAAGCCTTGCAGTACTGTGGCGACGTTGTTTATGGCCTGCTTCATCTTCTCGTGATCGCCCTTGTAGGTTTGCGCGATCAGCTCGTCGATCTTGCCATTGGAGACCTGGGCCAGAATGCGGTTGCCTTCGCCGATAGGCAGCAGGATGGCATCCAGCATGTCGTTGACGCCCTTCACGATGCCCGCGTAGGCACCCTGGAATTGGTCGGGTTTGCCACGATCCGAGAGTTGCCCTTCACGCGATGCCTCGGTCAGCCGCCCCAGCTCCTTCTGCAAGCCTTGCAGCACCACGGCGACGTTGTTTATGGCCTGCTTCATCTTCTCGTGATCGCCCTTGTAAGTTTGGGCGATCAGTTCGTCGATCTTGCCATTGGAGACCTGGGTCAGAATGCGGTTGCCTTCGCCGATGGGCAGCAGGATGGCATCCAGCATCTCGTTGATGCCCTCAACGAGCTTGCGGTAGTCACCCTGGTGCTTAGAGGCCTCGGCGCGGGTCGCCAGCTTGCCTTCCCCGGACGCCTTCACCAACACGCCGGTTTCGGCGACCAGGGCGTTGACGGCGTCGATGCACATGTTCAGATTGTTCTTGATCTCATTAAAGTCGCCCTTGTAAGTGTCCGTAATCTTGGCAGGGATGTCTCCCTTGGAGATCCGGTCCACATACTTGGCAGAGACGTTCAACGGCCCAATTACCGCGTCCAGGGTCTCGTTCACGCCCTGCACGATCTTGCGGTATTCACCTTGATGCTTGGAGGCATCGGCGCGGGTCGCCAGTTTGCCCTCCACCGCCGCCTTCGACAGTGTGCCGGTGTCGGCCACGAGGCCGTTGACAGCATCGATGCACATGTTCAGGTTGTTCTTGATCTCGTTAAAGTCGCCCTTGTAAGTGTCCGTGATCTTGGCCGGGATGTCCCCCTTGGAGATCAGATCCACATACTTGGCGGACACGGTCAAGGGCCCAATCACGGCGTCCAGGGTCTCGTTTACACCCTGCACGATCTTGCGGTACTCACCATGATGCTTGGAGGCATCGGCGCGGGTCGCCAGTTTGCCCTCCACCGACGCCTTCGACAGCGTGCCGGTTTCGGCCACCAGACTGTTGATGGCATCGATGCACATGTTCAGGTTGTTCTTGATCTCGTTGAAGTCGCCGTTGTAAGCATCCGTGATCTTGGCCGGGATGTCTCCCTTGGAGATCAGATCCACATACTTGGCGGACACGGTCAAGGGCCCAATCACGGCATCCAGGGTCTCGTTTACACCCTGTACGATCTTGCGGTAGTCGCCCTGGTGCTTGGAGGCATCGGCGCGGGTCGCCAGTTTGCCCTCCACCGCCGCCTTCACCAACGTACCGGTGTCGGCCACCATGCCGTTCACGGCATCAATGCAGGCGTTCAGGTTGTTCTTGATCTCGTTGAAGTCGCCCTTGTAGGTGTCCGTGATCTTGGCCGGGATAGCTCCCTTGGAGATCAGGTCCACGTACTTGGCGGAAACCGTCAACGGCCCAATCACGGCATCCAGGGTCTCGTTTACACCCTGTACGATCTTGCGATAGTCGCCTTGATGCTTGGAGGCATCGGCGCGGGTTGAGAGTTTGCCTTCCACCGAGGCATTCACCAGCATGTTGACGTCCCCCGCCATGCCTTGCAGTGCGGCCGCGACGCTGTTTACAGCCAGCTTCATCTTTTCGTGGTCGCCCTTGTAGGTTTGGGCGATCAATTCGTCAATCTTGCCCTTGGAGATCTGGGCCAGAATGCGGTTGCCTTCGCCAATGGGTAATAGAATGGCATCGAGCATTTCGTTGACGCCCTTCACGATGCCGGCGTAGGCGCCCTGGAACTGGTCGGTTTTGCCACGTTCCGAGAGTAGTCCTTCACGCGACGCCTCGGTCAGCCGCCCCAGCTCCTTCTGCAAGCCTTGCACAACCGTGGCGACGTTATTCACGGCCAGCTTCATCTTCTCGTGGTCGCCCTTGTAGGTTTGCGCGATCAATTCGTCAATCTTGCCCATGGAGATCTGGGCCAGAACGCGGTTACCTTCGCCAATGGGCAACAGGATGGCATCCAACATCCCGTTGATGCCCTCGACAAACTTGCGGTAGTCGCCCTGGTGCTTGGAGGCGTCAGCGCGGGTCGCCAGCTTGCCTTCCGCCGACGCCGTGGACAACACGCCTACTTCCGCGATCAGCGCTTTGACTGCCATGCGCAGCCGCTCAATGTTCTCGTTAATGAAGGCTTTTTTGCCGGGGAATTTTTCCAGCTCAGCATCGAGATTGCCTTTGCTAAACTCGGAAACACAGGCCATCGCCTTCTTCTTCACGGTAATATGGCCGTTGACCATGTCATTGACACCCTTGGCCATCGTTTTGAAAATGCCCTCGAACTTCTCCTCGGACATTTGCACATCGATGTCCCCGGCGTTGTGCGCCTCGCTCATGGCTTTCATTTCAGCCGCGAAGGCACTCAACTCATCAACACCTTTGTTTTTTGTTTCTAGAGTTGGTTCTCTCTTCATATCATCCTCCATTTAGTGTATTTTCCTGGCTAAGCGCCTATTGCGGCAGTCGTCACCAGATTCAGCATTTTGTCCGTATCTAAAGCGATCAGTAACGTACCCTTCAATTTGTAAACTCCACGAATGAGCTCCCGCGCCTCTCCTGCGAGAGTGCCGGGCGGCAACTCGAAGGTTTCATCCTCGACTTCCAGGACGTCGCCAATCTCGTCCACGAGCAGGCTGACGGCGCCGTCCTCGTGGCGGATCACCACGTTCATGGGGAGATCGGTCGAGGCGCGTTCCCGCAGGCCCAAGCGGCGCCGCAGGTCAACGGCCGTAACAATCTGCCCGCGCAGGTTGATGAGGCCTTTCACCACCGACGGGGCCAAAGGCACGCGAGTCATTTCCTGATAGCGAATGACTTCCTGGACCTTCTCGACTTCGACTCCAAACAGCAGCCGGTCGACCGCAAATGTCGAAAACTGTTTCTTCACTGCCATGAGATGTCCCCTATCTAGGCTGCCACTGGTTCGCTAAAGAAGTTCGGGTCAGCCGTGGTGATAATGCCTTTCAGATCGAGCAATTCGGTGACTCGGCCCTGGACGACCATGGTGCCCAAAGTTCCCTGACGGCCCGAGTGTTTCTGGATTTTTGCCGCCTCGTGGGCGATGTCGAGGATGCGGTCCACCACCAGCCCCACGCTCTGGCCCTGGTCGGTGTACACCACCACATGGATCTTCTCGTCTTCCGCTGCGACTTCCGACGGGTCCGAATTGCGGGGTTGTTGGCGGCGTTCGGCGAGAGCGGAGGAGAGGTGAATTAAAGGCAATATTTGGCCGCGATACTGCACCACGTACCGCCCTCCCGCTTTCTCCATGGCGGTGCGGGCAAACTCTTCCAAGCGCGCCACGAGGGAGAGCGGCATGGCCATCCGGGCATCATCCGGGCCTCCCAGCAGCAGGAGCGATTCCCCATCGTCGTGCACGGCCTCCGTTTGGGCGCTCTTGTCTCCCACACTGCGACTGTCGCGAACCTCGGAAACCACGTTGGCCAGTTGGGCCAGCCCGAGGACATCGAGGATGAGGGCCACCTGACCATCTCCCATGATGGTGGCGCCGGCAAAAGTGGGAATGCCCTTGAGTTGCTTGCCCAGGGGCTTGACGACAATTTCTTCCGTGTCGTTGATTTCATCGACCACCAAGCCAAAATGCCGGTCATCCGCCTGCAGAACAACGATATTGACAGCATTGCTTCCCGCTACCTGGCGTTCGAGCCCCGTCAGAAGGGATACGATCTGCCCCGAGAGCGATTCAACCTGTACGAGCTCCCTCTCCGCGCCGGCAGTATTGCCAGAAGTCTTCAAAGAAATAACTTCTCGAACTGCCCCATGAAACTGCTGGTGCAGGCTTTCCAACTGCTTCATTTCCGGCAGATTTCCGAACTGCTGCAATCCCGAGGAGTACAACCACTTTCCCAAGGCGCAGTCCTTATGAGAGCCGGCTTCATTGATGGTCAGAGTACTCTTGCCATCCAGGAAATCCTGCAACCTTGACTTCCAAAGCAGGTGTTTGCTGCGAGCGGAAGCAAAGTCCAGTGCCTGCGCGTCAGAACCTGCTTCGACAAGGGCTGGGGAGCCTGCCGGGGCATTCTGCCCCGATGCGGTTCCGCTCCCCTCCACGCGCAGGACGTGGTTCAGGTTCACCAAGGGCAGAAGGTTTCCGCGCAACCGATAGACGGGCGCGCCGTGGATCATCTCGATCCCTTTGCGCGCCTGCTCACCTTCCATGCGGACAAGCTCCAGGAGGCTGACTTGAGGAATGGCGTAGCGATCCCCTCCACTGGTCACCACCAGCGCCGGGATAATGGCGAGAGTCAAAGGGATCTTGATCTTCACGGTGGTCCCGTGGCCGACGCGATTTTGAATATCGACGGTGCCGCCGATTTTCTCGATATTGGTTTTCACCACATCCATGCCCACGCCACGGCCGGAAACATTCGTGACTTTTTCGGCGGTTGAGAATCCGGGGAGAAAGAGCAGGTTCAACAGTTCCCGGTCGGTCAGGCGGGCAGCTTGGTCAGAGGCGAGCAAGCCTCTTTCCAAGGCCTTTTGCTTGACTCGTTCCAGATCGATCCCCGAGCCATCATCGGAAATCTCGATATTGACTTGCCCTCCTTCGTGGAAGGCGCGCAACAAGAGGTGGCCCTCGGGGGATTTTCCCGAGGCCAGGCGCTTTTCCGGCATCTCAACGCCGTGATCGATGGCATTGCGGACGAGGTGGGTAAGGGGATCTTTGATCGACTCGATGATGGTCTTGTCGAGCTCGGTCTCCTTACCTTCCATTTCAATGTTGACCTGTTTGCCGCAAGCCGTAGCCAGGTCGCGAACCACGCGGGGGAACCTGCTCCAAATGTTTCCGATGGGCTGCATGCGCGTCTTCATGACGCCTTCTTGCAGTTCGGTGGTGATGAGGTTCAACCTCTGGGAGGTATTCAAGAAGCTCGTATCCTGTTGCGTCGAGGAGAATTGCAGGATCTGGTTGCGGGCCAATACGAGTTCCCCCACCAAGTTCATCAATTTATCCAGCAAGCTCACATCAACACGAATGTTGCTATCGGTAAGGGCCGAACCGCGCGCATCCGCCTGCACCTGCAAAGCGTCCTGGACGGCGGCGGGCCTGGCGGCCCCCTTATCCACAAGGATTTCGCCGATGCGGCGGTCATCGCCGTCGCGCTGGAGTTTCAGCGCCTCGTTAACTTCCTCAAGATTGACCCGGCCGGCTTGCACCAGTATCTCTCCCAAGGGCAAAGCGGGATCGTCATTCACCAGCCCGTCACTGCGTTCCTCCGTGGCGGGGGGCGCGGGCGGCGGGAGGGCAGACAGATCGGGGGGGGCGGCAATCGGAGAAAGTGAAACGGCGGGCGGCGCCAGCGGCAAGTCGGCAAGGGGAGAAGGTGGAATGGCAAGGGGCACGGGCAGCAAGTCGGCGGGTGGAGTTGGCGGGGGCGCTACCTCCGGCGCGGACTTCCTTTTTTTCTTCTTCTCACCTCCCTGCAGACGGGTCAGTGTATCGATGAGGGAAGTGAAATCGCCCTCGCCTTCCTGACCGTCTTTTTCGATATTCAAGAGGATGTGGCGAACGGCGTCCACCATGGCCAGAAGGCCGGAAGTAATTTCGGCATTCAAAAGGAGGTGACCGTCACGCAACTGGCTTAGCAGATTCTCACCCACGTGGGTCACGGACTCTAGATGAGAGAAGCCCAGGAAGCCACTGGTGCCCTTGATGGTGTGGATGGTTCGGAAGATGCTGGAGAGAACCTCCCGGGCAGTCGGATCTTTCTCTAGAGTCACCAAGTCCCGGTCAAGCTGGTCGAGGTTCTCGTTGCTTTCGACGAGGAAATCTTTAACGATATCGTCCATATCGCCCATTGTTGAATTTCTCCCTTCGATGCAAGCTGCAATGGCAAGAATGGGATCAAATCCCCTCCCCTGCCACGTGGCTCTCGACTGCAATTAGAGTTTTGTTTTTCAAACCCTGACATCTTCCAATTTTCCGGCGTGCCTGCTGTGGCCACCAAAGCACTGTGCCGTACACAGAATGCTAATCCGTGTTCAGACACCCCTTTTATCGGCAGACTAACCTTTCGCATTAATGTTTTTTTGGTAGCGGACAGGAATTGTGGCTGGCGCACGACCAAGAGGAAAACGGACTTTGGGGGGACGGGCAGCGGGGAAAGTGTAAATGCGGGGATCCTCTTCCTTGCCTGCCAGCATTTTTTCGAGATTCGGGGGGGGTGATAAGGTTAGGCGTCACAACACTGTAGATCTTGGGCCCCTTCCACCAGTAAAACGGCAGCACCCCATATAACCCTTTAGATCCCTTTACAATCATTACTATCTGTTATGAATCCGTTACAGCCCTTTCGGCGCACGATGTGGGGCTTGGATCGCCTTTACGGGAAGCTGGGCTCTAAGCCCGGTCTTTTAGTCTGAATCCTGGCCATCGGCCCCGGCCGTGATGGCCTGCTCCTTCAAGCTATGCATACTCAAGTGACTTGCGGATTCCACCACAAAACTGGGCGCGGAAGGACTATCGCCGGATGGAGCCTACTAACACGGGGCCGAGGCGCAAAAGGGCCGTTCTGTCCGTCACGAAAGCAGGGCCATCGCTCGACCTTGGCGAAGGTGGTTCTTGAGGGGGTTTCTTCAGCCAGACAGCCGCAAAGAGCCCGATTCCCGAGTGGGCGTGGCCTCGTAAGGGGATCCTTCGCTGGCGAGGGTTGTGGGAGAAGGCGACGGCAGGTGATCCGCTTGATACCAGGCTTCGCGAACGGTCGAAAACTTCTCAATCAGCGAGCGTAGAATCTCCGAGGAGTTTTCGATGTTGGCTTTCAGCATTTGGGCGCGAGCGTACACGTACAAGGCCTTGAGGGTCTGGGCCACTTCGCCTCCCACTTCAAAGTCCAGTGTCCCCTCGAGCTGCATGATGATCGCCTGGGCGCGATTCAGATTGGTGCATTTCATCGAAATGTCGTGGGTCTCGATCGCGGTCGCTGCCCGCTGCATGAAGGAGATAGCGCCATCGTAAAGCATGACGACCAAGCCCAAGGGCGTGGCTCCTTGGACAGAGAACTGACGATAGGCTTGGGCAGGTTGTCTCATAGGGTACCTCATCCCGTTGTCTTGGGAGGATTGAGAGCATTCAGTTGGCTATTAATCTCGGCGAGCGTTTGCGGCAGTTGCTCGAGCGTCGTGTTGATGGTGGAATATTCTGTCGTCAGTTGCGTCTGCGTGGCCTGGAGTTTCGTCTGAAAAACACTGATCTGGCTGTTGAGGTCGGTTACGTTGTTTTTGATTCCGTTCATGTCCAGGTTCAAGGCGCCGGTGGTAGGATTGGCCAGGGCGGTAAGACTTGTCCGGATTGTCTGGCCCACGCCGGAAGTACCCTGGAACAGGTTCTGGACAGCGGAAAAGTTATTTTGCAGGGCGTCGTTCAGCGTCGTACTGTCCACGGCTAACGTCCCATCGTCCTGCATTTCAATCCCAATCGATTGCAAATTGACAACGCCATTGTTTCCGGACATGCCGGAGCTGATGGCAGACAGCAACTGTTGTTGCACAAAATCCACCGACGTGTCTCCTGACAAATTGCCGGCCGCGCCCGTGCTGCTGTTGGTTTGAATGCCAGCATTGACCGCGGTGATTAAGGTGTTCCAATCACTGACGAAAGTGTTGATGTCGGTGGCGATGGGAGTCAAATTGGGAGAAATCTGGAGGGTTACGGGGGTGTTCGTCCCTCCCGAGTTCGTCACGCCGGATAATGTCAGGGTCAAACCGGGAATAACCCCCGTCACCGTGTTGCCGGCGCTAGTGACAGGGATGCCGTCGACGGTAAGGGCGGCATCCACCCCATCCACGGCATCGGTAATACCCATTCCGTTTTCCGCCGGTGGGCTGGCGGGGTTGTACGGGGTGGTAGCGAACCCCATCCCGGTGGTATCGTTCGACACCGTAATCACTCCCGCCGCACCGGAACTCTGCGGGATCAGCGCCAGGCGGGCACCCGCGGCAGTGGTGACCACCGAGGCCGTGACACCCAGGTTTTGCTGCCTATTGATGTAGGTCGCCAGTCCGGCGAGCGTGGTCGTCCCGTTGGTGCTATTTACGGGAATGTTCACCGCCGCGTTCGAGCCGACCGTAAGATCAAATGATCCGGGGGTGAGCGCTGCCGACGCCGAGGTAAATTCACCGGAATAATCCGCCGAGGTGTTGTCGGTAAGGGCTATCTCGCCCCCTGCGCCGGAGCTTTGGCTTTCCAGGGTCAGGCGGGATCCCGAGCTTTCCGAAACTACCGAGGCGGTGACCCCCAGGTTCTTGCCATTGATGTACTGCTCCAAGCCACTCAGGGTGTTGGTTTTGTCGGCGCTGTCCACATTAATGGTCACCGGGGCATTCGTCCCCACGTTAAGGGTCAAGGTTCCCGTGGGGAGGTAGGCGGATGCCGAGGCGAAAGAGGCGGAATAATCGGCGGAAGTGGTGGCGAGCTTGGTGACCGAAACCGTGTGGATCCCCGCCGCCGTTCCGTTCGCCGCCGTGGCGCTGACCAGATCGTTGTTCGAGGAACTCACCGACAGCCCTCCGAAATCCCCGGTGAAATTGCTGAGGGTCTGGAGGCTGGTCTGGAAAGCCGTAATGTCGCTTTGCAGGCTTTGCAAGGAAGAGGTCTGGGCGTTGTCCGCAGCCACCTGGGCATCCAACGTCTCCTCCGGGGCAGCGTCGATTTGCAGAATGGCGTTCACCGTCGAGGTCACGTCTATGCCACTCCCGGAAGTGTTGGTGGCGGAGTTTAGGATGGCATTCACGGCGTCTTGGATCGCCGCGGTTCCGCTCGAACTCGTGGAACTGGAAGAGGCGGATTGCCCCAGAAGCTCGCTCAGCGACTGGGTAGTGGAACCGCTATCCAGGCTGGACAGGAGTGAATTGATGGAACTGGTACTCATTCCCCATCTCCTTCGCTCGTCGGGAACGCGCGGGTCAGGCGGCGGACCGCCCGACACCTATCTTATCGGCTGTTTTCAGATTTCCTTGAGCTGCACGGGCTTGCTCGAACTCTAATACGGTTCAGTTTGGACGAGTCATCTCTGGATCTGCGCGAGGCCCTTTGGGGGGCGAGGCCCTCGGCTTACGACTTCACATCCAGGCCGTGAGCACTGGAATCGCCCACCAGGGGCACGTTCAAACTCTCCCCAATCTCTCGTAGCGCCTCGGGGGGAATTTCAAACAACACGTCCCCGGAACGATTATCGACAACTTCATAGTAAGCCTCGTGCTTATCATCGACCCGCAGGTCGGTGCTGAACTGGGCGGGCGGCAAAACGGCGGGAGCGGAAGTTGGGGAATCGGTGATGGTCTCTGCCTGGGTGGCGGCGGTAACCGATGCTTGGGTGGAGCGCTGCGCTGGTGCGGCGCTCTCCGCGCTCGCGTCTTGAAGCATTATTTGCGCTGCGGAGATACTCATGGCAATTTACCCATCATTGTGGCGTGGCCGACCTGCCCCGATCCATCGGGGTCCTGGCCATGACTTGACACGGGCAGGCTGCCCGTACCACAGATGAAAGTTGCGGAGGGGACCCAGAGGGCCCCCTCCGTCAGGAATCGTCCTGTCCCTATTACGGGAGTAGCTTCAGGACAACTTGCTCATTCGTGTTGGCTTGCGTTAGGGCAGCAATGCCAGTCTGTTCCAGGACCTGGTACTTGGACATGTTCGCCACCACCATGCCAATATTCGCGTCCTGGATACCACTGAGTGACGAGGTCAGGTTTTGCGAGGTGTTGTTCATGACCTGGACCGCGGCATTCATCTGGTTGATGCTCGAACCGATCGCGCCTCGCGTGGCGGCCACCTGTGAGATGGCGCCCGCAATGACCGTAAGGGCCGTTTGCGAATCGGCCGCGCTGGACAGATCCACACTTCCTCCGCCCCCGCCCAGCGTCTGGCCATTGCCCACCAAGATGGCAATGCCGTTTCCATTCGCGCCGGCGCTTGCCGCTTGCACGGTCGCCTGGTTGCCGCTGACCGCGGTGATGGTTGCCTGCGTGTTGGCTTGCGTACCGCTGGTGTAAGCGGTTCCGGCCCCGGTGCCCGTGGGCCCGTTGTTGACCGCCTCCATCAAGTTGTTCAAAGTGGCCTCAACGGCAGTGGTGTTGCCGCTGGCGGTGCCGATGGCCACCTGGTTGGCTCCTGTCGGCGTGCCCGTGACAAACGTGTAGATCGTGGTGCCGATGGTGGCGGTGCTGCCGCTCACCGGATTGCTGGCAAAGTTCAGGAATCCGGTGGCTTTGGTGTTGGTCGAATCCGAGCCCCCGGTCAGCGTGGTGGGAGTGGGGACGGCGCCCCCGGCGGCGCCGGTCGTGAGGCTGGCGCTAAGACCAATGGAGTTCTGAAGGGTGCCCGTACCGGACGATACCAAGGTCGCCAGGTTGCCGACGACGGTGGTGATCTGTGCCAACGCGTTTTGTTGCGTACCCGTCCCGTAAGTGCTTCCGACCCCAGCGGCGGCGTTGACGGCCGCTTTCAAGTTGTTCAAAGTTCCATTCGGGGTGGCGCCGATGAACACCTGGTAGGCAGCCGTCGGCGCGCTGTTGACAAACGTGTAAGTCTCATTACCAATGGTCACCGTATTGCCGTTGGACGGATTGGCGGCCAGTTGGAAGCTTCCACCGGAGGTGCCGGCTGCTTGCCCCGCGGCCGCGCTGCCCGCGAAGTTGGTGGTGGCCGCGGCGGCGGTATAGCTGAGGACCGTGGAGTTTCCGGTACTTGTCCCGTTTCCCGCGCCCGCTAAGTTGGATGTCACCACCGCCTGGGCGCCATTGATGGAACTGATGGATGCGCCAGTGCCGGCGTTTTGGAGGTTACCAGCAAGCAGATGATAAGTGGCAGCGGTTCCGTTGGCGACGTTAGTGCTGTTGACGGCTGCCTCCAAGTTGTTCAGGGTAGCCTGAACGGCGCTCACGTAGGTAGGGGTGCCGGCCGTGCCGCTGGCCACGCCGAGCGCCACCTCGTCGTTCCCCACCGCCGCGTTGGCCGCAACAAACGTGTAGTTATAAGCGCCGACGGTCACGAAATCGGGTGTTGCCGACCCACCGGCCGAAACACCGCTCGAGGTGATGGGTGTGCCAGTAGTATTAGTATAGGTAAGGGCAAGGCCGTTTCCACCCGCGCCAATGGTGGTAGCTGCGAAGGTTGCCGTGCCCGTGTTCCCCGAAGCGGTGAATGAACTGAGCACTTCGCCGGTGGCGGCGGTATTCGTACCCGTCCCGTAATTGACGCCCGCGGTTCCCCCCGACCCGTTGACGACATATTGCAAGTTTTGCAAAGACTGCTGCAAAGTGGCGCCCACGATCACGGTGTTGTTGGTCGCGCTGGACGCCGCCGTAAACGTGTAAGTCTGATTGTTGACCAGCACGGTATCGGTTGCGGTCACATTGGCGGTCGCCGTCAAGGTTGACGTGGCATTGCCGATCACCGGTTGGCCGCCCGCGAGGTCGATCATTCCCGTGGCCTTGGTGGCTGCCGTGTTGCCGACGGCTGCCGCACCTCCGCTCAGAGTGGCGGTGGTCAAGCCGCCCAACGATCCCGTGGCATTGCCCCCACCGAACGCCGCGCTAAGGCCGATATCGGCGGCAGTGAGAGCGGAAATCTGCGCCACGCCGTTCGAGTCACTGGCAATCGTTCCCCCTGTTGCCCCCTGGAGATTGGTGACAAAGTAAGCGGAATTGGATCCCGCACCGGCCGTGGTGGCGTTGACGGCAGCCATCAAGTTGTTCAAAGTGGCCTGAGCGGCGCTGACGTAGCCGGTCTGGCCAAGGGTGCCGCTGGCGGTGCCGACGGCCACCTGGTTGCCGGAAGTCATCGGCGTGCCCGCCGCCACAAAGGTGTAGGTCACATTGCCGATGGACACCGTATCCGCGTTCGAGCCCCCGCTCATCGCGGTGGCGGAGATCAAGCTCATCGGGCTGGTCGCGCTCACGTTAACCCAGTTTCCGGTCGTCGTGCCGTTTCCCGCACCCGCTGAGGTCGCGGTCACGGTGGCGGTGCCATTGTTGATCGTACTAATCGTTGCCGTTCCGGCGGCGGTGGAAGCCGCGCTCCAAGTGTTCGTGCCTGCCGTCAGGCCGGTGTAGGAGCCGTTGACCGCGCCCGCCAGGTTTTTCAACGTGGTGAGAATGTCCGCCGTTTCATTGCCGCTGTTGCCTTCCGCCACATTGTTGGCAGCCGTGGCCAGGCCCGCCGCGACAAACGTGTAAATCTGCGCGCCGATGGTTACCGTATCCGCGTTGCTGCCGCCGCTCAGAGTACCCGAGGGGGCCACCGCGCCGCTGATCGTGCCCGTGGCGGTCAGGGGTGTATAGTTTCCGGAGGATGCCCCGCTGGTTCCCACACCCGCCGTGGTAGCAGTGATGGTTGCGGAAGTCGCGGTGCCGCCGGGAGCGAGAAACATCTGGGCGGTTCCGGCCGCCACCGCCGCGGCAGAGTAAGTAGCGCCCGTTCCGCCGGCGCCTCCGCCGTTGACGGCAGCCTCCAAGTTGGCCAACGTCGCGTTTGCGTTCTGAGCTGTGGTGTCGCCCAGAATGTTGGCGACCGCCACTTCGTTGCCCGCCACCGCGGCATTCGCGGCGACAAACGTATAAGCCTGACCGCCGATAGTCACGGTGTCGGATGTCCCTTGGTTGGCCAGATTGGTGCCGGACTTACTGGTATTCCCCCCCGTCGTGGCCAGGGTAACAGCAGTTCCAGCGGTAAGACTGGTCGCGGCAATGTTGATCTGGCCCGTTACGGCGTTGAATCCCGTAACCACGGCGCCGCTCGCTGGGGTCGTACCGGCAAAGTAAGTGCCAGCACCGGAGGCGCCCGTCCCGTTGACGGCGTTTTCCAAGTTGGTCAAAGCCGTCGTCATGTTGGTGACTGCCGCCACCTGATTGACAGCGGCCAGCGCTCCAGTTTCAAACGTGAAAGCCGTGCCGTTGATGGTCACTATCCCGCCGTTTAAATTTGCAAGGGTGGTTCCAGCGTTTACCCACCCCGTGGCATTGCCGGTCGTCGGCAGGGCCGCGGTGCCGGTTGCCGCCAGGTTTAAGACTCCCGAGGCCGTCTGGATGACGTCGGGGAGGGCGGTGACGCTCAAGCTTCCCGTGGCTGTGCCGATCGTCCCCGGCGCCGCGTTCAAGGCCAGGGTGGCATTGTTATAGGTTTGGTTTGTGGCCCCGGTCAAAGTGGCCCCGGAAGTGCCGGCGTTGGAGGTGAGGCTGGCAATGATCTGCACGTTGTTGCCCGCCGCGCCCGCGGCCAGGGATTGCACGGTGGCCGAGCCGCCGTTGACCCCGGTGATCTGGGCGGATTGGTTGGTGGCCGTACCGGACGCGTAAGTGCCGGGACTGGCATTACCCGTGCCGTTGACGGCGTTTTGCAAGTTCTGCAAAGTACCCTGCTGGTCCGTGCCAATCGCCACATCGCCGGCGGCATTGGCAAAGCCATCCGCCACAAAGGTGTAAACCTGCTGGCCGATTTGCACGGTATTGCCGCTCTGCGGATTGGTGGTCAGGTCCAGAGTTCCTGTGGCATAGCTCGACAAGCCCAGGGAGGTGGCCGACAGGGTGGGAATGGTGACCGAAATCGAGGGATCGGCAGAGTCAACCTGCGATCCGTCACTCAGGAACACCGACGTCAATTGATTGGTGAAAACCTGGTTGTTGTTGTAAGTGGTGTTCGATCCGATCTGGTTGATTTCCGCCGTGATCGAAGCGTATTCATTCTGTAGGGCTTTTTGCTGATCGCTGGTCAGGCCCGCGTTGCCCGCCTCCGTCGCCAGGGTTACGGCCGTGTTGAGCAGGGTCGTCACTTGGCTCAGGGCGCCATCGGCGGTCTGCAACATGCCGACGCCGTCGGTAACGTTCTGGGCGGATTGGGTGAGCGCCGAGATGTTGGCCTGCAAGCCGTCCGCAATCGACAAGCCGGCGGGATCGTCCGCGCCGGAATTCAGTTTGGAACCCGTTGACAATTGGAACAGGGTGTTCTGCAGATTGGTGTTGGTGATCGATAACTGGTTCTGCGCTTCCAAGGAAGGGATATTGTTCAAAAGGCTAAGTCCCATAGAAGTCTCCTCTCAAATTTCCGTTTCCGTCTCGGGCCGCAGAACCGGGGGCCTTCGGGGTCCGGTGGTTCTTCTTGCCAACTGACGGAACCGTTTCTCAGTTCAATGACCCCTATCGGCACTCGGTCTAAAACCTTAAAGGGCGCCGCGTTTTTTTGCGAGTTTGGCAGCAAAATCGCCAGGTGGCTGAAAACTAGCCTATATCTTGCGCCGCACCCATTCCCCCGGATAAGGAAACCGCCCCTGGCCCACCGGTTTAAGTTTCTTCCAGAAAATCAGATATTGAGGTATGGGGCGGGACCCTGCGCCGACCCGTCAAGGAAAGGAGCCCTTGACCTTTGGCGGGCATGATGCATACCCGTTCCACCGGCTCAGGAGGTGTCGAACCCGTGGTGTCCCGCCCGTGAGCGGTCACGGCAGGGATGGCCGTGGCACGCATAGGGGCGGTTCGTGAACTGCCCCGAGTGCTGGGTTGCCGAGGTTAGCGCCTTTATTTGCCGGCGGAGGGAAGGGCGGGCCTTAAAAGCCCGCGGAAAAACTCGTTCGGCGCGAAGTAGCGGCGGGTTTATCCCGGCAAATCTCCAAGGATTTCAACGCGCCATGGCGGCATAAAGCCGCCGCTACGCGTTTTTTCGCAGGCTGTACCCCCCGCCTTTCCGCGGGGCATGAACGATATCGCTTAATGAGGCAATGAGGCTCTATTTGCTGTTTTGCCTGAGGTTATAACGTGCCGAAGCAACTGTCCGCGGACTCCCAAGTGCGGAAGTTTATCGAGAAAGGTCTGCGGTACCACCGGGCGGGGCGCCGGGGGCCCGCCGAGGCCTGCTACCGGCGGAGTCTCCAGGTTGACCCGCAGTGCGCGCCCGCGCTCCACTTGCTCGGCTTGTTAGCCCAGCAAGCGGGCGAGTATCAGAAATCGATGGCGTGGATGGGGGCGTCGCTGGCCCTCCCACCCGGTGATGACGACCCGGGCACCCTCGCGAGCCTGGCGAAGGCCTACCTTGACCATGGCCAGATCGAACCGGCGCGCCATTGCTACCAGCGCCTGGCGGAACTGCTTCCGCAATCGGCGCAGGCGCATCTGTGCCTGGGCACGGCGCTGGAATGGCTGGGGGATTGGGAAGCCGCCGGGGCGTCATACCGGCGCGCCCTCGCCCTCGAGCCGGATTCTCCCGACATTTGCGCCAGCTTGGGCAGGCTGCAATGCCGCCAGGGGGCGGTGGGAGAAGCGGTTGAGTCCTGCCGGCGCGCCCTCGAGCTCGCCCCCCACCGGCGCGAACTCCATAACCTGCTGGGGTCTGCCCTGGTCAACGCCGGGGACTACGGCGCGGCCGTGGAGGTTTACCGGCGCGCCCTCGCCCTCCGCCCGGTTTCCGCCTATACGGTTTATGGTCTGGGATACCTTCTCGAACGCCAAGGGGATCTGGCTGCCGCGGCGGAATCATACCGGCTGGTATTACGGCTTGATCCGCGCCTGGTAGATGCACACCTGCATTTGGGAATCACGCAGTTGCTCCAGGGCGAGGTGGGGAAAGCCGCCGAGTGTTTCGAGCGGGTGCGGGAATTGGCCCCGGAGAACACCGAAGCCCAAACCTTCCTGGGCTATCTTCATCTCTTGCAAGGCAGTTTCCCGCTGGGCTGGAGCGAACATGAGTTCCGCTGGAGTACCCCTCATTTCCTTCGCCATCGCCGCCAGCTTCCGCAACCCCTTTGGCAAGGTGAACCCATGGAAGGCTCGCGAATTCTGCTGTACGCCGAGCAAGGCTTGGGCGACACCCTGCAGTTTGTGCGCTATGTCCCCCTCGTCGAAGCGCGCGGTGGAAAGGTGGTCTTGGAAGTCCAGCCCCGCTTGCATCGTCTGCTGGCGCTGACCGCAGGAGCAGGGGAGGTCATTCCCCGCGGCGGGGACCCTCCGGAGGTTGATTGGCAGTGCCCGCTGATGAGCTTGCCCCGGGCGTTTGCCACGGAATTGGCCACGATTCCGGCTAAGATCCCCTACGTTTATCCGCCGCCCGACTTGGTGGAGGCGTGGCGGCAGCGTATGGCTGGGAATTCGATGCGCATCGGCCTCGTCTGGGGGGGCAGCCCGACCTTCCCCCATGAGCGCTGGCGTTCCATCCCGCTGGAACAGCTCGCCCCCTTGACCCACCTGGAAGGAACAACTTTCTACTCCTTGCAGATGGGACCGCAGGCCAGCCAGGTGCAGCAATTGGGATCCCGCGCCCATATCATCGATCTCCAGGACGAGCAGGAGGACCTCGCCGATACGGCAGCCATTGTCGCCAACCTCGGCCTGGTGATTTCCATTGATACCTCGGTGGCCCACCTCGCCGGGGCCATGGGCAAACCCCTTTGGGTCTTGTTGCAGAAATCGCCGGATTGGCGCTGGCTGCTCGAACGCGAGGATAGCCCCTGGTACCCTACCGCTCGCCTGTTTCGCCAGTCCACGCTGGGGAATTGGCAGGATGTGATGGCCCACGTCGAGAGGGAACTGCGCGATCTCGTAGCGAGGACCTCCGACGGGCCACGAAGCAGGGCCCCATGAAAATGAAGACATGAAAAAGCTGAATGCGGGCTACTGGATCAGGGTTTGGACGGGGGACGGGCTTACGAACATGACAATGCCTTCTCTTTCGAACTTTATCAGTTTTTCCGGATTGATCAGTTCGTCGACGGCGGACTTGACGCCGGGCCAGTCTGCCCCGTAGTCATCCCAAACAATGATGCCGCCGGCACGAATCATGCGGAGAGCTTTCCCGGTGTCCGATTTTGCCACTTCGTAGGAATGACCCCCATCGACGATGACCATGCCGATGGTCCCATACAGGCGGGCCAAATCCAGAGTTCGGGAGTCGCCGATGATCAGCTCGATCCGGTCCTTTACGTCCGAGTCATCGAGAAACAGTTCGCCCGGCTGATATTCCGGATAACGGATTCCCCAGGCGTTGGAACCGGCATCAACATTCTTGCCGATGTCCACGGTATAGATCTTGTCGGCGGTGTTAAGTGCGAGGTTATAGGCGGTCCGACCCGTAAAGGTGCCAAATTCCACGATGGGCGAAAAACCGGCCTTGGCCAGGCAACAGAGAAAGATGAGACTATTGTTATTGGTAATGTGGCCGAATTTCCAGCCGAGCTTCCCCATTTGAATCTGCTGATTGAAGATGTTGGCAAGAACCACATCGGCACGCGGGATTGTTTTCATGGCCACCATTCCGTCCTCCCAAGTTATCGGCAGAGATTGAAGTGAGGGTGAGAGGCAAAAACCAGGCCCCTGCTGGCAATAATCGTCCCTGTTCGGCAGAAGGTGTGAAGAAACTAATCAAAGAACAAAACAACCTACGCCAAGCCGCCAAGTCGCAAAGGACCACCAGCAACCAAAGGATTTTTTCTTTGCGGTTCTCTGCGCCTCTGTGTCTTGGCGTGAGTCTGTTCACTCTTTCACAGCTTCGGCACACTGGAGTTGGCGCTTTGAAGGCTGGCACAACGGAGGGTGCGGCGCCTGGCGTGAGGGTGGCCAGTCCCAACTGGCCGACCAAGTAGGGTGAGAAATGCGAGCCAAGACGTCTCGTGAGAATCGGCCGTTTATTGAGTACTGCAAATTAGAGTGACAAGACCCCCTCACCCCCGACCCCTCTCCCCCAAGGGGGGGAGGGGAGTTGGTAGCATGACTAAATCAACTCTCCCCTCGCCCCCTTGGGGGAGAGGGGTCGGGGGTGAGGGGGTTCACTCGTCACAGTATTATGCAGAAGTCAGTAGAAGATGGGATGGGGCTTTGGCCGGCCGTTCCATGAAAAAACCTTCACCTCCGGCGGCAAGAAACGTGCCTATACCACCCGCTGGGTTCGATGCGTAGTCGATTAACCGGCGCGGTAGGCGAAATTGTGCGCATGCGCCGACACCCCCAGGGGCTCGACCGGCTTGCCGGTCAACGAGGCAAATCCATGTCCACGCCACTGACTCTTGACCCGCGAGTCCGGAAGCTGCTGAAGAAGGGCATTGCGCATCACCAGGCAGGGCGGCGGGGGGCGGCGGAAACGTGCTACCGGCGGAGTCTGAAGGCCGATCCGACGTGCCCACAGGCGCTCCATTTGATGGGCCTGCTAGCTCAACAAGCGGGCGAGTATCAGGAATCCATCCGCTGGATTGGGCAGGCGCTGGCCCTCAACCCCGACGATCGCGACACCCTGACCAGTCTCGCGGAGGCCTACATCGGCCAGCGCCAGATTCAACCGGCGAGCCAATGCTACCAGCGTTTGGCCGAACTTTTTCCGCAATCGCCGGAGATCCACCACCGGCTGGGCAAGATGCAGGAACGCCTGGGGGACTGGGGAGCCGCCCTGGAATCTTATCGGCGCGCCCTGGCCCTTCCGCCGGATTCCCCGGACCTACACTGTAGCCTCGCCACGCTGCAATACAAGCAGGGGGCATTCGCGGAAGCGGCGGAGACCTGCCGGCGCGCCCTGGCTCTCCATCCCAACCAGCCCGAGATCCTCACTCAGCTTGGCAATGCTCTCGCCGACCTGGGACATTATGGCGGCGCATTGGAGGCACACCGGCGCGCCCTCGCCCTCCAGCCGGATTCACCCGACGCGCTCTTTGGCTTGGGGTACTTTTTCGAGCGGAAAGGGGATCTCGCATCGGCGGTTGACTCCTACCGGACGGCCTTAAAGCTCAATCCAAACTTGAGTCGTGCCCATCTTCTTTTGGGATCGGCTCGACTTTTGCAGGGCGACCTGGGCGAAGCCGCCGAGTGTTTCGAGCGCGTTCTCGAATCGGAGATGGACTCCGCCGAGGCCCGCGCCTATCTGGGCCTGCTTCATCTGAAGCAAGGCAACTTCCGCCGGGGCTTGAGCGAATATGAGGACCGTTGGAGTACCACCTACGGGTTCCGCTTTCGCCGGAAGTTACCGCAACCCCTCTGGAAAGGTGAACCCTTGCAAGGTTCTCGAATCTTGCTTCACTGCGAGCAAGGCATGGGCGACACCATCCAATTCGTGCGCTATGTCCCCCTCGTCCAAGCGCGGGGAGGAGAGGTCGTCCTGGAAGTCCAGCCCCGCTTGCATCGTCTGTTGGCTCATACTCCCGGAGCGGGAGAGGTCATCTGCCGTGGCGAGGCGCTTCCGGAGGTCGAGTGGCAGTGTCCGCTGCTGAGTTTGCCCCTGGCATTTGGTACGGAATTGCAGACGATTCCTGCCCCCATCCCCTATGTTGACCCGGATCCCGCACTCGTCGATGCATGGCGGCAACGACTACCCGGGGGTTCCCTGCGCATTGGACTGGTCTGGGCGGGCAGCCCACTGCACCCGCATGAACTCTGGCGTGCCATCCCGCTCGAACAGCTCACGCCGCTCACTACCCTTGCCGGGACATCCTTTTACTCGTTGCAAATGGGGCCGTCGGCCGGTCAGGTCAAGCAGTTGGGGGACTGCGTACGTTTAATCGATCTCCAGGGCGAACAGAAGGACTTTGCCGACACGGCAGCGCTTGTGGCGAATCTCGACCTGGTGATTTCCATTGATACCTCCGTGGCCCATCTCGCCGGCGCCATGGGCAAACCCGTATGGGTCTTGCTGTCCAAATCGTCTGATTGGCGCTGGTTGCTGGATCGCGAGGATAGCCCCTGGTACCCCACGGCCCGCCTGTTTCGACAATCCACGCTGGGAAATTGGCAGGGCGTGGTGGCCCGGGTGGAGCGAGAACTGCGCGAACTCGCAGCGAGAACCGCCCTCGGGGCAGGAAACGGAAGCGGATAAAGGTGAATCGATGAACAAACTGAATGTCGCCCCACCCTATTGTCTGGTGCAATCCCGCCACGGCTGGATTCTGGCGAACCTGAACGACACGTACATGGGAGCTGCGATCACCACCTATGGTGAATGCAATGAAATGGAGCTGGCAGTCATTCTGGCTCTTACCCTGCATCCCGGCCTCGTCGTGGAGGTTGGCGCCAATATGGGAATCCACACGGTCCCCCTGGCCCGAACCCTCCAGTGGCGGGGCAGGCGATTGGTAGCCTTTGAACCGCAGCCCATCGTGTTTCAGCAGCTCTGCGCGAACCTCGCACTCAATGGCCTGATGAATGTGACCGCCTGGCCGTATGCCTGTGGAGAGGAGCAAGGCGTCGTGACCTTTCCCCGCCCCAACTACCGGAAAACGGGGGACTTTGGGGGCGTTTCCATGTCGAACTCCATCCCCGTCGCCGGTGATGCTTGCGTCCAGGCGCCCTGCGTCCGGCTGGATGACATGCTGCAGGATGAACCCGTGGGACTGCTCAAGATCGACGTCGAGGGTTTTGAACTGCGCGTGCTCAAGGGTAGCTGCGCATTGATCAAGCGCTCCCGGCCCTTGCTCTATGTGGAGAACGATCGCGTCGAACGCTCGGAGGAATTAATCGAGTGGCTGTGGGGGATGGGCTACAACCTGTGGTGGCACACGCCCCTGCTTTTTAATTCCCATAACTTCTTCCAGGTCGTCCATAACTTCTATGGGGCCACTGCGTCCTTCAATATGCTGGGAGTTCCGCGGGAAGTCAGCCTGGAGGTCCCCGACGGGCTCATGAGGATTGAAGATAGCAGTCATCATCCGCTCCGGCTTCCGCCCCCCGCCGCGAGTTATGGGACTGACCAGGCGTTTGAAGAAGCGCCCCCGGGGAAGTGAATGAACGGGCGGATCGCCCCAGGTAACCGCCGCCGTCCGTGCAGGAGGAGAGCGCTATGAGTCGGCCCCAGGAAGCTCCGGCCGTCGTCGACATCATCCGTTATTTGCAAACCCAGACGGGAACTGCGTGCCGAAGGCCGCAGCCCGGGGACCGGGTCGGGTTCGCCTTGAGCAGCAAGGATCGCGTGCCCTTCACACGCCAGACCCTCGAAGCCATGGATATGGACAGTGGATTCGACCTCATCTGGAACGATGGAAGCGAGGAAGCGGAGGCGCGGGCATTGCCCAAAAGCTTCCCTTTCCGGAACGCGAGGCTGGTGGAAGTGAACTATGACGTGCGTGGCGGACCGGACCGGTGCATCTGCTTCGGGCTCGAACGTCTTCTCCGCCTCGGATATGACTATGTGGGGCTCATTGAAAACGACATCGTGATGCAAGCCGGCTGGTTCCAGCGGCTGATGGACCTTTTCGTGCTTGCCGCCGCTGACGGCATCGTCTGTGGCGCTGCCACGGTCCGCAGCTACAGGAGCCGCGTGATTGAACATCGCTCGGGCTACTCGATCAACTGGGGAACGGGGGCGGGAATGATCCTGTTCTCGCGGCCGGCAGCGGAAATCATCCTCCACCAGTACCCCAAGCTGGCGATGTCGACAGGTTCCATGATGAGCTTCTACGCCAGGCTGTTCCGCCTCGACTTGAATCTGCGCACCCAGGACGACGTCGGACGTGTGGTCGAACATGACGCTCGCCTGACGCTCGACTGGGGCTACACGCCCATGCTCTATATGCATGGCTATGCGTCCGTGGGGAGCATCCCCTCCCTTGCTCGCGACCTGGAGTTTCCCCCCGGCCACTTCCTCCTCAACGATTATGTCCGGCTTCAGCATCGTAATGCCGGCCTGCTTCTACCCAGAAGTCCATCGTCCTTGGGGCAGCATCCGTAGCTCTTCGATCCCTGCGGGGGCAACCGCTTCTGGCCTGATAGCCCTGCGGTGGAAAAGCCGCTGATTCAAACCATGAGAACTCACTTGATCTTGCATCGGACAAGGTGCACGAGTCTTGCGCGGACCACAAGCGGTCATGCGCGGGCGCGAATCCGGTCATTTCGTCTCAAATCCCACTTTCCCGTTTCCCGGGCAAAACCGAAGGAATCTCATGTGTTTGCCCTTATAAGCAGGGATCACACGCAAACTCCCCGCAAGCGTAGAGGGAAACTGCCGATATAAGCATGTGGAAGAGTGTTAGCCGCGGGAGTTTGTGAACTCCTGATAGATTAAGGATGCGCAAGCTATGATTCGTTTGACCCGGCTCAACAACCGGCCGCTGGTAGTCAATTCGGAGCTGATCAAGTTCATCGAGAACGCGCCCGACACCGTCATTACTCTCGTCACGGGCGAAAAAATCGTTGTTCTTGAAACAGCCGAAGAAGTGATGGCCCGGATTGTCGAATACCGCCAGCGGCTTCGCGGGCCGCGGTTGGTTATCCCCCCGACAGAGGAATCAGGGGAGCAAGCGGAAAGGCCTGAGGAAGCGAAGGAGCAGCAAGATTCTGAGCAGTCGTCGGAAGACGAGGAGTAAGGGGACTTGAACTTCGACAAGAGTAGTTGGGGTGGAATACTGATTGCCGTCGGAGGGATCCTGGCCGGCCTGATGATCGAGGGCGGGAAGCTTGCCCAGATTATCCAGCCTACGGCCGCCATGATCGTCTTTGGCGGCACCTTCGGCGCCGTCCTGTTGCAGTTCCCCCTCCCCATTGTGCTGGCCAGCTTCAGACGCTTGGGCAGTGTCTTCTTCGACTCGCAAAGCGACCCCCAGCAGCTCATAAAGGAAATCGTCGGCTTCGCACACAAGGCTCGCAAGGAAGGCATCGTGTCCCTCGACCGAGAACTTGAGAATATCAAGGAGACATTCCTTCGCAAATCCCTGATGTTAGCGGTGGACGGTACCGAGCCCCAGGAACTGCGCAAGATGATGGAACTTGAACTCGATAATCAGGCCGAGCACGAAGAGCGCATTCCCCAGGTTTTCGAGGCCGCTGGTGGTTTCTCTCCCACGGTAGGCATTATCGGGGCGGTCCTCGGCCTTATCCAGGTCATGCAACACCTTGATAACATTGACGAGGTGGGCCGCGGCATCGCCGTGGCTTTCGTGGCCACAATTTACGGCGTGGGCGCCGCCAACTTGCTCTTTCTGCCCTGCGCCGGCAAGCTCAAGATACGGATTAAGAACGAGCACCAAATGCGCGAGATGATGCTGGAAGGCGTCATCTCCATCCTGGAAGGGCTGAATCCGCGCATGGTCGAAACCAAGCTGCAGGGCTTCTTGGCGGACGCTCCGCCACCGAGCGAAACCCGGGAGTCCTCCTCATGAGTCGAAAGAAGAAAGTCGCCGAGCACGCAAACCACGAACGCTGGCTGGTCTCCTATGCGGACTTCATCACCCTCCTGTTCGCCTTCTTCGTCGTCCTTTTTTCCTCTTCCCAAGTGGATAAGCGCAAGGTGGGGAAACTCTCCGCGGCGATTCAGGAGGCTTTTCTCCAAATGGGCATCTTCCAGACGGCCAACTCGCGCACCCCCATGGTTACCGCCGATCCCTTGCCGGTAGAGAACATTCAGATGATCGAAGACGGCAAAGGGACGGCCGGTCGCGGGCAAATGGCTTCCCCATTCGAAAAGATGATGGGGTCCCCCAACTCCCAGAAAGATAAAAACAAAGACATGGGGGCCCTGAAGAAGCAACTTTCCGGCGCCCTGGCGCCGGAGCTCCTGCGGCGCGAAGTGGTGCTGACGTCGAATCACGAAGGGCTGGTGATCAGCCTTCGGGAGATCGGCTTTTTTGACAGCGGGTCGGCAGAGCTCCGGCCTACTTCGGAAGCTGCGGTCAAACGCATTGCCGAGGTGTTGAGCGCACAGTCCAACGACATTCGCATTGAGGGCCATACTGACGATGTGCCGATTCACAACGCACGCTTTGCTTCTAACTGGGAGCTTTCCACCGCCCGAGCCACGGAAATGATCAGGTTGTTCATTACCCACTACAACTTCCCCGCCACACGCCTTTCCGCCGCCGGGTACGCCGAGTATCACCCGGTGACGAGCAACGAGACCGTCGATGGCCGGGCGCAGAACCGCCGGGTGGATATCGTCGTCCTCGCCTCTGCCCCGGAAGGTTCCCCCGGCATCCCCTTCGTGGTCTCGGCGAAGCCCTGACGCCGCGGGGGCGGCACGCCGGGTTTTTCGATTTCCGCCTCATGTTGACCCCCCCGGCTGCCGATGAAATATGGTGAGACAACAAGGCCGACCATGACGCCTACGCTCCGAGAACTGATTCGCGAACGAGTGGAAAGGTTGAATTCCATTCCCACCGTCCCGGCCATTATCCGGCCTTTGCTGTTCTATCTCGAACAGCCGATAGACCAGGTGGAAGTCCAACGCATTGTTGACTTGGTGTCGTGCGACGAGTCGATCTCCGCCCAATGCTTGAGAGTGGCGAATTCCGCCTTGTATTTCCGCTCGCGTGAGGTCAAGTCCGTACACGGCGCAATTATCGTGCTCGGCGTGCGGCAAATCCGCGAGATACTTCTATCCTGTACCTTGCTCAATCTTTTGCCCAAGGAGAGCTGGGTCCTTGACCCGGTGGTCTTTTGGGAGCATTCCCTGGGTTGCGCGCTGGTAAGCCGTTTCTGCGCCCGCAAGGCCCGCTACAAGGAACCGGAGCGTGCTTATCTGGCCGGGTTGCTGCACGACCTGGGCGAACTGGTCAACATGATGTCCTTCCAAGAGGAGTTCCGCGCCGCGGCTCAACTGGCGCGCACGGAACAGATTCCGCTCCATCAAGCCGAGCGCTCCGCCTTGGGCTTCACCCACTGCGACACGGGAAAAATCCTCGCTGAACACTGGCGCCTGCCGGAGGACATCACGGAAGTTGTGGAACATCACCACGACGTGCAGCAGGCAAAGCTCCATCCGGTGCTGGTGGCATTGGTCAGCTTGTCTGATCGGCTCTGCCAAACGCACGAGTTGGGCTACGGCCTGAACGAAACCCCCGATTGGAAATTGGAGGAAGATCCTTCCTGGGCGGTTTTGACGCGGGATTATCCCGTCCTCGCCCAAACTGACCCCGCCCACTTCCTTCTGGACATGGAACAATTCGTCACGGAGGCGCGCAAACTCGTCCGGTCCATCCTCCGTACCTGACAGCCTGCGGGGCCGACGCCGCAGACGGACGCGAGTCCACGGGGTCGCCGTACTGACCCAACGCACGACATAGCGTTAACTGCCTCCCTTCCAGGCTCAGTGGCTTGGGAAAGAACCCCAGAATCAACCTCAGCAGCGAAAAACGGGCACATCGAGGCAGTGGGGAGCACCCACACCCATGGCTCTTACTCCAACTATAAAAGCGCCTCTTATCGTGACGAGAAATTTCATTTGGCCAAGCGATTTTTATACACCGCAGAAATTCGACTTTTATCCACAATAGAAATACTATTACTTTGACGGTTCATCCCCAATACCGCTAGGCTCACTCTATGCTTTACAGGGACTGGGAAATCTCGCAGGCGAGACTCGGACCCGTCTCTGAGGGGGGGAGAAAGCGACGAATAAACGATGAAAGATGTTGATCTGATCGCCATAACAAGCCTGGGCGCCGAGGCAAGCACGGTAACGGGCGCACACGTGTTTTCGGCAATTTGCCAACTGAGGAGGGTCATGAAGTTTTACGTGAAGAACCTGGCGGTGATTGCCCTTTGCTTTGGGTTGACCTCGGTTTGTCGCGCGCAGACCGCGCCTGGCGCGCTGGCACCTACGCAGGCGGCCCCGCCTGCCGCGGCACCGGCAGCCCCAACAGCGTTGCCGAGTCCTTCCATAACCGGGCCGCTCACGGGAATCCCTCCCGCCATGTTTGATGCCGGACCTTTTGGCAAGATCGCCGTAAACGGCCTTCTCACGGGCTTCGGCATGGTGCAGGACAACTACGTCCCGGGTGATAACTCCCGGCAAGCGGCGCTAAGCAACGGTCAGATTTGGATTCAAAAGACCGATGGCTGGTGGCAGTTCTACTTGCAAGGGGGGGCCTACGCTATTCCGGCGCTGGGGACGCCATTCCTTTCCACCGACAAGACCATGACCGACTTCTATGGCCCGCTGGCGACGGGCTATTTGAAACTGGTGCCGGGAAAGAACACCTCCATCCTCATCGGCGAGTTGCCGACGCTGATTGGCGCCGAGTACACCTTCTCTTTCGAGAACATGAATATCGAGCGTGGTCTTTTGTGGAACCAGGAAAACGCCATCAGTCGCGGCATTCAACTGAACCAGACACTGGGTAAGTTCACCGCCTCGGTGAGTTGGAACGACGGATTCTATTCCAACCGCTACACGTGGGTAACGGGTTCCTTAACCTACACCAAGGGGGCGAGTGCCTTATCCTTGGTGGGGGGTGGAAACGCCGATTCCAAGTCGGTCTTTATTCAGGGCCTGGTCACACCGGTGCAAAACACCGGCAGTATCTACAACGTCATTTACACGTACACGAAGGGGGCCTGGATTATTCAGCCCTACTTCCAGTACACCGACGTTCCAACCAACGCGAGCATCGGCATTGTCAAGGGGGCCACGACGCAAGGCGAGGCACTATTGCTGAGCCACGCCTTCAAGCACGGCTTCTCGCTCGCGGGGCGTGGGGAATACATCTCCAGCACGGGAAGTTCCACTCAAAAAACTGTCAATCTGATGTATGGTCCCGGCAGCACAGGCATATCCCTCACTGCGACGCCGACCTTTCAGTATGGAGGGTTCTTCTTTCGCGGAGATCTTGGTTGGGTTCGCGCAGGCAACATCACTCCGGGTGACGCCTTCGGTTCCACCGGCATGAATGACAACCAGTTTCGGGCCGTGGGCGAAATAGGGTTTATGTTTGGCAACAATATCGTCGAGAAGAAGCAGTAGATTGCAGGTTCGACTGGAACTCCTTGCGTTGGGTCAAAAGTGTCGGTGCCGGGGACTGGGGAGCTTCTCACGCATTCAATCCCAGAAAGCCCCGGCGCCGATAGGTCTCCACCAGGAATCGCACCTGTCATTTGTAGGCTTGTACAGCATCCCGTGCCATTTGCTCGTGTGACGCCGCCAGTTTGCGATTCGCCTTTGCTTCCTCGCGAAACTCTTCCGCAATGTATTCGTAGCGCGCTGCCGTATTGGGCGCCGTGAGATTCTTCACGACCGGGCTTTTTCGGTAAGCCATGGCGGCCTGTTGATATTCCACCGCTTGATCACTCAGCCTTTCCGACTTTGCCTTGTAGTAGGCGGCGATGCGCTCATGATCTTCCGGCGTCTTCGCAGCCTTAAGCGCAGACCGCAGGTCTCTGTCGTTGTTAATCGACTGCGGCATTTGCACGCCCAACGCGATGCTTCCCAAGGCCAGAGTCATCACCAAAAGTGTTTGGCAGGTTATTCTCGTTTTCATCTTAACGTCCCTCCTTCATAGGGCTCTCAGACACTTCCGCCCCTCGGGCCAACGCCCGCAGTAGCTGTCGGCCATCTCTCCCCGCTTGCTTGGGCTTGGAGTAGCCTTTCGCCAAAGCTCCTCATTCCCATCGTACGGAGAAGCTTCGCGCAACCCTGATGATTCGACTCTAAGCTTCGATATGTGAATAAGGCATAAAGGGGGGCTAAGGATTTTGAGAGGGATTCATGCTATTTCGTTTATAGGTCGCTGTGGGGAAATCTATGCCGATCACGCCGGACTCCCGCCATATCCGGCGGGTGACTTTGCCCCTTCATTTCTTGCCGATGACTTTTCCTCGCGAGTGTTTCCCGCAGCGCCGACCCACCCACTCGGTTTTATCCTTGACAAGGGGTTAGTAGGGATTGGAACCCGTTATGACTCCTCCAAGAGATTTACACCGCGAGGGTTAAGAAGGGCTAAAGGGGTTGACAAGGAACTAAAGTGAAAAAATGCTTCCATCCGGTCATTTCCGTCGTTTTGATTATGGTTAAAGCGCGAATGCCCACCACTCCTAGGGCCTTTTCGCGAATTACCGTAACCCATTCAATTAAAGTGACTTATATGCAAGGTGTCCGCCTGGCGAAAAATCTTGCCCTGTATTTTCATGAGCTTAGCGGGATCTTCCGGCGCGGAGCTTACTCTCAGGAAACCTTCCTGAAGGGATTCCGGACCGCCTTGGATCCCCAGAATGGGGGTCCCGCCGACTTTTCCCGCAGCCTGTACAGCCCGGCGCTACAGCGTCCCGGCAGCATCGCCACAATGGCGGCACAGGGAATGCGGCGTCGCCCGGCACATGTCCTGACTTGGTCGGGGGGGGGGCGGCATCTCTCGGGTCTGAAAGTCGAAGTTGCGAAGGCAGCAGTGACGTGAACCCTATGGTGCCAGGCTCCCGATTTGGTCGGGGGGCATCTCTCGGATCCGAAAGTCGAAGTTGCGAAGGCGGCCGAAACGTGAACCAGGTGGTGCCGGGCAAGAAAGGCTGCGGGAAAACCCGTTGGCGCTGGCACTATCAACGCCATTCGTTGTCAACACCATCGCAAAACTCCCGTCAAAGCACCATCCGGTAGCCCTGTTCGGCACCGCCCCCCTTACATCCACCCCTTATGACAACCCTTGCAACCACCCCGTCGGGAGGGGGAGCGCGGCGCCTCCGCGGTTACCCCGATACTTGCTCCCGCTCGACAAGCAACAGATTTGTTGTTATCAGCGGGCCTTTGGCCGGTGCATGCCCACAAGGAGGCGATGGGAGCCTGTCAGAGCGAGATTTCGCTGCACGTAGAATCAACAGCTTAGCGAGATTTTACTGTCTGTAAGTTATTGATTCTTCGTAGAGAGAGCGCTATTTCCGACAGGCTCCTAGCCCGGCTACGCCGCGTGGGATTGCCGGCGGGGTGTGGAGAGCGCGGCAATAAACTGCTCGACATCCAAGCCGGTGAAACGTTTGAGGCCGAAGTAGCACAGGAAAAGCTGCGGAGTGACAACGTTCGAGCTTGAGGTGAGGCCCAGCCCTCCCGCGCCGCCAGGCAGATGAATGAGGAGGGATTTATCCTTCACTGCAACGTCGTCCAGCGGAATCGAGAGAAGGCGGTCGGCGCGAGCCCTGCCTAGGGAATCCAGTTGGACCAGAATCAGGCGGTCGCCGGCCACTCCCGCCCACCAGGGTTTGGTGAAGATCAGAGCCAGGAGCCCTAGCGCGGGATAACTAAGCCAGTAGGGAAGGCCGGAAGTCAACTGTCCGACCGCGCGCAATTCCTCGCCGGGACGCAGGTGCGCTTTCATCGCATCCGTAATCTTCGTCACAAGCTTGGCCATGGGTTTTCACCGTTATATCAGTCGTGGAACTCAGGAGCCAAAACGGGTATCCGGGGATCCCGTCGTGGCATCCTGGCTGGCGTTGATTATACCTTAGACCTGGATCGCCCTTTTGGCTTTCTGGCCACCAACGAGTATGGTCCCAACGCTACCACGGGGCCGTTTTTCTGATTTCTTCCATCCCAAAGCCCGGCGACACCTGGATTTGAATCAAAGCTAGCGATGGATGCCACGATAGGGATTGATCTGTGGTTTTTGGCCATTGGGTGCCTGCAAGCTTTGACTATGGTCGCAAACCATGGTAAAAAGAGTAGGAAGGATTGACCTTACGACCATGGAAGAAATCGCCATTTCGAAGTTCAAAGCCACGTGTCTTGCCGCCCTCGAACGCGTACGCAAAACGCGCCGGCCGATTCGCGTCACCAAATTTGGAGTGCCGGTCGCCGAGGTCGTCCCCCCGGCGCCCAAGACCAAAAAGAAACACTGGCTCGGCTCCATGGCAGGTACGATCCGGATCGAGGGTGATATCGTTGCTCCCGCCAGCGACGAGAAGGATTGGAAAGTCCTGAACTCGTGAAGCTACTTCTCGACACGCACATTTGGATTTGGAGTGTGGCCGACAAGGCCCGACTGCGGCCCCGTGTTCTCAGGGCGCTGGAAAACCCGGCGAACGAACTGTGGCTCTCGCCTATCAGCGTTTGGGAACTTCTGATCCTGGTTGAGAAGGGCCGCGTTGTCCTGAATATGGACGTGGAAGAATGGATTGGCCAAGCGCTTAAGGCCGCCCCGCTCCAAGAAGCACCGCTCACCACGGAGGTCGCTCTCGCCACCCGCGAAATCCGCCTGCCCCACCGCGATCCAGCCGACGCCTTTCTCGCGGCCACGGCCAAAGTGTTCGACCTTACCCTCGTGACCTCCGACGCTCGCCTGATGGCCACCCAGGGACTATCCATACTTGCCAACCGCTGAGCGGGGAGGAGTGGATAGTGTCCCCTGGCTAGTGGTTAGTGAATAGTGGTTAGTGGTCCTTCCCAAACCCTTCACCCCGAGTCTCCAACCCCGAACCCGAAGCTGCCCTCCGCGCCATCCGATAGGGGCGAGGTAGCGTAGCGCGGCGCGGCGGGCCGCAACCCAACATGTCTCGTAGGGGCTGGGCTTGCTTGCCCTGCCCTCGTTCCACTCCACCGACAAACTACAAGGGCAGGGCAAGCCCAGCCCCTACGAGACGGGCAAAATGTTTGCACAAAACAGGAACTCACGTTATTGCCATGCAGTGCCCGCCCTCCGGCCCGCCAATCTCATTGAATACTGCAAATCTTAGTGACAAGACCCCCTCACCCCCAGCCCCTTGGTCGCCGCGGCGACCGAGGGGAGTTGGTTGCATAACCATGTCACTCAACTCTCCCCCAAGGGGGCGAGGGGAGTTAGCTGCATAACTACATCACTCAACTCTCCCCTCTCCCCCTTGGGGGAGAGGGACTGGGGGTGAGGGGGTTTATCCGTCACCAAACTATGCAAAGGTCAGTAATGGCGGCCGCCCTTTCGTGACGCAAGGCGTAGTTTGTCCTCCTCCGCGATTCTCCCCCTGACGGCCTCAATGGGGTTATTAACCTCGAAGGGGAAATAGCCGCGGAGTAATCCTGGTCGGAGTGAGATAACTCTGATGGCATAAGGTCGTCGGCTCCTCGACGGGGAGAGTAGACTGGAATTGGAAGAAAGACCAGGGAACTCTCGAAGAGGAGGAGCCGAGACATGAACATTATAGGCTGTGATTTTCACGCGCGCTCACAACAGATTTCCATGGCAGACACGGAGACCGGGGAGATAGTGGAGAAGGAGTTGGACCACGAGAACGGCGAGGTGAGAAAGTTCTACGCGGGGTTGCCGGAGCCGGCGTTGGTAGGGATCGAGAGCACGAGCTACACACGGTGGTTTGCCGAGATGCTGACGGAGTTGGGACACGAGTTGGTGGTGGGAGACGCGGCGAAGATCCGGGCGAAGGAAACGCGCAAGCAGAAGCACGACCGGCGCGATGCGGAGCACATTTTGAATTTGCTGGTGAAGGGTGATTTCCCTAAGATCTGGCTGCCCAGCGCGGAGGAGCGGGACGTGCGCGTGCTCATCGAACATCGACATCAATTGGTGCAGTTGCGCACGCGGGCGATGAACGGCCTGCAGGCGGTGGCGCTCAACTACGGACTTCGCCTGCGCCGCCGCTTGTGGACCAAGGCCGGCGAGGAGAAACTGCAAAAGCTTCCTCTAAGAGAAGGGCCGGGACGGCGGCGAGCTGATCTGCTGGCCCTGGTCGCGCAACTGAACGCCTGGGTGAAGGAACTCGACCCGCGCATTGCCGAAGAGGTCACGCGGCGCCCCGACGCACAGCTCCTGCTGACCCATCCCGGCGTGGGCGACCTCACCGCTCTGACCACCGTGCTGGTGTTGGGACCGGTGGAACGCTTTCCCGGCACGGGCCAGGTGACCAGTTATGTGGGGGTGATTCCCGAAGAACAATCCAGCGCCGGCCGCCAACGCTTCGGCCACCTGACCAAGCAGGGCAATCGCCTGCTGCGCTTTCTGTTGGTGGAGGCAGCGCAAACCGCTTGCCGCTTCGATCCGGGCCTGCAACGCACTTATCGCCGCCTAGTCTTCCGCAAGGGCACGGCGATTGCCAAGGTGGCGGTGGCGCGCAAGTTGCTCATCCGCCTCTATATCATGCTGCGCGACAAGATTGATTACCAAGAGTTTTGTCGGCGAGGTTCGCATGCCGGGATGCTCGGGGATGTAGCGCTGGTCTAACCATGACCGAAACTCTGATTGAGCTACCGGCCTCCCTCCAGAACGAGCGAGGGAGTCAGAACGGCCATCATGGTCCCCTGAGCGGGATCGAATAGATGTGTGGTGGAACCTGGCCACCGAAAAAGGCTAAAACCCACCAGGCCCGATACCAGAATTTTGCTTGACGGAGCCGACAACCTTATAGACGCGCCACCGGATCTCTCTTCTATAAGAGAGAAGCTACCCCCTCGCTATCCGTCGGTCAGGGATTAGGGCCGCTGCTCGTCGCATGGCTGTGCTTTTGGAAGGGTGTCACGTAGTTGCGGGGGGCGAATCTATCTCAGGATGCGGTGGCTATTTCGACATTTCCACAATCTCCCACAGACGCGGTTCAGGGTAGTGTCGCTTGAGCCATGCGAGGTCTGGACGCAGCGTCGCCTTCCACCGGGGCTCCCAAGTGTTCACCCAGCGAAGGAAACGCTCCAACGCGTCCCGATCTGACGGCAACGTCAAAGCCCCGGACTCTAGAAGCTTCCCGACGCCGACGAAATGGGGCCTTCGCTGTATTGTCCAGTGCGCTTTCGGATCGATCCCATACGAAGAAGGATTTCGCAGCCAAGCCACGAGCAGCGTATCGACCCGACCGCGAGATTCGCCGTCGCGAAGGTTCGGCTCACTCATCAGATACGAAAGGACCCTCGCAATCTGGCCCTTGGTGACGGCCGGAATGGGGTCCGGCGCTGAGAGGAACGGACGAAGGACAAGCTCGGAGGTTGAAAGCACCTCCTCAGCAACTTCGTTATTCAGGAGGTGGTTTCCCAATCCAGTCAGTCGCCAAATGGCATCTTCATCACCACAGAATTTTCGGCACCAAGCCAGGATGTGTCTGACCGCATCAACGGGCAAGTCGGGTTGTATGGCTAAGTTCTTGATGAGGTAAACGGCCTCGGGCTTTTCGCAGTTTTCGCTCAACCAGCGAAGCGCCGGTTGGCGGATCACAGAGAAATCGCCGGCCGCATCGAGCCAAGCCCGAAACAAAAAGTCCGCGTCAACGGCGCCCCCATGGAGAGCCAACCAGGCTTTCATCCGCGTCTCAATTGATTCTGTTTCCCCTCCAGCGTCGAGCCAGCCGCGGTAGACAAACCCAGCCTCGGGGCTAGTGGCGTGGCACTTTAGCCACTCCTCAATCCCGTCTCGGACCAGTTCCAGTTCGCCGTTGGCGTCGAGCCAAGCGCGATAGACAAACTGGGCGTCAAGTGTCGCGGCGTGACCCTTCAGCCACTCCCGGATGGGTTGGCAGACCAGTTCCAGTTCGCCCTTGGCGTCGAGCCAAGCACGGTAAACGAACTGAGCTTCGGGGATCGCGGCATGCTCCTTCAGCCACCTCTGAATGGGTTCACGGACCAGCTCCAGTTCGCCCTTGGCGTCGAGCCAGCTGCGGTAGACGAACCCAGCCTCGGGGATCGCGGCATGCTGCTCTAGCCACGCCCGGGTGGGTTCACGGACCAGCTCCAATTCGCCCTTAGCGTTGAGCCAAGCCCAGTAGACGAACTGGGCCTCGGGGATCGCGGCATGATCCTTCAGCCACCCCCGGATGGGTTCACCGACCAGCTCCAGTTCGCCCTTAGCGTTGAGCCAAGCCCAGTAGACGAACTGGGCCTCGGGGATCGCGGCATGCTGCTCTAGCCACGCCCGGATGGGTTCCCGGACCAGCTCCAGATCACCCTTGGCGTCGAGCCAGGCTCTAGCCACGAAAGTGAGGTGAACGCCGGCAGTAAACTTTCCCAACCAACTCTCGACTGAATCTCTTATTTCATCCGTAGGTAGGCCCATTTCAAGCCAAGCCGCCAGAAGGTAGTGGGTCTGAAGGAGTTTGGGGCGGAAGCGAATCCATTCCAGGGCCGGCCCGCGTACGGACTCAGGTGCGAACCGGAGGCCCCACGTCAGGACGAAATTACTCCAGCTAACATGCCGCGCAGCCATCTCCACCCAGAAAGTGAGGATGGCACGAAGATCCGGGCTTATAGTGTCAGCTCCCTCCTCGACCGCCCACCGGGCAAACCAGCCCATGCGATTCTGAAAGTCGACTTCTTCCTCGATCCCCCGCCAGACCTCGCCGCGGCCTCCCAGAAGCGCAATCTGCTCGGTAGGGCTCAAAAGCGGAATGCGAATTACCAAGTCCCGGACTTCCCCCCAGGGGCCAGGATTCGAATCCATCTGCCGGGTGACCAACTGCGACCAATCGACGGCCTTGACGGCGGGCTGATCGGCGAGGCGCTGCAAGCTGAGGAGTGCCGAGCGAAGGCAGCCAGCGCGGGCAGCGAAAGTCAACAACTCGTCCGCAAAGTGCTCGATCGTCTGTGGAATTGTGCTTAGATACGAGAGGACAATCTGGTCCGCGAGAACATCATGCGCGGTCGCCCAAACGTGGCCCTCCGAAGCGGCGCTGGGGGCAAGCTTCTCGATCCAGCCGTCTGTTGCCAACGGATCAAGCCACGCGCGGTACTCTTCCAAGGCCCCTTGTGTTGTGAGAGAGTCTGGCACGGGGAAGAGAGCCATGAGCATCGCCAATTTGCGGTCGATGGAGGCTCCCGGAAAACTGAGTTGAACCCGCTTCGCCACCCACCTCGCGAAGTCTTGTTCTTCCAGGAGACCTTCCAGTTCATTCCCTCTGCCAGTGGCGTGGAGGTAGGTGAGCAACACTGCCAGCACAGGCATGTCGCGGCAGACGGCGAGATGCTTCTCAGAAAGTTCGAGGCCACTCTGCCCAAGAATATGACGGACGGTCGCACCTCGATATCCCTCAAACCAATCTGCCGCTTGCGGAAGTCCGTGAGGGGAAATATCAACCTGCCGGTGACGCGAAGTGGCGGCGACGGCTTGGTAATAACTGGTTCGGCAGCTTGCAAGATACCGGACGTTGAAGTGATAGGTATCGTTCAGGTCATTTAGGATTTCGACCAGCTCGGCGAAATCTCGCTGGGTCTCGACGTAGTCGATGACCAGCAGGACGCGCGCGGCAGGGGTGAGTCTCTCACCCAAAGCGTGCAAACTGTCCTCCTGGAGCCGGCTGCGGACCCGAAGCACCGTCCATCCCCTCTTCTGGGCGCGGCGGCCAATTTCCAGACCCAAACGAGTCTTTCCCACACCACCAGCCCCCGTCACCACCAGGCCCGTAAACTCGTCGCCATCTAAGACATCAAGCAGCGCATCTTCCCCTGGAATATCCATACCATCGGGTGCGGGTATGGCAGCCAGGTGCTGACCGCGTGAGTAGTAAGGCAGCTTTGCGCTCGAGAGATAGGAGCGGAGCGTGCCGGCTTCGACGGATTCGTCCAGCGGGACCATTCCAAATGGACGAGTGGCTGGGAACCAGCGGAATAGCAGATGTGGATTCTTTCGAAGGCGGGTTTCAAGATCGCCCCAGTCGAGGAAATCTGTTGAAAGGTTCGCAAGGTGACCGAGGTGCGAGTGACGCGATGCGAGCCCGGAGAAGGTCTGGCGTATGTCACGATTTAACTGGTCGCGTTGGTCAGTGTTTACGATCGAGCAGCTAACACAAAACCGAAAGCGCTGAATCGGCAGGTCAGTCCTGTACCATGGGCGGTACTGCGCTTGGCCCTTCGTCGGCCCCTCAGGATCGGCCAAGTGCGTTTCGAGCTTATCCGCAACGTCGCGCCAGCGCCTCTGCACTTCAGCAAAACCGCCGTCTCCAATATATTTGCACTCGATAACTAGACGATCCCCTGGCAGATCTTGAACAAGATCGATGCATCCGTCCTTCCCACCCGAAGGAAATCGGACTAAACCGGCGAATTCAGGTTCCAGCAACTCATGAACGAAGTTCTGGAAAGAGCCGCCGATATCATCCGTGCACAAGGCGGGGTTAGTATTCTCCCGGAGGAAAAGCGGGATACCCATTGGCCACGCAAGGGATCAGGGTCAAAATCCGCCTGCCGCTCGGAGGATTAAACAAATGCAAGTGATCCGCGGGGCAGCAAGTGTCGGCCCTGATAATACCAAAATCCGCTCCCGTGGTAGACTTTTTCTCTCCACTCCGTCTGCCGAAGTCAAACAAACGTGACGCAGCACTTCGTACTTGCGGCCTGCGGCTCATCCTCAAACTCGCGCCCTCTAATCCAAAAGCTCTCGCCGTTCTCGAACCGTACGAAATCGAAGACTTCCTTTGCATCTACAAGGTCCACCTCAGGCCCGAGATGCGCTAACCGGCGCGGGTGGCGCAGAAAAACGCGGCGTATGGCTCGCTCTCCAGTCCGCCAGCCCGTCGGTGGACGGGTCTTGCGACCGACGGACAGGAGTTGGTCGCTGCGGCGACCCCTTCGCTCAGCGGGCTTTTCCATTGCTGCCAAACCTTGACTCAATGGTGGCGGCAACGGCGACGCTCGCAATTCTTTCAACACCAAGGCACCAAGACACCAGGAAAGCTCCGGGGATACTGTCTGCCCAATGGGACAACTTGGTGCCTTGGTGTCTTGGTGGTTCAGCTTATCTTTGCGCGACAAGATCAGACCCAGAGGATTTTGAAGGCGGTTCCGGCGCGTTCGAAGTCTTTGTCACTGGTGACCAAGGTTGACTTGCGGGCTTGGGCGAGGGCGGCGGCGAAGCAGTCGGCGTAAGGAAGATTGTGCTGAGCTTTCAGGCTGGCGGCCAGCTTGGCCAGCTCCATGTCCACGTCAAAAACCTGGATGGGAAGCTGAGCAATCGCTTGCAGCTTGGCGGTGGCGGCCTTCTCTCCGTGGGCGCGCCAGATGGCGTAATAGACCTCGCCCCAGGTGACCACCGACATGGCGAGCGGGCGCGCGGCGTCCGCGGCGTCAACCAGGAGTGCCTCCACCTTGCCAGCCCCCGCGCGGTTCTCAAAAAACGTCATGAGGGCGCTCGCGTCCAATACGTAGGTTTTCATAGAGTCCGCTCGCGCTTGCGCTCCGCCAGCAGGGTGGTGAGCGCGGACGTTTCCCCTAGCAGTGATCCGCGCAGGCCACGAATGAATTCGCGAGTGACGGGTTGAACGACGATGCGCCCGGCGTCTTCCACAAAGGTGACCCTCGTCCCCTTCTTAATCCCCAATCGCCGCCGCAGACGAGCGGGAATCACCAATTGTCCCTTGGTCGTGACCACGCTGGTTTCAATCTTCATCAGGCACCTACCATGCACCATATCCTACTCTTTTGCCTTACGTAAGTTAACTTCTTTATTTCCTACTATGGTGAAAGTGTTGGAGCATTCAGAGGGATGTGTCCCGATGTTTGCAATGTACGGCCACGCAGGCGAAACCCGCGGCGACCCGTACACCATCCGGCGCACACCCAAAGGCCGTCCGCGCGGCGACTCCATAGCGGCTTCCGCCTTCGCTCTTCAGAGTGCCAAAGCTGGTAGCCACGGCGTCGGCGGTCTCGGCCGTGTCGCCGCCGTGTGGGTGGGGGGCGCCGCTGGCCGCAGGGCTATCATGAAGATATTGAGTCAAATTGCAGGGCTTGGTTATATGCTTTTTAAACGGCGCCTGCCGCCAGACTGGTAGGTTGAGCCTGACTCGTGGGCAAATGATCGATTAGCTTTGCCAAATCCGAAGCGGGATAGTAATTCACCTGGAGGGGAAGATCTGGTCCAATATCTCGCGCGCAGTGATAGCGGAGAGCGGGATTTCGCTCCAGGCATCGTGCGATTACATGCGCGGCCCAAATGGGGACTCTCTGAGGCGGCGGCGCGGGATTTGAAGTCATGATTGCGGTAGCAAGCTCAAACGCAGTCTTACCGTGGAACGGAAGGGCCCCAGTGGCCAGTTCATAGAGGAGCACCCCCAGCGACCAGAGGTCCGAGCAGACGTTTGCCCGCTCGCCTCGCAAAACCTCGGGCGCCAGATACTGAATGGTACCTGGCAAACGGCCCAAGTCCTGCGAGGATGAGGACACTGCGGAGATACCTTGCATCAACGTCGCGCGGAGGCGCTTGGCGAGGCCAAAGTCTAATATTTTCAAGCTTCCATTGTAGGTAATAATGATATTTGAGCTTTTGATATCGCGGTGGATGATTCCTCTCTCATGCGCATGGGCAAGCGCGCCGACAGTTTCCCTCATGCTATGGCCCAAGAGATCCGAAGGAATGCCCGACGGTTTGAGCAGCAGGTCCAGGCCGCAACCCTCAATGTACTCCATTGCGATGTACGGCTGATTGTCTTCCTCGCCAACGTCGTAGATGGTACAAATACAGGGATGGTTCAGCGCCGACGCAATTTGTGCTTCCTTGAGAAGGAAGCCCCAGGCGGTGATCTGCGATTGCAGGTCTTGGCTCAACACTTTGATGGCCACTTGCCGGTCCAGCTTGATATCGTAGGCGCGATAAACCACTCCCATTCCTCCGCGGCCCAGTTCTTTTTGTATGAGATAACGCCCAAAGGTTGTACCTACCATGGAAGCCTTTCGCGAATCGCCACCAGTAGTTAGACTCGCCTAGCTGAAATGAGTAGGACAGGAGTGTTGGATTATTCTGCAAACCTACGTCTTTCCTTCGTGCAAGTCCGAATCCAAAAGAAAAGGAAGTTGCCTTTTGCCACCACTCAAGTGCCGGCGCAGTTTCCAACAGCCACGGTCATATCTTCAGGTGAGGGTTTTCATTAGCATAGGGCGAGGCTTGGTACCCATTCTTCCTCCAGCGAACTGCCTAAAAGAAGACCAGGAGCCCGTCGGAGATAGATTTCCTTGTTCGTAGAATCAACAACTAGCGAGATCCGAGTGTCTGTAAGTTGTTGATCCTTCGTCGGCGGACCGGTATTTCCGGCAGGCTCCCAGGAAATATGTTTAAATGATTTACAGATACTTTGATAATAGTACTTATGAGTTAATTTACTCATGTATACATGAGTTTTCACCCACCGACGAGTGGATTCATCGTGGCAGGCATCGACCGGCAACGGCTGCGCTCGCAACGCTTTCACCATCAAGGCACTAAAACACCAAGAAGGCTCTGGCGAATATTGTTTAACCAATGGGGTAACTTGGTGCCTTGGTGTCTTGTTGGTTCAGCTTGTAGCCACAAACAGTGCTTCCCTATCCGTTCTTCGGGCGGTGGTCCAATTGCAACAATCTCGCTTTGGATAAGGCAACGGTGGCGGCATGCCCCATTCAGATTGATTACGTGAGATTCTCGTGGGGATACTGCGCCGGAGAGAAGCCCACGCCCGCCTCCAAGGCAACTGGCGACACCCAAGGGAACTGGCGATTGACTTGGCGGGTCAGGCAGATTAGGCTTTGGAGCTCAGCAGGCTGATGAAAGAGGGCGTAGAGGCCGCCACTGATCATTGAAATCATTGGCGATATGGCGGGGTAAACCCGCCGCTACGTCGCTCCGAACCACTTTTTCATCAGCCTCCAAGAGAAAACTACATGCGAAAATCCAAGTACAGGTCCCCCTATGAACAGGCTCACGCGCCTTCTCGCATTCGCATTACTGATTACGACGGCAGGTTGTGGCGGCGGAAGCGGCTCGAGTTCCTCCACATCAACGCCACCGCCACCCACCGATCCCGACCAGCGTGCTGATCTTCTGCTGTCGCAGATGTCCCTGGACCAGAAAATCCAGCTCGTGCATGGCAACGACACCCTCCAAACCACCTCCAATCCCCAAGGCGCAGGCTACTATGTCCCGGGCATACCCAGCCTGGGGATTCCCGATCTCCTGCTCGCGGACGGGCCCACGGGAGTTGGTGACGGCGTAGGGCCGGCGACGGCGCTTCCCTCTTCTCTCGCGAGCGCCGCAAGCTGGGACTTGAATGAGGCCTACAATTACGGCGAAGTGATCGGCAAGGAGCTGAGCGCCTATGGCATAAACGTCAACCTGGGAGGGAACATCAACCTCATCGGCCGCGAGCCGCGCGACGGGCGCACCTTTGAAACCGCGGGAGAAGATCCCCTGTTGGCGGGAGAGATCATGGCCGGGCACCTCAGCGCCATCCAGGATCAATACGTGATTGCGGGCGTGAAGCACTACGCGTTTAACGATCAGGAAACCGCTCGCACCCAGTCCAATGCCCTCATCGATGAGCGTTCGGCGCGCGAAAGCGACCTGCTGGCTTTCGAAATCGCGCTGGCGGAATCCCATGCGCAAATGGTGATGTGCGCCTACAACCTGGTGAATGGATCGTATTCCTGCGGAGACGATCATCTCTTGAACGACGTTTTGAAAGGAGATTGGGCGTTCCCGGGTTTCGTCCTGTCTGACGCCTACGCCACGCCAAGCTCGGTGGCGTCCGCCCTGGCCGGGCTGGATCAGGAACAGCCGGGAGGGTACATGTTTGAAGGGATCTGGGCGTCGGAAAGCCTGGAGGCCGCGGTCGAGAACGGCGACCTGCCCGTCTCGCGCCTCAATGACATGGTGCATCGAATCCTCCGGGCCATGTACGCAGCGGGCGTCTTCGACCATCCCGCCCAGGTCCAGCCCATCGATGCGGCAGGTGACGCGGCCCTCGCCCAGGAGATCGAGGAGCAGGGAGCCGTGCTGTTGAAGAATGCCGGCGGGCAACTGCCGCTCAATCCGTCGAACGTGGCATCCATCGCGGTGATTGGATCGCATGCCGATGTCGGCGTGCTCTCCGGGGGCGGCTCGGCGCAAGTGATTCCGGTGGGTGGGGCAGCCCTCACTTTGCCACCCGCGTGCCCTGCGTACACTCCGGCGCCGGGCGGCCTCGCCTGCACCAATGCCTCGCAGATATTTGATCCCTCCTCTCCCCTTGCCGCCATCAAGGCCATGGCGCCCGGGGCCACCGTGACCTTCAACGACGGAACGGACTCCGCCGCGGCCGCTACGCTCGCGGCTGCCTCGAATGTGGCAATCGTATTTGAGAGTCAGTGGGAGAGCGAAGGCATGGACCTTGTGGACTTGAGCTTCTCGAGCGACCAGGACGCCCTGGTGGCCGCCGTCGCGGCCGCAAATCCGCACACCATCGTGGTTCTGGAAAACGGCGGCGCGCAGATTATGCCGTGGCTCGCGAGCGTCAGCGCCGTGCTCGAAGCCTGGTACCCCGGCCAGGCCGGTGGCCAGGCTATTGCCGATATTCTCTTCGGCAAAGTGAACCCTTCCGGCAAACTCCCCATCACTTTTCCTGCGAGCGTGGCCGATCTGCCCCGCCCTACAATTCCCATTCCCTCCCCTCCCACGTCGACCGCAGTTTTTAATGTTGACTATACCATCGAAGGATACAACGTCGGATATAAGTGGTATGAAGCGCAAGGAATCCAGCCGCTGTTCGCGTTTGGCTACGGGCTCTCCTACACCACGTTCTCAATCTCCAATGCGCAGCTCACACCGGACGCGTCTGCCAGCGATGGATTCCAAGTGAGCTTCAACCTGACGAACACCGGAACCGTGGCGGGCGCGGAGGTTGCCCAGGTCTATCTGGGTTTGCCGGCCGACACCGGGGAGCCTCCACAACGCCTGGTCGGCTGGAGCAAGGTCCTGCTGCAACCCGGCGCGCAACAACAAATGACGGTGACCGTGGATGCGAGTGCCTCGTCCCATCCTCTCTCCTACTGGAGTACGACTTCAAACTCGTGGGTGACCGCACCGGGCGAATACACCGTCTACGTCGGCAACTCATCCGATAACGTCACCACAGCCGGAACATTCACCGTCGCGCCGTAGCTGGCGCCAATTCGCTAAGTTTCCCAGCGACGGCGGCCTTCCTGGGGTCGAAGAGCCCAACCGCCAGAGACTTCTCGCAGAGTATCTTTTCCACGACCACGAGAATCAAACTCACTGGGGATGGGAGAAACAGACAGGCGCGGCGGGACGAGTGAGAAGCAGGATTGCCGATTTCGGATGGCCGCAATCGGAAGTCGACAATCGGCGATCGAAAATCGGCAATCGACAATCGGCCATTCAATGACCCGATGAATCAATGACCCGATGCCCTAATGGCCCGATGATCTCATCAGAATCCCAATCGCATCACCAGACGGAAAGGAGAAACTTGATGGAAAGAGTGACTGGTTTTGGCGGGCTGTTTTTCAAGGCGGATGACCCGGAAGCATTGTACGCGTGGTACGAAAAGCATTTGGGGATAAAGCGCGAGCCGCACGGGGCCGTGGAATTCATTTGGCGCGAGACTCACGACCAGGTGAAAGAGGGGAAGACAGTGTGGGCGATCTTTCCCCGGGCGACCACCTACTTCCAGCCCAGCCGCGCGAGTTTCATGATGAACTTCCGCGTCGCCGATCTCGACGCACTCGTCAAGGCGCTGAAGGAAGAGGGAGTGGAAGTGGATCCGCACCGGGAGGATTACGACTACGGGCGCTTTGCCTGGGTCATGGACCCCGAGGGAAATCGCATCGAACTTTGGGAACCTCCCGCGGGCAGTTGAGAATCCGGCAGGGAGCTTTGCCACGATGGGCGCAACCGTGCGGAACCTGAAAGGCTGCGGACCACCACCCCGTCCGTCAGATGACGGCCGGGGTGGTGCTGACAAGGGAGTAGAGGGCTGGCGTTGATAATGACAGCGCGAACGAGCTTTTCCGCAAGCTCTAAAGCCCCGCCCTTCCCAACCCTGATGAGAAATGCGCCGTTAGAGCCCGCGCAGCGCCTTGGAAGCTCCCACCACGTCCGAGACCGACAGGATGAGGTCCGCTTTCTTGCCGCCGGTGGGGATGCTGGCGTAAGCGTATTCGATGTTGATGTTCCCACCGCCCAGGCGCGCACCCACCTCGCCCAACGCTCCTGGTTTGTCCGGCAAGGTCACGCGCAGGACTTCTTCCTCCGTTACGCGCACGCCGAGCTCCAGAAGAACCTTCTTCGCCTTGGCGGGACTGCTGACCTGGAGATGAATCGGGTTCTCACTGCCGGCGCTCCAGCAGGTCATCGCTGAAATGTTGACCTTTGCTTTGCCCAGCGCTTCCGCGATGCGGCCGAGCTCGCCCGGTTTGCTTTCCACCCAAGCCGTAAGCTGTTTCACTTTAGCCATGGTTTAATCCTCCGGGATGGAATTTGAATGTTCCCCGCACATTACTGACTTCTGCATAATACGGTGACGAGTGAACCCCCTCACCCCCGACCCCTCTCCCCCAAGGGGGCGAGGGGAGAGTTGATTGATTTAGTCGTGCTACCAACTCCCCTCGCCCCCTTGGGAGAGAGGGGTCGGGGGTGAGGGGGTCTTGTCACTCTAATTTGCAGCACTCAATAATACACTCGCGGCCGTAAAATCAAGTTGCCGAGCACGCCGCGATTCTCGCCGTCACGGTCACGGGCGGTCAGGCTGACGCGAAAGGCGTTGGCGGGGCAAGGAACCGTCTTGTCCAACCTTACCACCTCGCGCGGATCGACTGCCTGAAGCGTGACGTGGCCCAACTCCTCACCCTTAACACTCAAGAAATCCGCCTGCAGCGTGCCCGGGGTAAAAACTCCAAACGTACCTTTCAGCGAGACACTCGCTCCGTGGAGTTCCCCCGTGAGGGGCTCACTCGCCACCCCGCCCGAGGTCGGCTCAGTCAAAATGGGATTGGGCACGCGCGTCGGCGACCAGTAAATCGGGAAAGAGTATTCTTCCCCCGGATCGAGGCGCGCGTAAGGGCTCATGCCCTCCGACTCGAAGAAGTAGGGTGTCTTTTCCGGATCGTCGGCCAGGACCTGGTCAAAGGGCCCGCGTGAAATTGTCCCTGGTCCATCATTCCAGGTTTCCACCGAAGCTCCATCGGGATACTCCTGCTCGGGGAAGAACTTGAAGTTTTCCACCAACCCGATGTTCTTCTGCCCGTTGACCACCGCATACCAGCCGGCGCTGGAATCGGCCGCCGCCTTGCACACCCGGTACAAATAATGGACCTTGAGCATTCGGCCGTCGGCAACGACTTCGTAGCTGGGGTGCCGCGCATCTCCATAAGGTTTGTAATACCCCTCAGGGTATTTACTGTGTGGATTCAGCGGGATGTACATGTACATATCGGGGTTGGGCTGGGAGGGATCGCCGGCGTCCGCGGCGTCATTTTGAATAATGTGCCAAATGCCCCAGCGGATCTCCCGCCGACTGATGTTGCGCATCACCTGATCCACCTTGATCCGCGTGGTGTCCGCGTAAACATGGAAAGCGCGAATGAGTTGTACGCCGGTGCGGGCATCCTTCGGGCTGGTCACACGAACGGCAACTTCCGCAGGCGTATTGAGGACGACTTCCGCTTCATAAGGGGCGCCGTCCAGGATGTAGTAGGGAATGCTCACCCACTCCCCGTCGTTCGTCCATCCCTCGGGACCTGGCCAAGCTTTATCGCCACCATAATTCGCCCAGCCGGCTTTGAGGTTGTTCTCCGACTCGGGCAGAACCTTGCCCTCCAGAGCCTTGTTCACAAAAAAGTATTCGTGATCTCCAAGCTGAAGCTGGATGGCCCGCCCCCCGATGTCGGGAGCGACGAACAAGGAGACTAAACCATTGCTGAGCTTGTAAACGTTCCATCCTCTGTATTGCGTTTTTTCAAGCTTCGCGGAGTATTCCGGTATGGGCGCTGCCATAATTGACCTCACAGAAAAGAATGATGTCATACACCTTGCGACGACGGAAAGGCCCCGCCCACGCGACGACGGGGCCGCCATGCTCACGAAGATAGCAATTAAGATCAGCGCAGCGAGCCAAGACCGCGGTCGTTTCATGGTACAAACCTCGTGGGGTGAATCTCCCCGCGGGAAACAATGGGAATGATCCCGCGCCTTGCCTAAGATTACCTGGCCTGACTGTTCCCCGCCCCGCGTCAGGCCTCGCCGGCGCCCAGCCTTGCCAGAGTGTGCGAAAATTCCTGCACCGCCGGATAAAGGCCGCGATAAACCTGATAGTACCGTTCGTAGGCCACCACGTTTTCCGGTTTCGGCGCCATGGACTCTTTCACCTGAATGGCTTCCCGCGCGGACCCTTCCACCGAGGCATAAATCCCGGCTCCCACGCCTGCCAGCAAAGCGGCGCCGAGGGCTGCCCCCTCGGAGTTACGCAGGGTGACGAGCTCCTTGCCATAGATGTCCGCCTGGACTTGCCGCCATACAAAACTGCGCGAGCCGCCGCCCGATGCGCGGATCTGCTCGACGGGGATGCCCAAGTCCCGGAGAATCTCCAGAGAATCGCGCAGGCTGAAGGCCACACCTTCCAGAATGGAACGGACCAGGTGAGCTCGCGTGTGCGCCGCGGTCAGGCCAAACCACATACCACGCGCCTGCGAATCCAGGTGGGGAGTGCGTTCGCCCATCAGATAAGGCAGCCACAATAAGCCGTCACTGCCGGGGCGAACTTTCTCCGCCTCGCGAATAATCAGCTCATAGGGATCCACATCGCCGAGCCGGGCGTACCAGGATTCCGCCAGGCCGAAATTATCGCGAAACCAGCGCAAGGAAAGTCCCGCGCCTTGCGTGACGCCCATGACGTGCCATTTTCCCGGCACCGCGTGGCAGAACGTGTGGATGCGCCCGCGCGGGTCAAGCTTGGGCGCGGCAGTGAAAGTGAATATAACCCCCGAAGTGCCCAGCGTGGCGCTGGTGAGTCCCGGCAGAACGATGCCGTTGCCGACGGCGCTGGCCGCCTGGTCGCCGGCGCCGGCCACCACCGGCGTGCCCGCGCTGAGGCCGGTTAGCACAGCGGCTTCCCGGCTGATTTCACCCGAGATCTCGGGCGACTCGAATGCTTTCGGTAAGATTTGGGCATCGATTTCCAGCGCGCTGAGCATCTCCGGCGACCAGCGACGGTGGGTGACATCCAAAAGCAAAGTTCCGGAAGCGTCGGAAACATCGGTGGCAAATTCGCCCGTCAAACGGAAGCGGACGAAATCCTTGGGGAGCAGGAAATGGGCGGTACGCTCGTAAATCTGGGGCTCGTTATCACGAACCCAAAGGATTTTGGGCGCGCTGAAGGCGGTGAGCGCGGGGTTGGAAACATATTGAATGAGTTGTTCCGCGCCGACGGTGGCGGTGATCCAATCACATTGCGGCTGGCTGCGCTGATCGCACCAAATAAGGGCGGGACGAAGCACTGCGAGGGCCTTGTCAAGCAGCACCACCCCGTGCATCTGCCCGGAGAAACCCACGGCGGCGATGTCAGAACCTTTCACCCCGGCCTGTTCAATTGCCGCGCGAATCGCCACCAACGCCGCCTGCCACCAGTCCTGCGGATCCTGCTCGGCCCATCCGGGTTTGGGCATGCGCATCGGCTGATGGTTGCCGGTCGCCGCTCCTACCACGCGCCCATCCGGGCGAACGATCACGGCTCGCGTGCCCGTGGTCCCAACATCGATTCCCATCATGTACGGCATGATCTTACCTCGTCAGACCTTCACCTTTTCCCAACGCCCGGATTTTGCCGAGCGCTCAACGGTGTCGAGCACCGCTTGATTGCGCACACCGTGGCGGAAGTTCGGCTCCGGCAAACGGCCCTCGTCGATGGCGGTGAGGAAATCATGGATGACATGGACGAACGTGTGCTCGTAACCGATGATGTGCCCCGGGGGCCACCAGGCGCCTACGTAAGGGTGCTCCGGCTGCGTTACCAGGATGGTCTTGTACGCCTGCAGCTCCGAAGGCTCCGTGCCATCGAAGAATTCCAGCTCGTTCATGCGCTCCAAATTAAAGGCAAGGCTTCCCTTACTGCCGTAAATCTGGAACGTGTTGAAATTTCGCCGGCCGCCCGCGAATCGCGTCGACTCGAAAACCCCCACGCTGCCGTTCTTGAAGCGCGCCAGGAAATTCGTGTCGTCATCCACGGTGACCTTGCCTTTGCCTTTTTGGCCTTTAGCTCCCCACGCGCCTGCGCCTTCGGAGGGCAAAGGCCGCTCTTTGATAAAGGTCGTCATCTGGCCGGTCAGCGTTTGGATTTCGCCGTTCAGGTATTCGGCCAGGTCCGCGGCGTGCGCGCCGATATCCCCCAATGCGCCACTGCCGGAGAATTTCTTTTCCAACCGCCAAACCAGCGGAAACTCCGGATCCATGATCCAGTCCTGCAAATAGGCGCCGTGATAATGGTACACTTCACCGATCCTGCCCTCGTCGATCAAACGCTTCGCCAAGGCGACTGCAGGCACGCGGCGATAATTGAAATTGATCATGTGCCGCACGCCGGCCTTCTCCGCGGCCTTCAGCATGTCTTTGGCTTCCCCCAGGCTATTGGCGAGCGGTTTCTCGCAGAGGATGTGCTTGCCCGCCTGCGCCGCGGCGATGACCATGGGATGGTGAAGATAGCCGGGCGTGCATACATCGATCAGGTCGATGTCCTTGCGTTCCACCACTCGCTCCCATTCACAATCGGATTCTTCCCACCCATAGAGCCGCGCGGTTTCTTCCAGCTCTTCATCACACGCCTTGCCGCACAACACCTTCATGCGCGGAACCAGATTTCCCGGAAAGAATCTCCGCACCTGCCGGTAAGCATTGGAATGCGCCTTCCCCATGAAGCGGTGGCCAATCAAGGCAATGTTGATTTCTGGCATTTAGACCTCCAAAGCGATCGTCATTAGTCCTTAGTCATTAGTCCTTAGTCATTGGTCCTTGGCGCTCATTGGCACAATTGTGCCGTCATAATTCCGGAGCTCTGGCACCGACCCGATCGAGCGTAGATAGGCATTCAGTTTTGGCCCGAGTTCATCGAGGATGGGCCTAATGGACTTGATTTCCTCGACCGACAATAGGCCGCGCGCGTGGGCACGCCGGAGCCAGTGTCTTGTTTCATAGAGCGAGCCGCGCGCATTCCTCACAAATCGCCGATTGTCCTGAAAGCTCCCCCGCCCAGTACCCTCAGCAATGTTCGCCCCGACGCTATCGGCGGAGCGGATCAACTGTCTCCCAATGGTATCTCTCGCCAGTTGATCCCAACCTCTGGCAACTTTCCAAATAGAATCAGCGAGCTTCTCTGACAACTGATAGACGCGAAGATTCTCAAAACCCTTAAAAACCTGTCCTTGGTCCTTTGTCATTTGTCCCTTGCCCCCTACCCTTTGTCACTTGTATTTCACACCGAAGGACGGCACCACACGATCGTTATAGTTCAGGTTCGGACTTATCGAATGGTGACCAGGGGCAAAGGACTATTGACAAAGGACCAAGGACGCTTTTCTTATGCCCACCACATTTCCTTAAGTTTTTCCTTGATGACAATCTGGTTGAGGAAGGCCGCGGCCTTGCTCAGGCCTTCATCAACCGACATCAGGCTGTCTTCGTGCTCGATGGAAATCACATCGTTGTAACCCACCATTTGCAGTGTGGAGACAAGGTCGCACCAAAAATCCGCGTCGTGGCCGTAACCGATGGTGCGGAAGATCCAGGAGCGATTCTTCTCATCGCTATAGGGCTTGGCATCCACGACGCCGTTGACCTTAATGTTGACGTCGTAAAGGCGCGTGTCCTTGGCGTGGACGTGGAACACCGCGTCACCCAGCTTGCGCACGGCCAAGCAGGGATCAATCCCTTGCCAGAACATGTGGCTGGGATCGAAATTGCAGCCGATGGCGGGGCCCACTGCCTCGCGCAGGCGCAACATGGTTTCCGGATTATAGACCACAAAGCCCGGGTGCATTTCGATGCCCATCCTCACGCCGTGGTCTTCCGCAAACTTGGCGTGCTTCCTCCAGTAGGGGATGACTTTCTTCTCCCACTGCCATTTCGACATTTCCTGAAAGTCAGAAGGCCAAGGGGTGGGCGACCAGTTGGGATATCGGGATTCTTCCGAATCGCCGGGGCAGCCGGAGAAATCCACGACGGTCTTGACGCCCAGTTTTTCCGCCATAAGGATCGTTTTCTTGCTGGTGGCGGCATGGAGTTGCGCCAGCTTCTTGTTGGGATGCAGAGGGTTGCCGTGGCAGCTCAAAGCGCTGATGGCGATTCCCTCATCCTCGAGCTTTTGCTTGAACTCCTTGAGCTTGGAAGCCTGGTGCAGCCATTCGACTTTGAGGTGCGGATCGCCCACATAATTTCCCGTGCCCAACTCCACGGTCCGAATGCCGAGGGGCTTTATTCTCTGAATCACTTCATCCAGACTCAGTTTGGACAGCAGTGCCGTAAAGAGTCCGACCTTCATGGTGTTTCTCCCCCTCTCGATGCTTGGCGGTAGACGATAGACGGCACACGGTATATCGGCCGATTGTCGCGGTTCCCCGCGTTACGCGTCTGCCACGTACTCCCTGGCGTTCCAGATGCAAATTCCACCTGAAAAGAGGCTAAATCTATAGCTCGGCCGCCCCGGCGTCAACTGCAAAGTTCGCGCATGCGAAGCTTCTACACCCGACCGTCTCCCGTTTCGCGGAACTTGCTGGCTCCTCCGCAATGGCTTATGTCACTTTAGGTGTTGGTCATACCATTCCAGGGTGCGCTGCATGATGTCGTGGCGGTGCGCAGGGTCGGCAATCAAGTGGCCCTCGTGGGGATAGACGACAAACTGATTCTCGATGCCCATCGTCTCCAGGGCGTGCCAGAATTCGAATGATTGCGGCGTGGGGCACTCGCCGTCGCGGTCGCCCACCAGGATGAGCGTGGGAGTCTTCACGTTCTTGATGAAGGTGATGGGGGAGCTCTTCGCGTACACCCCCGGATCGTCATAAACCGATGCGCCGAAAAAGGGAATCAACCACTGCTCGATATCGTTCTGGCCGTAGTAGCTCTGCCAATTGGCGATGCCCGCCCCCGACACCGCGGCATGGAAGCGGTGGGTTTGAGTCACCGCCCACATGGTCATGTATCCCCCATAGCTCCACCCGCCGATGCCCACGCGGTTGTCATCCACGGGAAAATGCTTCACAACATAGTCAACACCGGCGAGGATGTCACGCAAATCCCCATAGCCAAAATCCTTGATGTTGCCGCGCGTGAAAGCCTCACCCTGGCCAAAACTCCCGCGGGGATTGGGCCGCAGCACGAAATAGCCGTAATGGGAAAACAGGGTGAAGTCAAAGAGCGCGCTGGGCCAACCGGGGCGCGCCATCAGGCCGGGGCCCCCGTGGACCTCCACCAGGAGGGGATAGCGCCGGGCGGGGTCATAGTCTTGAGGATAAGTGAGCCAGCCCTGAATGTTGAGGCTGTCATTCATCCAGTGGATGTTCTCGGTTTTTCCCCATCTCGCGCCCGCGGCTTGGTGAGAGTTAGCGATTTGCTTCCACGCCCCGATGGGTCCGGCCCACACCTCCGGCGGGTCAGTGAAGGTCTCGCGCACCATCGCCAAGGTCTTGCCATCGTTTGCCACGGAAAGGCCAAAATTCCACCAACCGAGGGAAAGCGTTTCCGGCCCGCTCCACAGCGAGGTCACTTCGGCGCTCCGGACGCCGAGCGCGGCGATGCCGCTCGCGCCGTCCACACTTTCCAGCAAGAGGATTTCGTCCCCTCCCGGCCGCCAAACGAGCCCGCTGACCGAAGCCTTGAGTCCGGGGGTCAGGTTGCGGGCCGCCCCACCCGTGGCGGGAAGAAGAAACACATCGCCGCCGGTTGAACCCTCGTCGCTCATCAGCCCGCCGATAAAGGCGATGCTGCTGCCGTCCGGAGACCAGCGCGGGTCGGCGATTTGCTGCGCTGGTTGGTACAGGAATCTCAATTCTCCCGAGTCTGACTGGAGGGTGTAAATTCCCGCAACCCACCAATTGGCGTCGCCCGCGCCGTGCGCGGCGGTCAGCACAAATCGCTTCCCGTCCGGCGACCAGTCATATTCATAAACGTAGAGGTCCGCAGGAGAGAGCTGCCGAACACGTCCCGTGGCCACTTCCACCGTGGTCAGGCGCTGCTCGTAGATTTTGCCGCCGATTACACCGGAGGGAGGCGTCATGGGTTCGAGCGGTCCGGGCAGGCGCGGAGCGTTTTCAGTAAAAAGCACCGCCAGCGTCCTGCCATCAGGGGACCAGGAGGGAGCATCGAGCGAGCCCTTCAAGCCGGTAAGCTTTCTCGCCTCACCGCCCGCAACTTTCGCCACGTAAAGCTGCAACTGGTCGCTCGTCTGAGCGTTCGACAAGAAAGCCAGTTGGCGGCTGTCCGGCGACCAGGCGATCTCGCGCTCTTCCGATGCCTCATCGCCACCGCCCGCCGAGATGCGGCGCCGGGTCGAGGCCGGCGACGCCAACGTGCAAACAAAGATTCCGTGCGGGGAGGCGCCGTGACCTTCTTCCACCCACGCCACGCGTTGGCCATCCGGCGAAATGGCCACCTGCCGTATTCCGTGCTCACCAGCCAGCGCGTCGAGCGTTGCGTCTAGCGAAGACTGCTGCGCCCTGACGCTGCCGGAAAGCAAAATGAAAAAGACCGGGAGAATCAGCGCGATAGTTCGCCCTATGCGGCTCAACATGAAAAGTCCCCTCAAGGCAAATGGTAGATGGGTACGGTAGGCGAGAAGCAGTAGGCAGTAAACGGAATACGAGGAAAAACACGGCGATGGAGGGTTCTGAGCGATGGGAGGTCTGCTAGGCCTGTCACGAGCCGGTGCTCCACGCGTCTGTTTCTAATCTGCGGTATGCTGTCTACTGTCTTCCATCTACTGCTCTGTGACATCGTAACGGAACCTGCATCCCACGGCAAGCGCCGCTCTCCCACGATCACTGGATGAGATCTGCTTCCATGGGACCGAGGACCACGGTCCCCTCAAACACGCGATTGCTGATGATTCCTTTCTTGACGCTAGTGATGGGGATTCTCTTCTCCTCCCCGGTCGTGTTTACAAAGAGGGTCCGGCCATCGACAACCCTGGCGTAAACTCCCTCGGGAGTCTTGGGGGCCGGTTGAATGCCCGCCACCGTGTAGAGATAGTTCATCAGCGGTCCGATCGCGGAAGGATTCGATTCCGTCGCCAGATAGATCGCATTTCCTTTGCCGAACTTGTTGATGGTGACAGCAGGAGTATGGTCCGCGACATTCGTGAATCGCGCCACCACCGTGGCCGTCGACGGATCGAGCACTTCATAGTGATGCACTCCGGTCTCGATCGAGTCACCACCCAACTGGAATCTCAGTACCGCCGCAAGGTCGTAGAACGCGTTTGTCTTCAGCCCAAATACATCACTCAAGCGGCCGGGCAGCGGCGTATTGAACCACTGCCCGTGCTCGTCAACTTTGGCGGAAAACGCGGTCATCAGGACGGTGCCGCCTCCGCTCACATAGGCCCGGAGGGCCTTCGCACTTGCGGCGTCCATCACGTAATCGGCCGGCACCATGACCAGCTTGTAGGGCGAAAGGCTGGCGTGCCCAATGTTGATGATAGCCGTGTCGATGTTGGCGCGGAACAGGGGCTCAAAAGCTCCTTGCACCTGCTCCGTATAAGAAGGCTTAAAGTATTGCAGCGTCGTACTGGAGGGACCGTACGGTTTGGAATCGACGAAGGAATCGAAGGAATAGGCGACGGCCACTTCCGGATGGGTGTTGCGCGGGAACCCGAATTTCGAAATCTGCTTGAATTCAGAAGCGAAACGCGCGAACTCGTCCACTTTCCAGGAGGGAGTGTCGTCGTGATCGACCAGCCCAAAGAGCGCCTGCTCCTCTCCTCCCAGATGACTGTTGAACGTCCAGGCGAGAAACCCTTGCGCGCCCATCATGAGCCCGAGATACGCGTACATCCGGCTTCGGCCCGGCGTTCCGTAATAACCTCCACCGCCGGCAGTAAATTCGTTGAACCAGATGGGTGTGTCCAGATCGCCTTTCGTCATCAGTGCCCCAAAAGCGCCACTGACCGGGTCGCCCGGGTAGAAACCCTCCGCACCGTAGGACACATAAGATTTGTACGTGGCAAGATAATCGAAGCCTCGCCTCGAGGCGGTATCCCACAGATTTGAGATTGAGGGAACATCCGGCATATTGCGCTGGCGGATCACCTCGAGTTCCTCGAGCCGGGCCACCGTGACGTCGGACCAATAGCGGTGGAGATCCAGATAGCGCTCGGGGGGTCCGGGCCCGTCGGCGAGCGGCAAGTCAACGTCCGCGAAGCTGTTCAACCGGCGTGACCATCGCTGGGTCGCCCAAGCCTTGTTGAGTTCTTCGATGGTTCCGTACTTCTTCTTGAGCCAGGTGATGAACCGCTGCCGGTCGGCTTCGGAATACGACATAAAACCGTTGCCGATTTCGTTGTTGTAGCCAACGGCGATCACCGCGGGATGATGGGCATAGCGTTTCGTCAGGGCGTCCGCCAGGATTCCCAATTCGCGCACGTAACCCGGATCGCTAATGTTGTCCATATAGCGCTCCGCGGGAGGAAGGCGCGTACCGTTCTGGCTAATGATATCGATGCCCGGGTGCGCGCGATGCAGCCAAATGGGCGCCGGTGAACCCGGAATGTCCAGGATTACCCTGATCCCGTTGGCCTGCATCTTGCCCATCACCTTGTCGAACCACTCGAATTCAAATTTGCCTGGCGAGGGTTCAAACGAGTCCCACGACAGGTCCCCCATGCGCACGACGTTAAATCCTGCGTGCTTCATGATGGCAATGTCGCGATCAATCTGCTCCGGGGTGCGATCGATGGGCTGATAACAAGTCCCCACAAAGAGCTGCCCAGGACCCGGCCAGTTTGGGTGCGCAGGAGCATTCTGAGCCACGGACGCCGCCCTCAACGCGCCCATAAGGATAAGTAGTAGCGCGAACTTCCCCAGAGACATACCACCGCCCTTTCGGTGGCTCGCTGGACGGAGGGCTTTGCGCATGGACTCCCTGGCAAGCAACGCGCCGAATTCTTGATTTTTCAATTGCCCCCCGGAAGGTGATTCAGCTTGACGAGCACGACGTCGTTGCTGTTCATCGGCACCGTAAACTCGACCATGCCCGTGGGCCCGCTTCGCATCACCTTGTCTGTCTCCGGCAGATCGCGCGAAAGCTCGTTCAGATGCGCAATTTGCGCCGCGCTCAGCTCTTTGGGAGAGCCCATCTCGATGTATGCGGAATAAGCATCGTTGGCGTGATACCCGGCGCGATGCACTTCCAAACGGTAAGCAGTATTGGGCACAAGATGCGTTACCCGCAACTGTACGGGCGCCGCCGCTCCCGCGGGAATCAGCTTGGTATAGAAGGGGCGATTACTCACCTTCTGCACCGGCTGCTCCCAGCCCCAAATGACCGCCGTGACGTTTCCACCCTGGGTGGCCAGCATTGCCTGCTGATCGCTCGTCCTGAGGCTTTCGCCCTGAAGTGCGTGAAGGTACTTGTAAGCGAAGAACGCCGGCTTGCGAATGCCCTGCGGGTTCAGGAGCCCGAATCCTCCTTGAAACGGCGCCGACGGTGGTCCCGGTTCTTCGAACAGATCGGTGTAAGTCCAGTAGCTCATCCCCTGCGCCAATCCCTGACTGGCTTTGAGCTTGGTCAGGATGTAGGGCGCGCTGATATAGGAATCGTGCACCGAGTCGCGCGGCGTATAACTTGTGCTCCACTCGGTAAAGTACAGCGGAAGCCCTGGATACGCTGAAGCCGAAATCTGCTCGCGAACACGCCGCACGTCCCCGATGATCGCGTCCGGAGAGGGAGAAAGCTTCGTGTCGCCCCTTCCTTCTTCGTCGAGAAAGCCGCCATCGACGCCGTACGCGTGAGTGGTCACGAAGTCAACGGCAGCGCCGCTTTGCTTCACATGGGCGAGAAACTCGGGAACCCATGCCGCTCCGGCAGTGCTCGGTCCTCCCACCCGCAACGCCGGGTCAATGGATTTGATGGTCTTCGCCGTCAAATCGTAGAGCTCGAAGTAGGCTTTCTGGTCGGCGCCTTCCCAGAAGCCGGAGAGGTTGGGCTCGTTCCACACTTCGAAAAACCACGTGCGCACTTCGTCTCTTCCGTAGCGCTCCTCGATGTGCCGGATAAAAGCATCGACAAGGTCGCGCCAACCTTCCGGTTTAGGGTGCGAGGTGTTGCCGTTCCAATAGAAGATGCTGTTCTGCGACGTGGCCAGTGCCTTCGGGGTGAAACCGAGCTCGACAAACGGCTTGATGTGCCGGGCCAGCAAATCGTCATAAAGCTGGTCGATCTTTGACCAGTTGTAAACGGTCTTGCCATCTTCGATTCGCACTGTTCCCAACACGTCGTGAAAGATCGCGTGGAAACGGATATAGCGAAAGCCGAGTTCATCCACAGTGAGCTTGAGCTGAGCCTGGCTGTCGTCACGAATCAGCGTGCCCGGAAAATCCGATCCCACCGACAAATCGAAGAAGCGATCCACCGGCCCTGCCGAGTCTTGGAGATTCACGACAATGGTTCGGGGTGAAGTCGGTTGCGATTGAGCCGCAAGAGTTAAGGAAGGTGATGCCACCGAGAAACCTATGGCCAGGATTGAAAGCTGCCGAAGAATTGAACTGAACATGACGTGTACGTCCCCTTAAAGAAATTGGCCGGCGTAATTGCAGCGAGCCTTTTCGTAAGATGCAATGGTACCTGCCTGGTGGCTGCCGTCAAGTCCTTTGCGCAAAAAGGTTGAGGGTGCGGCTTCGCCAGTCTTCCTGGAAGCGGTGGAAGATGGCAAAGATAATCCGGTCGACGCTATGGACATTAGTGAAGGCCCCTAGGGGTCGGGCGGGGCGTCGGACTTCCACGAAGCAGCATTCAATGGTGTTGGTGGTACGCAGTTTTTTCCCCAGATGTTTGGGGAAGGCAGTTGATATGTGAAGGCCCGACCCGGTGGGTTTTGGGCATCGCTGACGCGCCGCTGTTCCCCCTCTGCCACCAACGGCCTACTACCTCACTGTGAGAACAAACCCCAACGCGACATCGCGCCGAAAGCTGCATCCAACGGCGAGCTTTTCTCCCTGATGCGCACTCCCAACGTGCTCCCCCATTTGGTAGTGGGTCAGTTCCCGATAGGGCGACTTTCATAAACCGCGTGAGCTAATGTGACCAAGCCCGTGAGCGGTACTGAACTGACACCAAGCCCAGCCGGAGGTATAAGAACAGTGCCGCTCGGATTTGGCGCGGTACCATCCCCCAAAAGGCGCGCGCCATATCCGGCAAGAGAATCCAACTGACGAGTCCGGGGTAGCTCCGAGAGAGTTGAAAAAAGAAGACCCTATCAACGAGTTTTACCCTCTGGAGATCGCAGTGGAGGCGAAGCCGATTTTCTGTATGAAGGAAAAGGAGAAACGCAAATGGTAAAGACCCTTGTTGCACTTTTGGTTGCATTGAGCTCATTGAGCGCGCTAGCTCAAACCGAGCCGCAAAAGACCGCCACCGTGCCGATTTACCGGATCATCGTTGTGGCGCGGACAACCGAGGCCATTAATTACCGCCACCGGAGCGGAAGCACCAGGATTAACTTCCAAGGGACCAGCCTTCTGCCTGCGGCCCGAGGCACTGCCGAGGTTGCGAGCAAGCAGGGCGCGATCCGCATCGAATCTGAGTTCCAAGGACTGGATTCGGCAAGCAAGTTCGGGCCCGAGTACATGACCTACGTCATGTGGGCGATCAGTCCGGAGGGCCGCGCGGTCAATCTGGGCGAAGTCCTGTTCAACAATGATGGCAATAGCAAGTTGGATGTGACCAGCAATCTGCAAGCGTTCGGTTTGATCGTGACGGCCGAACCCTACTTTGCCGTGACTCAGCCCAGCGACGTGGTGGTGATGGAGAACCAAGTGAGGTCGGACACCAAGGGCGAGTTTGAAGAAGTCGAGGCGAAGTACGAGCTGTTACAAAGAGGGCAGTACGAACTGAATGTCAACCCGGCCGAGCTGCAACCGATCGATATGGATTCACGAACCCCGCTCGAGCTCTACGAGGCTCGCAATGCGGTGCGCATCGCCAAATGGACCGGAGCGCAGCAGTACGCGGCGGACTCGCTGGGTAAGGCCGAAGCGAGTTTGCAAAGCGCGGAGGACTTTCAAGCGCACAGAGGCAACAAGAAGCATGAAATCACAGAGGCGCGCGAAGCCGTACAAACGGCCGAAGATGCTCGCATCATTACCGTCAAGAAGATAGTTGAGCAGCGCCGGGCGAACGAACTCCAGGCTTCCGCCGATGCCGAAGCCCAGTCGAAAGCCCAGGCCGAAGAGGCAACCCGGCAGAAGAAACATGCGGAGAATGAAGCCGCCGCGGCCCAGGCCCTGACGGCCCAAAATCAAGTGACGTCGGACGCTGCGGCTGCCAAGGCCCAGGCCGATGCCGCCCAAGCCCGAGCCACGTCAGACGCTGTGGCAGCCCAAACCAAGGTCACCTCCGACGCTGCGCTAGCCGCGTCCCAGGCTCAGACCGATGCCGCCAACGCCAAGGCGCAGGCCGAGACGAACCAAGCCCAGCTTGCCGGGCAACAGGCCGAGAACGACAAAGCGAGCCTGCGTGCGCGGTTGTCGCAACAATTGAATTCGGTTCTTCAGACGCGGGATAGCGCCCGCGGACTGATCGTTAACATGTCCGACGTGTTGTTCGATACGGGAGCTTTCACCTTGAAGCCGGGAGCCCGTGAAAAGCTGTCCAAGGTCGCCGGCATTCTGCTCGCCTACCCTGGACTCAACATTGAAGTGGATGGCCATACGGACAACGTCGGAGGAGATGATTACAATCAGAACCTATCCGACCAACGCGCGGAGTCCGTGCGCGCCTACTTGGTGGCCCAAGGCGTCCTGACCGGTTCGGTCACCGCCAGGGGCTTCGGTAAGACCCAACCCGTGGGCACCAACGACACGGCTGCCGGCAGGCAGATCAACCGCCGGGTTGAACTGGTGGTATCCGGTGAGGCGATCGGCGGCCAAGGGGGCGGCGGTACCATAGGAGGCTCGCTTTAGCAGAGAAAGAACGATGAGCGGAGTGGGGCATGTGGGGCTCGCCGCCCCACTGTCCCACCGCAGCTAGAAATGGAGTGTCCGGCCGTTAAGGCGGCGGCAGCGGAAAGGGCACATGGGCAATGAGCGCAGAGGTCACAATGCTGCTGGTAGGGCCTGATTCCGAAAGGTCGATCGAGAAGTGACACAGAGAACGGGAGGCAGATCATGAACATATTACCATTAAGTCCAATAGAAATAGGTTTGATCATTGCATTCGGGGTGATTGTGGTTGCAGGCATTGCCGGGCTGCTGGTTCTCCGCAGGCGCCGGACGGAAAGGCTGCGCACGCAGTTTGGTGGCGCCGAGTATGCCCGCGCCTTGGCAGGTGGCGGGAGCCGGCGTCATGCGGAGGCAAAGCTCGATGGGCGTAATGAGCGAGTCGAGGCTCTCCACATCCGTGCGCTTTCCCCGAACGATCGGGCGCGGTTCGCCGAGTCGTGGCGCAACGTCCAGGGGCGGTTCGTTGACGGCCCCGGGGGTGCGGTAACGGAAGCCGACCAGCTTCTGCGCGATGTGATGTCGACCCGCGGCTATCCGGTAACTGACTTTGAACAGAGGGCGGCGGATGTTTCCGTGGACCACCCGTTGGTGATCGACAACTATCGTAAAGCCCACGATATCGCGCTTCGCCAAACGCGAGGGCAAGCCTCCACCGAGGATTTGCGCCAGGCCATGATTCATTACCGGACGCTTTTTGAGGATCTGGCGGGTCCGGCGGAGGTCGTCCGCGCCAGCACTGCGACGGCATGAGACTCGGGCGCAAACAGAGGCAATCCGAGCCTGGCGGATAAGTTCTCCGAAAATATAAGAGGCCAGATCATCGTCCGACCGGTGAGGGGGTGGGCGGGGTTGGTTCCCGTACGATTCTGCTTTTCTATCTCCACCCCCGCGAGCGGAGTGTGCGGGTCCCCTGCGCTCCGCTCTCCCTCCTCGTTGTTGAAAAGCCTCATTGGAGTTATCCAGTCAGGAAGGATTCCGTCGTGGATTGTGGAACCAAGACCAGCCCACATTCTCCCAGGTCTCCAGTCGGAGGATAGCCCCCATGGTCGGGATTACTGGTTTATCGCAAGAAGGGCCAGGACCTCGACCCGGAGGCCGGGGCTCCGAATGCCACTCCTGTGGCGCAGCTTTTCTAACCGCCCGCGCTCAACGGCCCTGGACCTGCAAAATACGCTCGCGACTCGGTTGCTGGTGAATCGGCAACGTAGTAGAATCCCCCCGCGGCACATTGCGATGTATTGATAATTCTGTTTTCCCAAGCCCGCGATTGGATTTTCATGCCGCTCCATTCCTGCGACCAGCGGAGGTCATCATTCCCACCCCAGTTAACTCCGACAGTCAGGTACAAACCGGTTCGTGTGTCTGGACCCCGCCGTCCACGGTGACGGACAATCTTGGGGGGCGCTTGCCCCGGACCGCGACTTTTTCGTCGTGCCGCCTCGGGAAATTGGCGAGGTGGTGAAGGCTTATACCTCCCTCAAAAGGGGAGTGGAATCGCCATCGACGGAGAAACGAATAACTCGCACGGCCATCGCGGCGACGGTGGGAATCGCCGCAGGCGTGGGGCTGGCTTACCTGACGGGCATGAACTCGGCACTTTGGTTGATCATCCTTGCCTCCATTGCCGCGCTGATCACCTGGTTTAGTTCCGGGTTCAAGCATACTTGCAACTTCGTGGGTACGGAGGGCTGCGCCGAGTTCAAGTGTGTGGGTGCGCGGGAGCACCTCAAGGAAAAGCGCGCCTTCTGCTTCAAGGACGCCTGGGCCGTCTCCACCGCGACGACACGCCATTACACCAACGGAATCTACACGCGCACAAGCTTTGCATTTTATTGGTATCCGCCGCAGGGAGGGAAGGCGGTCTACGTCATCGCCGGCCGGCACTCATCGAATCTCAAGACGCCGCCGCTGAAGAATAGCTACAACTTCGCTTGCGCTGTGGAAGGCGCCTGGATCAAATACCTGATCCCCAAGCTCGACGCCGATCTCCGGCAAAAGGGTTACATCAGCTTCTTCATGGGTGATGGGCGATGGGCACGCCTGGGGTCCGGCTTCCTCGACATCGTGGACAAACAGGGCGCCGCCAGCCGCTGCGAGGCGGGCGACATTGGCTCCGCCAAAATTGCTTCCGGCGTCTTCACCCTAACCCGCAAAGACGCGAAGTCCAAATTCTTCGGCTTGCTGGGGTCGAGCGGCATCTTCAAATTTAACTATGGCGCCATGTACAACGCTCGACTTTTCCTCTTCGCCTTCCAAAACCTTCTCAATGTCAGGGTGCAATAGAAGGCGGCGGGTTTATTGCCGCACACCATGACGCCTGCTGCGCATCCCAACCCCCAGGCTCCGGCCGAACAGCCGCCGCGGGGCATCCTAAACTGGGTTGGTTCGGGAGCGCAGTGCCGGCATTTCGGCGCATTCTCGGAGCAAAGGCGTGCCGCGGTGGGGAAGCCGTCGGCCGGCAGACGGACCGGCAAGCTGGCATGGCACTAAGGTGGCATCGCCAGCCACAATGTCTAGGCTCCACTTACTGCTTATTCCTGTTGACATTAGTAGCGTAGAATGATAGACTGGACAGATGGACCGCAGACGGCAGTCCGAGAAAGAGGGCGGGATTCAGCATTTAGGGGCGCGTTCCGGAAATTGTCGAATCGGGATTTCCGCCTCCCTTCTCACCGACCCCAGAATGTTATTGAAAATACATACTGTTAGGCGTTATTTGTGGGAATTTTACGGCCCCGCTCGATTTCTCATCTCACTGAATTTAAATAGGTTGTCAACTGACTGGGTGGAGGGGGCCGCACATGCATCTTACTCTCACGTTCAAAGCCCGAATGTTGCTGAAAAGAATAAGGCATGCGCGGAATAACCCAGCATGCTTAACAAAACAAAGCGCTTATCACGTAAGGCCAGAATGTTATTGAAAAAACACGAGATAGCATTCAAAGAGCGGTAGCCAGCCACCCGCCGCGGCGGGACGAGTTACAAGCAACTAACAGAGTCGTGCGCGATACGGCGGTGAGCGACGACGGCCCAACCCCAGGGTAACGTGCTTCCCTGCATCGGTATGGGTAGGATCGAGGGTCGAAATGCGAAAACACACTCCGTCGAAGCACTGTCCATTCCCAATCCTCCGCCGCTCATGCACTCCCCCGTATCGGCATCGGCAGAGGGCGAGGGGAAAATGAATCAATTCGCTGACTGCAAAAAGCGAAACTCGGAATTCAAAACTCGAAAATCGCAATTCGAAATTCGAAAATGACTCGATGAGCCGATGACCCCATGAACCGATGCCTAGGTCTTTGACCGTCTAAATAGATTCCTTTTATAGCTGAACTTTGCGCGTGCCCTCTTGCGGGTGAACTGCCAGTTGATCTTGACCCGATGCCGAT
>Ga0326727_10001801_pt1 | contig 76876 bp, 58 predicted proteins | sample MB2enrmetagenome_FD_207643 | JGI IMG/M metagenome (GOLD analysis project Ga0326727, IMG submission 207643) | Lab enriched peat soil microbial communities from McLean, Ithaca, NY, United States - MB29MY | ecosystem: Environmental > Terrestrial > Soil > Wetlands > Peat | place: USA: New York... | reverse complement strand
CCTTGTTCCATTTTGATCGTATTTCCTGAATTGAATTGCGCTGGATGAATCGGAGCGACCACTGGCAGAATCTTGCTTGTTTGGGCGAGTACTGCTCACGCCCGCTTCGGTCTAACGCTGAAAGCAGTGTACCATCCCTTTTCTGAATAAAGTGCGAAAATGTTGTCTTCCGCAACACATTTTTCATTTTCAAATTTGGAACTTGTTGAATTGGAAGACCTTAATGTCGTACTCTTGCTGTGTTACCGCGGAAGGTTACCATGCCGGCTGATCCCGTTCCAGGACTGTTGTCGCGCGCCACCGAGCTGCTCGAGGAGCAGTTCGCGGCCTTGCCCGCCTTCGACTCCGCGGCCGACTCCGCTGCGATGGCGCGGGTTCTGGCAGACGTCGCGCGCCATCTGGGCGACAACTACCCCTACTTTCACCCTCTCTATGCCGGGCAGATGCTCAAGCCGCCTCATCCGCTGGCGCGGGCGGCCTACGCGCTGGCCATGACGATCAACCCCAACAACCACGCGCGCGACGGCGGCCGTGCCAGCTCGGAGATGGAGATTGAGGCAGTCCGCGAAATCGCCGCTATCTTCGGCTGGACGGAGTTTCTCGGCCATCTGACTTCGAGCGGAACGCTGGCCAACCTGGAGGCGCTGTGGGTGGCCGGGCAACTGGCTCCTGGCAAGAGAATTGTCGGCTCCGAGCAGGCGCACTACACCCACCAGCGCATCTCCGCCGTGCTGAAACTGGAGTATGCGCACGTTACGGCCGACCGCCGCGGACGCATGAGCATGGAGGCGCTGGAGGACGAACTGCGCAAAGGCGACGTGGGCACGGTGGTGGTGACGCTGGGCACCACGGCCATCGGCGCGGTCGATCCGCTGGACAAGATTCTTGCGCTGCGCTCGCGGTACGGCTTCCGCGTGCATGTGGACGCGGCGTATGGCGGCTACTTCCGGCTGATTCCTGAGGCCCTTGATCTCCCGGCGCGTAAGGCCTTTGCGGTCATCGACCAGGCCGATTCGATCGTGATTGATCCTCACAAGCACGGCTTGCAGCCCTACGGCTGCGGATGCGTTCTCTTTCGCGATCCGTCGGTGGGGCGCTTCTACAAGCACGACTCGCCCTACACCTACTTCACGTCCAATCAGTTGCACCTGGGCGAGATCAGCCTGGAGTGTTCGCGGGCCGGAGCCTCGGCGGTGGCTTTGTGGGCCACGCAGCAGCTCTTGCCGCTTGTGCCAGGGGGCGAGTTTGCCCATGGCCTGGCGCGCGGCCGTGCGGCGGCCCTGGAGCTTGATCGGCGGCTGAGGGATGACAACTCCGGGCGCTTCCAGGCGCTTGCCGGCGGCGGACCGGAGCTGGGTATTGTGGTCTGGAAGATGAACGCCGAGACGCCCCAGCACCACCCCACGGACAAAGACCTGTCCGTGGGGACCCCGGCACAATCCTCCGAGCTGGCGCAAAAGATCTTTGCCGCCTGCGCCCTTCGGGATTTGCATCTGGCCCTAGTAGAATTGCCGCTGAGATGGTTTCAGCCCGCGACTGGTTCTGAATCGGCCATCGGCGCTGGCACGGTCACCTGTTTGCGCTCGGTGCTAATGAAGCCCGAGCACGAGGCGTGGCTGGACGCAATCTGGGAGCGATTGAACGCGGCCTACGCAGATGTCTTGGAAGCAGGATAAATATGGATGCCCACCCTCGCCACGTTCTTGTTTTTGTGGCTAGGGTGGGATACCACGAATCTTAAGTGTAATGATTCATGAGGAGAGTGACTCACCATGCATGATCCCGCAGTTTTGCACAAGGAACATATTGCCCGCTTCCACGCGGACCCGGCCATCTTTGTCGCCCCCGGCCGCGTCAACCTGATCGGTGAGCACACCGATTACGCCGAGGGCTTTGTTATGCCCGTGGCCATCAACTTCGCCACACTGGCGGCCATCTCTCCGCGAACTGACGGCAAGATTGTGATCTGGGCCGAGAACTACGGCGAAGAGAAGACCTTCGACGCCGCCGCGAAGCCCGTCTCCGGCAAGCACTGGAGCGATTACCCGATGGGCGTCGTCGCCATTCTCGCCGGCGAGGGCCACAAGATTCCCGGCTTTAGCTTGAGCATCTGGGGTGATGTGCCGCTCGGCTCCGGCCTCTCCAGCTCCGCCGCGCTGGAAGTCGTCACCGCCCTGGCTGTGCTTTCGCTGATCGGCGCAAGCTACCCCGGCCCGGTCCTCGCCCGCCTCTGCCAGCGCGTCGAAAACGAGTTTGTCGGCGCTAACTGTGGCATCATGGACCAGTTCATCTCCGCCAACGGCAAAGCGAATCACGCGCTGCTGCTCGATTGCCGCGACCTCAGCTTCCGTCTCGCGCCGCTCCCGGCTGACGTGGCTCTCGTCATCGCCAACACCATGGTCAAGCATTCCATCGCCGGCGGCGACTATCCCACGCGCCGCCGCCAGTCCGAGGCCGCCTGCGCCATCATCAACGGCCATCGCGGCGGCGTGCCCTTCCTGCGCGACGCCACGCTCGAAGACCTCGCCAAATGGGGCCATGAGATGGAGCCGAAATCCTACCTGCGCGCCAAGCACGTCATCAGCGAAGACCTGCGCACCGTGGCCGCCAGCGAGGCTCTGCTCCGGGGTGACATGAAGGAAGTGGGCCGTCTAATGGCCGAAGCGCACATCAGTTACAGCAAGGACTTCGAGGGCAGTTGCGCGGAGGCCGACCTGATGGTTGAGTTAGCGAATGAGTTACCCGGCCTGATTGGCGCGCGCCTGACCGGCGGCGGCTTTGGCGGCTGCACAGTTAACCTGGTCGAGCAAGACAAAGCCAAAGCCTTTGCCGAGGAGTTGGGCAAGCGTTACGACGCCAAAACAGGCATCAAGCCGGAGATTCACATCTGCCACGCCTCCGACGGCGCTCACCGCATCTCTTAGGCACACGCGGTGCGGCAGCCGCTCGCTCTCCGCTCGCGCGGGTTTCATGGGCTCCCAGGTCCCAAAAGCGGGATCTGGGGCACCCAGATCACTTACTCCCGGATCTGCGCCACCCGCCGCCTGGCAGCGGCACCCGCTCATTGCAACCCTTTGATCAAGGAATCCTACTCGTAGGCCAGCGCGTCGATGGGGTCCTTGCGGGCGGCCATCCAGGCCGGGTAGAGCGCGCCGCAGATGGAGCTGACAAATGCAATGGCCGCGCCCCGGGCGATCCAGGCTGCATTCATATCCAGATAGAGGGTAGGTATCCAATGCGCCAGCGCTGATTTGACGGCAAGCGAGGCCGCAACGCCTACAGCGACTCCGATGATGGCCAGCAGCGCCGTCTCGCGCAGCACCACGCCGACGATGGTCAGATTGGAGGCGCCCATCGACTTGAGGATACCGATCTCTCGCGTGCGCTCCAGCACCGACGTGTACATGGATTGGAAGATCACCAGGAAGCCGATAACGACCGCAATCCCAATCACCACGCGCATGGCGATATTCAGCGCGGGAATATGGTCTGGAGTCATCAGTGAATACCATTCCTCCATGGTCATCACCTGATACTCTTCCAGGCCGCGGACGGCATGAATTTCCTTGGTGATCAGCGCGATATTTTCCGGAGAGTCCGCCTTCAAATAAAAAGCCGAGGCCTTCTCCGGCGTACCGGTTATATCGTCCATGGCGTCGATGGAGATCAATTTGCGCCCGCCTTTGCCGTGTTCGAAGATGCCCGCGATTCGGAAGGGACGCCTTTCAACAAGAATCGTTTCGCCGACACGATGTCCATTGCCCGTGGTTGCGAAGACATCATCCACGATGACATCGTCCGGCTTCTGCGGCGGACCTCCCGACACAAAAACGAATGGACTCAGTTGGCTGTACGTCGGGTATTCAATTCCCCACAGCACCTCCAATCCATCGATCATGGAGAGCTTTTGATTCACCGGCGTGGCCACGGTGACATGCGGCAGCGCCCGTAGAATTCCCTCCATCTTGACGGGAATGACCGCTCCGTTGATCCCGTTGAAGATCATGGCATTGCTGGCGCGCACAATCAGATCGGCGCCGATTCCGTTGTTCATCCGCTTCTGCCCGGTCAATTGCCCCACCATAATCGCGATGATCGTCAGCATCATGATGACTTCTATGGCCACGGCGAATACGCTGATTACCGAGCGCAGCGGCCGGTGCAGCAGATTGGCGAAGATGAGCTTGTTCATTCCCGTCCTGGCTTCCAGAGGCTCGAAGGCGCTTGAAAATCGCCCTCGCTTTCAGGGTAACAGCCCTGGACTGCGGAGTCTTTGTCAGAGGCGGCACTCAGTCGCTTTGCTGACGTTCTTGGCATCGGGAGTGAACGGCTCAATGGTTGGGTTCCATTGACCTTTTCCCACCCACTTGGCCTTGTAATTCGGCTTTATCTGATAGTTTTCCCCGGCCTTCGCGTCAATGCTCAGCGGCATTTTGTACTGGGAATGTACGCCAAAGGATGGGTCGGAGTATACCACCCACATTTCATGCTTGCCGGGAAGCACTTCGACAATGTGAAAATTGCCAAAGCATGGATTCTGAGGCGCGGGCGGCTTGGTGAAGGACGCGCCGTCGAGATCGGTGATTATCACGTCGTAATCAAGCCATATCCACACCACCTCCGAGCGAGGCCGCGCCTCGCCGCTGTAGAACTGCCGCAAATCGTAGCGATGCATCCCCGCCATGGCCGATGCAGCGCACATCAAAATCAATACCAGTAATACGAACGGCTTCCTCATCGTGCGTCTTCCTCCGAAGAATTCGATTCAGGGCGCATCCCGCCCCCAAGGTTCCACAACCTTGGAAGTTTACCACGCCCGATAAGTAATTGAATCCACGCCTCCACTGCGATGCTGCTGCGCGTCGACGAGTGCCTTCAAAATCTCGCTGTGGGCGTCAGGCCGCTACCCCGCGCACATCTTCTACCGGGAACCCTCCACACAAGTACGTGGTGAATACTTAATAAACATCTTCCAGCTCCCAAAAGCGGCAAACCGATTCGCTCCGAAATAATCCGTAGCTTTTTGAAAAGAAAGGGGAAAGTTAACAATTCCTTTGACCGGAGCGGCTTCGGGGTTTATTGTGAATGGGTATTCATGCTCTGCACTAGAATCGGTTTCTGGTAGGCGATGGGCAACTTTGGAGAAGACCTGCGCATGGAGCGGATCTCCCGCGGCATAGCGCTGGAAGACATTACGGCGGTCACTAAGATCAGCCACCGGTACCTTGAGGCGCTGGAGCAGGAGAATTTTCGTCTGCTGCCCGGCGGGATTCTGAATAAGGGCATCGTGCGCGGCTACGCGAGCACCGTCGGCCTCAACCCGAGCGACTGGACGGAGCGGTTTCTCAAGGCCTACGCCGCCAGTGGGCAGATGGTCGAAGAGGAGCGCGACTGGCTGGAGTTTGCCTCGAACGTGGGCAAGGCGCGCATCCAGCGCAGTGAAGCCATAGAAAATCGCCTGCGCTGGTTCGGCGTGATTCTGCTGGTATTGGTGGTGGCCGCGGGCGCCTTCCTGGCGGTGCGCTACTATGGCCTGCGCGCCCATTGGTGGCCCTCGATGCTGCCGCTGCGCATGGTGATGACCCGCTTTGCGATGGCCACAATCAGTATCCCCTCACGCATCGAAATGGAAGCTGGCCCGCATGAACGCTGTTCTCCGGGCCTTTGTCGAAGCGCAGAAGCATTGTACTTAGCAGCCCCTGCGTTCCATATGTCTTCCATTGAATTGATTTGACGCAGTCTCCGCTCACCGCTCGAAAATCCCGCCTCACATGCCTTTGCCGCCCGTTCGCTGCAAGCGATTGCCCCCGCCCACTCGCGGCAATTACCATAGAACAATGCATCCCAAGGCCCAAGCCTGACGGTGCTGGCGTCTCCTGTGCGAGAGTGGGTCCGATGCGTTGAGCAGCTCCTGCTCCTCGCGCCGGTGATCCAGCATGAACCGGTCCTCGCTCCAGGCCGCCCAAATTGAATTCCCTGCAATGGGAGGAGAGTTTCTACATTGAGCGACCGTTTTCTGTTTACCTCTGAATCCGTGACCGAAGGCCATCCCGACAAGATTGCCGACCAGGTCTCCGACGCAATTCTCGACGCCTGCCTGGAGCAGGATCCCTACAGCCGCGTCGCCGCCGAGACCCTTACCGCCACCGGCCTGGTAGTCATCGCCGGCGAAATCACCACCAAGGCCTACGTCGATTTCCAGAGCCTCGTCCGCGGCGTCGTCGCCTCCATCGGCTATGACAATGCCCTCTACGGCTTCGACTCCAACACCTGCGCAGTCATCTCGTCCATCAACAAGCAGTCGGGCGACATTGCCCAGGGCGTGGACACCGGCGGCGCCGGCGACCAGGGCATGATGTTCGGCTACGCCTCGAATGAAACCCCCGAGCTGATGCCGGCCCCTATCTCGCTGGCTCACAAACTCTGCCGCCAGCTTACAGCCGTGCGAAAGTCCGGCAAACTGCCCTACCTGCGCCCCGACGGCAAGAGCCAGGTGACCGTCGAGTACGATGAAAACGGCAAGCCCGCCCGCATCGACGCCGTGGTCATCAGCAGCCAGCACTCGGAGAGCGTCACAAACGAGGAGTTGCACGCCGACATCCTCAAGTACGTGATCCAGGCCGTGCTGCCCGCCGCCTGGCTCGACGAGCACACCAAGTACCACATCAACCCCACCGGCCGCTTCGTCATCGGCGGACCCATGGGCGACACCGGACTCACCGGTCGCAAGATCATCGTGGACACCTACGGCGGCGCGGGCCGTCACGGCGGCGGCGCTTTTTCAGGGAAAGACCCGACCAAGGTGGATCGCAGCGCGGCTTACATGGCCCGTTACATCGCCAAGAACATCGTCGCCGCCGGCCTGGCCGACCGCGCCGAAGTCCAACTCGCCTACGCCATCGGCGTCGCCGAGCCAGTCAGCGTGCGCGTCGATACCTTCGGAACAGGCAAGGTTGGCGAAGCCAAGCTGACCGAGCTGATCCGCAAGAACTTCGCGCTCACCCCCAAGGCCATCATCGAGAGCCTCAACCTGCGCCGCCCCATCTACCAGAAGACCGCCGCCTACGGCCACTTCGGCCGCAACGAGCCGGAGTTCACCTGGGAGGCCACCGACAAGGCCGCCGCCCTCGCCGAGCAGGCCGGGCTGAAGGCCATGGCCAAGTAGCCCCACCGCAGCGCGCTCGCAACACCATGGGACTCTTCACCAGAAGGGTCCCATTTCGCTGGAGTGCTGTTTCCCGTTGGCCGGTAAACCGAAGTTACTTGCGCGGCATCTTTATTCTGCTGAAAGGGACAATGGACGATTTTGCCTATGTGTTGGCAACCGGGTTGGAGCTTGGAACTTTTTTATTCCGTCTGCGTAAAAGGGTTCATGAGAATCTTCCCCTTCCTCGCGCTATCCACTCAGCTATTCGCCGTGATTGCAGGATTCGCACAAACCCCTTGCAAGTCTACGGTCGTCGGAGACCTCCGCATCGAGCACTTTAAGAGCAAGATGTACGGCGACTCGCGGACCGTACGAATTTGGTTGCCTCCCGGATATGCTGACTCGGCCAATCTCAATCGGAAGTACCCAACCCTATACCTGCTCGACGGGCAGACCGCATTTGACGAGTGCACTGCTTTCCAGGGCGAACATGAATTGCAGGCCGACGAAACGGTGACACGTCTGATTGCTGAGCACAAAATCCCGCCGATGATCGTGGTAGGCATTGACAGCACCGAGCACCGCAACTACGAATATTCCCCATGGAAGAATCCGATTACCGATGCCAAGGAGCCAGAACCCATCGGGAAGCAGCTCCCTGCCTTTTTCGGCGACGAACTCATCCCCTTCGTCTCTACCCACTATCGCGTGACCGACGACGCCGCACATACCGGCATCGGGGGAACTTCCCTGGGAGCCGAAGCGGCGTTATATGTCGCGCTTATGCGCCCTGACCTTTTTGGATTAGTGCTTGCCGAGAGTCCAAGTGTGCTGCTTGGCAACGGGCAACTGTTGCGCGATACCATGATGCTGGCGCGGGCTCCGGATAGAGTGGCAATCGGCGTAGGGGCCACGGAACTGAACTTTCCAAAAATCGAGGATTACCTGGCGCCATTTCGTCTCACGGAAAAGGATTCGGAAGCTGCCATCGTGAAGATGACGGAGATCCTGGCATCGAACCTAAGGGCAGCCTACATTAAGAAGCCGGCGGTGATGCTGGTGGTTGAGCCCAACGCGAATCACAGCTCGGCGTTCTGGGCCGGCCGACTCCCAGAAGCCGTCACATTTCTCTATGGCGAGCCCGCAACGGCGCATTGAGAACCCCCGGAAAAGCGCCATAGCTCCCACAGGCCTATCCCAGCCGACGGCGCTAGCCCCTTCACTGTCCTGCAGCCGAACCCCTGCGCCGTAGGCGTTCGCCGTGGCGAATTCGTTAGCTGATGCGAAGGACTTTATTGCCATGAGTTCTGGACCGAAAACGACCGAGTTCTACGATGCGGATCATGCGTTGAATGCAAAGGTTCGCATTGATCGCGACATCTTTTTAGGGAAGACACTGAATTTGGTCCCTAAGTTGACCTTGATCCAGGCAATCCTGATTCCCGCGCGGTAGGGAGATAGGTCCTCACACGCACAAGGGCCCAGTAAAGGGGTTGTGTATGGATGGTCGGACATTCGTAAACAGCATCGCTCCCTCTCATTCCTTTTTACCCTCCCCGTATCCATACCCCGCTTGGCTCCCCGCTGTTGAACTCCCTCCCCAGCAGACTGCCTCCTTTGCGCCCGAACTCTTGAGCCATTCATGGAGCCATTCTTAAAGCCTTCCAATGCTTCACCAAGTGCACAACTATGCCCCAACACGCTTGCAGATAAATACGAGGCGACAACGCATAATGATCGTATGTATAACCTCCGTCTAATCGACCCACGCGCCGAGGTCTCGGTCCAATCTGTCAGGGATGTGCCCGGTCTGAAATGTCAACCATCCGACCGGTCTATACCAACCGGGTACCCCCACCCCCCTCCCCCTGTGTAAATCGTTTTTCGACCCCTCTGATCGCTTGTAACTAGCACGGAATCAACCGTTTGTAATTATTACATAGTGACGAATAAGTAACGGCAAACCCCGGATTTTGCCCATTTTTAGGCCCCAAAAGCGCTGTTTTCAGCCGGAAATGGCCACTTTTTCGCGTTTCTTGAAAGCCTGTGTGGTTGCTCGAGTGCAGGATTCTCAGGCTTAAGCTTCCACAAACCATTCGCCGCAACTCCGCGCCGTCCACTACAGCGGCTGTTTGCCGATAGCGCGCATCCGGTTTTCAATGGACATGCGGTCCAGCGTCTCCAGCGGCAGACTGAGAAACAGTTGTACGCGGCGCTGAATCTGGCGCAGGGTCTGCGCGAAGGCGGCGCGCTTCTCTTCGTCCGTGCCTTCGACGGCAACCGGATCGGGAAAGCCCCAGTGCGCTGTGACCGGTTGGCCCGGCCACAGCGGGCACATCTCGCCCGCCGCCTTGTCGCAGACGGTGACGACGAAGTCCATCTCCGGCGCGCCGGGCTGCGCGAATTCGTCCCAGCTCTTGCTGCGCAGGCCATCGACTGGGTAGCCCAGTGCGCGCACCTGCTCGATGGCGAAGGGATTCACCTTGCCGCTGGGATGGCTGCCCGCGCTGTAGGCCTGGAAGCGCCCCGCGCCCATGGTGTTGAAGAGCGCTTCGCCCATAATGCTGCGCGCCGAGTTGCCGGTACACAGGACGAGAATGTTGTAGGGTTTCCGCATAATCTACTCCTGTCTCGAATCAGTTGCAGCAGCCCGGACCGATGCAGCCGCAGTCCGGTTTGGTCGCCCGGATAAAGGCGCTGATGAACTTGTTTTCGACCAGCGGCGCAATCGTGTCCACATCGATGCCCGCCTCGATCAGGAAATGCCGCGCATCCTCGATTGAGTGCACGCGCGTCGGCTCGACGGAGATGCGGGCAAACCCGGCCTGGGCGAGCTTGGCCACGTAATCCTTCTCCTCCAGCGCTCCGGCAACGCAGCCCACCCACAGCAACATGCTCTGGCGCACCTCGGCGGGAACCTCGCCGCGCACCACGATGTCGGAGACGGCGAAGCGGCCGCCCGGCTTGAGTACGCGAAAGGCCTCGCGCAGCACACGGCCCTTGTCGGCAGAGAGATTGATGACGCAGTTGGAGATCACCACGTCCACCGAGCAATCGGGCAAGGGAATCTTCTCGATCTCGCCCTTGAGGAACTCGACGTTCTCTACCCCCGCCTGCCGCTGGTTCTCGCGGGCCAGCGCCAGCATATCGTCGGTCATGTCCAGGCCGTAGGCCTTGCCGGTTGGCCCTACCCGCCTGGCCGAGAGCAGCACGTCGATGCCGCCGCCGGAGCCCAGGTCCAGCACCGTCTCCCCCGGTCTCAGCTCAATCAGCGCGGTCGGGTTGCCGCAGCCCAGCGAGGCCAGCACCGCGCTGGCCGGCAGTCCGCTCTTTTCGGCTTCGTTGTAGAGGTTGGTGGTGATCGGGTCGCAACAGCGCAGCGCCGGATCGCCGCAGGCTACACTGCCGCTCTTGCGTACTTCCCGCGCCGCGGCCCCGTATTTTTCCTGAACCAGTGTTTTCGTATCCATCTCAGCGCCTCACATACGCTAAAACGAATATATTATGCCCGCTCATATTTGTCAATGCGTATATAATAATATTATGGGCTGCTGCTCGAAATCGATCGGCCTGGACAGCCTCTTCGCGGCGCTGGCCGACACCACTCGCCTGCGCCTACTAAACCTGATGGCCGGCCGCGAGGTCTGCGTCTGCCATTTTGTTGAGATTCTTGGCCAGAGCCAGCCCAAAATCTCGCGCCATCTTGCCTACCTGCGTAATGCCGGTATCGTCGCCGCGCGCCGCGAGGGCAAGTGGATGCACTACAGCATCTGTCCTGTCGCCGATGCACCCGCTTCCGCAGTTCTCGCCGCCGCACTGGCAGCGCTCGAGAGCGACAAACAGATGCAGGTTGACCGAGCCAGACTCGACCGCGTCTGCTGCGTGCCCCATAATGAAAAATTCCGTCTGCTTAAGGAAGGTTGAATTCGCATGGTGCGTTGGTTTGTGCATTGGCTGCTGCGAGTGATTGTTGTGCTGACGGTAGCGTTTGTGGCCGCTTATGGCAGCGATTGGGCTGTCTTCAAGCTACGCGGATCGCCCACCTCCAAGGTCACCGTCAATCGCTACCTGACGATTCCGCTCAAGGGCAACAAGCAGGAGTTCGACTACCTCGGTTCCATCGACGTGCCCTGCTCGGTCTCGCTCTTTCCCCAGGCCGGCCGTAGCACGTGTTGGCAACTGCGCCGCAACCCTAACCAGGGCATTACCCTATAAACGTTTCCTGGGAAGATATTATCCGCGACAGGGCGGCAATCGATTCTCCCGTGATACGGGTCACGTCGGAGAAAGCCAATGCCGTCTAACATCATTCCATCTTCCGGCAGTTTCCGAGGAATGATGTACAGCCGTACGCAAAACGAGAACGGAACCTACAACACCCGCTGCCTTTACTGCTTCATGACCATCGCCTCGGCGGTGGAAACAGAGAAGGAACTGGCTCGGTTGGAGTCCCGGCACATCTGTCCGGAGCGGGCGCTGGCGGAATTGTTGGCGATGGAAATTGCCGCAGAATCCCGGAGCCACGCAAACTAAGCCAATTCTCGAACGAGTTCATCCTCCCTATCTCTATTGCATGCGCGCCTGATCCCGCAGTTGGCGGGCCGTGACTTCCAGAAAAGTCTCCACGCTGGCGCCGGCGGGCTGCTCCAGTCCGGATTTCGCACGGATCGCCTGGGCGATCCGTTCAGCCAGCGCTTGGCGCGTGTGCATGCTCATGTCCAGCCTGCGCGCGAAAAACCCCTCCAGCACCTCCAAATCCGTGGACGAGAGCCTCGCAATGCCGGTAACCGGTAGAGAAAATGCCAAATGCGGCTCCAGCGCCGGGGTACTGGGAGCAAAGCTCTGCGCAGTGAAGGTTCGCGCTCCTGAATCGCCCCACGCTGGCTCTTCCAACGCGCGATCGCGCACCACCACCGTGCCCGCCACCAGGTCGCCCAGTCGCTGGTGCTGGCGGGTGACGAAGATCGCAATCACTCCCACCGCGTAGAGCGGGAAGGGTTGCATATCGATATAGCGGACTAAGTTGCGGGCCATCGACTCGAAGAGGCCTATGGCACGGCCGGAGCGCTGAATCACGCGAATCCGGGCCACGCGCTTACCCGGCGTGCGCCCGTTCCAGAAGGCTTCAAAGAGCGTGAAATAGCCCCAGAAGAGCAGAAAGATAATGAAAATGACGATGGCGACAGCCCATTGCTCGCTGATATTTGAAAAGGCTCCGATCCCCGGCGCGAAGACGGCGAAGAGGATCACAATAAGGATAAGGCCGGCGAACCAGATCAGCATATCGACCAGGAGAGCAATAAAACGGCTACCGATGCCGGCCAGCGGCATCTCGATCTCCACCAGTTCCGGGGTGTCGATGTTAAGCTGGTCTGAATTCATCTCCATGGTGCAAATCCTCTCCAACCAGTGGATTCTCAAGCGCCGGCCCCACTGGGACCGGCTCTCGGCTCTGTTGGCCCAATGCGACGCAAGCGGCCTGGGCCAACTCTCCCGCGCGGAGTTGCAGGAACTGGCTCTGCTCTACCGCCAGGTGGCAGCCGACCTCTCCGTGCTGCGCCAGGACTCAACCTCGCGCACCTACGCGCAGCATGTGAATCAATTGTTGGCTCGCGCTCACCATATCATCTATTCCGGCCGCAAGGCCAGTCTTCTCACCCTCTTCCGCTTTTTGCGCGACGAATACCCCGCCATCTTCCAGCGCCAAATCGGCTATGTCGCGGCCGCGCTCGCCGTTTCCATGGCCTTTGGACTGATAGGCGCGGCACTCACCAGCGCGCGGCCCGAGTTCATGCGCCACTTCGTCGGCCCGGAGATGATCGCCACCATGGAGCGGCACACCATGTGGACCGAGTCCGTGGTCAGCGTGGCGCCGATGGCTTCCAGCGCTATCATGACCAACAACCTTTCGGTCTGCTTTATCTCTTTTGCCGGGGGAATTGTCTTTGGCCTGGGCACCTTTTTCTCGCTCTATGTCAATGGCATGATGCTGGGCGTGATCGGCGCGGCCTGCCACCATTACGATATGTCGCTACTGCTTTGGAGTTTTGTCGCGCCGCACGGCTCGCTGGAGTTGCCTTCGATCCTCATCGCCGGCGGGGCCGGATTCCGACTCGGCCATGCCATGCTCTTTCCCGGCACGCTGCGCTGGAGAGAGTCGGTCGCCCGCGGCGGCATCGAAGCGACACAGCTGGTCAGCGGCATCATTCCGCTGCTGGTGATCGCTGGAACACTGGAGGGCTTCTTCTCGCCCTCGCACGTCCCCATCTGGCTCAAATTCACCGTCGGCGGGCTGCTCTTTGTGCTGCTCAACCTGTGGCTCTTCCGGCCAGTCAAGCCAGCGGCGCAAGCACTTTAGAGCAAAACCAGGGGTACTGTAGCCTGAATAGTCTCGTCGAAGGTCGCCGCTCCCTGTTGGTCGCGTCGACTTGAGTGTGATGGTTTCGGAATACGCCATTCCTGGTTTTGCTCTAGCGGCAATTTCAAGGCTTCCCGGCATGAAGAAAAATGGAGGCGCTCAATCGCTCCAGCGAATCAGCGCCCCCATTCACAAAACAAAAGCCAGGTAAAGTGTGGGCATTAGTTGTTTCCCAGCCCGTCGTTCTTGTGGTAGTTCGGGTAGGGCGGAATGTGAAACTCCGGCACGGGATGGGCCTTCAGCTCATCCAGCACCAGTTGCACGCCGGTTTCGAGTTGTCTGTCGTGGCCGGCGGCCACGTCCTTGGGCAGCTCCTCGACAGGCACGTCGGGAGCGATGCCGTGGTTCTCCACCTCCCAGTCGCCGTTGAGGCCGTAGATGGCGTAGCGTGGGGCCATTACGTAGCCGCCGTCGAGCAGGGGCGGATAGCCGCCGATGCCCACCAGCCCGCCCCAGGTGCGCGTGCCCACCAGCTTACCGATGCCGGCCTTGCGGAAGTACCAGGGCATGGCGTCGCCACCGGAGCCGGAACTCTGGTTGATGAGCATGACCTTGGGGCCGAAGATGGCGCCCACCGGGTCGTGGATCGGCTTGCCGTCGCGCTCGATGGCTCCCGAGAGCGGGGAGCGCTTGAGCACATCCACCACATAGTCGGCGATATAGCCGCCCTCGTTATACCTTTCGTCGAGCACCAGGCCCTGCTTGTCTAGCTGTGAATAGAAGTAGCGGTTGAAGTTGGTGTACCCGGAGCCGCCGGTGTTGGGCATATAGACGTAAGCCACCTTGCCGCCGGAGAGTTCGTCGACTTTGCGGCGGTTGGCTTCGATCCAGTCCAGGTTACGCAGGCCGTCCTCATCGGCTATGGGAACCACGGTTACGTCGCGGGCATCCTTGCCCTCTGCGTTGTACGCAATATGCAGCACGGTCTGCTTGCCGGCGGTGCCATCGAAGAATTCGTAGAGATTATCGCTCGCGTGCAGTTCCCGTCCGTTCACAGCCAATAGATAAGCGCCCTCATGGACGTAGACGCCAGGCATGGTGAGCGGCGAAGCCAGGCCGGGGGTCCAGTTCTGTCCGCCGAGGATTTTGGCGATCCGATAACGGCCGTTCTCCACCTTGTAGTCCGCGCCCAGCAGTCCGGTCTTGTGCTCGGTGTCGGGCTGGTGAGGCCCGCCCACGAACATGTGGCCGATCGTGATCTCGCCCAGCATCTCGGTGGAGAGATAGGTGAACTCGGAGCGCGAGGCGAGGCCCTCGAGGTAGGGCTTGTATTTGGCCTCGATTTTGGGAATGTTGAGGCCGTGGGTGTGCGGATCGTAAAGGAAATCGCGCTCGATGCGCCAGGTTTCGTGGTAGATCTGCCGCCATTCGGCTCGAGGATCAACGACAGTTTCAAGCCCATTCAGGTTAAGCGGCTTGCCGGGAGCGCCGTCGCCGGGCTTCAGGTCGTCGGCGGAGGCGATGGTCCATGCAGTCTTGCGCGCATAGAGCACCTTGGAGCCGTCCGCGGAGACAATGAAATTGTCCAGGTCGCTGAGCACGGTCTCCGGCTTGCGCTTTTCCAGCGTGAAGCGCCAGAGAGCGCGAATGCCGGGGCCGCCGTCATAGCTGCTGGGACGACCGAAGGGCGCCGTCTCAGCAAGGTAGAGGACGCCGGTTTTGCCGACGGAGATACCTCCATAGTTGCGCGTCGGAATGGGCAGAGCCAGGATGCGGTCGCCGATCTTCTCCAGGTCCACCTTAACCTCGACCGGCTTGTCTGCGTCCTTCTTGTCGGTGTCTTTCTTGTCCTTGTCTGCATCCTTGGCCGCGTCGTCTTTCTTCCCGGCGTCCTTCTTGTCGGCGTCTTTCTTGTCCTTATCCTGATCTTTATCCTTGCCCTTGTCGGTATCGTTCTTCTTGGCTTCATCCTTGATCTTCTCGTCGTCGCTCTCCGGGGGCAGAGGCGAGGCGCCGTCCTTGGCCAGCACCACCACATAGGCGGCGTTCGTTTGCGCGCGGTCAAGCGAAGAAAGGTCGATGCCTGCGCGCGATGGCCCGTCGTCGGTGGAAGCAATGAAGTATAGGTACTTGCCGTTCAGGTCAAAGGCCGGGCTGGAGGCGTCGCTCATGCCGTCGGTGATCTGGGTCGCTTTGTGTGTCTCCAGCGAATAGAGGAAGATGGCGTTGAGCTGGTTGTCGAGGTCGCGCTGATAGGCGAGCCACTTCGAATCCGGCGACCAGACGGCGCCGAAGCTGGGGCCCCAATTGCCGTAGATTTCCTTGTCCACCAGCACCGGCTTGCCCGCCGGAACGTCCACGACCCACAGGCGCAGGTGCTTGTCGGTGTAAGCGATGCGCTTAGAGTCGGGCGACCATGTAGGTGTGTAGAAATAGCTTGGTTCGGGGCCCAAGTCGATGATCGTGGGCGGCTTGAAGCCGGTCTGGTCGTGCAGGTAGAGCTGGTACTCGCCGGAGGCGTCGGAGAAGTAGGCGATGGTCTTGCCGTCCGGGCTCCATGCGGGGTCGCGCTCGGCTATGCCGGGGGTCTGGGTCAGGTTGCGGGTGTCGCCCTTCTCGGCCGGAACGGTGAAGATCTCGCCGTGCGCCTCAAAGACGGCGCGCGCGCCGGTGGGCGAAAGCTGGGCGTTCTGAATCTCCTCTGGAGAAAGGTTGACCCGGTGGGGCGCAAGGCTGGCCAGCTCGCCGTGAACCTGAATCGGAATGGGCATGTTCATGCCGGTAGCCGGGTCCACCAGAAGGATGCGGCCAAACTGCTCCACGATCAAGGCGGTCCGGCTCGCCCCGCTGATGTCTTTTGCGGGCCCGGCCTGGAAGGACTTCAAATCCAGCTCGCGGTTGACCATCACCTGCGTGACCTGCTCGCTCTTGGTGTCATAGCGATAGAGCGTGACCGGGCCGCTATTCTTTCCCGCGCTGTCGCGGTCGGAGAGGAAGTAAACCTGGTCGCCCACCCACACCGGGTTGGAGTCGTTGGAGTTTTCGCGGGGAACTTTCTTGAGGTCAAGGGTCTTGAGGTTGACGATCCAGATGGGGGTGGTCTGACCGCCGACGTAGCGCTTCCAAGCCGGCTGCCACTTGGTAAAGGGCTGATAGGCAAGCGACTGGCCGTCGGGCGAGAACGAGGCCTGGAAGCCGGAGGGCAGCGGTAGCGGCTCAGGTACGCCGGAGCCGTCGGCGTGGACGCGGAAGAGCCGGTCATAGTGCCGGTAGCTCGCTGCGCCGCTGGAGATCATCACATCCTTGCCGTCTTGAGCCCAGCCCACTACGATGCTGCCGACCGGGTGCCAGGTGAGGCGGCGGGGTACGCCTCCTGTAGCCGGAATGACATAGGCGTCGGTGTTGCCGTTCAGATGAGCCGAGTAGGCAATCCACGTGCCGTCCGGCGAGTAGAACGGGCCTGCGGCCACCTTGCCGTCCGAGGTAAGCCGCACGGCCTCGCCGCCATTGCGGCTGACCGTCCAGATGTCGTCGGCGTAGCGGAAAGCGATCCGGTCTTGCGAGAGGGAGGGCGAGCGCAGCAGCAGCGGCGGCTGCGCGGGAGCGGCCGGGGAAGAGCCTTGGGCGGATGCAAAGACGGGAAACAGAATGGAAATCGCAAGCAGGGAAATCGCAAGCCGTGAGTTGGCGTGGATCATGGGGCCTCCGGTGAGTAGAGTCGGTTGTAGATTCAGATGAATATATGGGCGCTAAACTGCGCGTCCATCCATGCTACGCCAGACGGGAGCTGAAAGTTTCCCGACCGTGTATATTTCGACAGGATTTTTTGGATTTGGTGAGGGTTCCGGAACCTGCCGGCGCCGCTTTGCGTATCAAAAAGGGCGAAACCGCCACGGCCAAGCCTTGCTTCCGGCTGCGGCAAGCGGCTAATTGGGCCTGTGGCGCGTCCATTGCAATAGCGTAGATTCCTCGCTCCGGGGGGTTTTTCCGCGGCATCAAAAGAAGCGCCGGCAACAGAAAGCAGGATCATGCTCTTCACCGAGGCCTTGAAACTCGCGCTCCAGTCATTGTGGGCCAACAAGATGCGGACCATCCTCACGCTGCTGGGCATGGTCATAGGCGTGGCCTCCGTGATCATGGTGGTGACGTTGACCAACGGTGCAAAAGCATTTGTGACCACCAAGATCAACACCTACGGCGCCAGCGTGGTCACGATCAGCAAGCAGCCGCAGTTCATTAACAACATCGAGGAGTATCTCGATTTCCAGAAACGCAAAGACGTCACCATCGATGATTACAAAGCCATTCTGGACGAGTGCAAGTCCTGCGTTTCGGTCGGCGCATCGCGTAGTTCTCAGAACGGAAAAGTTGTCTACCAGACCAAGTCCACAACAGACACGACTGTACGTGGCTGGACCTGGACGATGCCGTCGCTCTCGAATATGAATGTCGAAACCGGGCGCGGCTTTACCGAGGTAGAAGACGAGCACAGCGCGCGCGTAGCTATCATCGGCTGCGACATTGTGGACAAAGTCCTCGGCGATGGCGATCCGCTGGGCAAGGAAATCCGCGTGGACGGCGCTCCTTATACAGTGGTTGGAGTGAGCGAGTGCCAGGGCAAGATGATGGGTCAGAGCATGGACAACTGGGTGGCCATTCCTCTGACCTCCTTTCTTCAGGGCTATGGGTCGCAAGGCAGCTTGACGATCTATGCCGACGCGGGCGGCGGCGGCGCGGTGATCGATGAAGTCTCCGATGAGTTGCGCGTCATTATGCGTGCGCGCCGCCACCTCCCGCCCGGCAAGCCGGATTCCTTCACCGTGGACACCAGCGCGACGCTGCTGAATATGCTGAGCAAAGTGCTGAATAACTTTGGTGCCGTGGTGGCCGCCATCGCCGCTGTCTCCTTGGTCATTGGCGGCATTGTCATCATGAACATCATGCTGGTTTCGGTCACGGAGCGCACCCGCGAGATTGGCGTACGCAAAGCCCTCGGCGCGCGCCGTAATGACATCCTGCTGCAGTTTCTGATCGAGTCCGGCGCCATGTCGCTGGCCGGAGGCCTTATCGGCGTTTTCGCCGGCATCGCTGCGGCCAAGGTAATTACGCTGGTGATCTCCTTTCCCTCCGTAGTGGCGCTCTGGTCGATTCTGCTCGGTCTTTTTGTGGCCACGGCGGTCGGCTTATTCTTTGGCGTTTATCCGGCCTACAAGGCAGCAAGCCTTGATCCCATCACTGCCTTGAGAGCGGAGCTTTAACCATGAGACTGAGCGACTCGAAAGAATCCGTACTCCTGGCGTTGGACACGCTGCGTAAGAACAAGCTGCGCTCCGGCCTGACCATCCTGGGCATCAGTATCGGCATCGCTACGGTGATCCTGATCTCCTCGGCGATCAACGGGCTGAACACCAATATTGCGCAGTTCGTCAACACGTTGGGCACTAACTCCCTGTGGGTCTTCCATTTCGAACCCTTCGCCCACAGACCCACTACCGAGGAACTCAATCGCAAGAGGCTGACCTATGAAGATGCCATCGCTATGCGCAGCCTGCCTTATGTCGCCGCCGTTGATCCGGAGCTGACCAGTCAGAATATGCAGCTTGGCATCGGCAATGTCTCTATCAAGCGCGGCGCGCACAAGATTCAGAACACAATTCTGAACGGCACCACTCCAGCCGTGAAGGAGGTCGCCGACATCGAGCTTACCGAGGGCCGGATGTGGACCGATTCCGAGGAGGATCGCACCGCCAAAGTGGTGGTTCTGGGCCATGACGCCGCCGAGGATCTCTTTCCCGGCGAAGATCCCCTCGGTCAGGACATCGATTGCGAAGGCTCCATCTTTACAGTCATCGGCGTCCTCGACTTACAGCCGCAGCCCTTCGGCAGCGGACGCAACTCGCAGGATAACTCCGCCTACTTTCCACTGACAACTTTTCGCCAGTTGCATCCGGAACAAAAAGACTTTTGGATCGTCGTGAAGTATGATGATCCGGCCCACAAACTGTTGGTGACCGAAGAGATTCGCGAGCTGCTGCGTATCCGCCGCGGAGTCCGGCTGGAGCAGGACGATAACTTTGCCATCTTTGGCCCCGACTCGCTGACGCGGCTGTGGAATTCGCTGACCATCGGACTTTTTTCGTTCATGGTTGCGGTTTCTTCCGTCGGTTTGATGGTGGGCGGCGTGGGCGTGATGAATATCATGTTGGTCTCGGTGACAGAACGCACCCGCGAGATCGGCGTTCGCAAAGCCATCGGCGCAACCAGGAAGAATATCCTGCTCCAGTTCACGCTGGAGGCGGTCACCTTATGCGTGGTGGGCGGGATCATCGGCATCCTGGCTGGAGCGCTCTTTACGCTGGTTCTGCACTATGCCGTCTCCTTCCTGCACGCGGCGCTTTCGCCGGTATGGGTTACCATCGCCTTCGTGGTCTCCTGCCTCATCGGCCTCATTTTCGGCATCTACCCGGCTTGGAAGGCCGCTTCCATGGACCCCATCGAAGCGCTGCGCTACGAGTGAGGCAGCTGGAAACTGTATTCTTGTCCCTGTGACAACGCACGCGTTAGCTACGTTGATTGAGATTTCGACCACCATACTAGCTGTGGCCGGCATGGGCTATTACCTGGTTGCAATGGTGGCGGCTCGGGTCTTTCTGGCAGCTCGGCGCGCGCCGTTGGCAGCCTTTGCGCCCGGCGTGAGTGTTCTCAAATCGCTCAAGGGTCTGGACCCCGGCATGATCGACGCCTTCCGCAGTCACTGCATTCAGTCCTACACTGGCGAGTTTGAGCTACTCTTCGGTGTATCTTCGCTCTCCGACCCGGCCGCGGCAGCCGTCGAACAGTTGAAAGCGGAGTTTCCCGAGCGGATTATTCGATTGATCGAGTGCCCGGAGCGGCTGGGAACGAACGGCAAGGTCAGCACCCTGGTTCAACTTGCCGCTTACGCCCGCTTTGACTTCCTGCTTATCAACGACTCCGACATTACCGTCTCGCCGCGCTACCTGGAGCAGGTGATGGCCTACTTCGCCCAAGTGGAGCACGAAGACAAGGCCACACAACAAGTTGGCCTAGTGACCGCGCTTTATCGTGGCCGCGCCCATGGTACGCTGCCTTCAAGGCTGGAGGCGCTGGGCATCGCCACCGACTTCATGGCCGGCGTGCTGCTTTCGAAGTGGCTGGAGAGCGGTCTGCACTACGGCCTCGGCTCCACGCTGGCGGTCAGCCGCGAAGCTCTCGACAGGATCGGCGGCCTGCAAGTCCTAGTCGATTACCTGGCCGACGACTACGAGCTGGGAGCGCGTGTGGACAAGGCCGGCTACCGCGTGGCGCTCTCAGCCGAGGTGGTCGAGACGAACATTGCGGCCTACGGCTGGCGGGGCTTTATCGATCACCAGTTGCGCTGGGCGCGAACGGTGCGCGACGCGCGGCCCTGGGGCTATGCCGGACTCGTCTTCACCTGCGGGCTGAGCTGGGCGCTGCTCAATGTGCTGGCCAGTGGAGCGAGCCCGCTGAGCTTATGGCTTCTGGGGTTGAGCTTCTTTCTGCGGCTTGCACTGGCCATGACAGTGGGCGCAGAGGTACTCGGTGACCACCAGGTGCTGCCCAGCCTGTGGCTGCTGCCGCTGCGCGATCTTGTCGCCGTGGGAGTCTGGATCGCAGGCTTTGCCGGCAATACCATCGTCTGGCGCGGCGAACACTTCACGCTGAAGGACGGAAAGCTGCACAAGACAGGCGAGTGAGAGAGTTGGCGGATTCCGAAGCGGGCCGTTGCTTTCGTCTGCCGCTAATCTCCCGTAGTCTCCGCGGTCGGATCCTGGTCGCTGATGGCGGCACAATCGATTGACAGGCATGCGCCCAGTTCGCTGAAGTTCTTCTCCCACAGCGGGCGGTCTTCGGCGGCCAACGCGGTGAGCGCAAAGCTGGAGGTACGCAGAATCTCGTACCAGACGTTCTGCGCCTGCCATAATTTCAGATCAAAGGGCAGCTCGGCCAGCATGCGGCCCAAGGCGAGCGCCCGCTCCAGCGTCTCCAACGAACCGCAGGAGATTTGTAGATCGATCATCACGCGCTTCATGCGCCCGTCGGCGATGTAGGAGAGCGTGGCCGTATCCAGTGGAATCTGGTCAATCTTGGCCAGCGAGAGGAAGGAGCGCAACTGGGCCTGATCGATGGGGTCGGCCTCCAGTGCGCGGCGCAGCCCCGCGTTGATGGCAAAGCCGGCGGCCAGGGTAAGGGCGGGCGGCTTGGGCAGGCCTGCCGAGAAGAGATAGTGCAGCAGGCTGGCGTGGTCTTCATAAATGGCTGTGAGCGATTTCTCAATATCCGAGAGCGTGGCGCCCAGAATGATCTGCACGATGCGACGCTGCTCGTCGGTGAAGAGCGAAGTGAGTGAGTAGTCCATGGGGCCGTAGTAGCTGTCAATCAGCCGAATCACCTCGGGGAGGTCGGCGCGCTGCACGAATCCCGCGGCCTGGCTGGAGAAGGCTTCAAAGGCGGCCGTGTCCTCCGGCTCATAGGGCTTGACGGCGGCGGTGATGTTCTGGTCGCCAAAGTGCAGGACCCCAAAGGAGAAGCTCCGTTGCTTGCCGGTAACGGCGCCTACAATCTTGACCCTGCCCAGGGCGAGCCGTCCCCGGCCAGAGATGTACACATCGTAAGAGTTGCGCCAGACGTGGAAGCAGAAGAGGTCGGTCTCCTCGGCAAAGGATGAAAATATGGAGCTGATGGCGTAGTGAGCCGCGACCTGTTCCAGGTCCAACTGCTTGGCGTTGACCTGCTCCTTGTAGATTTTGGCGCCGTCGCCGGCCGCGGCCACATTAGAGTGGGCTTCCGCCATACGGGCCAGAAACGCCGGTTCCAGCGGCGCGGCCAGCTCGCCAAAGACCTCACGGGCCAGTTGCAGTACCCGCGCGGCATAGGTGATGATCTGCACAGTCTCGATCCCAGCTATGTCATCGAAGAACCACCCGCAACTGGTGAACATGAGCTGGGCGTGGCGCTGCATCTCCATCAATTCCAGCCCGCGCACGCGCTCCGGCGCCGTGAGGACGCGAAGCTGGTGCATGCGGAAGAATTGCTCCACCGTCTGCGGGCTGTGGTCGAGCATGGCTTCGATGTATCCATCGCGGGCGGCCCAAACGTCTTTGAAGAGCCTGGCGCCCTCCTCTTCGGTCAACGGGACGAGCGCGTCGCACAGTTCATTCATGGCTTGGCGGAGCGGCGCGCGCCACGCTTGGTTGGCGCCCGGTTTTCCGCCGTTGCAGCCGCAGTTGGAGCGCCAGCGCTCGATGCCATGCACGCAGCTCCAGGATGTATTTTCGACGATCTCGGCTTCGTATTCGGGGGGAAACTGCTCCAGAAAACAGCCGTAGTTGGTCAGCTTGACAGTCGGATCTTCTTCCAGCAGCCGGAGTGCATAGGCCAGCGCCATTTCGCCGAATTTGTGATGGTGGCCGTACGATTCCCCATCCGTCGCCACATGGACCAGTTGCGGCTGCGCATTGTCTTTGAAGCCGCCCTTGAGCCGTGCGGCAAGGCCCTCACCGGAGTTGAGCAACCCCTCGAAAGCGATGGCTCGCGAGACGGGGCCGTCGTAGAAAAAGACGGCAATCGAGAGGCCGGAGTCGAAGCGGACGAGATAGGGGTGGGTGGTGTCCACGCTGGCGTTGGGAGTATCCATCCAACCCCCGCCGTCCTTCAAGCTTCGAATGCGTTTGCACTGGTGCGGCGCCAGTATGGTGAACTTGATGCCTTCCTGGGCCAGCAGCTCCAGTGATTCGTTGTCGGCCGCAGTCTCGGCCAGCCACATGCCCTCGGGCCGGGTGCCGTAATGGTGCTGGTAGTCGGCGATGCCCCAGCGAATCTGCGTGATGCGGTCGCGGCGGCTGGCGAGCGGCAGGATGATGTGGTTGTAGACCTGCGCCATGGCCGAACTGTGGCTGCGGTAGCTCTTGCGGCTGCGCTGCTCGCCGTCCAGAATCATGCGGTAGGTGAGCGGCGCGTTCTCCGTCAGCCAGCTCAACAGCGTGGGGCCGAAGTTGAAGCTGATACGCGCATAGTTGTTCACGATGCGCGTGATTTTATTCTTGTTATTGACGATGCGCGCCGCGCCGTTGGACGAGTAACATTCCGCGCAGATGCGCTCGTTCCAGTCGTGATAGGGAGCGGCGGCGTCCTGCGTCTCGACCGTCTCCAGCCAGGGATTCTCGCGCGGCGGCTGATAAAAGTGACCGTGAATGCAGATAAACCGTTTACTTGCCGCCATGAGAACCCCTGCCGGTGTGCCGGACTGTTGGACCCATTGTAGACTTTATCGGCTGGCAGAGGTTGTGTCCTTAACCAGATCGCAGATTCGCCATCAATACCAGCTTGTTATGGAGCAGAAGTGTGTCCAGCGCATTCCTCTTTTGAGCGCGCTTCAGATTTGGGCATGCAGGAAGCACTCGGACGGCTGGTGAGGAATGGACGCCGGTTACCGCAACCCTGGGATGGGCTCGGTGCCGTCCCCAATCAGGTCGAGACATCGCTGGTAGACGAAGACCCGATTGCGGCGCTGGCCAGTGGCTTCGTTCACAATGCCCAACTGCTGGAGATTCGCTAAAGCCTGAGCGACAGCCGCCACCGTTTTGGAGATTCCGGCTGCGATATTCCGGATGGCGCTGACCGGATTGGCCTGTAGATAGACGTGGACCTGTATGGCTGTACCTGATGCCTTGCCAAGCCCCTGCACACGCACGGTGTCCTCACGGAAAAGCTGGCGCAGCTTTGCCGCTCTCTCGACTGCTTGATCGGCAGTGAATGCGATTCCTTCCAGAAAGAACTCCAGCCACTCCTCCCATACTCCTTCGACGCGTACCTTTTGCAGCAATTCGTAGTAACGATCACGATGCGTCTTGAGGTACAGGCTCAGGTAGAGCAGCGGCTCTTGGAGCACGCGGCCCTCGCAGAGCAGAAGCGTGAGCAAGAGCCGCCCCATCCTTCCGTTGCCGTCGAGAAAAGGGTGAATGGTCTCAAACTGCACATGCACCAGTCCGAGTTTGACCAGCAGTGGCAACCGGTCGTCATAGAGGTACTTCTCGAAGCTGTCCAGGCACTCCAACATGACATCGGGGGGCGGAGGAACGAAAAGTGCATTTCCGGGACGGGTTCCTCCAATCCAGTTCTGGCTGTGGCGGAATTCGCCGGGAGTTCTCTCGCTCCCCCGGCCACCTCGCAGCAGTACGCCATGGATCTCGCGTAGCAGACGAAGCGAAACCGGAAATCCTTCTTTGAGCCGGTCCAGGCCGTGCTGAATTGCAGCGACATAATGCGAGGTTTCCTTCAGATCGTCCACTAGCGCGGCGGGACCGATTCCATGCTCGAAGAGCAGCAACTCTGATAGTGTGGACTGCGTTCCCTCGATCTGCGAGGAGATCACCGCCTCCTTGCGGATATAGAAGTAGAGGAACAGATGAGCATCGGGCAGCAGCGTGGTCGAGCCGTCCAGCCGCCCCAATGCCTGGTTGGCGCGGTCCAAGAGCGGATAAAGTCCAGCAAGATCAAGCGGAGGATCAGGCGGTAAAGGCTTTGGAATGTATGCACGCACCTGCTCCCCAGCCGTCGAGGAGATGCTGTATTCGCCGGTTTGGCGCGGAATTCTCATGCAAAAAGCTCAAAAGGACAGAATAATCCTTAATGAACGAAATGGGACTTTCCTATATTAACGCAATTTCTTAATTCGATTTATTCAATAGCTCATTCTCTTAATAAAAATAAACCTCCTAATTTATATTAAGTAGTGTTTTCTTCATCAATTGAAAGGCGATCTCAGGCTCCGGCGTCGAACTCTCCCAGGCCAGTTCGGGCAGAAAACGAACGGGATAGGTGCCAGGCTGGCCGTCCTACTTGTCCTTCTCGCTCTTGCCGAAGAGCGGGATCGGGATGTGGAAGGGCGTTTCGGCGTTGGTCGACTTTTTGGCCTTGGCGCTGGAGTCCTCGGGGAGCTTGGTGCGCTGGGAGTTGATGCACAGCCAGCCGCCGCGGGAGCGCTCGAAGACGTGGGTGAATACGCCCTTTTCCTCCACCGGCGCGGAGCCGGCCTTGCGACGCAGCACATAGGTTCCATTAGCCACTGCAATGTCGCCCAGCATGCGCACGGTGATCACCCGCTGCTCAAGATGGAGGGTCTTGTCCTCGCCGGTGATCAGCAGGGCCAGTTGCTGGTTGCGAGTGGTAAAGTCGCCCGAGGCGGAAACATCCATGAACAAGGGAGAGAGCACCAGTTCCAGCGCGTACTGGTCGCGCTGGTCGATGGCGTCGTCCCAGGCGTCTTCGATCTTCTGGAAATCGTGAATAGCCGGGCTTTCCGCCGAGGTAACGGCAGGCTGGGCCGCGGCCAAAGCTGGCGCCGGGGAGAGATTCTGCGCCACAACAAGGCAGCCTGAGAGCAGAAATACAGAAACAACAGCCACAAGACGGGTCATATATGCCATGAACTCCAGCCTCAACAGGGGTCAGTGGACAGATTCAAGATGGTTCCGTCCCTGGAACTGACCACTTTTCACTGTTCGCTGTCCACTATTACGATGATAGCTCTTGGACTCGGCAGCCAGGCCGGGGATAGCGTTAAAAAAAGGTACACGGGCATTAAGTCAGCGTTTGCAGCCGTTCCGGCTCGTGAAGCGTAACCAGGGAATCTTCGATGGAGATCCAGCCGTCTTTGCGGAACTGGCCCAAGGTGCGGGTGACGGTTTCGCGGGTGGTGCTGGCCATGGAGGCCATCTCTTCGTGAGTGAGCAGTAGCGGGAAGCGGTATCCGCCCCCATTCAGGTGTTCGCCGATCTGGTGGGCCAGCTCCAGCAGCAGGCGCCCCAGACGGGCGGCGACGGTCTCGGAGAGGGCGATGCGGCAGGCATCCTGCAAGGCGAAGCGGTACTCCTGGCAGATGCACTGCACGGCGCGCATCTGCGCTTCCTTGTGGCTGCGCAGGAAGGTTTGGAAGCGTTCGCGCTCCACCGGGCGGAGCTGAGCGGCGGTAAGCGTTTCGGCCGAAACCTCGTAGACGCCGTGGGAGAGAACCGCGTAGAGGCCCAGCATGGAGCCCGGTCCGGCCACCCGGACGATCATCTGCCGGTCCTTGTGCTGGCCCGCGGTGAGCTTGAGATAGCCGCCGCAGATCAGATAAAGGCAGTTCGCATCCTCGCCCTGGGTGAAGAGCGGAGCCTGCGCGGGCAGCGAGACGGTACTGGTGACTAGTTCCAGATCGGCCAGAACGGCGCTGCCCAGGGAGCAGAACCAGCCGGGGCGGCGATTGCCGCAGACCGCGCATCCTACCGGAATCTGCCGGGCGATGTGCTTCTGCCTCGCTTGCGCTCCTGCCGGGTTCTCTGTGTGCGCCATGGTCGTGCCCCGCTCGCCACTGGTTCCATGCCTTCACATCGGCCTTTGACTCAACCCTGCACTCTGCCGCAGGGGCCAGTCCGAAGTGAAAACGCTCTGTGCCTCCAGGGGCGAGACTCTTGCCTGCATTGAGTCTGCCGGAGCCGCCTGCACTATGGATGTGATGGGCCTCACGTCTATGCAGGGCTCCGGCAATACGAAGGATTCCACCCGGCAAGTCAATTCAATCCGCGCGGCATTCTCCGTTCCATTGCTGGTCATGCCGCCGGTTTCGCGGCAAAGGGTAACTGTGACGGTTGAAGGCCGGAAGAACTTCCTGATTTGCAGAAAAACCAAACCACGAAGCTGAAAGTGTTCAGTTTTGCACAGCCATAAAGCCGGAATCCTGTTGTTCTGCCGGAAGGAGTGTCTCCTCAATTCCGGTGTTGCCGGTTCCAGGGTAGAGGTAGTGCACTCGACGAGGGCATTCATTTCCTTGTTCGCGTAGTGATGTGTATGAAAAATGAGTACATTTGGGAATCCACGTCACTTTGAAACAGGAAACCCAAGGGCACAATCGATCTCTTCAACGTATGTGACGTGCGTCACCGCAGCAATGATGACGAAACCGTAATCTTCCGGTCATGAAGTGATGCTCCGCACAAAGAGCGCCTTCCGCAAAAGCGTGGCCGTCACACCTGCCGCCAAACCGGCGTTCCCTTGAGGGAATCTGTCGCTTTGAGTTGCCGGACGTCAGTATGATTGTTTGCAGAAGTCGCTCATAAGAGCACCAAAGGTGGTATTCGATGCATAGAGATGGGCCTGTCGCGCAGTTGTCGATCAGTGCGGTTCCGGGCAAGAGGCCGGGGCTGCGAGCGTGTTTGATGTTGTTGCTGGGCGCAGGTGTATTGTGCGTCCCTGTATTGGCGGCTCAGGCGCCCGGCGATAAACCGGCCCCCGCGCAGGTCAAGGATGCCGCGCCCTCGGATTTTGTGGGCAGCGATACCTGCGCAACCTGCCACGCCGAGGTGGCCAAGAAGTTTGCCGACAACCCGCACTCCAAGATGGCTCTGATGCACGGCAACTCGGCGGGGGTCACCTGCGAGAACTGCCACGGCGCGGGCAAGGCGCACGTGGACGGCGGCGGCGACGTGACCAAGATCTTCAACCCCGGTAAGGCTTCCGCCAAAGAGGTGGACGCCACGTGCCTGGGCTGCCACGCGGGAGCACATCCCAACTTCGATCGTTCTCCGCACGCCAAGGCAAATGTGAGTTGCCTTGGCTGCCACAGCGTCCATGCGGCCGGCGCTCCGGAACACCTGCTCAAGGCTGCCCAGCCCACGCTCTGTTTCCAGTGCCACAACGATGTGAAACCGGCGTTCTCCATGCCCTTCCACCACAAGGTGAACGAAGGCCTGGTCCAGTGCAACGACTGTCATGACGTTCACGGCACCTTCGGTAACAACAACCTGAAGTCCACGGCTGATCAGAATGCCATCTGCACCAAGTGCCACGCCGAGGTGCGCGGACCGTACGTGTACGAGCACGCCGCAGTCAAGGCCGAGGGGTGCATGGCCTGCCACACACCTCATGGATCTCAGAACGCCCGGCTGCTGAACATGCCGTCGATCAACACGTTGTGCAACCAGTGCCATAGCCGGGTAGCGAACGCCACGGTTCACGGGATGGGCGCTGGATCGGACGAGTTGGCGCCATGCACCAGTTGCCACACTTACATTCATGGCTCGAACATGAATGCGGCGTTCCTCAGGTAGGAGTCCGGAAGTGCGCCGCGCCCTCCAAATCCATCGGATCGCGCGGCACGCATTCCGTACCAAATCGGCACACGAGTTCAAGATTTCGATCTCAGCAACAATGTTTTTTGAAGTGAGGCCTCACATGACGAAGATAGGCTGGTTTTCCCGGCTGTCCAATCAACAGCCCTCCCCCGCAATGATCCAGCGCATCGCTGGGGGCATTGGAGTTGCCATTTTACTGATGACGGGCAGCGCTGCCGCCCAGAATCCGACGCCTGCCACCCCCTTACCGGCGCCGGAAGCGCAGATTGCCGCCCCGCAAGGGTACACCATCCATCAGAGCGTGGACCTGGGCGGGCATATCGTCGGCCTTACCGGCAGTGGGGCCATGTACGACACGCTGGTCAATATGCAATCCGGGCCGCGTGTACTGGGCGAAACCTTTGAGATGCACGCTCTTCCGGAGAACAAGCATACCCTGATCGACAGCCTCAGCGCCTTTGGCACCGGCTTCGGCGGCGATCCGAACAGCTTCTCCAAGCTGAATTTTTACAAGGGCAAGATCTACGAGTTCTCGGGAACCTTCCGTCGCGACCGCCAGTACTTCGACTACGACTTGCTGGGCAACCCGAATATCCCCAGCGGACAGTCGATTCCAGTCACTGGCTCGACAACACCGTATGCGTGGCCGCAGGTGAACCAATCGCCGTTTTTGTTCAACACCGTGCGCCGCATGATGGACACCAACCTCACACTATTCCCGCTCTCGACGTTCACCTATCGGGTGGAGTACTCGCATAATATCTTCCAGGGACCGAGCCTGACACCGAGCGGTTATCAGGTAGGAGGATCTTTGGATGTCCTGCTCCAGGAATTTCAGCGCAACAGCACGGACGATTTCACTGGAGCGATCGATTGGAAGCCCGTGCGGAACACCAAGCTGACCTTTGAAGAGCAGGTCGACGACTACAAGGCGGACTCCTACTTCACCTTGGATCCCAGCTATTTCAACGTGCAGGAGCCGGATGGAACCAAAGTTGCTCTCTTTGCGAATTACGACGCCCTGACGCCCTACGCCAGCAGCAGTTCCTGTAATGCAAACAGCGTCGGCACGACTCCCATCCTGTCGGCCCCACAGGCTCCGGGTGGCCTGCCGGTCATCAATCCGGCATGCGCTGTGATTACCAGCTATCGGCGTACGCAGCCAACGCGCATTCTCTATCCCACGGAGATCCTCCGGCTGCAAAGCTCAAGTATTAAAAACGTCTCGATGAACGGCGATTTCCGCTACACCAACGCGAATATGAACCTGCTCAACTACAACGAGAACTTCCAGGGCCTGACTAAAACGACCCGATCGACTACGATTGTGGGCAATGCAAAGGCACATCGGGCGGTGGTTGCGGCCGACTACGGCGTCGTCTGGCAGGCGATGAAGAACTTCAGCCTCGACGATCAGATCAGCTTCTCGAACGTCCACCAGCCGGGAAACTCCACAATAACGAGCGGGACCACTCTGTCGACGCCCGCGACGGCGAACAATGAAACCATCAACTACGCGGGTACGCTTACTCCGACAACCGCCTCCAGTTTTGAAGGCAGTGCGGCCATAGGCGCCACCCAGCCGGCTTACTTCGGCCAGCGGTTCCTGACCAACAACCTGACTGGAACCTGGGATGCCTCATCGCGCATCACGCTCTCGCTCACCTATCGCTACCAAGCGCATATGATTGCGGAGAACCTGTACAGCGCCGGTCCACCTGTTGATCCCGGCGGCAATCCAGGCGATGTTCCGGTACCCGTGAATGCGACCACCGGCGGAACCGTACAAATAAACCAGACTGGTGGAATCCTGAACGCGGCTCTGCGTCCGGCCGCCAATTGGAACATCAACGGCAGCTTCGAGATGCTCTACAACGATAATGCCTTTACACCGATGACCCCGCGGCAGACTAAGCAGTACCGGGTACATACGATCTTCAGGCCTAAATCATGGGCTGTGCTCTCGGGCGCATACAACGACGTGGAACACCACAACAATACGAACACCCAACAGAGCATCTCGGGCAACACGGCTGCGTATGCCGGCCCGCTCGATCACGTGGACTACAGCCGCGTCCTGGGCTTGGGCGCGCAGCTGTTCCCCAACGATCATTACGGCATCGACGTCAACTACGCATACAGCGATGTATACATGGCGGACAACATCTGCTATCTGGGGGGCGCTTCTGCTGCTTTGCCTGTTGCCGCCTCGACCCCCAGCGGCACGACGTGCCCAGCCACGAGCGCCGGCAGGTCGGGCTACGATTTCGGGCCGGTCCTGGACTTCATGCGTGCTCCTACGCAATTCGGGTCGGCAGCCTTGACTTTGTCTCCTGTCAAAACCTTCAAATCCAACATCGGCTACAATATCAATTCGGTAAACGGCAGCCGCTTCTATAACGATCCTCGCGATGTCGCGGGTTCCCTGGTGTCCACCTACCAATCTCCTTTCGTGAATGTTGTATGGACGGTTCATCCCGGATTGACCTGGAAGGCTGTGTACAACTTCTACGGCTACGGAGAAGGCGGTCCTTCCGGTGCGTCGCTGTGCAGCACCGTGAACCCCACGCCTACGGCTCCTGTAACCCCTGTTTCATGTGCTTCACTGCCTAACCAGACAGGCATGAACATATCGCCAGCAGGTGAGACCGCACCCCGGAATTTTCATGCCAACAATGTGACCATGAGTATGCATTACGAGTTCTGACAGGGTCAGGTCCATTAACTATCGGCGCAGTTCCCCGAATGCCAGGGGCTGCGCCGTTTCGTGTGAGATGGTCTCTCTTGCCATCCTGGTTGCAATCCTGGCGACTTAACCCTCTAGCTGGGGTTGTAGTATGAAGAAGAAAACGTTCGGCTGGTGCTTCTCCCGCGCAATCCGGCCGGCAAAACACAAGGAGTCTCGCGATGACAAAAATGATTCGTTTCCAATTGGTGTTGGCCGTTGTGGTGTCATTGGCCAGCGCCGTGTGCTTCGCCCAATCCGGCGGCGAAGCGACCTACAAAGCTAAGTGCCAGGGCTGCCATGGCTCGGCCGGCGTCCCTAATCCGGGGATGGCCAAGATGATGGGCATTAAGCCGGTCTCCGACCCTGCGATTCAGAAGCTCTCAGTGCCGGAGATGATTGCCGCCGTCAAGAACGGCAAGGGCAAGATGAAGCCGGTTGCGGGACTCACCGACGCCCAGATCAAGGATGCGGTGACTTACTACAAGGGCTTGAAGTAGGAAGTACAATTGAGTCGGACGTGAAGCGGAGTTAGCGGAGTTAGCCGCGCTACGTGAGTATTAGCGGCGCTAGCTCCGCTAACTCCGCTCTTGCGTGTGGGGGTCAAAGGTGCCATTGTTGCAACAATTCCGTGAAAATTGGGTACGGCCGGCACTGTTTTTCGGCAATAATCCCATCAGCCTTGCCGGCGGAGCGATTACCACCGCCTCCGGCGTGACGATGATCGGCTATTGGCTGGTGGAGATCTTCGGCCGGCCCAATGACAATCCCTATCTTGGCATTATCTTCTTTCTGCTGTTGCCGGCCTTGTTTATTGCCGGACTGATTCTGATTCCCGTAGGCCTGTTTCTGCGTCGCAGAAAGTTGCAACAGGCGGGCCAGATTCCGGCAGAATTCCCCAAGATCGATCTGAACGACCGCATCTTCCGCCACGGGCTGGACATCGTGCTGGTGGCCACCATTACTAACCTGCTGGTGGTGTCGGTGGCCAGCTATCGCGGCTCGGCTTACATGGACTCGCCGCAGTTCTGCGGCCAAAGCTGCCACGTGATGCACCCCGAGTACACCGCCTACAAAATTTCCGCGCACTCTCATGTGGCGTGTGTGGATTGCCACATCGGCTCGGGCGCGGAAGCGTACTTTTCCGCCAAGGTGAACGGCACCAAGCAGCTTCTTGAGGTCACCTTCGATCGCTATCCCACGCCGATTCCATCGCCGGTCGAGAGCCTGCGCCCGGCGCGGTATACCTGCGAGGGCTGCCACACGCCGGCCCGCTTCATCGGTGAAAAGCTGCTGGTCAAGTCCGCCTTTGCCGACGACGAAAAGAATACCGAGACGCAGTCGGTGGTTGTGCTGCATCTGGGCGGACGGGATTCGCTCTCGCATCTTACCGGCATTCACGGCGTGCATCTGGGCCACATAGAATATGTCGCCACCGATCCGACCCGCACCAGCATTCCCTGGGTGCAGAAGCGCAATGAGGACGGCTCGGAAACGGTCTTTACCACCTTGCCGGCTGGCAGCGGCCCGCCGCAGGGCGAGCGGCGCGTGATGGATTGCATCGACTGCCACAACCGCGCCGCGCACACCTTTGTCACCGCCGAAGACGCGCTCAACCGGGCCATGGCCGAGGGCGCGGTCTCGCCCGAGTTGCCCTGGGTCCACAAGAAAAGCCTGGAACTGCTCAACGGCACTTACGCCTCTGAAGCCGAGGCGCGCGTTAAGATCCCCGCAGAACTCAAAGCCTTCTATCGCTCCGAGCATCCCGAAGTGCTGGCGGCGAAGGCTGCGCTGGTGAAGGCCGCGGGCGACCAACTGGTGGTCCTCTACAGCCAGAACGTCTTTCCCTTTATGAAGGTGACGTGGGGAACGCATCCCAACCACATCGGCCACATGGATTATCCCGGCTGCTTCCGCTGCCACGACGGCAGCCACGCGGCCAAGGACGGCACGAGCATTACCCAGGACTGCTCGGCCTGCCACAACCTGCTGGTCGTCGATGAAGCCAAGCCCAAGGTGCTTACCGACCTCGGCATTCAATAAACCATAAAGGCTGCTGCGAGTCAATAGCGAGTGATTGGCCCCACCGCAGGTGGTCCGGCGTGTTAGGCTGGCCTTTCAATTTGAAGGAGCCAAATACCGATGTCGAACGGCCACCCGATTCACTTCAATCTTGTTGCCGCGGCTTATGCCGCGATGATCGAACATGGCTTCCAGCCGGATTATCCCGCCGGAACCGACACTGAGCTTGCCGCGATTCAGGCTCATCAGGCGGAGATGCCTGCCGGAGCCGACATCCAGGATCTGCGCAATCTTCTCTGGTCCTCGATCGACAACGACACCTCCAAGGATCTGGACCAGATTGAGTGGGCCGAGCAGCTCGCCGACGGCCGCATCCGCGTGCTGATCGGCGTGGCCGACGTGGACTGCCGCGTGCATCAGGGCACAATCATCGACTCGCGCGCCAAGAGCGAGACGACCTCGGTTTACACCGGCGTCAAGGTCTTCCCCATGCTGCCCGCCGAGCTCTCCGAGGGCATCACCTCCCTGAATGAAAACGAAGACCGCGTAGCGGTGATCATCGAGTATGCCGTGGACTCGGCCGGCACGGCGTCGGACGGGAAGGCTTACCGCGCCCTCGTCCACAACCGCGCGCAACTGGCTTACAACGCCGTCGGCGCGTGGCTCGAAGGCAAGGGGCCGGCCCCGGCCAAGGTGGCTGCCAGCTCTGATCTGGCCGCACAACTCAAACTACAGGACGCGGCTGCTCAGCGCATGGTCGGCGGAAGGTTCCAGCACGGCGCGCTGGATTTGGAGACCATCGAGACCCGGCCGGTGATGCTTGCCGAGGAAGCGATCGAGATAGCGCGCCTGGAAAAGAACCGCGCCACCTCGCTGATTGAAGAGTTCATGGTTGCGGCCAATGGCGTCATCGCCCGCACCTTCGAGGATGCCGGCGTCGCCTCGATCCGCCGCATCGTGCGCACGCCCAAGCGCTGGGACCGCATCGTCGAGATGGCCGATGGCCTGGGCACAACGTTGCCCGCCGAGCCGGACTCCAAGGCGCTTAATGACTTCCTGCTGGCGCAGAAGCAGAAGGATCCCGACCACTTTCCCGACCTCTCGCTGGCCACCGTCAAGCTGATGGGCCCCGGCGAGTACGTGCTGGTGAAGCCGAATGAGGTTTCGCCCGGCCACTTCGGTCTGGCCGTGCAGGACTACACCCACTCCACCGCGCCCAACCGCCGCTTCCCCGACATGGTGACGCAGCGGCTGATGAAGGCCTGGCTGGCCAAGGCGCCGCAGCCCTACTCCGAAGACGACCTCAACGCCATCGCCGTCCACTGCACGCTGATGGAGGACAACGCCCGCAAGGTGGAGCGCGAGATGCAGAAGCGCATTGCCGCCGTGGTGCTCGCCAAGCGCATCGGCCAGAGCTTCCCGGCCATCGTCACCGGCGTCAACAAGTACGGCACCTTTGTCCGCACCCTCGATCCGCACGTGGATGGAATGGTAGTCAGCGGCGGCAAAGGCCTCGATGTGGGCGACAAGGTGACAGTGAAGCTGGTCTCTACCGATCCCCAGCGCGGGTTTATTGATTTCGCTGTGTGAGGATTTCTATCCCGAGAGAGTTGTCTCTGTGCTAATTTGGAATACCGAATTGTCTGTGAGGTATTCACGATGATTGAATTACCGCAATCCACGCAGCCGCAAGAGATTTCAGATATGTTCCGCGAAGTTGGACGGAAATGGGCGGCTTCCAGTACTCGACCACGCATTCCGGCCAATATAAAGTTGCACTGGGATAGACTGATCAACGAGTGGGCTGAATCCGACCTTCCTCTAGTAATCCGCAAGAGCGGCGGAGTACGCGGAGAAGAGATTCATCATCCTGAAAGACGAAAAATAATCGTTGCAGACAACTCCCCCGCACAGTGGTTCTTCACACAAGCATTTCGGGGTTCCCTATACACGTTAGGAGATATTAGGAATCTGATTGAGCATGACCAGATTCCATTTGCATTCGCAACGAAGAGCAGCGAAAAGGCTCAGATCAAATACAAGCGTATTCTCAAACTGCTGAGAGTCTTGGAAAACAAGGTCGGAAACTGTGTCACATCTACCCCGTCGGACTCAACACAAGACAGCCTATTGGCAAAATCGACCTAAGCTCGCTCAAGCAGCAATTCCAACTATTGCTCAAACCAAGTAACCAGTTTCTGGTTCCGCTTGATTGGGCAGGGATGGGCAAACTCAACGAGGTGATCGAAGAAGTCTGGCTATTCGAAGAGGGTAATTCGGCTTCTGAATAATTCTAATCTTCCGGGTGCCGGGTGCTGCAGGTCCGACTATTCGGGCATGGGAGACCTCGAACCTCAAACCAGCCATGTGTGTCCAAAATCATCGTCCCATTTGCAGATATTTTCTCTCCCAGCGCGCACAATCCTACTTGGGTGAAAAGAATGTTGAATCTGAAGTCGAGTACCGCGAACTCCCTGATCCCTATTTCCTGTTCATTGTCCCCTCTTTCTAGCCGCACCCCTACCCCCCTACCCTGTAGAAATCTTTTTTCGACCCCTTCTGTTGCTTGTAACTAAAACGATTTCATCAACTTGTAATTATTACATAGTAACGAATTGGTAACTGCAAACCTCGATTTTTACCCGTTTTCTAGCTCCAAAAGAGCCATTTTTAACCCCAAAAGGCCGCTTTTCAGCTTCCGCATACCTGTTGCCCCAACACGCTAGGCAGGGGTGATAATACCCAGAGGAGATTCCCATGCGCAGATTGAGCAGTTGCCGCCTTCTTTTTTCCGTACTGATTGGCCTTGCCCTCCTCGGCCAGAGCCACCGCATTCCAGCACAATCAGCAGGCAGCCCACTGCCGCCCGCGCCGCGCGCCAAGGAGGTTCGCGTGAAGCATGTGCTGGTGATAGGCCAGACCAAGGACTGGGAGCACGACTCCGTTTCGGCGGCGATGGCCGCTGTCTACAACATGGGCAAGGAGAGCGGCCTGTGGGACACGACGATGCGCACCGACACCAAGCTGCTCACCAAGAAGGATCTGCCGAGAAACGCCAAGAATCTCAACTACTTTGATCTGATCGTCTTTGCCAGCACCAGTGGCGAGCTGGATATGGACGCCAGCCAGAAGCAGGACATGATGTCGTTTATCAAGGAGGACGGCAAGGGCTTTGTCGGCATCCACTCCGCGCTGGACACGAATTACACCTGGCCGGAGTATGGAGAGATGATCGGCGGCTGGTTCGACGAGCATCCCTGGATGACCTTCAATGCGCCCATCCTCAACGAAGACCCCAGTTTCCCGGCGGTGCGCCACTTCCCGGCCGCCTTCGTGAAGTATGACGAGATCTATCAGCCGAAGAGCTGGTCGCGCGACAAGGTGAATGTGCTGCTCAGCCTGGACGCTTCCCGGCTGGACTACAGCCCCAACCCCAAGATCCATCGCGCCGACCACGACTTTCCCGTGGCATGGAGCAAGATGTACGGCAAAGGACGGGTCTTCTATTCGACGCTCGGCCACACAGAGGAGTCGTGGCTGGATCCGGACGTTCGCACGATGTACTTTGAAGCGATCAAGTGGGCGTTGCAAATGACCGAGGGAAGCACGGCCTCTCATCCGCGTCCGGCTGCATCCGCCCCAGGCCGTTGAGCCTGGGTGCGCCATCCTAGCGCAGATGTAAATCGTGCATCTCAAACCGCGCAGATACCACGCTCATTCAAAGCGCGGAGTCGTAGGCGATGCGGCCTTCGCTGATCGTCCAGCGGACTCGGCCTTGCATCGCGAAGCCATCGAAGGGTGTATTGCGGGACTTCGATTTGCCTTCGCGGGTGTGGTAGGTCCACTCGGCTTTGGGATCGAAGATGACCGCATCGGCGTAGCTGCCGACTGCGAGCGTGCCACGGCCCTTCAATCCGAGAAGCGCGGCGGGCTGAGCGCTGAGCAGGTTCAAGACGCGTCCCAGGGGCATCTTCCACTCGTGGTGCAGCCAGCGGAGCGAGAGGCCGAGAGCGGTTTCCAGGCCGATGATGCCGTTGGGGGCGCGCTCGAACTCGACTTCCTTCTCGTGGACGGCATGAGGAGCATGGTCGGTGGCGATGGCGTCGACGACGCCGTCAAGCAAAGCCTCGATCAGCGCATCGCGGTCGGCGGCGGAGCGCAGCGGCGGGCACATTTTGGCGTTGGTATCGTAGAGGCCGACGTGCTCGTCGGTGAGCAGGAAATGATGCGGTGTCACCTCGCAGGTGACGCGCAATCCGTTGCGGCGGGCCTGGCGAACGGCGGCGATAGCGGCGGCGGTGGAGATGTGGGCGACGTGCAGGTGGGGGCGCAGCTCGCGCAGTTCATGGGTCAGGCGAATGTCGCGCTCGACGATCACGGACTCGGCCTCGTTCGGCCAGCCGCGCAGGCCGAGCTTGAAGGCCGTCGGGCCGGCGTTCATGCTGGCCACCTTGTCGCCGATGTGGGTGAGGCGGGTATCCTCGGCGTGCTGGATGACGGTGAGGCCCATGCGGGCGGCGGCTGCCAGCGCCTCGCGCATGATGTTGTCTTTGAGGATAGGCAGGCCGTCGTCGCTGACGGCCACCGCCCCGGCGGCCTTGAGGGCGGCATAGTCGTTGATGGCCTCGCCTTTGGAGCCGCGCGTGGCGGCGGCGATGGGGAAGACGCGTACCACTGCGCCGCGCTCCGGAGCCTGCATCCAGCGGGTGGTTTCTGGCGAGTCGTTGACCGGGGTGGTGTTCGGCATCGCAGCCACCGACGTAAAACCGCCCGCGGCTGCCGCGGCCGTGCCGGTGGCGATGGTCTCCTTGTAGCCCTGGCCGGGTTCGCGCAGATGGACGTGCAGATCGATGAGGCCGGGAGCGACGGTGAGGCCGGTGGCGTCGAGAACCTCAGCGTCTTCTGTGTGTTTCAGCTTGCCGGGGCCGGCGATCTCGGCGACGCGGCCGTCCCTGAGGAGAATGTCCTTGAGGGCGTCGACGCCGCCTGCGGGGTCGATCAGATGGCCGCCACGAATTACCAATGCCGTCATGCGCGGCCTCCTTGGTTTGCCGACAGCGCCCGCTCAACGACGGCCATGCGGATGGCGACGCCATTGCGCACCTGTTCGAGAATGGAGGACTGCGGCCCGTCAGCTACGCCTGCCGTCAGCTCCAGGCCGCGAATGATGGGGCCGGGATGCAGGACGACGGCTGTGGGCGCGAAGGCGGCAAGGCGCTGGCCGGTGAGCTGGTATACGGCCTTGTATTCGTCGAGGTCGAGTTGCAGGCCGGCCAGGCGTTCGGCCTGGATGCGCAGCATCATCACCACTTGCGACTGGCGGAGGACGGCTTCGAAGTCGCGTTCGATTTCGATGCCGGGACCGGCCTGGGAGGCGACCTCAGGCAGCAGGGCGGGCGGGCCGCAGAGGATCACGCGCGCGCCCAGACGCGGCAGCAGCAGCATATTCGAACGAGCGACGCGGCTGTGGAGTATGTCGCCGGTGATGCTGACGGTGACGCCAGCCAGGGTTTCGGGGGTGATCTCCTCAACGCCGGGGCGCAGATGCGCGAGGATCGTGCGCAGGTCGAGGAGGGCCTGTGTGGGATGCTCGTGCATCCCGTCTCCGGCGTTGAGGACGGGCAGCCGGGTCTCGGCCTCAAGTTGCCAGGCCGCGCCGGAGTTGGGATGGCGGATGATGATGGCCTCGGCGCCCAAGGCGCGCAAGGTGAGGCCGGTGTCTTTGAGCGACTCGCCCTTTTCAATGCTGGAAGACTTGTCGGAGACCAGCGTGGTGTCTGCGCCCAGTCCCTTGGCGGCCAGCTCGAAGCTGGTGCGGGTGCGGGTGGAGGACTCGTAAAAGAGCAGAGCGATGCGGCGTTTGGCCAGAATGCGGGCGCGGATGAGCGGGTCTTGATTTTCGAGAGCGGTGGCGCGGGCGAGGAGATGGCTCAGGGCTTCCAGGGTCAGGTCGTAGACCGAGAGCAGCGAGCCGGGGTTGTAGGGAAACGGCGAGGCCGCGACGGGCGGAGTGGCTAGCGGCCGGCGGGTTTTGGTGGTGGTCGGGGTCATGTTTTTCAGCCATCAGCCTTCAGCAATCAGCCACCAGCCAAAAGCTCCAGCGAAAAGCTGATAGCTAATAGCTGAAAGCTGTTCTTTTAGTCCACGCGCTCGACGAGCAGAACCTGCTCATCGCTGTCTACCTCCTGGAACTTGACCTCGATGATCTCACGGCTGCTGGTGGGGATGCGGCGGCCGATGTAGGTGGCTTCGATGGGCAGCTCGCGATGGCCTCGGTCGATGAGCACGGCCAGTTGCACGCGGCGCGGGCGGCCATGGTCGAAGAGGGCGTCGAGCGCGGCGCGGATGGTGCGGCCGGTATAGAGCACGTCGTCGCAGAGCACCACGTCGCGGCCGTCGATGTCGATGCCGATGGCGCCGGGGGTGACCACGGGACGCACGCCGGTAGTAGAGAGATCGTCGCGGTAGAACTGAATGTCGAGGACGCCGGTTTCGACCGGGCGCTTCTCAATGGCGGAGATGAGCTTGCCCAAGCGCTCGGCCAGCGGAATGCCGCGACGCCGGATTCCGACCAGGGCCAGGTCTTCGCTGCCGTTGCTTTTTTCAACGATCTCGTGGGCCAGGCGCACCAGCGTACGCTCGACCTCGGAGGCTGACATCAGCCTGCTTTTGGCGCGCAGGGCAGGATTGCTTTCGGTTTCGCTCATGAATATTCTCTTGGCCTATCTCTGGCAGGATGATACGAGGGTTTTGTGCCCGTGGGCAAGTTGTGGAGAAATAGGGTGGAATCCAGGGTGTTGAGCGTAGCCGGAAAAACAGGGCTAGACCTCCGGCCTGCGGGTGCGGGCCATCAGGCGCGCTCCCAAGGCGCCTCCCGTGACGGCGAACAAGATCAGGAAAAGCGCACTGATGATGAGGTTGAAAGTGATGCCGCCGGCTTGTCCCCAAGGCGTGAGCATCCAGGCTTTCTGGGCCTGTAATTGTGCCGCGTCTCCCAATCCCATCTGCATGGTCAACTGTTGGCTAGCCTCTACAGCATCCTTCCACGCGGCATCCATCTGGCTGGATTGGTGGAGAAGAACGCGCTGGACAAAGAGCTGGCCGCTGCCAACGGCAACTGCCACCCAGCCGCCCATCAGGCCGGTGACCAGGCCAATGCGCGCGCCGGCTCCGAGGGTGATCCATGCCGGCCGCTGGCTGCGTACATAGAGCATCACAGCCAACCCCGCTGCTGTAGCCATCCAGATCAAACCCAAATGTCCCGCCTGCGAGGCCTCGCTAGAGAGCACTCCGGCGGGAATCGCCATCATCAGAGCGGCGCGTAAGGCCGGCTTCCAATCGACGCTGCTTGCATCCCGCGTGGCCTCGTTCCAGCGCTCTTGCTGGGCTTGTCCGGGGGCCCCGTCGGTCGCATAGATCAGTTGCGGCAAGCCGCAGACAGGGCAGTAGCAGTTCTCGGCCTGGACGGTCTGGTGACAGCGGCTGCAGGAAATTTCCATACAACTATGAGCCTATCGCATTTTGCCGCTGCGGGGTAAGCAAGCAACTTCGCTCCAGGAACTACAGCGGGCCGCGGCGCTCCCTGATACCCTCCGGGCGCTCTTTGCGCAGTTTGAGGAAATGCTTGAGGGAGGTATACGCCCTTTCCTCGCAGGTCAAGCAGCGCACCGGCAAGCGCAAGAGGCTTCACAAGAGCATCTGGGCAACAGCGTATAGATCATAGCTTCCGCTGAGGAAGTGACGGTAGAGAACGCCAGGGCTATTACCGGCTTGACCGCCCCGCCGGTGCTGCGTTTTTCGCCAGATCGCAGGCCCGCCACAAGTACCAACTGGCCACAGAGCGGAAGGGCGCCCAGCGCTTTCCTCTCTTGAGCAGTACTTCAGGCCTGGGCAAGTCCTCCGCGGTCAGGGGGCGGGTTTTGGGGATGCGCTGGAAAGTCAGCGCGAAGCCTTTGCGCACACCGTAGTCGGTCACCGGCAGCACGTCGGGCCGGCCCATGCGGAAGATCAAGAGCATTTCCACAGTCCAGGGACCGATGCCGCGCACCTGAGTGAGCCGCTCGACGATCTCCGCGTCAGACATTTTGCGAATCGCCGCGTGGGTGGGTACGGTGCCGTCCAGGGTTCGAGCGGCCAGGTCTTTCAGGGCGCGCACCTTGTTCCCCGAAACGCCGGCGGCGCGCAGAATTTCGTCCGGCGTGTCGAGCAGCAATTGTGGGGCCGGGTCGCCGCCATAGTATTCGCGGACGCGCCGGTGGATGGTGGCCGCGGCCTTGCCGTGCAACTGTTGATAAAGGATCGACTCCAGCAGCGACTCAAACGGAGATTGCAAGGAGTCAAGCCGCAGCGTGAACGGGCCAGCGCGGTCGATCAACGCGCCCAGCTTGGCGTCGCGCGCGCGCAAATGTGCCAGCGCCTCGACGGCGTCGAAGGGGAGTTTCGGGCTGCGGCCATCGTGAATCATAAGGAAACAGTGTACCGCGCCGGGAGTTCATTCGGGCAAGACGGGCGAATGCTGCCAGAAAACTGCGCTTGTCCCGCCCCCATCGCTGTAGAATCCATGGCAGAGACGAACGAGGAGTCGAACGCCATGAAGATGCGGCCGGGAACACAAACGGGATTTTTACTGTGCGGCAAGGAGTGGACGGATGGTGATGCTCTCGACGTGCGCTCGCCGTGGGATAACGGGTTGGTGGGCCGCGTCACTATCGCCACCCGCGCCGACGCGCGCCAGGCCGTGCATCACGCCGTGGCCAGCCTGCGCCGCGCCCGCGCCCTGCCGCGCTGGAAGCGCCGCGAGATTCTGGAGGACGTGGCCGCCGCGCTCATCGAGCAAAAGGAGCGCTTTGCGCAGTTGATCGTCGCCGAAGCGGGCAAACCGGTGCGCATGGCTCGGGCGGAGGTGGATCGCGCGGTGCTCACCTTCAAGACTGCGGCCGAGGAGGCCTCGCGGCTGGGCGGCGAGAGCCTTCCGCTAGACCTGATGGAGGGCAACGAAGGCCGCTGGGGGCTGGTGCAGCGCTTTCCGGTGGGGCCGGTGCTGGCCATTACGCCGTTCAACTTCCCGCTGAACCTGGTGGCGCACAAGCTGGCGCCCGCCATGGCCGCCGGCTGCCCGGTAATTCTGAAGCCCGCGCCCCAAACTCCGTTTACCGCGCTGGCGCTGGGCGAGGTAATATTGAAGGCCGGCTGGCCGGCGGAGGCGCTGGCCGTGCTGCCGCTGAGCAACGCGGACACCGCCTGGCTGGCCGAAAAAGAAGACAGCATCAAACTGGTCAGCTTTACCGGCTCGTCTCAAGTGGGCTGGGAGTTGAAGGCCCGCTCCGGGCGCAAGCGCGTCCTCCTGGAGCTGGGCGGCAATGCCGCACTGATCGTTCATGGCGATTGGCCGGATCTGGATGAAGCGGCTGTGCGCACTGCGCACGCGGCCTTCGCTTACGCCGGCCAGTCCTGTGTGAGCGTGCAGCGGGTTTTTGTGGAGCGCAGCATCTTCCAGACCTTCCTGTGGAAAGTGGCAGAGGCTGCCGGCAATATGGCGGTGGGCGACCCGTCCCTGGAAGCTACCGAGGTAAGTCCGTTGATCAGGCTGGCGGACGCCGAGCGCGTGGAGTCCTGGATCAAGGAGGCTGTCGAGGGCGGCGCCAAGCTGGTGGCCGGCGGTGAGCGCCGTGGCTCCGTGGTGAAGCCGGCGATCCTGACCGGAACCAAGCCGGGCATGAAGGTGCGCGACGAAGAGGTCTTCGGCCCGGTGCTGGCGATTGAGCCTTACGAGGACTTTGAGCAGGCGCTGGCCGATGTAAACCATTCGAAGTTTGGCCTGCAAGCCGGCCTGCTCACCCGCGATGCCGGCCACATCCTTACCGCTTATCGCGAGCTCGAAGTGGGCGCGCTGATCGTCGGCGACACACCAAGCTGGCGCCTCGACCCCATGCCCTTCGGCGGCGTTAAGGACTCGGGGCTGGGACGGGAAGGCATCCGCTCGGCCATTGAAGAGATGACCGAGCCGCGCATGCTGGTGATCGCGGGGCTATAACTCGCCACCCGCGCAGGTTGACTTGCCGCGCCGCGCCGTGAAGGCAAAACTTGCCCCTGGCGATGCTTCTTGCTAGGCCTTGGCTTTCTGCGCTGCCCAGCGCTTGCGCTGCGCATCGGCAATCCGCTGGCGAGCCTCGGGGCTGAGCGTGCGGCGCTTCTTTGCCTTTGCGGCCTTGGCAGGCTTAGCGACCTTTTCAACTTTAGCGGGCTTCTTGGCCTTCGGGGCCTTCTTGGTTAGGCGCTCAGTGATCGTGGCGGCGATTTTGCCGGTGTTAGCCAGCAGGGAGCGAACCTGCGTGAGCTTTGCGATTTCTGCGTCGATTTGGGCAAGGATGGAATCAATAACCATGAGTCAAGCATAACTTATAAATCCGCTTTTATACAATTTGGCGGATCAATTTCCCATCTTATGCAGGTTCAATCCCGGCTATTTCATTCCGGTTTGCCAACGGTTTTCTCTTTGTAGGCCTTCTGCAGAATGAAAAATGCCTGCTTTTTCTGGCCCTGATCGGAGATAAGTCCCTTGCGGTTGAACTCATCCTGGATGCCCGTCAAGGGCCGGTTTGGCGAACGAAAATCCATCAGGATCCACGGGCTCATCCCTCTAAGTTGCGGAATCCGGTTGAGCATTCCGAATTGATGGCGGTAGATATTGGCCTGGTACTCCTCGGTCCAGCGCTGGTTTTCTTCGCCATGCAGTCCGGCCTTGGCGCCGCCGCCAAACTCGCTCACAATCAGGGGTTTCTGGTACTCTACGCGCCACTCGGTTGTATCCGCGCTCTCCGGACGCCCTTCATACCAGCCGATGTATTCATTGAAGCCGATCACATCCAGCGCCTTGCCCAGCGGATCGTCGATGAGCTTGGTGTTTCCCTCGCCGCGCACCAGCAATGCCGCGGTAATCAGCCGCGTGGGGTCAAGCTCGCGCGCATGAGCGACCTCGGTTTCAATAAAGCGCGTCCGCACCTCGTTATTCGGTGTTTCATTGGCCATCGACCACAGGATGATCGCGGCGTGATTGCGCGAGGTTCCTATCTCCTCTTCTAACTGCTGCTTGGCCTTGGCCAGCACATTTGGATTGTCGAACTGCAACGCCCAATAGACGGGAATCTCCGACCACACCATCAGCCCCATGCGGTCGGCCGCGCGCAGCATGGTTTCATCGTGGGGATAATGCGCCAAGCGGACGAAATTGCAGCCCAGTTCCTTCGCCCATCCCAGCAGCGTCTCCGCGTCCCTGTCGGTATTCGCGCGGCCGGTGCGGTAAGGCGCTTCGGCATGGATGGAGATGCCGCGCAGAAAGATCGGCTTGCCATTCAATAATATCTCTGTCCCGCGCACCTCCACGGTGCGGAAGCCCATCAGCTCGTCGATGGAATCCTGCCCGGAGCTCACTGCGACTTTATAGAGCTTTGGCGTCTCCGGTGACCAGCGCATCAGTCCCTTTACTACAAGCCGAATCGCGGCGCGTCCGTCCTGGCCCACCACCGTGTCGGCTTTGGCGGCTAACTCGGGAATCTCCACCTCGACCTTTGCGCCCTGCTTGCCGCCCTCCACATGAACCCAACCTTCAATGACGGAATTCTCAGTGCGGCTCAGGTGCAGGTCATATTGATCGATGAAGGCTTCCGGAACCTCGATCAACGAAACCGAGCGCGTGAGGCCGCCATAATTCCACCAATCGGTTTGCAGCGTGGGAACGCCGTCCTCGAAACGCATGTTGTCCACCGCGGCCACCACAAAATTTCCCCCGGCATGAACGACGGCCGTAACCTCGCAGTTGAAGCTGGTGTAACCGCCCTCGTGCTCGCAGACCTTCTTGCCGTTGACCCAGAACCATGACTTATAGTTGGCCGCGCCTACGTGCAGAAAGACGCGCGTGTGCTCCTTGGGCTGGTAAGCGAAGTCGCGCTCGTACCAGACTGGTCCCTCGTAGACAAACAGCGACTCGCGCTGCGTGTTCCAGTCGCCGGGCACCTTCAGCTTGGGAGCCCTGGAAAAATCGTACTCATGGAGGGCTGACTCGCCCGGCGTGTACTTATTGTTCATAAACCAGCCGTCCGACTTCTCCTGGTGATGAAAGCTGAACAGGCCGGAAAAATACGGATCGACAATCGCGCCCCAGTCGCCGTCGAGTGAAATGGCAGGCCGCCGATCGGCGCCGGTGAGAATAATGGGGGCGGGCGCGGCTTCGCAGACGGAGAGTAGCGCGGCACCGATTGCAGCGAGAACAATCCAGCGAGCGATGAGTACATTCGGCAACACAGTCAGACGTTTCATTCCTGAGCCTCGGCAAGGTGAGATTGGAACCACAGCCGCCGTTGTACGCGCGCGGGCGCTTCTCCAGTGAACAGATTATCTTACCGCTTTGCGGGCGAATGAGCTGATCTCCGAATCATAAGCGCATTCAGGCACACAACAGAAAGGGGACAGGCCTCGCGGCTCATCCCCTTGCTTGTGCGAATCACTTCTAGTTCTGCAACTTGACTACCCGCCCAGGTACTCGACATGCACATAGGTGCCGAGGCGAACGTTGTAGGCAAGGTACCAGCCGTCGTGGTCCGGGTCTTCATAGATGATGATCTGGTCGGTGTCCCACAGCCAGCCGTCGCAGAAGGCAATGTCAAAGGGCGCAACGTCCCAGTACCAGTTGTTGAACCAGAAGCGGCCGGGACCGCCGCCGCCCAGACGCCAGACGTGTCCGCGGCCAAAACCGCCGGTAAAGCGGCCATGCGCAAAGGGGTGATCGACATGATAGTTCGCATCGCCGCGGCCTGTGTCGTGGCCGACCCAGGTCTTGCCATCCACGTGCGGGACGTTGGGGTGGCCATCCTTGTCGCTGTAGTTGCGATTTGGCTCGACCGCATGGGGCGTGCCGGTGACGGCCTTGGGGCCGCTCTTGGGAGGCGCCTGGTGGGTTCCAGCTCCCGAGGAACGGGATCCCCCTCCCCTATCGTTATGCTGAGCGAACGCTGGTACGGAAAGAACCAGCAATGTGGCCAACGCTATCTGAATGGATTTCATCGTTTTCCTCCGGATGCCCTTGTGGGAGAAGAGCGTTTCTTTGCTACCCTTCTCCTTGGGCGGGTCATTCCCAACAACATTAGATACAACCCGGAAGAACCATGCAAGTTGCGTTTTGGTAAACCTTCCGGCAGAACTGAGAAACTCCGTGCCCCATCCTTTCGCGTACTTTGCGAAATGGGCAGGAATTCACGAATCTCATGGCGCGCAAGCGCCCTATGCCTGGACGGCAAGTCCCCGCCGCCACGCATAGAGCGGGAAGCGGTTGGCCAGCTCGGCCACCTCGTGGCGAATCCGCTCCAGCGCCGAATCATCGTTGCGCTGCATCAGGGCCTTGGCGATCCAGGCGCCAATCAGCACCATCTCCGGCTCCTTCATGCCGCGCGTGGTCATGGCAGGCGTGCCGATGCGAATGCCCGAAGCCTTCAACGGCGGATTCACGTCGTAAGGAATCGTATTCTTGTTGACCGTGATGCCCGCCTTGCCCAGCGCCAGCTCGGCTTCGGAGCCGAGAATGCCCTTCTCGAAGACATCGACCAGCATCAGATGGTTGTCGGTCCCGCCGGAGACGATGCGGAAGCCGGCCATCTGTAAAGTCGCAGCCAGCACTTTGGCGTTGGCCACAATCTGCGCCGAGTAGGTCTTGAACTCCGGCCGGAGCGCCTCGCCCAAGGCCACCGCTTTAGCCGCCACAATGTGCATCAGTGGACCGCCTTGCTGGCCAGGGAAGACTGCCCTGTCCACGGCCGCTGCCAGCGCCTGTCCGCAGAGAATCAGCCCGGAGCGGGGCCCGCGCAGCGTCTTGTGGGTGGTGGTGGTAGTGATATGCGCGTGCGGCACCGGCGAAGGGTGCACGCCGCCCGCAACCAGGCCGGCAATGTGCGCCATGTCGAAGATGTACGTCGCGCCCACCTTGTCGGCGATCTGCCTCATGCGTGCGAAATCCCAGAGGCGCGGATAGGCGCTGCCGCCGCCGATAATCGCCTTGGGACGTTCGCGCTCGGCAACCTCTTCCATCTGGTCGTAGTCGATCAGCTCGGTGTCGCGCCGCACTCCATAAAACGTGGGCCTGTACAGCTTGCCGCTGAAGCTCAGCTTATGCCCGTGGGTCAGGTGGCCGCCGTGGGATAGGTCGAGGCCCAGAATTGTGTCGCCCGCCTGCAAAACCGCCGCATAGGCCGAGGCATTAGCCTGCGAGCCGGAGTGCGGCTGCACATTGGCGTGCTCGGCGCCGAAGATCTGCTTGGCGCGGTCGCGGGCCAGGTTCTCCACCACGTCGCTGAACTCGCAGCCGCCGTAGTAGCGCCGTCCGGGGTAGCCCTCGGCGTACTTGTTGGTAAAGATAGAGCCGGCTGCCTCTAAAACTGCTTCGGAGACAAAGTTTTCGCTGGCGATCATCTCCAGCCCCTCGTGCTGGCGGAGGGTTTCGTGGTCAAGGGCGGCGGCCACATCGGGGTCGGCCTGGGCAAGAGTCAGAGACATGCGATCGGTCATATTGGAATTTTAGCGCCTTTTCCCGGAGCGACGCGGTGAGGTTCTCCGTGAATAGCGTTCAAATAAATCTCGAAAAGTGATCAATTTTGAACAGTGGGTGGCATCCCGGCAGGCTATATGTGTTTGCGGAGTAAGCATGTTCCCAGACCTGCTCTCCTTCCTGCCGCCGTCTTCAAGAGGCGGCAGAATTATTTATGCCCGTCGAAATCATTTACCGCATTCCAGCCGCAGCCCCCATGAGGATCAGAGGCTACCCAATCAGCCGTTACCTGCTCGCGGTGTATTCCACTCTTGCCGCCAATAATAGGCGGAAAAATGCTGGTGGTAGGCGAGTAGCTCACTGTGGAGGCAGTCGTTCCGGGGGGTAGAGTGCGAAGCGGTTTCTACAATAAATACGTTTTGTGCGTCTCTCTAAGTACACACCGCCAGTCCGGTTGAAGCGGCTTGCTCGTGCGCGTGGTAGCTGGAGCGGACTAGCGGGCCGGACTCGACGTGGCGGAAGCCCATCTTCAGCGCCTCAGTCTTCAACTCGGCGAACTCGCGCGGGGTGTATAGGCGTGCCATGGGCAGATGGTCGCGTGAGGGGCGAAGATATTGGCCGATGGTGAGAATGTCGCAGTGGATGGCGGCCAGGTCGCGGAAGACCTCAAGCAGCTCGGAGGTCTCTTCGCCCAGGCCCACCATGACGCCGGACTTAGTAACGCCCGCGGGCCGCAGCTCTTTGGCGTAGCGCAACAGCTCCAGGGTGCGCTCGTAGCGCGCGCCGGAGCGGACGGCGCGGTAGAGCCGGGGCACCGACTCGGTGTTGTGGTTGAGCACCTCGGGGCGAGCTTCAACGACTATCTGTATCGCCTCCCGGCTACCCTGAAAGTCGGGGATGAGCACCTCGACGCGGCAGCCGGGGGCCTGGCGGCGAATCTCCGACAGGACCAGGGCAAAGGCGCGCGCGCCGCCGATGAGGTCGTCGTCGCGGTTGACGCTGGTAATGACAGTGTATTCCAGTCCCAGCGTAGCCACCGCTTCGGCCACGCGGCGCGGCTCGTCGAAGTCAATCGGCTGGGGACGGCCTTTGGGCACCGCGCAGAAGCCGCAGCGCCGCGTACACAGGTTGCCCAGCATCATGAAGGTCGCGGTCTTGTGGTGCCAGCACTCGCCGATGTTGGGGCAGTGCGCGCTCTCGCAGACGGTGTTCAGTTGCAGCGAGCGCGCCAGCCGCTTCAGGCCGTGGAAGTTCTCGCCCACCGGCGCGCGCGCCTTGAGCCACTCAGCCTTGGGCGCCGGAGCCGTGCGGGTTGGGGAAATCTGCACCAGTTCCATCACGTCTTCATTGTAATGGCTGCCAAAGTATCAAAGCTATGGGCTGTAATCCGTCCGTAAGGATGCAGCGGAGTTGATCGCGGGGGCGTGTTGACAAGGCGGGAACTGTGGACAAGAAGCGGGGTCGCATTTCACCTAGAGCAAAACCAGGGATACTGTAGCCTGACTAGCCTCGTCGAAGGTCGCCGCTCCCTGATGGTCGCGTCGACTTGAGTGTGATGGTTTCGGGATACGCCATCCCTGGTTTTGCTATAGCGGACGCTCCCCTGCATTCAAGATGAAAAACAGAGCCAAGCCCAGTCCCGCCGCAGGGATTTTCTCTTCGAGATCGATTCCGAACCATCGAACGAATGTGTGACCGCCCTGGGCGGCGTGCCGCGGCTGGCGCGGGGGTAGCGGCGTTTTACCAACTGGCAACAGGCCCTGCGTCCGCTGCGCCCAGTTGAGGGAGGACCAGGGGATGGAAAAACCGAGTGCAAAGCAATAGGCCGGGGGCGGTCTGTCTGCAAATCTCTGTGATGAGCGATAACAGCGTATCGGCGATCCTGCCCCGGCGTTCCGCCCCACTCAACGATCCTCGTCTCCAGTCCGATTCTTTCCAACTGCCAGGAGTCGCCGTTTCAAATCCCTTTCAAATCTTTATGGAAGGATTATGGACCGGTTTGACCCCCCTCGGTCCATGGCACTAGCTTGGAAGAGTACGGGGGTGCGCGTTTGCGTCCCTCCGGACAAGGAGATTGAATGCAACGAAAAACATCCCCCTGGATTTACAAAGGCGTAATGGCGCTGATGCTGGCGGCAATCGCCCTGGCGGGCGCGCGGGCGCAAGACCTCAAGAGCTTCGAGCAAAGAATCACGACCAAGGTGCTGCTTAACGGGCTGACGCTGGTCATCTGCGAGCGGCCGGAAGCGCCGGTCTTCAGCTACTCCACGTTTATCGATGCCGGCGACGTGAACGATCCCTCGGGCGAGAGCGGCCTGGCGCATATGTTCGAGCACCTGGCCTTCAAGGGAACCAGCCAGATCGGCACCAAAGACTACGCCGCCGAGAAGATTGCGCTGGCCAAGGTGGAGGCTGCCAACGACGCCTACGAGGCCGAGTACCTGAAGGCCGTGGGACGCGATGAGGCCAAACTGGCGGAGTTGAAGAAGGCCTTCAAGGAGGCTGAGGCCGAGGCGCACAAGTACGTCATCCCCAACCAGTTCACCGACGTTGCCGAGCGCAACGGGGCCGAGGGCCTGAACGCTGAAACTCAGCTAGACGAGACGATCTACTTCTGGTCGATGCCGGAGAACCGGCTGGAGCTATGGGCGTGGCTGGAGAGCGGGCGGCTGGCCGACGTGGTGCCGCGCGAGTTCTACAAGGAGCGCGATGTGGTGATCGAGGAGCGGCGCATGCGCACCGACTCGAATCCCATTGGCCGCCTCGTCGAGCAGTTCCTGGCCACCGCTTACGTGGCGCACAACTATGGCCGCAGCGCCATCGGCTGGCCCAGCGAGGTGAGCCAGATCAACGCCACCGAGGCGATGGACTTCCACAAGAAGTATTACGTGGGCGCGAATATTGTGGTCGCCGTGGTGGGCGATGTGAAGGCCTCCGAAATGCTGCCGATGCTGGAGAAGTATTTCAGCAATATCCCTGCCGGTCCCAAGCCGGAGGAGATGACCACCGTTGAGCCGAAGCAATTTGCCGAGAAGACAGTGGCGATTCGCGAGCAGACCCAGCCGTTCTACCTCGAAGGCTATCACCGCCCCGACTACCGTTCGCCCGACGCCGAGGTCTACGACGCCATCACCGACATCATGTCCAACGGGCGTGTCTCGCGCCTCTATCGCAGCCTGGTGCGCGACCAGCAAATTGCTGCCGAGGCCGAGGGATTCTCGCCCTTCCCCGGCGACAAGTACCCAGGACTCTTCGCCTTCTACGCGGTTCCGCTGCCCGGTCACACACCGGCCGAGATGCGCGACGCCATCCACAAGGAGATTGACAAGCTCAAGACCGCTGACGTGACCGACGAGGAGCTGGCGATGTACAAGACCCGCACCCGCGCCGATCTGCTGCGCGGACTGGCCGACAATCAGGGCCTTGCGAACTCGCTGGCCCAGTACCAGACTCGCTATGGCGACTGGCGCGAGCTCTTCCGGCAACTGGACAAGGTGGACAAGGTGACCAAGGCGGATATTCGCCGCGTAGCCAACGAGGTCTTCGTTCCCAGCAACCGCACCGAGTCCTGGATCGAGACCGAAGCTGCCCCGGCGGCTGCGGCGCAGAAAGATGGAGGCGCGCAATGAAGAAAATTTTTGGAATGACTTTTATAATCGCGATCTGCGCGCTAATCTTCGCGCCCAACTTCCTCCCCGCCCAGCAAGCCAAGCCCTGGGAGCAGATTCCCACACCCAGGCTGCACGACTTCAAACCCCACCAGCCCCAGCGCATTGTGCTCAAGAACGGTATTGTGCTCTTCCTGCAAGAGGACCACGAGTTGCCCTTCGTCTCCGGCTCGGTTTCGATTCCCGGCGGCGCGCGCGAAGAGGATGCGGCCAAAACGGGACTGGTCAGCCTCTATGGCCAGACGTGGCGCACCAGCGGCACGGCCAAGCTGAGCGGCGACGCGCTCGACGACCTGCTTGAAGCCAAGGCGGCGCACATTGAGACCGGCGGAGACGTGGATTCCACCGCTCTTTCCTGGGACTCGCTCAAGGGCGACGCGGATCAGGTTTTTTCGCTGGCCATGGACCTGCTCTTTCACCCGCAATTCAATGCGGAGAAGCTGCAACTGGCGCAGCAGCAGGTGGCCACGGAGATCATGCGCCGCAACGACGATGAGGGCGAGATCGCCAGCCGCGAGTCGGCCAAGCTGGTCTACGGCGCCAACTCGCCCTACACCCGCCAGCCGGAGTTCGCCACCATCGGCGCGGTCACCGTGGACGACCTGAAGGCCTGGCACGACCGCACCATCAACGGCAAGCTGATCGTGGCCATCAGCGGAGACTTCGACCCGGCGGCGATGGAAGCCAAGCTGCGCGCGGCCTTCGAGGGGCTGCCGGCCGTCAAGGCAGCGCCGCCGCGCCACGACACCTTCGCCGGACCCAAGCCCGGCCTCTGGTTCATCAACAAGGAAGACGTGAACCAGTCCAACGTACAGATCGTGGGCCTGGGCACGGACCGGCGCAATCCCGACGTTCCCGCGCTCGTGGTGATGAACGAGATTCTCGGGGGCGGCTTTGCCAGCCGTTTGTTCCAGAAGGTCCGCACCGAGCTGGGCCTTGCGTACGCGGTGGGCGGCAGCTACGGATACGCCTGGGATCATCCGGGAGAGTTCCGCGCCGAGGTGCTCACCAAGAGCGCTACCACCGTGGATGCGACCAAAGCCGCCCTTGATCAGATCGCCGGCCTCACCACCCGTCCCTTTACCGATGAAGAGCTGGCCCGCGCCAAGGACAACATTCTCAACTCCTTCCTCTTCAGGTACGACACCCGGGAGAAGGTTCTGGCCGAGCGTGTCAAGCTCGAGTTCTACGGCTATCCCGCCGACTACCTGGAGACCTATAAGGCTGCGCTCGAAAAAGTGACGTTGGCCGACTTGAACCGGGTGGCAACCAAGTACATTCATCCTGACAAGCTGGCGATTCTGGTAGTAGGCAACGGGCCGGAGATCAAGCCTGGACTGGATGAACTGAAACTGGGGCCGGTGCAGACGGTGGACATCTCGATCCCCATGCCCAAGCAGCCAGGTGCGGAGCAAAAGCAGTAAACATTGGGATGATTGAGGAAGTGGAATCCTAGGTCCCAGAATCGGGATCTGGGGCACCCGGCCGCGCTCCGTTTGGAACATTCCTGCGGCGTACAGTGTCTAATGAATTAGATCAACTGCGTTTAGATGATTCTCGCGATTCACCTCGGCTCAGGAGAAACAAGTGCGAAGAAACTGGATTCTTGCGATAGTAATTGCCTTTTCTGTGGCATATTGCCAAGGGCAGTATTTTCCAAAGTCATCACTCGACGCGAGGGGGATGACTTTAAAGCACAATGGTATTCCTCACAGCTAAAGGCGCTCCAAGAACCTTCACTATTCGAACTGACGAAGGTTCCAGATTTGGAATCATATAGATTCCTTTGGCTGCGTACCTTCAATCATTCAATCGCAATCAGAGTCGATATAAAAACTGACGGGACCGGTGTTCTTACTACAAAAGTCGCGAACGGTGCTGGTGGATTCAGGCCCGGTGTTCTCATTGTGAATACCACCCGAATATTAACCAAGGAGGAGGTCCAAGCGATTCTTTTGCGGGTAAGCAAGTTCGATTTCTGGCAGGCTACTAACCCGGTTGACGATCAGACGGGCACTGACGGCTCGCAATGGGTGATAGAGGGTGTCAAGAAAGGCCAATATCACGTTGTTGACCGGTGGATGCCTAAGAGCGGTATCGCTCGCGAACTTGGACTCTTACTTGTTATCGATTTAGCCAAATTGGATGTTCCCAAGAAAGATATCTATTGACCTTTGTCATGGTAGCCCGATGCCTCACCCTCGCCTCGTTTTTGTTTTTACGGATAGGGTGGTGCGTCAGAAACTCACCCTTTGGAGTGAACTATAACCTATGTGTCTTGTATTAGATAAGAGCTGTTGATGCATCCTTGAATTTTTTGAGATACAACTTTCTCAAAATTGCGATATACTATATTTGTACGGAAGATGTCCGTACGGTGTCCCGTGGAGGGATTATGGGTACAGCAGTCGCGCCTGTGCGCAAGGAAACCATACGCAAGGTCCGCGAACGGATCGATGTGCGGCTTCGTCCTGAGCAGAAGACGGAGATTGAAAGGGCAGCCCGCATCAAAGGGCTCACGGTGACCGATTTCATCGTTCAGAACGCCGTCGCCAACGCCAGACAGGCGATCCGCGAATATGAAACATGGACTCTTGAACGCCCCGATGCGGAAATTTTCGCCGCGGCCTTGATGGAGCCTGCCGCGCTCGGTCCTCAGTTAGCCCAGGCAGCGAAACGTTACAAGGAGCGTTTCCTGACCCAATGAGCCGAGATCAAGCACAGGACGAACTCAAATACTATTTTGAGCCGCTCGGAGAGCAGCACGACCGAGCAGCTTTCTCGTGCGGGAATGAAGCGCTTGATGCCTACTTCCGAGGCGATCCCATTCGGCAGGATATCAGCAGGCGAGTCACCAGCGCCTTCGTTCTGACTCACGACGGAAGGTTTGTCGCCGGCTTTTATACCCTCTCTCCGATCTCTATACTCAGTGCGGATTTGCCGCCGAGCCTTCAAAAAAAACTCCCCAGGCGGCCCATCGGCGCAACGCTGATTGGCCGCATGGGAAGGGATTTAACTCTTCGAGGAAAAGGAGTCGGCGAAATGCTGCTCATGGACGCACTCCATAAGGCATGGCAAGCCTCGAAACTTGTCTCTTGCTGGGCAGTGGTCGTGGATGCCAAAGAGGGCGCGCGCGATTTTTACATGAAGAACGAGTTCACCCCTTTCGCGACTCAATCAGACAGGCTCTTCCTGTTGATGAAGAAGATCGATTTGATCTTTGAGTAAACCGGCTTTTCATTCAACCTCATCAAGAGGATGGAGAAACTACAATGGGAGAGAAGAGATTCCAGACAGGAAGCGGAGCATGGAACCAAATACAAAACTAGCCGTGGTCATCATGGCGGCGGGCAAAGGGACGCGGCTGAAGTCGCAGCGGCCCAAGGTGCTGCACGAGATCGGCGGCAAGCCGCTGCTGGCGCACGTAATCGCCGCCGCAAGCAAAATCGTCGCGCCTGCCGAAATCTTCGTCGTCATCGGCCACCAGGCGGAGAAGGTGCGGGCAGCGGTAGCCTCCACCGGCGTTGGCTTTGTCGAGCAGACCGAGCAGCTCGGCACTGGGCACGCAATTCAATGCTGTCGCGAGGCCATCGCCGGCTACGAAAATATTCTCGTGCTCTCCGGCGACGTGCCGCTGATTCGTCCGGAGACGATCGAACAGCTCTGGAGCTTCCATCATGCCGAGCAGGCGGCAATGACCATCCTGACCGCCGCGCCCGACGACCCAATCGGGTACGGCCGCATCGTCCGCCGCTCTCCTGATTCGCCGGAGGTTGAGGCCATCGTCGAGCAGAAGGCGCTTACGCCCGAGCAGCAGTGCATCGGCGAGATCAACTCCGGCATTTACGCCTTCAGGACCGCTCCGCTGCTGGCCCATCTGGACAAGCTCACCGCCGACAATGCCCACGGAGAGCTTTACCTCACCGATATGGCCGGCCTGCTGCGCGCCGCCGTTGAGCGTGTGGTGGCGATTCAGGCCGCCGAGGCCGCCGAAGTTCTGGGCGCCAACACCATCGCCGAACTGGTTGCCCTCGATGCCACGCTGCGCGCCGCTACGGCCAACCGGCTGATGGCCGCTGGCGTGACTATCTTCCGGCCCGAAACATGCGTGATCGACGCCGATGCCGAGGTTGCCGCCGACACAGTGATCGAGCCGTTTGTGCAATTGCTGGGCCATACGCGCATCGGCGGCGATTGCCGGATCCGCTCCTACTCGGTGATCGAGAACTGCACGCTGGGCCGCGAAGTGCTGGTTCGTCAAAGCTGTGTGCTGGCAGAGAGCACGGTCGCCGACGGCGCGAAGATTGGCCCTTTCGCGCATTTGCGTCCGGGCAGCGAGATCGGCGAAGACGCTCATGTGGGCAACTTTGTCGAGACCAAGAAGGCGAAGCTGGGAAAGGGCGCCAAGGCCAACCACCTCACCTATCTGGGCGATGCCGAGGTGGGTGAGGGAAGCAATATCGGCGCCGGTGTGATCACCTGCAACTACGACGGTGTTCACAAGCACAAGACGCACATCGGCAAAGACGCCTTCATCGGCAGCGACTCCACGCTGGTGGCGCCGGTCGAGGTGGGCGATGGTGCCTACGTCGGCGCCGGTTCCTGCATCACCAAAAACGTGCCCGCGGGAGCGCTGGCCGTGGGCCGTGCCCACCAGGTCACTAAGGAAGGCTGGGCCACGACCCTGCGCACCCTCCGGCAAAAGGAGTAGACCTATGACCGCATTATCCGCTCAGGATGCAGCCTCCCGTCTCGCCGCTCTGCCCAGCTGGCAGATCAAGGAGGGGGAGCTGACGCGAACCTTCAGTTTCAAGGACTTCCTTGCCGCGCTGGCCTTCGTCAACCGGGTGGGCGAGCATTCCGAGAAGGCCGCCCACCATCCGGACATCGACATTCGCTACAACCGGGTGCGTCTGGGACTGGTAACGCATGACGCCGGAGGCCTCACGGCGAAGGATTTCGATCTTGCGGCTGTCATCGACAGGCTGGCCTGACCGCGCATGGGCGGTTCATCCGGCTTCACAGTCGGGTTTCGCCGGCTGGATCGCACTCGGCAATCCTGAAATCTGGATTTGCGATTCCTGCATCTTCTCAGTAAATATTTTGGCGGTTTGTCCCACTCAGCGGGAAAATCGCTCATCCTTCGGCGACAATGAAGCAGTTGCAATCCCTATGGCCTGCTCCCGCCGATGACTGCAAAATGATTGCCGGAGATGCGGATTAAGTGTAAGATTACACATGGAATAATGCAGATTTCTGCGGTTTCGAGCCCTCCGTTTAATTGCAGAAAATGCCTCGTATCGGGAAACGAAGCGACCTCGAAAGGTCGTTCTCTGAAGATTGAGCAGATATTTCGATTTTTGTATTTGACTTCGACTGAATCTATGCTATGCTGTATATATTCCAGTTGAGGAGACGGCAGAATCTGTCATCTCCGAGGCGGGAAGTAGTTTGCGTCACTGGCCTCCCGGCACGAACAGCTCGACCGTTCGTGCCGCCTTTTTTTTGCGCCAAGAATCAACACCCGCACGCTGCTTGCCCCCTCATGGCCGAGCCGGCTTTCGATTCTTGCTCGCATCGGTCTAAAATAGGAGCCAAGGGGGGTGTATGACGTACAACTGGATGAAGCGCCGTTGGATTTTGGGTCTAGCGGTCTTTGCTGTAACTGCGGCCAGCTATGCGCAATGGTCGAACCCGGCCGACGATGTTCCCGCGTATCACCCCTCCGCGCCGCTCAATCTAAAAGCCCTGCCGCCGATTCTTTCTGGCGCCCAACTGACCGGCGAACACTTCCGCTATCCATGGCAGATTCACGCCTACCAAGTGGCAGCCAAGGTCAGCAGCGTCATCTACCAGCTTCCCTGCAACTGCCGATGCGACCGCGCCCTGGGCCACACCAGCCTGCGCAGTTGCTATGAGAACGCGCACAGCACCGAGTGCGACACCTGCGCCAAGGAAGGCTTCTTCGCCTACCAGCAGACCAAGTTGGGCAAGACCCCAGCCCAGATTCGCGCCGCCATCGCGAGGCATGAATACGAGAGCATCGATCTGGAGAAGCAGTAGGCCGACGGAACATCCCGAAATGGCGTAAAATATATATAGCAGCACGAGCCAGTTGGCCCGGTACTTCCCGGAATTGGGGGCGTCACGGTTTCGACGGGATTGATTGCGGCTGAGGAGTCATGCCGGGGGGTGGGCACCCGTAATCGCCTGCAAAAACAAAGTTGCCGACTACAGTCTGCCACTTGCAGCTTAATTAAATAAGCTGCCGTCTTCCACGGCTTCGCCTATGGGCTGTGAGCGGACGTCATACAGTAGGCTGGCGGTTGCGGCTCGGTCCGTGTTGCATCCGCGAGATCATCGGACTAGTTTCTGGCGCATCTTGTCCGCTCTGAGTGCCAGGGGCGAACCCAAAGGAACCGGACAAAGCATGAACACTCCTGGCTGACAGCGATTTCGGACGCGGGTTCGACTCCCGCCGCCTCCACCAATAACTCTATTATTATCAATTATATATAGGAGTTTTCGCTCTCGTGTGTGGGGGTATCGATCTCCCTCACTCGTGCTCGCTTGCAGAGTATCTGATTTACATCGAACCACTCAAGGGAATCTGCACCTCTGTGAGCGGCGTGAATGGATCGTTTCGTGCGTTACGAAGTTACTGCAGCTTTCCATACTCTGCCCTGGCTTGCTTCAGGATGGGAATGTCAGGGTCGGCATCTTTCCAAAGGGTGAGGAAACCCTGATAGGCGCTCTTGGCTTTGGCCGTGTCGCCCTGCAGGCCGTAAGCACGTGCCTGGCCGAGGCGGGCCAACGCGCCCCACGGGAAGTTCATCACCACTCCCCGGTGGTCAATGAACTTCTGAAATTCCGCTGTCGCCCGGTTGCCGTCGTGGAGCATGAGATAGGCTTCGCCACGCAAATAAACTGGGCACAGGGCACCGGCGAGGTTCGAGGGAATGCCAAGCTCGATCGTTCTCGCCGCCTTCAATAATTCGATTGCCTGGTTCGGGTCCTTGCGTTCCAGGGCGACCGACGCCCGGATCGTGGGCAGCCACTCCCGCTGCACCAGCGTGTCCAGCGGGAATGCCTTGTCGAGTTCGGCCGCCAGCTTCTCCGCCGCTCCCGTATCGCCTGCCCGCGCCAGCGCCAGCGCTGCCACGGCTCGCACATCCCGGTTCGGGGCCAGCTTCACTGCCGCCTTGGCGTCGACGCTAGCTTGCTCCCGGTTCCCGAATTCCACCTCGCGCAATGCTGCCTGAACCTGATATCCGGCGGCCGTTTCTTTGGCTTCGTTGCGCTGGGCGGAATCCATCGCCCGCTCGGTCAGTTCGTGCGCGCTTTTCAGCTTGCCGTACCAACCTTCCGTGTCCGCTTCCGCGGCTAGTAACAGGCCTTCCGTGCCCGGCTTACCCATGGCGGCTGAGGCCGACTTCGCCATCTGCGCTGCATCGCCCTTCAGAAACGCCAACAAGTAGCGGAATGTGAACAGAAACTCACCCTCCAGCTTGCGCTCCTCTGCTTGCTTGAGCACCGCCTCCGTCTCATCCAGCCGGTCGAGGGCCGCGTAGGAAGCGGCTAAGTCTACATAGTTGTTCACATTATTTGGCTCCAGACGCAACGCCTGTCGCATTTCTTCCAATGCGTTATCCCAGTTTCCAAGCCGAATCAAAACGACCCCCCGGCCTCTGCAAGGGACATCGTCTCTCGGATAGGTCTGCTGCCAAAGTTCAAAAACCTGTGCCGCTTTCTCCAACTCTCCTGTCACGAAAAAGTACCGCTGTCCTTCGATCAAGAACTTCTCCCTTTCGCTCACCTTCTCCCGCAGGTCGTAAGCCTTGCGTTGATTTTCGGCCATTAACCCAAATTCGTTGAGGTCGTTGTACACACTCGCCATCGCAGAGTAGACGATGGCAAAATTCGGGTCGAGTTCTACCGCCCGCTTGTAGAAAGGCAGAGAGGCGGTCTCCCCTTCCGCATAGAACGTCCTCCGTCCCAGGCTATAGGCTTTCAAGGCCTCCAGAGATGGTGTAGTCGCTTCTTCCAGCGGCGTGTCGTATTTCTCCACCGAGATGAGCGACTCGCCCAGCTTGCTCCGCATGCTGATGGCGACGTCGTCCAGAGCCTTGAGCACCGCTTCCTTGCTCGCCACCTGCTCTTGCGCTTGCGCCAGTACATCGCCCGAGATGCAATTCAACGCCTTCATGCCAATCACGTATTGGCCGCCTAGTCCCGCGATCGAGCCCGTCATCATCGCCTTGCTGCCCGTGCGCTGGCAGACCTCAATTGCGACCTCCGGCGTCAACCGTTCCCCAGCGGGACGGCCCATCAGCTTTAATGTCTCATTCACCCTGCGCTCGGAAATCAGGGCTAGAAAGGGCGATTGCCCAAGTTGCACCGAGAGTCCCTGCTTCAGCGTGTCGTCGAATACCGTATCACCCGTCTTGTTGTCGAAATCGGCCAGGACAATGGTGTCCTTGTTGGTGAGCGGCTTGGTTTGATGCCGGGGCCAGAGCCATATCACCAAGGCCCCACCCATAACCAAAACAACGGTGGCAAGTACCCACCTCCTCCCTGGTACCCGCGTTTCTCCTTCCGGCGCCTTTGCGGCACTCGTTTCGCGCGCGGGCCCGGCGCCTGCTTTAGACTGCGGTCCGGCCGCCTCCGCATCGCCCGGAAGCGGCTCTACCCCTTCATTTCCATTTCCGATATTCAGCGAGTCCGTGAACGTCAGACCGTTTCTCGCGCCATTCGGAACCTCCTCCCGATATGCGGGCCCATCTCCCATCGTGGCTAAAGGAGCGATGAAGCGATAGCCCCGTTTGGGGATGGTCTCAATATAGAGAGGTGTATCGGCTGAGTCGGCCAGGGCGTAGCGTAGCTTCATGATCGCCGTGTTCAGACTGTGGTCGAAGTCTACGAAGGTATCGGAAGGCCACAGAACCCGGCGCAATTCTTCGCGCGTGACGATCTCGCCGGAATGTTCGACGAGATAAACCAGAATGAGGAGGGATTGCTTCCGCATTTTGACGGGCTTGCCGTCGCGGCGCAACTCCGCCTTTCGCGAGTCTACTTCGTAGACACCGAAACGCCAGGTTTGATTCAAGCTCGCCGGCGTCGCCACAATCTCACCCCCCGGAGGGCCCTGTTGGAGAAGTCCACGACAGTATACACGTCTCCGGCGGCCGGTAATTCCCCAAAGCATATCCCCTACTAAGTCTTAAATTATCTATAGCTTCGGCGACGATCAGTATTTGACTTCGGAATCATCTCCAGTGCATTGCCGAAACCGCAACAGGGATGCAGATTACTAGAGAAGGGAAAGCGGGGTTCATTCATCCGCTTATCGCATCGTTGAAAAGGAGTTCTCGATGAGCGTACTTCGTCGTTTATTCTGGGCGTCATTCGTGTGTGTAGCTCTCGCTTTGGCTGCGTGTGGGGGTGGAGGCGGATCAAGTAACGGCGGCAGTGGTGGTTCGGGTTCTTCAAGCTATACGCTGACTGTTACAAAATCCTCCGCTATCGGCGGCACGGTCACATCGACTCCTGCAGGAATCAGCTGCGACACGACCTGCACGACGCAAAGCGCCTCGTTTACCGGAAGCGTTTCGCTTTCCGTAACCAGTAATTCATCTGATGACGCCGTATTTACTGGATGGAGCGGCGGAGGGTGCAGCGGCAAGAATACATGTTCGGTTACCTTAAGCGCCAATACATCGGTTACCGCCAATTTCGTGGCTCTTTCAAATGGCCAGTTGGCCCTGTTTGGCGCGTCGCAAGGCGGCGGAGGAACGGATTTTACCGGCGTCTACGACAGCTCCGGCAATCCGGTCGATGTATCGTCAAGCGAGTATTATTTTTGGGAGGTTATTCCCGCCTCCCAGAGTTTAGTAGAACTCGACGAATTTACCAGCGAGAGTTGGGGGTCCTGGGAGATATCTTCCTGGGAACAAGACCATCAGGCGTTTGAGATCCTCGCTAATCCGCCTCAGGATCCTACATTCTGTGATATCAAGCCAAGATTTCAAGCCGGCGCCTCCATCATATCCTCATCCGAAATTGATCTATCCGACTATGATACAGGAGATAACAGCATCAACGGTTGGGATACCAGCCATTTTGGCATCGTGAGCGGCAATGTATATTACCAGCAACCTATCGAATGGGATGATATTAAGCTCACCTATGACATCGGAGGAGAATACATGATGAGGTCGGCTTCCGGCGTCACTACAACCCTCCTGTCGCGTACAGATCCGGACAACCAGGCATTCATGGATGTGGCCGACAGCGGAACACTTTACGCCATTCTTGACTATCAGACTTCTTCCTGCACAGGCACGATCATTGTAGGCGGAGCTCTCCAGGTATGGACCCGTGATCTAACTACCGGCCATCTTGCCACGTGCCTTCGAGATTATCCAATGCCCGAACCGCACAATACAGCGTATAGAATCAGCAATGGATATCTGTATGGCGCAAGTGTTTCAGATAATGGTTCTGGTTCATTGACGATTTGGAGCATGGATCTTAGCAATCCATCGGAGTCGCCAGCTCGAGCAATACTGGCTACATATCCGAGCACCTTGGGGACATTTGGCCCTAACGGAGGCAGTCTCAGTAATTGGGGTGTGGATAATGGGCATGTTGTTTTTGCATTTACTCCGCAAAATGCCGTAGGTTACGAAACGACTATTGCGGATCTCGATACTTCCACCGGCGACACTACGTATTACGCCTTTACGTCATTTAACCTTTTCGGCTTCGTTCCGATTTGGCAGAGCGCCTCCTCGACGAGCAGCGGTCAAATCGAAAAGAAGCGGGAGAGGCCATTGTTTGCGTCCTTCGGAGAATTTACAAAGATCAGGCCAGTGAATAGGTATAATTCACTGAGTAAATCCTCAGCAGTCATCCAAACCGGCCATGGCGAGCTGCCATAGACATGCTGGCCGGCGGGGCGGCAATAACTGCTACGGCGGCAATGATGCCGGATTCCGCGACTCCGCTGGCGTTGCTGGATTTGAGCAAGTCTGACTTGATCATGTTTGGGCAGTTTGGTTAATTTGCCAAAGTCGGGGTTCGCGGAGACGCGCCGGAACCTTATACCCGGCGCGTCCTTCTCCCGGCTGGCAAAAAAGGAAAATGCTCAATAGTCGTGGCCGATGCCGCTGTCCTTGATAAACCATTAGCAGAATCGCCGCTGAACGCGCGGGATATTCGATCATCATGCGCGAAAAAGACTTGATTACTCAGACACGCGCTTGGCTGAGCGCACCTCTTCTTTAATACGTTGGATGTGGCCGCGGCCCAGGGCCTTGACCTCGCAGCCGAGCTCAAAATACCGGCGAATATCCGCGTCTTTGAGGATGCCAAAGCAATCGATGACGCAGATCGGCCCGCCGGCCCAGAGGACGACCTCGTCCGGCTTGAGCTGCAGATAATTTGTGTGCCGCACGGCGAGCACAATCGCTTCCACGCCGCGCAGGGCCTCGGGCAGATCCTTCTGCACGCGAATTCGGCAAAGATCTTCCTGGCCGCGGAAGAATCTGGACCACGAATGTCCCGGCGCCGGATAGGTGTCCTGATTCTCCAGTTCGTACCAATGATCGACATAGGAATCGTGGACACTGACTTCGGCGCCCATCTCGGTGAGCTTGCGAACCACCAGTTCGCTTCCGCTATAGCGCGTGTCGCCCACGTCTTCGCGGTAGCTTGCACCGGCGATTAAAACACGCGCGCCGGCGATATAACGCCCCATGTTGCGTAGCGCGTCGCGGGTCAGCTCGGCCACATGGAGGCCTCGCGTATCGTTGACGTCGATGGCGGCGGTGCTGATCTTGAAAACGTTGTCGCCATCCTCAAAGCCAAGGATATGACGGTATGCCCAGTAACCCAGGCCGCCGTCCTTCGGCAGGCAGTAACCGCCGATGCCCGGACCGGGAAAGATGATGTTGTTGTGGGTAGGGCGCACTTTGATGGCGTTGACCACCTTGATAAGGTCGACGCCATTGCGCTCGGAGAAGATCGACCACTCGTTGAGGAAAGCCAGGATTGTGGCACGATAGGAGTTTTCGACAATTTTGGTGGTTTCCGATTCGATGGGCCGGTCCATCACGGTGAGCGGGTATTTCTCGACGTTGAGCACCTCGCTCAGGAACTTGGTGACCCGGCTCCTGGCCTCGCTGCCGCAGCCCGCGCAAACCCGCCAAAAATCGCGGATGCTCTTGACGTATTCCCGGCCCGGCATGACGCGCTCAAAGCTGTGGGCCAGCAGGGGATCGCTCTCGATACCGCGAGCGCGGAAGGCTTTCTTGAGAATTGGAAGAGCCACGAATTCCGTGGTGCCGGGGGCGACCGTGGTCTCGATCAGGACCAGGCAATTCGGCTGGATGCGCTCGCCGATGATCTTCAGGGTGGCTTCGAGTGCGGCCATTTCTGCCTCACCGGTCTTCATATTGCCTAGATGTTGCTTCGTATAGTCGCACTGCACATCGACTACGACGCAATCAGCCAGGGAAAGGCAGGCGTGATTGTAGGTAGCCGTGAGCGTCTTCTTCTCGAGGACGCAACGGGCGATCATGGGGTCCACTTCAGGGTCTTCCGATTTAACGGGCGACTGACCGCGGTTCAACATCGGCGTCTTCCAGTAGCTGCGCGTGCTGGGCCGCTGGCATCCAATGACGTACTTGGAGGGGCGGCCCGACTGCTTATCGACGGTATCGGCCACGATGGCGGCCATCACCGCCCCGACGAAGCCGAGGCCCATGACCACTACCACTTCCTGGGTCTGCGCCCGCGCGGCATCCGCCAGTGCCTGGACCCGTTCAAACTCAACTGCGTAATCTGCCTTGCCGGGCAGTTCAAACTGCTCACCGCTGGGACTCTTGGAATACTCAGACATGCTGGCCCTTTCGAATTACGGCAGTAAACGGCGGCCTGTTCCGCGCCACAATCAAAAGCCAATCGATCTGCCGGATATGCTTCTATTCTACGGGCTGCGGGTCAAGTCGCACCAAGCGCTGCTCCTGACGGAGAGCACTCGGCTATTACTCCGCCCTTACAGCATGATCAAGCAAGCAAACTGGGGTTTCAGGTCCTGGAGAGCTTTCGCGCTCCGGCCGGCACTCTCGACAAGCGCATGCCGATGTTTTGTGTCATCGCCAAGTCATTCTACACAAACTCGGAAAAGTGGGAAACCATGCGCGTGAATTTCAAATCAGTCCCCGAAACGCCCCGGGTTCAGGAATCGGATAGTCCTTGGATTGTCTGCTATTCGCAGTTTCTCCTGATTGAGGGCAAGCGGCATCTGCTCGAACCTGGAGAATTTCAAGAAACGCCGCTCCTGGGACAGACCGCGCTCGACTGCCGTACGACTAGCTCTGGCTCAATGGAGATCCGCCGCGGTTCGCTGCCTGGGTCTTCAATGCGGACCAGTATCTCCGAGGCTGCCAGCGTCCCCATTTGTGTCAAGGGCTGGCGGACTGTGGTCAAAGCGGGCTGGATGATGGTCGCCGCGTGCGTATCATCGAATCCGACCACGGAGATGTCTTCGGGAATCCGCTTGCCTGCGTCACGGAAGGCGTGAATGGCGCCAATCGCAGACAGATCGTTGAATGCCAGTAGGGCGGTGAAGGGCCTGCTCACCTTCAGCAAACGCTCCCCCGCGATGTAACCCTCGCGGAGTGAATTGAGCCGGTTGTCAATGCGCTCCAACTGAACCGCGTGCTCCTTGAAGATGCGCAGATTCATGGCGCTCATCGTCTCCACGCATGCTGTCCATCGCGATTCCGTATCGCTCGACAGCGCGTGCCCTTTCAGGAAAGCGATCTTCCGGTGCCCCAGCCCGTACAGGTGCTCGAGCGCCATCCGGATGCCCTGGGCGTTGTCCACGATGATGCGCGTCGCCGGAAAATCGTTTTTCACGCTTCCAATGGAGACCAGCGGAAGATTCTGCGCCGCTGCGATCGGCGTGTTGATCAGGATGACGCCCTCGGCCCCGCGCTCGGCAAATACCTGCAGCCGCTGCCGTATAAGAGCCTTGTCCCAGTGATGACTGGAGACGAAGTAAAGATAGTTGCGCTCAATCAGTTTCAATTCGATGCCGTTGAGGATTTCCGAGTCGTAGTCTTCGGCCAGATCGGGAGAAAGAATGCCGATCATTTGGCTTCGCTTGTTGTTGAGCATCCGGGCAAAGTAGTTTGGCTTGTAATGCAAGTCGGCTGCGGCCTTCAGCACTCGCTCGCGGGTCTCCCGCGTTAGTCCCTGGGCCACCGGCGAGTTGTTGAGAACAAAGGAAACCGTGGACCGCGAGAGCCCTAAATAAGCAGCCAAGTCTCGCAAACTAATCGGCTTAGATGGCTCTTTAGAGGAGGGAGCTGGACAGCCGGAATGGGATTCTGATTTGCGCACAAGAGGATGGTATCAAAGAACGATTGACAATCGCGCCAGAAATGCGCTAAAGTCATCTGGATTTAAAGTAGTTTAATACACCGGTTTAGTCAACGGTGCATTCAATCGAACCGCGGCGCAGTTCAGCTATTTGGGCAGCATTCTGCCGTGCGCCGAGGGAATGAGGAACGCGTGAAAGCAGAAAAGATGACGATCCCGCTGGAAGACCGTATCAGTCTCAAGGAGAAGATCGGATACTCCTTGGGCGACGCGGCTTCGAATTTCTATTGGAAGACCTTCGAGTTTTACGTGGTCTTCTTTTACACCGATGTCTTCGGCATTTCGGCGGCCGCGGTCGGCATGATGATGCTGGTGACACGCTTTGCCGACGCGATTGCCGATCCAGTGATGGGATCGATCGCCGACCGCACCAAATCGCGCTGGGGCCACTTCCGGCCCTATCTGCTGTGGGGCGCGCTGCCTTTTGCGGCGGCCGGCGTGCTGACTTTCTCCACGCCGAACCTGGGCAGCGGAGCCAAGCTGATCTACGCCTACGTCACTTACAGCCTGCTGATGTTCATCTACACCGCTGTGAACATACCTTACTCCGCGCTGATGGGCGTGATCACGCCGAATTCGCAGGAGCGCACCTCGATTTCTTCGATTCGTTTCATCGGCGCATTTACCGCCGGGATGCTGGTGCAGTTCTGCACGCTTCCGCTGGTTAAGTTCCTGGGCCATGGCAGCGATACGCGCGGCTGGCAGTTGACGATGGTGGTCTACGGCATCTGCGCCATTACGCTGCTGCTGCTTTGCTTCGCCACCACCAGGGAGCGCGTTGCCCCGCCTGCGCAGCAGAATCCCAATATCATAAGTGATGTGATCAACCTTTTCGGCAGCAAGCCGTGGATTGTGCTGGTGGGGGTGCTGCTGCTGACGCTGGCGGCCTTCGCCATCAAAGGCTCAGTCACCGCCTACTACTTCAAGTATTTTGTCCATCGTGAAGATCTGATCGGACTCTTCCTGCTCTCGAACGGCTTTGCATTTATTGTGGCCGTTTCACTGACATCGTATCTGAACAAATTTTTTGGCAAGAAGCCACTCTTCATGTTCGCGCTGGGCGCCGGCGGGCTGATTGTCATGTTCTTCTCGCTGGCAAAGCCGGATGATATCTGGCTGATGTTCGGCTTGCAGATCGTCTCCAGCTTTGTGATCGGTTTCAATTCGCCGCTGGTATGGGCGATGTTCGCGGATACGGCCGATCATGCCGAATGGCGGACGGGACGGCGCAATACCGGGCTGGTCTTTGCTTCGGCGATCTTTTCCACCAAGATCGGATTCGCCATCGGCGCATGGATACTGGGCCTGATACTTGCCTTCTTCGGGTACGCGGCGAATGTAGCGCAGACCGGCCGCTCGATCCATGGAATCATTCTCTCGATGAGCTGGATTCCCGGGGTGATGCTGGTTATGGCCGCGGCTACCATGGCGCTCTATCCGCTCAACGACACCCTGATGGTGAAGATAGAGTTGGAGCTGAAGGAGCGGCGGGGCGAGGTTGCGGAGTAGGAATGAGAAGGCGAACAATGAAGCATTCATTGACGAAAGCGCTGCTGCTTGGCGTGTTGTTCCTTGGTTTTGCCGGATGGGCGCAAGCCGCTCATCCGCGCAAGAGCGATCCCGATCTGACCGTGCAGAAGTGGTACGGCAACGCCATTGATTACTCCGGCTATCGCGCGGGCCAGAGTCCGCAGTTGAAGATCTTTCCAAGTCATGCGCAAATTCTGGAAGACCTAACGATTCTGAAGAAGAACTGGAAGCTGATTCTTCTCTATGGCGGCGACCAGCACTCCCGGGATGTGCTGGAGGTGATTCAGCAAAACAAGCTGGGGATCAAGGTGGTGCTGGGGCTTTGGCTGGACGGTAGGCCGGGCTTTGATGGGGAGAATGCGGAGCAGGTTGCGACCGCGATTGGCCTGGCCAATCAGTACCGGAAGATTGTCATCGCGGTGAATGTCGGCAACGAGATTCTGGTTACGTGGTCCGATCACAAGCTGACCGAGGAGAAGGCAATCGAGTACGTCGAACAGGTCAGGAAAGCGGTGCGCTGCCCGGTGACGGTGGCCGACGACTTCCTTTACTGGCGGCAGCCGGAGGCCATGTTGGCCGATCATGTGGACTTCATCCTCATGCACGCCTATCCGATGTGGGGGCATGAGGACATCGATACGGCGATGCCATCGACCATCAAGGACTATGAGAGCGTGCGCAAGGCGCATCCGGGCAAAACGATCGTCATCGGCGAAGCGGGCTGGGCCAGCTACTCGGTCGGTCCCCAGCATGTGCCGAAGGCGGGCGACGAGGTCAAGCAGAAGCGCTACTACGAAGAGCTGAACGCATGGGCCAAGGCCAACAACGTAACCACCTTCTACTTCGAGGCCTTTGACGAGCCATGGAAGGGGACCGGGACCGAGGGCCACTGGGGCCTCTTTTCCGTGGACCGCAAGGCCAAGCTGGCGATGCAGGGGCTTTATCCGGAGTTGATGCCGGCGGAACCGACGTCGCCAAGCTATGATTTGCCCCCTGCTCCCAGCGTAAAGTAGTGCTGCCGGTGGAGTTTTTCATTGATAGAACATCACGGGAATTTACTCGATTGAATCAAATCAAGGCGGATACGATGACTGCGGCTTTTGTTGGAGGAGCGCCCCTCAATGTCGGCGCGCGCAAGGTAGAGGGACACCAGGCTGAGATCGGCGGCGAGCGCTTTTACCGCATCGTCAACTGCGATGCCATGCCGCCGTTTCTGATGAGCATCGTCAGCGATTCCGATCAGTGGATGTTCGTTTCCAGCACTGGAGCGCTCACCGCCGGCCGCAGGGACCCGGACCATGCTCTGTTTCCTTACTACACCGACGACCGCATCCACGACAGTCAGGACCTGACCTGCGGCAAGACCATCTTCCTTGTCGCCCGCGATGGCCACATCGAGTTGTGGGAGCCTTTCTCGCAACGCTACGAGGGGCTCTATCGAATCACCCGCAGCCTGTCGAAAAGCATCTATGGCAACAAGGTCACCTTCGAGGAGGTCAATCACGATCTCGCGCTTTCCTTCTCCTGTACGTGGATGTCGAGCAACCGCTTCGGGTTCGTGCGGCGCGCGGGCCTGTACAACCTGAGTGCGGAACCCGTCGAGATCGATCTTCTTGACGGCATCCAGAACCTGCTGCCCCACGGTCTCACACGGCGGTTCCAGTTGGAATACAGCACTTTAGCGGATGGCTACAAGGAGAACGAACTGGATCAGGAAACCGGGCTGGGCCTTTTCAAGCTCAGTTCCGTTCCGGCTGACCGGCCCGAGCCCAACGAGGCGCTGCGTGTCACCACGGTCTGGTCCGAGGGTCTGCAACCTGCGCGCCGGCTGTTGTGCTCGGCACAGGTTGATCGCTTCCGGAGGGGGGAGACGGTGGACGAAGAAACGCTTATCCGCGGCCGGCGCGGCGCTTACTTCGTCAACTCCCGGCTGACGATTCCCTCGAGGGGCTTTCGAGAGTGGAGCATCGTGGCGGAGATAGACCAGGATGCGGCGAACGTTGCTGCCCTTAGGGCTTTGCTCAAGTCCGGCGGAAACCTGCGCGCGCAGCTTGATGCGGACGTCGAACGCGGCACTGCAAACCTGGTTCGCATCGTGGCCGGGGCCGACGGCCTGCAATGCACCGGCGACGATCTGAGTTCTGACCGCCATTTCTCCAACGCGCTGTTCAACACCATGCGCGGCGGAATTCCCGACAGCGGCTACCAGATATCCGTGTCCGATTTCAAAAGGTTCATCGGCAAAGCCAACCACTCTGTGGCAGAGCGGCGCGCCGTATTTCTCTCCTCGCTGCCCGATACTCTGCCGCACAGCCGCCTTCTGGCTCTGGCGCGCGAGCAGAATGATCCGGACCTGGAGAGGCTTGCGCACGAGTATCTTCCGCTTACGTTCAGCCGCCGCCACGGCGATCCCAGCCGTCCATGGAACATTTTTTCCATCGAGGTACAGAACGACCGAGGCGAAAGGATTCTTAACTACCAGGGTAACTGGCGCGACATTTTTCAAAACTGGGAGGCACTCGCGCTGTCGTTTCCCGGCTATGTCGAGAGCATGATCTTCAAGTTTGTCGATTCTTCCACCGCGGATGGCTACAACCCCTACCGCATCATGCGCGACGGAATTGATTGGGAAGTGATTGACCCGCACGATGCGTGGTCGTACATCGGGTATTGGGGCGACCACCAGGTTGCCTACCTGGTGAAGCTGCTTGAAGTGTCAGAGTGCTATCATCCCAACGCCCTGAAGGGTCTGCTTGCGCGCCGCGTCTTTACCTACGCCAACGTTCCTTACCGCATCAAGCCCTACCGGGCGCTCCTTGAAGATCCGCGCAACACCATCGACTTCGATGCCGCTCTGGATTCTGCGATTTGCCAGAAGGTTGCGGAGATGGGCGCGGACGGCAAAGCGTTGCCGGGGCTTGACGGTTCCCCGTACCGCGTGAACTTGACTGAGAAACTCCTTGTGCTTGTTCTGGCCCGGCTCTTCAACTTCATTCCCGAGGCTGGCTTGTGGATGAACACCCAGCGGCCGGAGTGGAACGACGCCAATAACGCGCTGGTTGGCTCCGGCGTCTCAATGGTGACTCTGTACTTCTTGCGCAGGTTCCTTTCGTTTTGCCGTGGTATCTTCACAGCCGATACACCGGAAACCGAGGTCTCCTCTGAGGTTGCCGAGACCTTTCACAGTGTAATGGAAGCGCTCCAACAATATGAGGACCTGCTGAACGGGCCGATCAGCGACCAGGACCGCAAGACTGTTCTTGATTCACTCGGTAGCGCGGGAAGCGACTATCGCGCCCGGTTGTACGCACACGGATTTTCTGGCCTTCAGACTCCGCTCACCGGTTCGGAGTTGGTCGCTTTCTGCGACCTTGCGCTCAAGTATATCGACCACTCGATTCGCGCCAACCGGCGGCAGGACGGTCTCTATCACGCATACAACTTGATGAAGGTAGACGGCGACAAGATTGTGATTCGCCGCCTGTATGAAATGCTGGAAGGCCAGGTGGCGGTGTTGAGTTCGGGCGCGCTCTCCGCACAGGAATCGGTTGAACTGCTCGACGCGCTCCGCAACAGCCGTCTTTACCGTGCCGGCCAGAATAGTTATCTCCTCTATCCCGACAGAAGACTGCCAGGCTTCTTTGAGAAGAACAACATTCCGGCCGAGGCCATTGCGGCGTTGAAGCCGCTGGCGGAGATGATCAAGCGCGGCGACCGTCGCATTGTGGTGCAGGATCTGAACGGCGTGGCCCATTTCAACTCAGCCTTCCGCAACAGTTCGCTGTTGAAAGAGGCTCTGCCCGCGCTGGGCCTTTCAGATGAGGAGAATGCGCGCATCCTGGCATTGTATGAGCAGGTGTTCGACCACCAATCCTTCACCGGCCGCTCTGGCACGTTCTACAAGTACGAGGGGCTTGGCTGCATTTACTGGCACATGGTTTCCAAGCTGCTTCTCGCGGTTCAGGAGGTGCTGGATCGCGCCGGAACTGCGGGCGAAGATGCTGCCGTGATTCAGCGGCTCATGAGCCACTACCGCGAAATCCGCGAGGGAATCGGCGTCCACAAAGCGCCGTATTTATACGGTGCTGTCCCTACCGATCCCTACTCCCATACGCCTGGATTTGCCGGAGTGCAGCAGCCCGGCATGACTGGTCAGGTAAAAGAGGATCTCATCTCGCGGCTCGGCGAAATGGGCGTTGTCGTCGAAGAGGGACGTCTCGGATTCCACCGCCATCTGGTCAGCCGCAACGAGTTTCTGACGCAGGCTACTCATTTCGATTTCTACGACATTGACGGCCGTCAACGCACGCTCGATCTTGTTCCAGGCACCATGGCATTCACTATCTGCCAGGTTCCCGTGATTGCGCATCGAGCCGGGCCGCAGAAGATCGAAATCACCGGGTCTGACGGCTCTCGTCAAACGATTGAAGCACTCTGCCTCGACGAGCCGACAAGCGCTGCTGTATTCGAGCGCACCGGAGCAGTGAGCCGTCTGGATGTCTTCTACGGCTTCGAGGAAGGCGGCTAGAGTAAAACCTCAATTTTCATGCCTATATGAGCCTCATCAATGGGGTTGATTTCTTAAGGAACTCAACACTTTAGAGTCGTGGCCTTGAGTACACCTATTGTGGTTTTGCTATAGTCTCCCTGCAGATCAGCTTCCTTGTACGACTTCATTTTTAAGCGTGCCGATTGGGTCTATGGTGATGCGAATGCGGTCTCCGCCGGCGAGGGTGAAGGAATTTGGCGGGACGATTCCGGTTCCTGTCATCAGGAATGCGCCGCAGGGAAAGCTGTTGTCCCGAAAGAGATATTCAACGAGAGTGGCCGGCGCGCGCTTCAGCTCGGCAAGCGTCGTGGCGCCGGAAAACTCCGTGCGGCCGTTGCGCGCGATCTCCAGGCGGATGGGTGTGGAGATTGGCAGAGGCTCGCTGCCAATCAGGACGCAGGGGCCCAAGGCGCAACTGCCGTCGTAGACCTTTGCCTGGGGGAGATAGAGCGGATTCTCTCCCTCGATGTCGCGTGAACTCATGTCGTTTCCGGCGGTGTAGCCGATGATCTGGCCGCGATGGTTGATGAGCAGCGTAAGCTCCGGCTCCGGAACCGACCAGGAGGCGTCTTTGCGAATCCGCACAAAGCCTCCGGGTCCGGCTACGCGGTGTGACGTGGACTTGAAAAACAACTCCGGGCGTTCCGCGGAGTAGACGCGATCGTAAAAGTCGCCTCCGCCCGCGGTTTTCGACTCATCCATGCGTGCGCTGCGGCTGCGGTAATAGGTGACGCCCGCGGCCCACACTTCCTGGCTGCCAATGGGCGCTTCGATCTTTGCCGACGGAAAATCCTTTGCGGGATCGCCCTTGTTGACGATGGAGAGCAGATACTTGTGCAGATCGTCCTGCGTCACGAGCGCATCCCAGGAAGACATGGGAACACGGTAGTAGCTGCCGTCATGCTCCACATACGGTCCGTTGCTGGTGCGATAAAGTTTCACGATTGCTCCCTCAGTTGCGAGACAATTTTGTCCACGTCATAGACACAGCCTCCCCAGACACCGCCGCTGGCATGAACCAGAGCAGCCCAGAGTCGGGTGTCGTCGGGCAGTTGGGGATGCGGATGCAGATCCGCGCGGGGCTTGCGCTGCGCGAGGCGGCGTGAACCTTCTTCTGCGCCGAAGATTTCATCCGCGTCTCCCACGAGATGAAGAGAGCCAGTAAGCGATTCGCGATCGATGACAATTTCAATCCTATCGCCTTCCTGAATCTTGCCGATGGGCCCGCCAGCGAGCGCCTCGGGAGAGATGTGGCCGATGCAGGCCCCGGTGGATACACCGCTGAAGCGCGCATCGGTCAAAACCGCGACGTGCTTGCAATGGGGTAGCTGCTTGAGCGCCGAGGTGATCTGATAGATCTCCTGCATGCCTGCGCCGGCCGGCCCGCTACAGATGAGAACAATCACATCGCCCTGCGCAACCTGACCGCTCTTGATCGCCTGGATGGCTGCTTCTTCCGTTACGAATACTCGGGCTGGACCAAGATGGCGATAGATGTTTTTTTCATCGACGAGCGAGGGTTCGATGGCGGTGCTCTTGATGACCGAGCCCTCCGGCGCGAGATTGCCTGCCGGGAAACAGATCGTAGAAGTCAGTCCTCTGGACCGAGCGCGTTCGGGAGACATAATGACATCGTCGGGATCGATGCCGTCCTGCTCTGTCAGATTGCGGCGCAATTCGTAGCGCCGGCGGCTTTCGTGCCACCAATCGAGAGACGCACCCAGCGGCTCTCCGGAAACTGTCATCACGCTGGTGTCGAGAAGCCCCGCCTCGCGCAGGTGCAGCATCACCTCAGGCACGCCGCCGGCAAGAAAAACCTGCACGGTGGCGAAGTTGCGCGGCCCGTTGGGCAGCACATCGACGAGACGCGGCGTTTGACGATTGACCTCGGCCCAGTCAGAGGCCATGGGCCGGTGCAACTTGGCGGCATGGGCGATGGCGGGAATATGCAATAAAAGATTTGTGGAACCGCCGAAGGCCGCGTGGAGCACCATCGCGTTGCGGATAGCCGCCGGTGTCAACACGTCCTCAGCGCCAATTCCCAGTTGGTGCAAGCGCAGAATCGCGCGGGCCGAGCGCCGGGCCGCATCCAGCCAGATGGGCTGACCGGAGGGTGCCAGCGCGGTATGAGGCAACGCCAGTCCCAGCGCCTCTCCCACCACCTGGCTGGTTGCCGCGGTGCCCAGGAACTGGCAGCCGCCGCCGGGATTGGCGCAGGCGCGGCAACCCACCTCGGCGGCATACTCCAATGTGATCTGATCCTGAGCGAAGCGCGCGCCGATGGTCTGTACTTTTCCCGCATCCTCTCCCGACTCGGGCAGAAGCGTGACGCCTCCGGGAACAAGAACGGCGGGCTGCTTTCCCGCCGAAGCCAGCGCCATCATCATGGCCGGCAGGCCTTTGTCGCAGGTGGCGATGCCGATCACTCCCTTGCCGGTGGGCAGCGAGCGCATCAGGCGGCGAAGCACGATCGCGGCATCGTTGCGAAAGGGCAACGAGTCCAGCATACCGGCCGTGCCCTGTGTGCGGCCATCGCAGGGATCGGTACATGACCCGGCAAAGGGAACGGCGTGCAGGGCCTTCAATTCGCGCGCCGCCTCCGCCACCAGCAGGCCGACCTCCCAGTGTCCCGTGTGGAAGCCGAGAGCAATCGGTTCGCCATTTTCGGCGCGCAGGCCGCCGTGTGTGCTGAGGATCAGGAACTCGGGGTCGAGCAGGCAATCCGGGTTCCAGCCCATTCCGGCGTTTTGCGTCAGGCCGAAGAGATTTCCGGATGGCTGTGTCAGCAGCATCTCCGCTGTGAGGGGCAGAAGCCCGGCAGGCCCTCGTGCGTGCGTGGCTACGCTGAGAAGACCGGGTTCCGCTGTCTCCAGCACCGAGGTAAGCGAAAGGTTGGCGATGGGAGTTTCCTTTCGCTCTCAAGTATAGAGACCGAGCGCCGATCGAGGTAGCCGCTCCAAGGATGCTACAGTACCTGTGAGGTGGTATAAAACATGTGTGATTAATGCTACACAGCCCAACTCGGCGCCCCGTCAGCCGGGTTTGCGGCGCCGCTGGTTCTTCCTAATGCCGGCGGTCTTCGTTACCTACAGTCTGGCTTATCTCGATCGGGCGAATTACAGCTTTGGCGCGGCAGCCGGGATGGCGGAAACCCTCCACATCAACAACTCCCGGTCTGCTTTTCTGGGATCCCTCTTCTTCTTCGGCTATTTCCTCTTTCAAATTCCCGGCGCGGCCTATGCACGGCGCAAGAGCGCTACGAGGCTGATCTTTTTTGCGTTGATCAGTTGGGGCGCGGCAGCGGCCTTGACGGGCGTGATCCGGGAGTTCTGGCTGTTGGCTTTCGACCGCTTCCTGCTGGGCGTGGCGGAGAGCGCGATCTTTCCAGCGATTCTGATTCTGCTGACTCACTGGTTTACGCGCGCGGAGCGCTCGCGGGCGAATGCGGTTCTCATGCTCGGCAATCCGGTGACAATCCTGTGGATGTCCGCGGCGACGGGATTTCTGATCAAGGCCGTCGGCTGGCAGATGACCTTCGTTGTGGAAGGAATTCCAGCGATTCTGTGGGCGTTCATCTGGATTCTCATCGTGCGCGACCATCCCCATCAGGCGCAATGGATGAGCAGGGAGTGTTGCGGCCATCTGGAGAGCGAGCTGGAGTCGGAGCAGAAGACGCTACCGCCGATGGCGAACTTCCGGGCGACACTGCGCGTGCCCGGCGTGCTCCTGCTGTGCCTGCAATATTTCTGCTGGAGCGCCGGGATTTACGGCTTCGTGCTGTGGCTGCCCACCATGATCGGGGCTGGATCGGCGCGCGGAATTGAGATGGTTGGCTTGCTCAGCGCCGTTCCTTTTCTGCCGGCCATCATTCTCATGATGGTGATCGCGTATCTCTCCGATCGGACGCTCAACCGCAAACGCTACATCGGCCCGTTTCTGGTGCTCGCCGGAGTTGCGCTGTTCATCTCTTCTATGACTGCTGGCTACAGTTTCTGGCTGGCGTATGCCTTCCTGATTGTCGCCGGCGGCGCAATGTTCGCGCCCTACGGACCCTTCTTCTCGATTGTGCCGGAGATGCTGCCCAAGAATGTGGCCGGCGAAGTGATGGCCCTGGTCAATAGTTGCGGGGCGCTGGGCGGCTTCGCCGGCACATGGCTGGTTGGTCTTCTTCAGGCGCTCACGGGCAACTCGCGCGCCGGATATTTCCTGATGTCGATGCTGCTCATGCTGGCGGGAGGAATCGTCTTCAGGCTGAAGGACGCGAAGCCAGCAAGCAATTCATGAAAGAGAACACGGCTCGTCCTAGGTCTCTGACCGGATGAAATGGCACTATAAGCGGGGCGAGCGCGGGCTGGATGCCCGCATCCGCAATCCGTCCGTAAGGATTTGAAAGGGATTTGAAACGGCGATTCTTGGCAGTTGGAAAGAACCGGACGGGAGACGAGGATCGTTGAGTGGGGCGGGATCGCCGGGGTAGGATCGCCGATGTGCGGTTATCGCTCCTCCACAGAGATTTGCAGACAGCCCCCCCCGGCCTCTTGCTTTACACTCGGTTTTTCCTTCCCTTGGTCCTCCCTCAACTGGGCGCCGGCAAGAGCAGCGGACGCAGGGCCTGTTGCCAGTTGGTAAAACGCCGCTACCCCCGCGCCAGCCGCGGCACGCCGCCCAGGGCGGTCACACATTCGTCCGGTGGTTCGGAATCGATCTCGAAGAGAAAATCCCTGCGGCGGGACTGGGCTTGGCT
>Ga0326727_10001800_pt1 | contig 76934 bp, 57 predicted proteins | sample MB2enrmetagenome_FD_207643 | JGI IMG/M metagenome (GOLD analysis project Ga0326727, IMG submission 207643) | Lab enriched peat soil microbial communities from McLean, Ithaca, NY, United States - MB29MY | ecosystem: Environmental > Terrestrial > Soil > Wetlands > Peat | place: USA: New York... | reverse complement strand
GGATCAGCGCGGCCAGCGCGACGCTTAACAGTTGTAGCCAGAGAGTCAGGCAAGCGGGCGAAGCGTCGAGCGCGAGGCCGCGCAAAAAGAGCGGCTGGGCGGCGATCCAATTCCATTGTTTGCCGGCCGCGGCGATGGTATGCGCGGGTCCGCCCGGGAATCCTTGAATGGCAAAGCCGCAGACGAAATAGGCGGCGGCCGCGACCGAAACCACACAAAGCGACGTGAGCATGGCGTGCGAGGCGCTGCGCGACCGGCCGAGTCCGGTATTGATGAGAGCGATGCCGGCGATCGCCAAAGGCACCAGCAGAAGGCAGGCCAGCACGAGCACGGTGGCTGCTTCGGAAGGCGGCGGCGCGGAGGGAATCATCGCCTGGCCTCCCGAACCGAAACATGAGAGCGGGCCAGCAGGCCGAGGCCTAGAATTTCGATCGCGACGCCGGCGCCGACGAAAGCAGCGCGGGCCGCGGTCGAGCCCAGCATCAGGAAGGCAGCCAAGACGATGGCCCATCCTGCAACGAGTAACAGCAAACCGGCAAGCCGCATAGAACGCAACTGGTTACAGCATAACCGATTAGCAAAGGCGCATAGAGTGTGAACGGCGCGTAATTTTTGGAATCCCGGCGATAGAAATTATCTATTTCCTTCTGGCATCAAAAAGACGTAAAAATTGAGTAGCCGCCAGAACAAGCTGGCCCCGTACTCGCCGGCATGGCCTATTCCAGCTCCGCTCGCTGGGTCCATACTAAGAAAAACGAAAGGATCATGATGCGAAACACCGGAGCAACCATATTTGTCGCCACTTGCCTGATGGCTGGAATTGCACTCGCGCAGACTACCACGCCGCCAGACGCACCGCCGGCGACCACGCCGGACGCTCAGCCAACCACAGCGCCGGCTCCGGCGCAGGACGCGCAAGCTGCGCCCGCCGCGGCGCCAGCCGCGCCAGCGCCCCCCTCTGCCTACCACCAAATGGGGATGGATTTCTCTTTCCTGCTCGACGGTTACGTCGACGGCAACGGCAACGACCCGGCTTCGGGTTTTAACGGGTTGCGCAATTTCGATTACCGCGCCGACACGGTGCATTTCAACATGGGGAAGATCACGATTGACCGCGCACCGGGGCCGATTGGCTTCCATCTGGACGTTGGGTTTGGCGAGATATTCTCCGCCACGCACTCGACCGACGCGGCGCCTGAAGCGATGAAGTATTTCGAGCAGGCGTATGTGGACTTCAAGCCAAAGTCGTGGAAGGGCGTGGAGGTGGACGTGGGCGAATTCGTCACGTCGGCCGGCGCGGAGGTGATCGACGTCAACCAGAACTGGAATTATTCGCGATCGCTATTGTTTGCGTGGGCCATTCCGTATTATCATTTCGGAATCCGCACCTCGTTCCCCGTAGGAACCCACTTCACAGGTGGAGTGCAACTTGTTAACGGCTGGAACAACGTCTACGCGAGCGACCAAGGCAAGTTAATCGGCTTGAATGGCGCTTACGCCTGGAAGAAAGTGACCTGGACCGAAGTGTGGTACGGCGGTCCGGAGCGCGATCAGAACAGCCCCGGTTGGCGCAACTTAATCGATTCGGTGGTGCAGGTGAATCCGAACGACAATCTCAGTCTTTACGTCAATGGCGATTACGGCCGGAACAAGAACATAGGGCCGGGCTCCGCGGAGTGGGATGGCATCGCCTTTGCGTTGCGGCGCGCACTCGGCAAGAAAGCCGCCCTGGCCGGACGCATCGAGATACTCGACGACGTCAACGGCTTCTCGACCGGCACGGCACAGGCGGTGAAGGAATTCACACTCACCGGCGAGTACAAGCTCTCCGATTGGCTGACCAGCCGTCTGGAGTTCCGCGACGATTGGTCGAGCCAGCCGTTCTTTGAGAACAGCAGCGGCAGTTTGGTCAAGAACCAGCCGACCGTGCTGCTGGGCATGATCGCGTATTTCGGGCCCAAGAAGTAGCCACGTCAGACACCTAGAGAGGAGCAACCGATGGCAGACAACTCTGAAGTCAAGATGCAACCGACGTTGGGCCTGACGGGCCTGACTTTCAACGCCATGGCGCTGATTGCGCCGGGAGCGTTTCTCTGGCTCACTTTTTTCATCCAGGCGACCACCGGCAACACGTCGCCTGCGATGTGGATCGGCATCGTGGTCGCCCTGTTGCTGTGTTTGGCGACCGCCGTTTGTTACGCGGAAATGGCGAAGCTGTATCCAGGAACCGGCAGCTCGTATTACTTCGCGGAGCAGTCGTTTCTGAACCACGAATCGGTATGGCGTTTCGCGCGGCTGGCTAAGTTCATCGTCGGCTGGGCGTCACACCTTTATTACTGGATCTATCCGGGCGTGATGGTCGGCGTCATGGGGATTCTGTGCGGCTACCTGGTAGGCACGCTGTGGCCTAACTTCATGAACGCATCCAATCCGGGAATGCTGTTCATGATGGCGGTAGCGGTCGTGTTCTCGTTCGCGGTGGCTTACATTGCCCACCGCGGCATCGTGGGAGCGACGTCAGTCAATATCGCGATCAATGTGATTCAAATCTCGGCGCTGGTGTTGTTCGCGGTGATGGCGCTAAGCTACCGTTCCACTCACCCCGCCGGTTCGCCCGGCTGGCAGTTCGATTCCAACTCGGGTGACGCCTACACTTACGAGTTCGCCACCGAGAAGACCATGGTGAACGGTGTTGCGACGGATACCATCGTGCGCGACGCGGCGGGCGTGCCGAAGCCTAAGCTGGACGCGGCCGGAAAGCCGGTACCTTTCCTGATTACCTATCCGGAGAAAGACGAGAAGGGCAACTTCCTTTCGCACGGCAGCAAAGCATCCGTGGTGGGCGTGCATAACGTCGGCTGGGCTTTCATACAGGCGACGGTGGCGATTCTGATCTTGGTAGGATTCGAATCGGTGACATCGATGGGAGGAGAAGCGAAGAACGCCAAGCGCGACGTTCCCATCGCGGTAATCGTTTCGCTGCTGGTACAGGGATTGTTCTGTTACCTGTTCGAGTACTTCGCGGCGAATTACTTTCTGAACGCGGGCTACACCATGCAGTACGCGGCGAATTCGGCGGCGCCGATCGGCGACATGATGATCGTCATCGGCAACAACGCGTTCGGCGCGGGCGGCGGAAGGACCTTCATGCTGATCGAAGCTTTCACCGTGTTCCTGGCTTTGATCGGCACCACTCTTTCCTGCATGAACACCGGCGCGCGCGTGACTTACGCCATGGGCAAGGACAAGGAAGTGCCGGAACATTTCGGTATGTTGCATTCCGGCAACCTGACCCCGCACCGCGCCATCTGGACGCTGGCCGCGATTTCGGCTTTCGTCGGCTGCCTGGCGGTGTGCATGGTGTTCGGCGACGGTTCCGCGCCGACCGATGCCGCGATCAAGGCTCTGCCGCAGGGCATCTGGTCGAGCTTCGGGTACACCACCAATGCCGGAATGGCGGCGCTGCCGAATTCCCTGCTGACGGTGACGCTGGCATCCAACTTCGGCACCTTCCTGCTATATGGGCTGAGTTGCGTGATCTGCTTCGTGGCCTATCATAAGCACCCGAAATTCAGCGTCATCCGGCACGCGGCGATTCCGATCTTCGGCGTGGTGGCCAACCTGGCGTGCATGATTTTCTACCTGGTGGGGCCGTTCATGGGCTACGGCACCAAGATGGAGCCGCTGCTGGCGCTGGGGATCGCCGCCGTCTGGGCAATCTACGGCGGCATTTACTTTACGCGTGCCGGCAAGAAGGCCGGCCGCACGACATTGGTGACCAGTCGAGCGGAAGCCTGATCCACGTTTTCAGACAGGAGCGAAACGGTCCGGGCGGAGCAAGTTCAATTCCGCCCGGACCCGTTTTTATGTTGGAAATCGAATTCGCGCAAGCCTCGGATTGTGGCCGCGTTCGCGATCACAACGAGGATTATCTGGGCTGCTTCGCGCCGGAGGCGGAGGCCGAGGCTCGAACCCTCGGGTATCTTTTCGCGCTGGCGGACGGCGTGGGCGGCGGCGACGCCGGAGAAGTCGCTTCCAAACTGGCGGTGGAAACGCTACTGCAGGATTTCAAGCGCACGGCGGCGGGAGTTCCACATTCCTCGCTGCTGCCGCGGCTGGTGCAGCAGGCCAACACGAGGGTTTTCGAAACCGCGATGGCGACCGGACCGGGCGGGTCCGACATGGCGACCACGCTGGTAGCCTGTGCGCTCCGCTATGACCGGGTGGTGGTTTCGCACGTCGGGGATTCGCGCTGTTACCGCATCCGGCACGGCCACGCCGAGGCGCTCACGCGCGACCACACGGTGGCGGGCGAGCACGTCCGGTTGGGTCTGATCACGGCGGGCGAGGCCTCCAGCGCCGAAACGCGCCACATGCTGAGCCGGTCGCTGGGCCCGGCGATGATCGTGGCCGTGGACACCCGCGACTATCAGGTCATTCCCGGCGACGTGCTGGTGCTGTGCTCCGACGGCCTGCATGGGCCTGTGGATGCCGATGCGATCGCTCGGGTGGTGAGCCAGCGCGCGGCGCTTCCGGAAGTCGCCCAGGAACTGATCGACCTTGCAAACGAGCTGGATGGCGGTGATAATGTGAGCGTGCAGCTCATTCGCGTCCGCCAGGTGGAACGCATCGGCATGTACCGCGGGCGCCCTTACAAGCTGGCCTGACCGGCGCCCATCCCAATCTCGCATGAGTTCCCTACGCGCGGGCGAGCAGCTCGACCACTATCGTATCGACAGCGTTGCCGCCCGCAGCGGCATGGCCTCGATCTTCCGCGGCGTGGACCTGCGCGACGGCCGCGAAGTCGCCATCAAAGTTCCCCACCCCGAGATGGAGGCGGACCCGGTTCTGTACGACCGCTTCCAGCGCGAGCAGGCGATCGGCAAAGCGCTGGATCATCCGGGAGTGATGAAGGTTTTCGAGGACCCCGACCGCAGTTCTGTCTACATGGTGATGGAGTGGGTGAATGGGCGGCTGCTGCGGCAGATTTTGGGCGCAAACGGCAAGCTGCCGATCGAGCGGGCGGTGCGCATCGCCATCGCCGTCGCGGAGGCGCTCGATTACATTCATTCGCAAGGCGTAGTCCATCGCGATCTGAAACCGGAAAACATCATGGTGGATGACTCGGACCGTATCAAGCTGATCGATTTCGGCATCGCGGGCAAGGAAGGGTCGCGCCGCTTGACCTTCGCCAAGCTGTCACAGGTGATGGGAACGCCGGATTACATTTCTCCGGAGCAGGTGAAGGGCAAGCGCGGCGATGGCCGCAGCGATATCTATGCGCTGGGCGCGATGCTGTACGAGATGCTGACCGGCAAGACGCCTTTCACAGGCAACAATCCCTTCGCCATTATGAACGACCGGTTGCTGAACTACCCGGTTCCGCCGCGCGAGCTGAATGCGGAGATTTCGCCCGCGCTGCAGGAAGTCATCTACCGCGCGCTGGAACGCGACCCGAAGAGCCGCTACCCCAAGGCTCGCGAAATGGCCTGGGACCTGGCGCATCTGGATCAGGTGGGCGCGGCGGAGCGTCCCGAACTGGTCGAGTGGCGTAAACGCCGCCGGCCGTGGCTGCGGCAGATTCTTTTCTACACCATGATGGCGTTGATTCCGGTGGCGATCTTCGGCCTGCTGCTGTACGTCGCGAAGCACAGTTGATTCATACGGTCTTGCAGGCGCGCGCCGGCGCTTTCGACAGGCCCATGCAGCGAGAGCTCATGCGCCGACCAGCCGCGGCCGGATGCGCAGCTACTCGCTGCGCAGAACAGTCATGGGATCGGTGCGAATCGCGCGCCGCGCCGGCAACTGGATAGCCAGGAACGTCACCACCGCGACGGCCAGCGCGGCCTCGATCAGCGCCAACGGGTCCGCCGGACTTACCCGGTAGAGGATCGCCGAAACGATGCGCGCCGCCGTTACCGCGACGGCCGTGCCGATCACCGCACCAATCGCCACCATGGAAAGGCCCTGCCGCAGGACCAGTCTTAGCACATCGGCGGGGCTCGCTCCCATCGCCATGCGCACGCCGATTTCATGGGCGCGGCGAGTGACTCCATACGACACCACGCCATAGAGCCCCACGCCCGAAAGAAAGATCCCCAGGATTGCGGAAATGCCGAACAAGCTCGCGCCGGCTCGCCACCCGAAAAACGCCAAGCCAAGCTCCTGGCGCAGTGTGACGAGCGAAATCAGGGAAACGTCCGGGAGTTGGTTGCGGAACGTTTTGCGGACGGAGCCAGCGATCGCTGCCGGATCGCCCGCGGACTCGATCAGCAGGATTGGCGAGACGCGCGTGAAGAGAAAAAAGTACGGCTCCGGTTCGTCCGTCAGCCATCGGTACTTGCCGGTCTCAACGACGCCGACGATCTGGCGGTCCTTGCCATCCGCGCGGAAAAACTGGCCGATGGCACGGCCGGCATCGCCCCAGAAACGGCGCGCCATCTGTTCGTTCACGACGGCCATTCCGTCTGAATCGGACGCGGTGAAATCGCGGCCGCGAAGGATCGCCGTGCCCATCGCGGTGAAATACTCCGGGCCCACTGAATTGCCGCGAATTCCCACCGGATCAGTTGTGATGCCGGGAAGAGACACTTGCCGGACGGCATCGCCCGAACCGCTGAGCGGCGGATTGGCGACGAAACTGACGCGCCGCACGCCGGGGATAGCGCGCAGCCTCCGGGCCCAATCGTCGACGTTGAGGTTGGCGGTCTTTACGTTCGGAATCGCGGTGGCGAAGAGCACGTGCCGGTCGATGTCGAAGCCTGGCCGAATGTGCTGCACCTGGAAGTAGCTCGCCACCAGCAAACCGGTCCCGACCAGCAGGAATTGCGAACACGCGATCTGCGCCACGATCAGGGAGCCTCGGAACCATGACCGCAACTTGCCGCTGGGAGCCCCGCCTTTGATTAACGACGCCAGATCGGGGCGGGAAGCACGCAGCGCCGGAACCACGCCGGCGGCCAGAGTGGTGAATATCGCCAGGGCAAGGCTGTAAGCCAGCAGGCGGCCGTCCACGCGCAGACCAAAGTCCATCGCGACTGGGAACAGGGGCAGAGCCGCGGGGAGTGCCTGAATCATGGCACGCGCGAGCAGCAGGCCGAGCCCGGCGCCGGCCAGCGCCAGGAGCGCAGTCTCAACGAGCAACTGCCGCAGCAGCCGCGAACGCCCGGCGCCGAGCGCCAGCCGCGTCGCGAACTCGCGGCGGCGCGCCTCGCCTTGGGCCAACCGGATTCCCGCTATGTTCGCGCAGGCTATCAGCAGCACCAGACTAACCAGGCACAACATGATGGCGCCGAAGACGGCCCGGCCAGGATCGTCGATAGGGTTCAGGTCGACGGTCCTGCCCCTGTGTATGGCGGGATAGTCTCTGGCAAGTCCAGCCGCGATGGCGTTCAATGCGGCTTCGGCCTGCTCTCGCTTGACACCATCGTGCAACCGCACGGTTATATCCACCGGCCATTTGCCTCGCTGCATGATGGCTTGACGATAGCTCTTATCCCATGAGGAGCCCGCGCTAAACGGGATCCACACATCGTTCGGAGCCAGGTGCTGCCCTGGCTCGCGAAGGTCGCGCGAAGCCACTCCGACGACCAGTGCCGGCTGAAAGTCAAGCATGATGGTCTTGCCAACGATATCGGCCGCCCCGCCGAACTTTCGTTGCCACAGCGAATAAGTCAGCATCACCGGCGGCGCCCCTTGAAAGCGGGCATCGTTTTCCAGCAGGGTCCGCCCCATCGCGGCATGAACCCCCAGCACCGGAAAGTAGTTTTCGGAAACCATCTCCACGGACACCAGCTCGGTCGCACCGTTCACACTGAGCGGCGCACCACCGCCCGCCGAGGCTATGATATCGGCCACACCACGACCGCCCGCCCGGTAATCCAGATAATCGGGATAGGACTGGTTGTCCCACACTCCCTGCCGCTCGCCCTTGATCCATAGGTAGAACATCCGGGAACTGCCGTGGACCGTGACCGGCCTTAGGAATATGCGGTCCACCACGCTGAACAGCGTAGCGTTGGGACCGATGGCAAGGGCCAGCGAAAGCACGGCGACCGCTGTGGTTCCCGGGTTCTTGGCGAACATCCGGAGGGCGTAGCGGACATCCTGCCAGAGGTCTTCCAGCCAGCGCGTGCCACGGGCATCGCGGCACGCCTCCTTTACTTGCTCCGGGCCGCCCATCGCTATCCGGGCCTGCCGGCGCGCTTCGCCGGGCGGGAGACCGCGCGCCGTCAGATCGGCGGTGTGTTGCTCCAGGTGGAACGCAAGCTCCTTTTCGAGTTGATCCTCGATCTTGCCGCGATGCCGAAGACGATTCCACGGGGTCATTCCGCGCCTCCCTCGGAAAGGCGGAGGATCAGTGCGACAGCTTCCGTGAGACGCCGCCAGCTCGCGGATTCGCTGTTCAACCGAGCGCGGCCCTTGCGCGTGAGCCGATAGAACTTGGCTTCACGGCCGGTCTCCGTCTCCTTCCAATCGGCGGCCATCAAGCCGCGGTTTTCGAGCCGGTGCAAGGCCGGGTAGAGCGAGCCCTGCGGCGCCTGTACGACGTCGCGCGAGACCTGCTGGAGGCGCTGCGCAATGGCGTAACCGTGAACCGGCCCAAGGGCTACGATCTTGAGAATCAGCAGGTCCAGGGTGCCCTGCGGGAGGTCGGATCTGAGCTCCAAAGTGGACACCTCGATCTTCTACAGCTTAGCACCTGAGATGTGGAAGTGCACGGCGTGGCGTGTTGCGGGTGTTGCGGTGCGAATTCGCCGAGCGGTTGGATCGCCGGGGCCAATCACGGTCCCTTCAGAGGCGCTTCGATTCGGCCGCTGTCCGATATGGGAACCTGAACCGGATTCCTCCCTTCCCGATACCGTAGCGTTTACAGGTCCACGTTAACGGGCCGCCGATCCGGCGGCTGACCCGCTCCCAAAGCTCCCGGGCTTGCGCCGCTGCGGTGCGCCGCAGGGCAGACCGGACAACGATCGCATGTCTCGTTTGGCCGCGGACATCGGCCGCTAACCGGCGGTCGTCACCTGGCTGCCGTCGGATGTCGATTGGCAGATGCGGCTCTGCTGGCGTTCAATGGCGGCGAACAGGAGGGCGGGCTGAATTGGCTTGGTGACGTAGTCATCCATGCCGGCCTCCAGGCAACGCTCGCGATCTCCCGCCAGAGCGTGAGCGGTGAAAGCGATGATCGGGATGCGCCCACCGGAGCGCCGTTCCCGGGCGCGGATTTCGGCGGTAGCCTCGAATCCACCCATTTCGGGCATCTGTATGTCCATCAGTACCAGGTCGAAGCACTGCCGCTCAAAGGCGGCCACCGCTTCGACTCCGTTGTCCGCGGTCACCACCGTGTAGCCGCGCTTGTGCAGCAGCCGCAGGGCGAGCTTCTGGTTGACCGGGTTGTCTTCGGCGAGCAGGATGGCGACCGAAGTGGAGCGCGGCGGAGGACTCTCGACGGCTGGGACGGCCGCGGGTGGGAAGGCCGCGCTCCGCGCAGATTCGACGGCGGTGGCCAGGGCCGCCAGGTCCGAAGCGCAAGGGCGTTCGCCGTTTGGCTCCTCGGCCTGCCGCGGTGCGCTCTCGAACCGCGCGGTGAAGTGAAAGCAGCTTCCTTTCCCGGGCGCGCTCTCCACCCAGATCCGCCCCTGCATCAAGGCCACGAACTGGGCACATATGGTGAGTCCGAGGCCCGGGCCGCCATGGCGCCGCGTGTGCGACCCATCGACCTGAGAGAAAGGCTCGAAGATCAAGGCTTGGTTCTCCGGCGCGATGCCGATGCCGGTGTCGGCGACCTCGAATTGCAGCAGGAGGTTGTCCGCCGGGTCTTGCAGTTCCACGCGCAACGAAACGTGGCCCCGCTCGGTGAACTTCACCGCGTTGCCGAGCAGGTTGATCAACACCCGGCGCAGGTGCACCGGGTCTCCCACCAGGAGGCGGGGCACGCCGGGGCCGATCGAGGACTGTGCTTCGAGATTCTTGCGGCGGGCCTCGAACTCGATATTGCGCATGGCCGCGCTCACCAGCTCAGGCAGATCGAAGACAGCCGTTTCCAATTCGGTCTTGCCGGCTTCGATCCTGGAGAGATCGAGGACTTCGTTCAGGATGCCGAGCAGCGATCCGGATGAGTTGCGCACCGTCAGCAAGTACTCCCGCTGTTCGGCCGTGAGAGCGGTATCGAGAGCCAGTTCGGTCATACCGATGATGCCGTTCATGGGCGTGCGGATTTCGTGGCTCATGTTGCAAAGAAACTGATCCTTGAGGCGTGCGGCCTGGCGAACCTCGCGCAGCAGATGTTCGATTTCGATCTTCTGCTGCTCCACGGTATCGCGCTCGCCTTCGGCGCGAGCCTTTTCGAGATTCAAGCTCCGGGTGCGATCCGCCACGGCGTCTTCCAGTTCCTTCTGCCGCCGCAGCATGCTGCGAAGGCGCCAGTCCCAAATCAAGCGGGCCAGAAACGCGACCGTGGCCAGGACCGCCGTTTGGCACCACCAGCTACGCCACCAGGCGGGACGGATGGTAAACGCGAGGCGCGCGGGCGTTCCCTGCCAGGCGCCCTGCCCGGCATTGGACTGCACCTCAAAGGTGTAACTTCCGGCGGGAAGGCTGGGGAAACGCGCTTCGCGCAACTGGGTCTCGGTCCAGCGCTCCTCGAGGCCGGCGATGCGGTAGCGGAAGCGCACCGTGTCCTCGTTGACGAACGTCAGGGCCGCATAGTCAATCTCGAGCGACCGCCGGGACCACGGCACCGAAATCCGCGCGCCGAAGCCGACGTTCGACCCGCCCATTGCGGCGGCGGTGAGTAGCACCGCCGGGGCTGCCGTGGGGCGCGCGGGCAGCCCGGTGGCGGGAATCCGCAAATGGGAGATGCCGCGGCAGGTGCCGATCCAAACACTGCCGTCGGCATCGGCCCAAAAAGCGTTATCGTTCGTATCGTCCCACACCAGCCCGTCGGTGCGGTCCAGGTGCCGCCAGGAGTTGCCATCCAGAATGTCAACGCCTTGATCGCTGCCGAACCAGGTCCAGCCGCGGCGGTCGCATCCGATGAAGAAAACCTTCCCCGACCGCAACCCGTCTTTGGTCGAGAAGTGGCGCCAACGCGGATGCGGGCCATCGAACACGAGTTGCGACACGCCGACCGGTTCGACATAGGAAATCCACAACGAACCGTCTTGCGCCTCGGCCAGTTTACTCACCCGGTCATGGAGCAGCCCGTCGGCCGTGGTCAGCCGCGTCCACCGGCCTGCCTCGAAGCGGAGCAGGCCGCCCCAGCCGCCAACCCAAAGCCGTCCTTTCCGGTCGACCAGCGAAGTCTCGATGTACTCGGTGTTCCGTTCCGACGGCAGCTTCTGGCGTTCGAAGCGGAAGGAACGGCCTCGGCTTCGAGCGAGATACAATCCGTTGGTGGTGCCCGCCCAAACGCGATTTTGGGCATCGACGGCAATCGTGCTCACCCAGGGATTCTCCAGGCCCGATTCCCGGCCATATGCCGTGGCCACGCCGCGGCGCGGATCGACGTGAACGGCGCCGCTGGCCTGTGCCAGCCACATGGAACCGTCGGGCGCCCAGGCCACACCGGTTGTCGCGCCGGCTGGCAGGCCGGACATCCGCAAGTCCCCCCACCGCCCGGTGGTTTCGTAAAAGCGGCTGACTCCGGCATCGTGGATGGTCCATAGCACGCCTCCGGAGTCGCGCCGAATACCCCAGACCGATTCGGACGAAAGTCCCTCCGTTTCGGTCCACTGATCCCAGTTCGGATAGCCCAGCCACCGCGCCAAGCCGGCGCCCCACATCCCGATCCAGATCGAGCCCTCGCGGTCCTGGAGCGCGCAGATGACGGAACTGATCGGCAGGCCGCGCGACTTTCCGACGATTTCCCAGCCCGCTGCCGTGCGGCGTGCCAGCCCCCGGATGGTCGGAACCCATAATTGACCATCCTGGCCGATGTGAAGCGTCCCCGCGTACGCCGGCGGCAGATCCCGATCCCGGCGAAGGAACCGGCGCTCCCCTTTGGGCAATTCGATCAGCTTGCCGCGGCTGCGGGCCCACAGATTGCCCTGGTGGTCGAAGATCACCGAGTACCACATGTCTTCCGGAACGCCCCATCCGGCGGCAGAAACAGCCCGCCCATTCTCCAGCCGGCAGAGGCCGATGCCACACGTGTACCAGACCGGGCCTGTCGCGGATACCGCGACGCTGCGCACTGTCTGCGCCTTTGACTCGGGGACCCTGTATAGGGTGGAGGTGGGTTTCCCGGCTCCCGCCACCGGCGGAGTCAGAACCAGAAGCCCCTGCGTCAGACCCACATACAGGCGCCCGAAAGAGTCGGAACTGACGGCGTTTGCCCCGGTTCCGGGTGAGATATCCACTGTTTCGAACCTCTCCCCGCGCAACCGTGCGAGGCCGCGCGGCGTCGCTACCCAAAGTGTCCCGTCCTGGGTCTGGTCGATTGCCCGAACCTCGGAGGCCGGCAGGCCCTCGGCCATGTTGAAACCGCGGAAGCGGCGGCCATCATAGCGATATAGGCCATTTGACGTCGCGATCCACAGAAACCCCGCGCGGTCCTGGAGCAAGGCATGAATGGCTTGGTTGGGCAGCCCCGACTCCCGGTCGTAGAACTTGAAACTATAGCGCTGTGCGTAACCGCCGGCCGATAGCAGGGCCAGGCAGAAAAGCGCACGTGCGGCGCGGCATCTCACTCTGTCCGTGTTATCGGCGGAACTGAAGTGGCGCTATAGAGGCGTTACAGAGGCGCCGGCGACGCACGCATGGGAATCGCGCTGCGACAGGGGGGCTGCCCCGCCGGTCATCGCGAGAGGTTGCGGTATCTTGGCCGGGCGGCCCGAAGAACCGCTCGCCTGGGAGGCCACGACGAACCTCCCGCACGCGGGCGTTTGGCAAGCTAAAGCACTACCTACCCAGCGGGTGCGCGGCTTGCCGCGCCTATTGGGAAGAAACAAACATCTCGATGACAAATACAAAGTGCTGCCGATGGCGTGCTCCGGGCGGTGTCGGGGCGAAGAAACTCATGCGTTTTGCAGCTTCGACAGCCGCTTTACTGTTCGGATCGGACGGCTGCAACGAGTGCGCCTCGACGAGCTGTCCCGAAGGCGTCACAAGGCCAAACACACAGACCGGCCGGACCGTGGCGCCGGAGGGGACCGGACCCCGCCCATAAAAGCGCATGATCTTCTGCGCCCCGGCCATCCCGTTGGCCGGTCCTCTCGCCGTCATCTGGTCAGTGGGGACAAACAGGCCAGAATCGGCGGCGGGAAGTTCCGTCAGGCTGTCAACCGAGATCTTCGATACGGTTTTGCCGGCTTCGGTTACGATCACCGTTCGAGGCAGCAGACAGTCGCCGAGCTGTGGTGCGTTCGAATAATCGTAAGCGTAGTAGCGCCCAGGCACCTGCGACTGCACCTGCAGCAGCCCGGATTGTGGATCGATGCACTCCTCGGTTTCCTCCCAGCCTCGACCGGGCGTCGCAGGCGCCACGCTGCCCGAAGCGGAGAGCAAAACGCAGGTGAGTTTTGCGCCGTGGAGGACAGCCGTCGACGTTCGGATCAAGCCGTGAGCGACGTTCTCGGAAGACGGAATCGGGTCGAACAAGGCCGCCCGCGCCTCGTGCAAACGGAGTGGAATGGTCCTCGCCGTTCCGTCTTCGAAAAACGCCGTCTTCGAAGCGATGCGAGTCGTCGCGAATCCGCCCCCGGCGGCTTTCGCGGTCCAGCGGAGCCCTTGTTGGGGATCGAACACATCCTCCATCTTCCAGGCGCCGTCATATTGCGTTTGACCGCCGGAATCCGCCGTGAACGAGACCTTGAGATCGTAAGCGCGGCCCGCATTTCGCAAAGAGTAACTATCTCGCGCGCGGGCAAGAAGCAGAAGGATGTCCGCGCGACTTTCGGGTGTGTCGACGGCCTGGATTGGACCGGTTACCAGTTCGAGAGGATCGCTCGGGACGGGCGCCATCCTCGGTGTGCCTTGGCTAAAAGTCGCAAGCGATAATCCGCCTGCCGCCATCAACCGCAACATTCCCTTGGAGACCATGAAACTAACCCTCCCGAACAAATTCCATATTACTCGCAGCTCGAGTAAATCGCAGCCTGGGCTCGTACGGCTTCCCATTTCGAAGCAATGCGGACGCTGTTCCGCCGCCCGATCCGCCGCCCGCTCCACCGCCGGTCCCACCGTCGGTTCCGCCGCCCGATCCGCCGCCCGCTCCACCGCCGGTCGCGCCGCCCGCTCCACCGCCGGTCGCACCGCCTGCTCCACCACCTGCTCCACCACCGGTCCCGCCACCCGCTCCCGCACCTGCTCCGCCACCGGTTCCCGCACCTGCTCCGCCACCCGTTCCGAACCCTGCTCCACCGCCCGTTCCGAATCCTGCGCCACCTCCCGATCCGGCGCCAACCCAGGTGGTACCACCGGCAGTCACCGGGTACTGAAGCGAAAACAACACGCCGGCTTGGGTTTGGATGCCCGCGACGCTAGCCTGAAGGGGAACGTCTCCCTGGCCGAGGCCCGCTGGAACGATCAGGTTGATCTGATAAAGACCGGCGCTGGAGAGTCCGGCGAATATCGGTTTGACGGCGACATTATTGATGTAAAGGCTGACCTTGTTGACGGTTGGCGCCGCTCCGGTGAACGCCTGTCCAGCCGGGACGGCGGGATTGGTGGGCCCGAACCCGACACCGTAAAGCTCCACGGTGTCGCCTGCCTGCGCGGCCACCGTGGGATAGCCAAGGGAACTCCCGGTGGGGCCGAGGATATCGTAGGCTCCTCCGCCGTAGGCTCCCGAACCGTCCGGCCTGAGAATGATGCCAGCCACATGTCCCGTTTGAAGCAGGTCGAACGACGGCGAAAACTGGCTCAGAGTCACGATCGCCGTTGCGGTGCCGGCGGCAGTGGTCACGACTACGGTTACGGGGCCTCTCGCCGCGTCGTCGGGCGCCTGCAAGTTGATCTGCCCGGGACTGACAAATTGGAGATACGCAGCTTTACCGTCGATCTCCACCTTGGTGCCGCCCAGCGAAGTGGGGAAGTCGCCGTTCCAGACGTCGGTTCCGCTGGCGAGGTTGTTGCCGAAAATCGATACCCATTCGCCTGGCTGGATGATGCTCACCGTGCCGCAAAGCGGAACCACGCCGCCGACCGAAATGGACGGAGCCTGGACCTGGCTCGTGCGAGCGGCTTTCACGCCCGCGGCATTGAAGAATTCCGCTCCGGCATCCTGCCGGGCCATGGCCAGCCGGACGGCGTGCATCAACGGCATGCTCTTGGAGCTGCTGCGATTTTGCTTGGTGGCCAGGACACTTGCGATGGCCTCCACCGTGATGTTCCGCACGCCGGCGCCGATAATGGATGCCGAGGCGCTTGTCATCATCGCCATGGCCGAGCCGGTAACCGCTGCATAGATCTGCCAATTCCCCACACTACGTTTCAGGGCCTCCCGCAGATCCGGCGCGCGGAGCGTTGCGAAGTAAGCCTCCAAACGACGGTCCAGGTCGAGTTTTCGCGTAGCGCGCATGGGTTACGTAAGGGCACCCGAGAGATCAGTCCTCATTGGTGCCGCTCCTACATTTTACCGAAGCCCGTCATCTGTCTTGAGGTTACGCCAACCCATCGAGGACAACCAATAGCGCTTTGGGGCTAGTCTCCAATGCCTGTGCCAGGCTGGAGGAGTCGCAGGTTTGTCTGGCGCGTCGCTCACCGCATGCCCAATCGTCACCCAAACACGATTCCCAAAAATGAACACTCGCGCCGGATGCGGCTTCGAAGACAGTGAATAGTTTCAGTCACTTGCATGGTTCCTCGAAATGGCCGGGAGATTGCAGTGCCGGGAAGCAATATTCACTCAAGGAGCAAGGGGTGCTCGATAACATCGTAACGTTCCTCCACGACTTGAAATTCGCCGCCCGTTCGCTTGCCCGCACAAGAGGGTTTACGGTGGCCGTAGTGCTGACGCTGGCCCTCGGAATCGGCGCGAACGCCGCCATGTTCAGCCTGGTGCGCGGCGTGTTGCTGCGGCCGCTGGTCAACCGCGACGAGGACCGGCTGATCTACATTCGGCAAAGCGCGCGCGGAATCGGCACCGAGAATGCCACGTTCTCCATGCCGGAGATCCGCGATTTGAGTTCGCGCGTGAAGACGCTGAACGCCTTCGGCGATTTCTCCACGATGGGCTTCACCATGGTCGGTCTCGGAGAGCCTCGCGAGGTACAGGCCGGGGTGGTCGGCGGAACGTATTTCGCGGTGATGGGGCTGCGTCCGGTGCTGGGCCGGCTGCTCGATATGCGGGATGACGGTCCGAGCGCGGCGGGTGCGATGGTATTGACGTATCGTTTCTGGTCGACGGCGCTGAAGAGCGATCCCTCGGTGTTGGGCAGGACCGTCCGGCTCGGCACGCGTTCCGCCACCGTGGTGGGCGTGCTGGAACCGTGCGTTCCCTATCCCGCCGAAACCGAAATCATCGTCAATGTGGTGACCAGCCCGCATCATCTTTCGGCGACCATGGTGCAGGGCCGGGTACACCGGATGACCGAATTGTGCGCCAGGCTCGCACCCGGCGCGGATCTGGAAGCGGCGCGCGCGGAATTGCGCGCGGTTTACGAGACGATGAAGCGGGAACATCCGGAAGCCTATTCGACCAAAGCGGACTTCCGAATCAGTGCGGTGCGGCTGCGCGACCAGCTCACGAGCGGAGCGCGGACCGTGTTGCTGGTGTTGATGGCGGCATCGGTGCTGGTATTCGTGATCGCGTGCTCGAACGTCGCGAACCTGATTCTGGCGCGGACGGTGCGCCGCGAAGGCGAACTCGGGATACGCGCGGCGTTGGGAGCGGGAACCGTCGCGTTGCGCCGCGCACTATTGGCCGAGAGCCTCCTGCTGTGCGTCGGCGGCGCGACCATCGGCGTGCTCATCGCGCGCCCGATGGTTTCCGTGCTGGCGGTGTACGCATCCCGCTTTTCGGTGCGCGCTCTCGAGCTGAAAGTCGACTCCAGCATGTTATGGGTCGGAGCGGCGCTGGCTGTGGTTGCGGCGGTGCTGTTGGCGTTCGTTCCGCGCCTGCCGTCGTCGGGAGGTTCGCAGGGATTCGGCTTGTCGAGTAGCGCCGTTCGCGTTACGGGCAGCGCGAATCGCCGGCTGCGAGTCTTCGCCGTGATACAGATCGCCGCATCATTCCTGCTGCTGGCCGGAACCGGCGCGCTGGTGAAGACGCTGCTCTCGCTCCAGGCGGCGCGGACCGGCTTCGACACACACCATGTGCTGGCGCTGAACGTCCCGGTGATGTCGTACGGGAAGACGCCCGATCAGGTAGTGGATTTCTATAAGGAAGCGACGCGGCGCATCCGCGAGCTGCCGGGCGTCGAGAACGTCGCTGTCGGCACGGCCGTTCCGTGGCGCGACACATTCGTCAGTTTCGGACTCCAATTTTCGGCTGACGGCCACGTCCGGGCGGCGGGCGAAGAGGATCCCCGCGCGCGGTTTCGCATCGTCTCACCCGGGTTTTTCGCAACGCTCGGCGTACCCATCATTGCCGGCCGCGATTTCGACGATTCCGACCGCAAGGGCGGCGAGCCCGTTGTCATCGTGAGCCAGAGCCTGGCGCAGCGGATGTTTCCCAATCAGGACGCGGTGAACCATCATATGATGTGGACCGATCCGGTGATCAAGTTCATCGACGTCAGCGGCGCGCCCCGGCGAATCATTGGCGTGGTGGCCGACATAGACGATGAGCACGTTGTGCCCGGTCCCATGATGACGGTGTATCATGCGTTCGATCAACAGGAACTCTGGGGAGGGCGTCTGTTCGTTCATGCCACCTCGAATCCTTATGGGCTGGTATCGCCGGTCACGCGCATCATCCGCGAGATGAGCCTGGACCAACCGGTGGAACACGCCGCCACGCTCGAAGACATTCGCGCGGAAGTGCTCACGCCGGATCGGCTGAATGCCGTGGTGTTCGGAGTTTTCGCGGCGGTGGCGCTGTCGATTGCGGTGATTGGCGTGGCCGGTGTGCTGGCATTCTCGGTGAGCGGGCGCACGCGTGAGTTCGGAATCCGCCTGGCGGTGGGATCGCAGCCGCGCGATCTACTGACGCGCGTGATCGCCGAAGGCGCGGCGATCGCCACGGCTGGCCTTCTCGTGGGCGCCGTATGCGGGTACTGGCTGGCGCAACTGGCGGGCAGCTATTTGGGAAATATGGAGACGCCCGGCGCCTTGCCGGTGGCCGGTTCGGCGTTGGTGCTGCTGGTTGCCGCCGTGATTGCGTCGGTGATCCCGGCGGCGCGCGCCGCCCGAATCGACGTGATGCAGGCACTGCGGTCGGAATGAGGGCACATTTCCGGCCGCTCGCGCCTCAGGCGCCATGGCTGCCACAACGTTTTACGGCACCACTGGCAGCCAAATCGCACTGGGCTGTTCGGGAGAGCGAAAAACCGTCTGGGTCGCCTTGACGTAATCGTCCGGCGCGGCAAAAAAGATGTTGGGCACGTAGGTTTGCGGGCTTCGATCATACAGCGGGAACCAACTGGACTGGATCTGCACCATGATCCGGTGGCCGGGAAGGAACACGTGGTTGGCGGCCGGCAACGCGAAGCGATAGCGTTGAACCTGGCCGGCCGGGATAGCGGAGGGATGTTCGAAGCTCTCGCGGTAGCGGCCTCGGAAAATGTCCATGGCAACCGCCAGTTGATAGCCTCCCATTTCGGGCTGGCTCGGCACTTCGTCGGGAAAAACGTCGATCAGTTTGACAACCCAGTCCGAGTCCGTACCGCTGGTGGCGGCGAACAGGTCGGCGGCCGGCGTTCCGCTGATGCGAACCGGCGCCTTGAGCACTGGCGTTTGATACGTCAACACGTCGGTCCGATCGGCGACCGCGCGCTGGTCTGTAACCAGCCAGGTTTTCCAACGGTCGTAGTCCGCGAATCGAACCGGCCGCGGCAGGTAAGGGACGGGCTTGGCGGGATCGGAAACGTAGGAATCGGCGGCGGCTGCCGAGGATGCCGGCTTATCGAATCCCAAGCCAAATCCCGATTGCAGATACAACGGCTTCATGGGAGAAGCACAATGCCGGTCGCAGGCCAGAGGCCAACTCTTGAGACGATCCCAACGATTCTCGCCGGTGTTATAGATGAACACGGGCGGCGTCTCCACTTTGGGAGCTCCGGACTTCAGATACTGGTCGAAGAACGGCTTCAGCACATCGCGCCGGAATTCGAGCGCGGTATCGCCAACCCATTTCAACGGCCCGAGATTGTAGGCATCATAGTTGACCTGGCTGTGCCGCCACGGGCCCATCACCAGGTAGTTGCGATCGCCCTGTCCTTTGGCCTTGAGGGCCAGGTAGCAGTGAATGGCGCCCCACATGTCCTCTTGATCCCATAGCCCTTGAATCCACATGGTCGGCACCTGGGAGGGTTTCGCGGCGACCAGCTTGTCGAGCGCCTGGCCCTGCCAAAACGCGTCGTAGGCGGGATGTTCGATCATCTTCTCCACCGCCGGAAGCTGATCGAGGCCGTGCGAGCGAACCCACGCGCCGGCCGAGCCGGCCCTCCGGAGCGCTTCGTAATCGTCGTAGGCATCGCGCGGCACTTCTTCGCCCGCGCCTTTTTGCGCGGTCTGCTCCAGGATGTAATCGAGGTTGATCTGGCGGAACGCACCGTAGTGGAACCAATCGTCGCCCATCCAGCCATCGACCATGGGACTTTCCGGCGCGGCGACCTTCAGCGCCGGATGCGGTCCCAGGAGCGCCATCACAACCGTAAAGCCCTCATACGAAGAGCCGATCATGCCCACGCGCCCGTTCGACTCCGGGGTGTTCTTTACCAGCCAGTCGATGGTGTCGTAGGCGTCCGTGACGTGATCGACCTGGGTCTGGTTGAGAGCGCCGCGCACCGGGCGCGTCATCACATAATCCCCCTCGGACTTGTATTTGCCGCGCACGTCCTGGAAGACACGGATGTAGCCATCGGCGACGAACATCTCGTCCGCCTCCGGCAAGGTTGCCAGCATGTGCGTGCTGTTGCTTCGAGCGGTGCGTTTGGAAGCGTCATAGGGCGTTCTGGTGAGGAGAATCGGCGCGTTCCGCGCTCCCTTGGGAACGATAATCACAGTGAACAGTTTCACCCCGTCGCGCATGGGGATCATCACCTCGCGCCGGACGTAGTCATAGTCGGATGCGGGGGCGGTGAAGGTCGCGGGAATATCGCTGTCACCGGAAGCTGCATTTCCTGTTTGCTGGGGGCCGGCAATGGCCGGCTGCCAGGCGACACCGGCTAAAGCCGCCAGTAGGCAAACTCTCAGGCCGGACAATAGTGTTCGCATGCCTCTGTTACCGGCAACCGGGAACCAAGCCGTCCAGCATCCAAACCGAGGAGTCTCATCAAGGGCCATCTGACGATTCTACCCAGGTTTGGCCCGGCGGGCAGACTGCCCCGCCACCTCGGGGATCTGCGACGAGCGCGTGGCGCAACCTTCGGCCAGAATGAGGACTCGTTTCTTATCGGACATGGGTACTTTCCGGTTGAGCGTGAGGGACGACGACCTGTGGATTGGCGAAAAGATCGCGTTTGCCGCTGTGCGGCGCGCGTCGGCTCTCTGAGGAACATTGTCTCCAGTGAGGAGAGACTCGTCTACTGTCGGCCGATACGGTCAATCTCGCTTTGAACCACCTCCTGCTCCAACGTCGCCAAAGGCAAGGACAGGAAAAGACCGATCCTTCGATCCAGAATTGTGAACGCCTCGAAAAACGCGCGTTCCACTTGCTCTCGTGTCCCAACCACTGCTGCGGGGTCAGGAACTCCCCACCGGGCCGTCAGTGGATGTCCGGGCCAGACCGGGCACACTTCGCTCGCAGCCCCATCGCACACGGTAAACACAAAGTGCATCTTGGGCGCACCGGGCTTCGCAAATTCATCCCAACTCTTGCTGCGTAGCCCGTCTGTCGGCATGTCGGCACCCGATATTTGTCTGAGCGCCTCAGGGTGGACATGACCGGTCGGATGACTGCCTGCGCTGTAAGCGGTGAAGTTCGGCCGCCCCTTCTGATTCAGAATTGCTTCCGCCATTATGGATCGCGCCGAATTGCCGGTGCACAGGAACAGAACGTTGAAATGTAGCGGTGTCATATCGCCCTCCAGCGCCGCGCCATGCTCTGGGCGGTGCGGGCGAGGCAACGGCAGGTCCGACTCGCTGCAACCAATGACACCGATATTGCCGAAATACGAATCATCATCATTCCTCCTCGATATGTTGTTGCCTTCCAACTGCAACCGACTACCCGAAACAGTTTAGCCAGCCTCCTGGCTGCCGTAGGCTCCTTCTCCGAGAAACACCATGACACGGGCGTGAATCCTGTCTCTCAGACTGCGAAAGGCGCGGACGCGTTCGTCTCCGGCTTCCGTGAAAGCCGCAGGATCCTCGAATGGCCAATGAAGCCGTTCCGGGGCTCCCGAAAACACGGGGCAATCCTCCCGCGCTCTATTGCAGACCGTAATGATGAAATCGAATTGCCGACCTTCAAATTCCCGGACCGGCTTCGACCTCTGCGCAGAGATGTCAACACCTATCTCATGCATGACATCAACGGCTTCAGTTCGTACGGGAGCCGGATGCGTACCAGCCGAAAAGACCTCGTAGAGATCGCCGCCTTCTTGCCGCAGCAGTCCTTCGACCATCTGGCTGCGCGCCGAATTCCCGGTGCAGAGAATGAGCACTCGTTTCTTATTCATGGGTACTTTCCGATTGAGCGTGAGGGACGACGACCCGCTGCGCACTTTCGGGGAGCGACGGCACAAGCCAACGAAAAAGAGCGGTGGCCGCGGCGGCGCCTGCAAGCTGAGCAATGACAAATCCGGGGGCATCGGCGGGCCGGATTCCGGCAAACGTATTCGACGCGGCGCGCGCCAACGTCACGGCGGGATTTGCGAAAGACGTCGATGCGGTAAACCAGTAAGCGGCCGTGATGTACGCTCCAACCGCGAACGGCACGGCGGAAGATCGAAGCCGGGCACAGCCCCAGATGACCGAGAGCAGGCCGAACGTGGCGACAAATTCACTGAAGAGTTGGGCACTGCCGGACCGGACGCGGTGCGAAGCGAAGAACAGCGGCTCGCTAAACATCAGGTGAGCCGCGGCGACCCCTGCGAAGGCGCCGGCGAACTGGGCCGCGAGATAAGGCGGCACGTCGCGCCACGCCAATCCGCCCTGCCAGGCGTCGGCAAGGGTGACGGCCGGGTTGAGATGCGCACCCGAGATTGGCCCGAGCGTGAGAATCAGTGCCACGAGAGCCGCGCCGGTTGCGATCGTGTTCGCAAGGAGGGCGATCGCGACGTTCCCGCCGGCCAGCCGGTCTCCCATGATTCCAGACCCGACTACGGCCGCCAAAAGGAACGCCGTTCCCAGAGCCTCAGCTACAGCACGCCGGGCCACGACCCTCCGTAGCGGCCGGTTTCACGGCGCGGATAAAGGCGCTCATGAACCTGCCTTCCACCTGCGGCGCGACCGCATCGGCGTCGATCCCGGCGCCGGTCAGGAACTCGCGGGCATCCTCGATGCTGTACACGCGGGTCGGCTCGATGTCGATCGAATCAAAACCCGCCCTGGCGAGTTTGGCGGCGTAATCGTAATCGCGAAGCGCGCCCGCGATGCAACCGACCCACAGCTCCATGCTGCGCTGCAACTCGGCGGGTACGTCGCCGCGGACGACCACATCGGAGACCGCGAAACGGCCGCCTGGCTTGAGCACGCGAAACGCCTCGCGGAGCACGCGGTCCTTATCGCCGGAGAGGTTGATCACGCAATTCGAGATGACGACATCCACGGAGTTGTCGGGCAAGGGAATGTTCTCAATCTCGCCCTTGAGAAACTCGACATTTTCAACCCCAGCCTTGCGCCGATTCTCGCGCGCGAGGGCCAGCATTTCGTCGGTCATATCCAGCCCGTAGGCTTTGCCGGTTGGCCCGACACGCTGGGCGGAAAGCAAGACGTCGATGCCGCCACCGGAGCCGAGATCGAGGACCGTTTCGCCAGGGCTGAGCTGGGCCAATGCCGTCGGATTGCCACAACCGAGGGACGCCAGCACAGCATCTTCCGGAATCGCGCCCGTCTGGATCGAGTCATAGAGGCTGGATGTGATTGGATCGACGCCACCGAGCGAGCTCGGGGCCGATCCGCAGCAGGCGCTGCCACCGGTCTTGACGCGAAGCGCCGCCTCGCCGTATTTCTCTCGTACTTTCTCTTTCAATTCCATATTAATTCTCCATTCGGCCTGCACTTCCTATTTGCAGATTTGGGTGATCTTGGCCGGCTTGATAGCCTTGTTACGGGTGCAACACTCGGCGTACAGGAAGCCGAGCAACTCCTCCAAAACGGCGGTGTTGGCGGTGTATCGCAGAAACGTGCTTTCACGGCGCACGGCGATGAGATCTTCGTTCTTAAGCTTTTCCAAATGGTGCGACAAAGTGGAGGCCGCAATCCCCAGCTCGTTCTGGATCTCTCCAACCACCATGCCATCGGGATGCGCGGCGAGAAGCGCCCGCAGAATCCGCAGCCGCGGCTCCGCGCCCAGGGCCGCGAACATATCCGCATAGGCCGCCGTCCGGTCCGCCCCGGCTGCGGCTTTCCATCGCAACGATTCCATACTTCTATCATATTCGAATTATGAAAGATGTCAAGGGGGTCTACCCGGAGGGCGGAGCCGGCAACATCGCCGCCCGCGTCACGGTGTTAGGCTTGACGGCTGGGGAGGCCGGTGTTTCCCGCGTATCGCAGAGCTGGCCTCAACGGAAAGGAACACATGAGATTCACGAAATCGCAATTCGGAACCATCGCAGTCATAGCCTTGGTCGTCGCGTTCGCCTGGGGCGCTCCAGCCGCCCATGCCCAGACGGCCGATCATTACCAGAATTTCAACAGCGCCATTTACGTTGCCATAGACGATATGCGGCACATGGCGGCCGATCCGAAATTCATGCAGGACAGCTTCGACGTGGTGCACGCGCGCATCAAGTTCAACAAGGTCTGGCTGGAGACTTACCGCTCGGACCAGGAGATCGGCGAGGCCGATGTCCGCAAGGTCAAGCAGTTCTTCGAGGGCAAGGGGATCAAAACGTCCGGCGGCATCATGGCGGTGCTGGGCGCGCCGGGCGACGGGATCCGCTCCTTCTGCTGGTCCAATCCGGCGCACCGCGAGCGCTTCCGGAAGCTGGTGGCCTTCACCGCCGGAATCTTCGACGAAATCATCTTCGACGACCTGTTCATGTATAACTGCCGCTGCGACCTCTGTCAGCGCGCCAGGGGGAACCGGAGTTGGACCCAATTTCGCCTGGACGTGATGAAGGAAGTCGGCGAGAACCTGGTGGTGAAGAACGCGAAAGCCGTCAACCCCAAGATCAATCTCATCTTCAAACCACCAAATTGGTACGAGCAATACCAGTTCTCCGGCTACAACCTGGAAGCGCAGCCGAAGGTCTTCGACATGATCTATGCCGGCACCGAGACCAGGGACGCGGAGAACACGGTGCAACATCTCCAACCGTATCAGAGCTACGGATTGATGCGGTATTTCGAGCACATCAAGCCGGGCAAGTTCGGCGGGGGCTGGGTGGACCCAGGGCAGCGCCAGACGCTCAACCGCTTTGCCGAGCAGCTCGAGGACACGCTATTCGCCCGGCCGAAAGAGATCACCATCTGGAGCTGGGGAGGGCTGCTCGAATCCCTTCCGCAGGGCGACGGATCCGCCAAAGTCACCAGCATCCTCGGGGACGTGGCCGGCGATGCGTACGATAAGCTCGATTCGTTCCTGGGCAAGCTGGGCCAACCTTACGGCGTGGCCAGTTACAAGCCGTACCAATCTTCCGGCGAGGTGTACCTTCACAACTACATTGGAATGATCGGCATCCCGATGGATCTGTACCCCGAGTTTCCGGAAGACCGCGACACGATCCTGCTCACCGAACATGCCAAGTTCGACCCGCAGATCGTGGACAAAATCTGGCAGCACCTCAACGCCGACAAGACCGTCGTCATCACGACCGGGCTGCTCAAAGCGCTCGAAGGCAAAGGCATCGAGAAGATCGCCGAGGTGGAATACACCGGCCGCAACGTGATCGCGAATAAGTTCACCTTCCGGCGAATCATGGATGAGGAGCCGGCCAACTACTACTACTCCCAGAGCGACATCGTCCTTCCGCAGCTCGCCTACGGGTTGGTGGATACCGAGGAAATCATCCAGGCGATCTACAAAGATTACAGCCGCTACCCGGTTCTGCTGCGCGCGAGGGGCCTGGCCAAGGGAAGGTTTTACATCCTGACCATACCGGAGAACGCAAGCGATCTCTATCAGCTTCCGCCGGAAGTGCTTTCCCAGATTCGCCGGGACCTGATGCGGGAGATTCCGGTATATCTGGACGCGCCCAGCCAGATCTGCCTGTTTACATACGACAACAACACGTTCGTCACCCGGAGCTATCAGCCCGGCCCGGTGCGATACAAGATTGTGGTCAAGAAGGCATCCGCCAAGCTATTCGACTTGCGCTCCGGCAGCCAGTTGCGCGGCTACGTGGACGGCGATACGACCGTCTTCGAAGTCCACCAGATGCCGCGCACGTACGCGGCGTATCGCTTCGAGTAGTGACGAGGGCGGCGATTCACGCCTTGTAGTCCCACTCCTTGCGGTAGGGCGTGTCGACGAGGCTGTTGGCGGCATCGTCGTTGGTGAATCTCCCGGCCTTTGCGTCCCAGGCGAGGACCTTCGCCTCCCTGCGTCCACGCGCGGCGCCAGCTCCGCCGCCGTCGCCGGTCGCGCCACGGGGCGGCGCTATGGGCATCGCGTAGCGCCGCAGGGCAAGCGTTCCCAACAGGGCGAACTCCGTCAGCCCGCAGGCGAATTCGATCGGCGTGATCGATTTCTTGCCCGCTTTGCACATGCGCACCCACTCGGTGTAATGATCCGGCTTTTCGCAGCGCGGCAAAGTCGCCGCAGGCTGCTCGAAATCCCTGAAGCGGCTCTCCGGCAGAAGCCAGCCGCCGGGCAAGCCGCGCACCTGCTGGCCGGGCCGCGGCTGTGCGCCGAAGGGCAGCCACGGATTGCCGCCATAGAACGCCGAGATCTGCACGCCTTTTTCGCCCACGAACATGATGCCGCTGCCTGGCATGGGGACCTCTGCGGGCATGCTCTCCGGCCGCGGCGGCGTCAGGCCGCCATCGTAGAAGAACGCCATCAGCGCCGGCCGGTTGCCGCGAGCCGGGATTTGCCATTGGACGGTGTTGGCAATGCTCATGCACTCGGGATTCTCCACGCGGCCGGCTAGCGAGAAAGCCTGGCTCCCGACGCCGACCACCCAGTCCGGCGCGCCCATATCGAGTTCGTCGTGGAACATCTGGAGCGTGTGGCAACCGAAGTCGCCCACCGTCCCGGTGCCGAAATCCCACCAGGGGCGCCAATTGCCGTAGTGATAAGTCCGATGATACGGCCGCGCGGGCGACGGGCCGCACCATGCGTCCCAGTTCATGCCTTCGGGCGGCGTCTGCGCCTCGGTGGGCCGCGCCAAGCCGCTGGGGCTGTACGTGCCGGTCCAGAGATGGACCTCGTGAATCGGACCTATGGCGCCGCTCAACAAGAGCTCGGTGGTGGCCCGCGCGTAACTGGTGCGGGAATCCTGAATGCTGGCCTTGGTGGTGACCTTGGAAGCCAGACATGCGGCCTTGACCTGCCGGGCCTCGGCGATCGAATGCGTGATCGGCTTGGCGCAATAAATATGTTTGTTCATCGCCAGGCCGGCCAGCACCAGGTGGGAGTGCCAATGGTCCGGCGTCGCCACAATCAGGGCGTCGAAGTTCTTCTCCTCCTTGTCGAACATCTGGCGGAAGTCGCGATAGACCCGGGCGGATGGGTAGGTCTTGAAAACCGGAGTGGAGAACTCGAAATCGAGGTCGCACAAAGCGACGATAGCTTCATCCTTGCAGCCGTTCAGGTAGTTCTTACCCATCCCGCCGACGCCAACCGCGGCGATGGTGAGCTTGTCGCTGGGGGCTTGGTAGCCCGGCCCTCCCAGCACGTGCCGTGGCACCACCAGCGGCGCCAAGCCCGCGGCGATAGCGGCGCGCCGTGACAGCGCGCCTTTGACTGACGCATTCGAATCCATCGGAGTCTCCTTTTTCGCAACTTGGTTCCATCTCTGGTTACCGGTTCGGTGGCGCCGGCGGCGGTGCGCCACGCCCGCCGCGCCCGGGCATGGGCGCTTGGGGTGTCGGCTGAATATCGGAAGCTAACGGAGCAGAGAACGGTTCGAGTGGGCGGACATAGATGTTGCGGAACGCCACTGCCCCATGATCGCCCTGCAGCATGATCGGATTCATGGGGGCTTCCGGAATCTTCATCGCAGCCACCGTCGGGCCCAGCCGCTCCACGTTCTCGTGAATTATCTGGCCGTTGTGCAAAACGCGCAGGAACTTGGCATTCACGATTTTCTTGCCCGATGCGTCGAATCGCGGGGCCTGGAACCAGAAGTGGAACGACTGCCACTGCCCCGGAGGCCGATCCGCGCGAGCCTTGGGCCCGATGCCGCCGTCCTGGCCGTCGATCGGGCCTCCGCCGTAATGGTACATAGCGCCGCATTGATCCGTTAGCAGACGGGGCACGAACCCCCAGCTATCCCAGATCTGCGTCTCATACAGCCCGTGCATGTAGACGCCGGAGTTGGAGTGCGCCGCGACCATGAACTCGACGTACAGCTCGATGTCTCCGAACTTCTCGGTGGTGAACAGGTTGGAGGCGTCTCCCTTGGCTTCCACGCCGGTGTTCACAATGCGATCACCCGGCTCGGGAAAGGCGGTCAACATAGTCGGGTTGGAGGTGCCACCCCAGATCACGCCTTTGGTAACCACCCACTGGCCCTTCTTCGCCGGATCGACGAGTTGCCAGCCGTCGAGGTTCTTGCCGTTCAGCAAGGGCTTCCACCCGCCCTCGATCAGAAACGGCGGATCGCCGTGATCGCTCCCGTCATTCAGCGGAGGAAGATCCGCGGCGGCCAGCAGATACACGAGAGCGCCGGCGGTGACCAACGCCGCGCAAATCAGAGTATTCTTCACGCAAGTCTCCTTGTAATTGCGATAAACTCAGTCCGAATCTCTTAATCAACTATAGCGCCAGTCGTCCGAATTCAACCACCGAGGGGTAGGGTCGCGGCTGCGTGACGTTATTTGAAGAAGGAGCGTGCCCATGATGACGAAGAAGCATGATGCACAGTCAAGAGGAATCGTGTCGCGGCGAGCCGTCGTGGCCGCGAGCCTGGCTCCGCTGATTCTTCCCCGGCATGTATTAGGAGGCCGCGGCTACCAGGCTCCCAGCGACACGCTCGCCATCGCTGCGGTGGGGATCGGCGGCATGGGACGCAATTACCTGGAAGGGTGCAAGCAAGAGAAGATCGTCGCCTTGTGCGACCTGGATCATAACTACGCCGCCAAGGTGTTCGAAACTTACCCGGCCGCCCGCCGCTACCGCGACTACCGGGAAATGTTCGATAAAGAGGCGCGGAATTTCGATGCCTTGATCATCGCCGTCCCCGACCACATGCACGCCATTCTACTGATGGCGGCAATCGAAATGAAGAAGCACATCTACTGCGCCAAACCGATCGCACACTCCATCGGCGAGGTCCGGAAAGTGCGGCAGGCGCTGCTGGCAGCCAAGGGGATCGTCACCAAAGGTAGTATTCAAGATTCCCGCACCGATTATTCGCGGAGCACCACGGAGATTCTGAATACCGGGGTCCTGGGACCGATCCGCGAGATTCACATCTGGACGTTCCACCCCATCTATCCGTGCTCGCTCGTGCGCCCAACTGAAACCCAGACGCCGCCCGCCGGGATGGATTGGGATCTGTGGATCGGCCCGGCGCCGTACCGGTCGTATCATCGCGCCTATCACCCGGCCAACTGGCGCGCCTGGTGGGACTTTGGCGAGGGCGACATCGGCGACATGGGGTGCCACACGTTCCACACTTATTTCGAGGAACTGCGCCTGGAAGCGCCATCGGTCGTTTACGGATACCGTTCGACCCGCTACGAAGACATCAGCAAGGAGACTCCCACGCCGGAGACTGAGGGCTCCGCAAATATGGTTTCGTGGGAGTATCCGGCGCGCGGCAACATGCCTCCGCTGAAGATGTTTTACTATGACGGCGGGATCAAGCCGCCGCGGCCGGCCGAGCTCGACCACCACACCGCCCTGCCCCGCGAGGGCGTCCTCTTTGTGGGCGACCAAGGTAAGTTAATGAGCAGCTACTACGGGGGCAACCCCTTCGCGCCGTTCGGACGGCCTCCCAGCGGAGGCGGCGCTGCGCGCGGTCTGCCTGGCGGTATGCTGCTGCCCGAAAGCAGGTTCAAGGATTTTGAGCAACCTCCCAAGACGCTGCCGCGTTGCGAGAGGGTGGACCACTATACCGATTGGACCCGATCCAGCAAGACGGGCGCGCCTACGGCCCTGCCGATTGAGTTCGCTTGCCAGCTCACCGAACTGGCCCTGCTCGGGACGCTGGCCTTGCGCACCGGTAAGACGATCGAGTGGGACGCGGAGGCGATGCGGGTGACCAACGACGCCGAAGCGAATCGGTATGTTAGCGCGCCCTACCGGGCAGGCTGGAAGCTATAGCGCAATCAGCCGGGCCAGGATGATCCGCCACAACCCCTCGAATCATTGAATCGCTGCTACGGCGCCGTTTGATACGGCGTCACCGAAAGCAAACGCGGCGAGGCGTACCAACCTCGTGGCGCCCCGAATGGATCGACCGTGGATTTTCAAGGCATTCTCTCCGCCATAAGAGACGGCGCAATCGGAAGGCGAATTGCGTCAGACGCGGATGATAAAGCTGGATGATAAACTTCGCGGGCTCGCGAGCCCGAACGCTCCTACGGACGTTTCTGGGCTGGATCGTCGGTCTTGACGCCCATCTCAGCGAGTTTTCGTTTGGCCCACTCGTTCTGTGGGTTTTCCTTCAGCGATAAGGTGTAGTAATGAATCGCCTGGCCGATGTTGCCGCGGTCGCGGTACGCCCCGGCCAGCGCATCCAGTTGATTCCAGGGAGGCGGATAGGCCTTTGGGTCGTGAAGCAGCAGCTTGGACGCTTCATCGAGACGACCTGTCGATATCAATCCGGCAACAATCAGCGAAACCGTGAACGGCGAGGTTGTTCGATCATAGCCAAATCTGGCGCCGCCCTCTCGAAAGTACCGGTGAACGGCTTCGATGCCGCCTTTGTCGAATAGCTCCAGGGGGTCGGTTAACTGCCAGCCTTCGAAAACCGTTTGCAGGCCCTGGTAAATGCTGGGCAGTGCAATCGACATATGGCCCTCCTGCTTCATCCATTCGAAGTTCCAGCGGAATCCGGCGGGAGCTTTCTCGTCCAGTATCGCCGCCAACCTCCGGACACCGCCGAACATCTTCCCGTAGGCATTGGCAGCCGTGAAATACAGGTCCGCCTGCAGTTCCTTTGTCTTGGAAAAGAACGCCTCCGCCTCAGCCACAACCGCTCCGTTATTCCAGGAAAGAGTCGGGTCAATGGCTATATAGGCGTTGAAGAGCTTCGGCTTCGCCGTCAATGAGTGAATGGCGAACAGGCCGCCGAAGGAATGACCGGCTAGTATCCTGTAAGGCCGCGTGCGATAGGCGCTCTCCACATACGGAATCAACTCGTCGGATAGAAAAGACAGAAACGCATCGGCCCCGCCATTACCTGGCGAGAAGCGGTTGTCAATCTCGGCTGACGAGGGCGTAGTCAGGTCGCGGGTGCGTTGCTCGATGCTCCCGCTCGCGATCGCAACCACGATCATCTCCGGTATCCGGTCGGCGTCGGCCAGGAACTCGACGGTCCCGCTCGTGTAACGGAAGTGGGTTTCTCCATCCAGCAAATAGAGGACGGGATAGCGGTCGGCACCGTCCTCATATCCGGCGGGTTTGGAGACGAACAATGTCCTCTCTTCGTTGAGAACCTTCGATCGAATATGGACAACCTCTCCGATTACCATTGAGGGTGTCGGGTCCTCGGCACGTGCGACTAGCGCAGCAAACTGTGCCGCTAATAAAAACACAAGGCAAACGTACCGTTTCGTCGACATCAAGATCCTCCCGGAGGCGTCGCCGGATTCGCCACGATTCTACCACCGCCCCTCTATCCCGCACCCCGGCCAATGCAGGCGGCTTGCCGGCGCATGCCGGTCCGCATATTGGGAAAAACTGATCGTTAGCTCGGACCGAGCGCGCGGTGCGGTATCGTACCGATCGCAAGAAGCAGTATCGAGGCTCGCACGGCAAAAGTGCGGCTTCCCGGTGTATACTGGACAAGACCCGTGGCTCCGAAATGGAAGCTCCGCGTCATAACTGGCACAAGGACGAGGAGACCTGAATGATACGCCGATTCACCTCCGCGATTACCCTCCTGTTGTTTTCGATACTCTTCGCCGCTGCACAACCGGCCCCTTCACCGGTGCTTCAGGCCATGAAGGCCGAGCTCGACCGGTCGATGGAAAAGTTCAAGACGCAACCGGTTCCGCCCTATTTCCTGAGCTACGAGATCGTCGAATCCCGCGGCGCCAATGTCTCCGCGGAATTCGGCAAGATCGTCAACAGCGGTGAAAGCCGGTACCGCCAGCTCGATATCGATCTGCGCGTGGGAGATTACAATCTTGATAACACGCGCGAAATTCGCGGCGGCAATGCGCAGATGGGGTTCGAGAACTTCCGGCCTGTCGCGGTGCCCATCGACGACGATCCCGATGCGATCCGGGCCGTGCTCTGGCATAACACCGACGAGCGGTACAAGCGCGCGGTCGAGCAGCTCACGAAGGTCAAGACCAACGTACAGGTGAAGGTGGCGCAGGAGGACCAATCCGCCGATTTTTCGCGCGAAGAACCCCAGCGGTTCAGCGAGCCGCTCGTCCAAATCCAGGTTGACCGCCGCGCGTGGGAAGAGAAGCTGCGCAAGTACACGGCGCCCTTCGCCAAGTACACCGACATTTACCAGGCAACCGCCTTTCTGCAAGCGTCCGCCGAATCGCGATGGTATGTGAATAGCGAAGGAGCCGTCATCCAGACCTCGCAGCCGGCCTTCCACCTCTTCGTGGTCGCGGGCACCAAGGCGGATGACGGAATGGAGCTGCCGCTCTACGAATCGTATTTCGGATTCACGGAAAAAGATCTCCCCGATGACGCCACGGTGCTCAAAGCCGTGGACAAGATGATTCACAACCTGGAGGCGTTACGCGTGGCGCCAATGGCCGATCCCTACACCGGACCCGCGATACTATCCGGCCGGGCCAGCGGAGTGTTCTTCCACGAAATTTTCGGCCACCGGGTCGAGGGCCAGCGCCAGAAAAATTCCGACGACGCCCAGACTTTCAAAAAGAAAATCAATGAGCTGGTCCTGTCCAAGGATTTGTCGGTTTATTTCGATCCGACGGTGCGAAGGCTCGCCAACACGGACCTGGCCGGCTACTACCTTTACGACAACCAGGGCGTGAAGGCGCGGCGCGTGACCGTAGTCGAAAACGGAATCCTCAAGACCTTCCTTATGTCGCGCACACCGGTGGAAGGCATTCCGCGGTCGAACGGGCACGGCCGCGCCCAGTCCGGCTTCAAGCCGGTCGCGCGGCAGTCTAACCTGATCGTCGAAGTTGCGCCTTCGGCCGTCGAGCCCGATCTCAAGAAGCTCTTGATCGCCCAAATCAAGGATCAGAACTTGCCGTACGGTCTGTACTTCGACGATATCCAGGGCGGCTTCACCTTCACCGGCCGCACCATTCCGAACGCATTCAACGTCATGCCTTTGATGGTGTACCGGGTCTATCCCGACGGACATGAGGAACTGGTGCGCGGCGTCGACCTGATCGGCACGCCGCTCACCACCTTCAGCAAGATCGTCGCCGCGGATAATAAGCTCGCCGTGTTCAATGGCATCTGTGGGGCCGAATCGGGCGGAGTTCCGGTGTCCGCGGTCTCGCCCGGCATTTTCATTTCGCAAATCGAGTCGCAGAAGAAGAGCAAATCGCAGGACCGCATTCCGGTTCTGCCCGCGCCGTTCGAGGGAGGCAAGTAAGTATGCGAATCGCAACGCTGCTGTGTTTTTTTGTCACCGCTCTCCCCATCGGGGCCCAGGACGACGTCCTCATGCGGGCCATGCGCGACGAAATGGCCCGCTCGATGAAGGAGCTTCGGCTCGCGAATTTGGAAAAGCCGTACTTCATCGCCTATCGCGCCACCGAACGGGACGATACCGGCGTCGGCGCCAGCTTCGGCGCACTGACCCACAGCAATACCGGCCGCTCCCGCATGTTCAGCGCGGAGGTGCGCGTCGGCGATTACCAGCTCGACAACACCAACTTCTTTTCGATCAACTTTGGAATGGGCGCCGAGATCCAGACCGCTTTTTTGGGCAATACCCAGCTTCCTCTGGACGACGATTACAAGGAGCTGCGGCGGAAGATCTGGCTCGCCACCGACTCCGCTTATAAGAAAGCGGTCGAGGATTTTTCCAAGAAACGCGCCGCGCTTCAAAACAAGAATCGTGAAGACGACATCCCGGATTTCAGCCACGAGACTCCGGTGACCACCGCCGACATTGCGCCGCCGGTCCGGGTTGACCGCGCCAAGTGGGAGGCCATGGTGCGCAGTCTTTCGGCGCTGTTCCGCCAGGCGCCGGAGGTTTTCACGTCCCACGTATCGCTCGATGAAGTGAACACCACTACCCGCTATCTCAACAGCGAAGGGTTCTCCTACACACGAAGCCATTCTGCGATTACGTTCGACGCCACCGCCGCCACGCAGGCTCCCGACGGAGGCCAGATCGACGACTTCGTCTGGCTGTACGCCCGGTCGCTCTCCGAGCTACCCAGCGAGCAGGAGCTGTCCGCGCGCGTGGTCGCGCTGGGCCGCGAAGTCTCTGAGCTTCGCTCCGCGCAACGCCTCGAGAACTACAACGGACCGGTGCTGTTCGAAGACGATGCGGCCGTCCAGGCATTCCGGCTGGCGTTCGTGCCGGACCTGGTGGGGACGCGCCGCGTCATTTCCGACATGCCGAACATGCAGAACCCTGGCGGCCAGGCGGAAAATCCGTTCCTCGACAAAGTCGGCGCGCGCGTGCTTCCCGCGTTCTTGAGCGTCACCGACAATCCGACGCTGGTCGAGTTCAATGGGACGCGGATGGCCGGTTTTTCGACGGTGGACGAAGACGGCGTGCTCACGCGCGAGACGCGGCTGGTGGAGAAGGGAATCCTCAAGACTCTGCTCACCTCGCGCGATCCGGTCCGCGGAATCGAGCACTCGACCGGCAGCCGTCACGCCGGACAGGCCGCGCCCACCAACATCATCGTGACCCCTGAAAATGGCCTTTCCGCCGCGGATCTCCGCGCCAAGCTGATGGACCTGGTTAAGCAGCGCGACCTGCCCTACGGCATCCTGGTGCGGCGCATGAGATCCGCCAATACGCCGATCGAGATCTCGAAGGTGTTTCCCGACGGCCACGAAGAAGCCATCCGCGGCGTGCAGTTCGTGGGCTTGAATACAGCGGCGTTCAAGGAGATCGTCGCCGCCTCGAAGGACCAGCATATGCTGACCGTCCAGTACCGTCCGCGCGCGACGTTCCCGACGTTCTCGTTTGGCGAGGAAGGATCCACGCCACTCAGTCTGGCCGTGCCGTCGCTGCTGTTCGAGGACCTCACGATCCGCAAGGCGCGCGGCGAAACTCCCAATCCTCCGGTCGCCAAGCATCCATTTTTCGACAAATAGCAGCGGCCCTACTTCGCTAGCAGCTTGCGGATGGCTTTCAATTCCTGCCGGCGTTTCTCGGTGGTCTTGGGATAAGCCATCTTCAGTTGCTTGAGCCTGTCAAGGACGATTTGGGAAACAATCAACCGGGCATTTTCCTTATCGTCGGCGGGAACCACGTACCAGGGCGCGTGATGCGTGCTGGTCGCGGCAAGGCAAGCCTCATAAGCCTCCATGTACTGTTTCCAGTATCCCCTCTCCTGAATGTCCGCCATGCTGAATTTCCAGTTCTTTTCCGGCTCGTCAATGCGCTCGAGGAATCGCTTCCTTTGTTCCTCCTTCGATAAGTGGAGGAAGATCTTGATGGTCCGCGTCCCATTTCGATAAAGATGGCTTTCCAGATCCACGATGGAGCGATACCGCCCCTCCCAGATGGTTTTCTCGTCGCGTAACTCCTCCGAAAGCCCCTGAGAGCGGAGAATCTCCGGATGCACCCGAACCACCAGCACTTCCTCGTAATAGGAACGATTGAATATGCCGATCTCCCCGCGTTCGGGAAGCCGGCACGTGGTGCGCCAGAGAAAATCGTGCTCCAGTTCGTCGGCGCTGGGCTGTTTGAAACTGAATACCTGGCAGCCCTGCGGGTTCACCCCGGACATCACGTGACGGATGGCGCCGTCCTTGCCGGCGGCGTCCATCGCCTGAAAAATCAACAGCCCCGCATAGCGCTTGGACGCGTAATAAAGACGCTGCAGGTTACTCAACTCCGCAACATGTTCCTCCAGGAGTTCTTGATACTGTTTCTTCGATTTGTAAAAAGGCTTCACACTCGTCGGCCAATCTTTGAGTACGACCTTTTCGCCGGGCCGCACCCGGAAACATTTGGTGTCGATTTTCATCTTCATCCCTTCAGCTCGCTGCTCTTTGTTGCGCGCGCACTCGTGCGTGCCGCGTCGAGACTCTTCTCGACGCCAGGGTCCAATCCGAACGCAGCCAGTTTCGCGCAGGTGGACCTCAAATCCGTGTGGAGAATGCTCCGAATCCCCAAGCCTTCCGCGACCTCGACGAACATCGGAGTGTTTTCGATATAGACTACCTGCCGGACTGATGCCTGCACAATATCCAGTGCCAGCCGGAAGATCTCTGCGTCGGGCTTGCGGACGTGGACGAAGCAGGAGGAAATAAAGGCATCCACGAACCCGTCCAACTTGAATTTTCGAATCCGGTACGCATTCACTTCCCGCGCTTCGTTGCTCACCACGGTTATCTTCAGCCCGTACCGCGCCTTGAGCCGAGTGACCAGTTCGATCATCTCGGGGTACGCCTTCGATTGCGCGTACATGAATTGCCGGAACTGCGCCCGGGTGAACGGCCGCTTCTGGTAGAAGACCACCCGTGCTAAGTACTCATCGAGCGTGATCTTCCCATCCTCATGGGCTTCGAAAGTCAGGTGGTGCCGCTCCTCCATCTCGGACCACTCGATCTTGAAGTTCCTTGCCGCCCGCTTGCGGGCATGATGGTCCCACCCGTTGCTGAGCAGGACACCGCCGATATCCAGAAAGAGGACCGTAACTTTTCGAATCGCCATCGGCGGTTATCGTATCAGATTTGCCCGCCTCCCCGTCTGCCCATAACTCGTCCCATAACTCGGCGTCGCGAGTATGGTACACTGAAAGCGCTGGAAGTTGATCCGCAACCCCTTCTCCCCTGATTGGCGAGTCGGCTCGCCGGTTTTCCTCCTCACACAAACTAACGACTCAATGAAAAATTTCTCCGATCTCCCTCTCTCTGCCCTGCTGAAGAGCAATCTCGCAAAGTATGGCTTTACCGAAACAACTCCCGTGCAAGCCCAGGCCATCGAACCCGCGCTGGCCGGTACCGACCTGGTCGCCACCGCGCAAACCGGCACCGGCAAGACACTGGCGTTTGTGTTGCCTTTGATTCAACTCCTCGGCAAGTTGCCGCCACAAACCGGCATCCGCAGCGTGATCCTGACTCCTACCCGTGAACTCGCCATGCAGATTCACGAAACCTTCGTCAAAATGGCCGCTGGCACGGGAATACGCGCCACGGTGGTAGTCGGCGGCGTCAGCGAGCGGACCCAACTGAACTCGATTCGACAAGGCGCGCAAGTGCTGCTCGCCACGCCAGGCAGGCTCTGCGATTTCCTCAGCCGCCAACTCGTCGATCTCGGGAAGGTCCGCATCCTCGTTTTAGACGAGGCCGACCGTATGCTGGATATGGGCTTCCTCCCCTCCGTCAAGCGAATCATGGCGGCTCTGCCTGCCGATCGCCAGACGATGATGTTCTCGGCTACCATCGAAAGCTCCGTCAAACACCTGGTCTCGACGCAGGTCCGCAACGCGGTCCGCATCGAGGTCGGTTCCACCATCAAGCCGGTCGAGCAAGTGGACTTGCATCTCTACGAAGTGGAGCAGGATGGCAAACTGGGCCTGCTACAAACCATGCTGCGCGAAGAGGCGGGTTCCTTCCTGGTTTTTGCCCGCACCAAACGCGGCGCCGACCGCCTGTCGAAGAAACTCTCGCACGAAGGCGTGAAGTCCGCCGCCATCCACGGCGACCGCAGCCAGAACCAACGCAACCAGGCATTGCACGGTTTTCAGGACGGGCAGTACCGTGTCCTGGTCGCTACCGACGTGGCGGCCCGAGGAATCCATGTCGAAGGAATTTCCCACGTAGTGAACTACGATCTGCCGCAAGTTCCGGAAGACTTCATTCACCGCGTCGGCCGCACTGGCCGCGCCGGCGCGCGCGGCACGGCTTCGACCTTCGCCACGCGGTCCGAGCGCGCCGAAGTAGCCCACATCGAGCGCACCTTGACCACCCACCTGATCCGGCGCACGGTTTCGAACGGCGTTTCCTGCGAACAGAGGGCAACCGCGCCCGTGATCGTCATGCCCACACCTACGCCCTCGCGGCAGCGCATTTCGCGGTCCTTCGTTCCAAGAGCGAAAGCCCGCCGCTGGCACGCCGTCTAGGCAGACGCTGCATTGGTGAGATCGACGATTGGTTTTGGCGGCAAATCACCGGCGACAAGATCGCCGGCGTTACCCGTCACATCTCCTTGCGATCCGCCTTATCCACGTGCGCGTCCGGCACCGGCGACGAACGATGAACCGAAAAATCCTCGACATTCTGCAACACAATCGTCGGAATGCCGGAGGCCTTCTGCGCTTTTACGTGCTGCAAGTCGACTCCCTTGACCGTATCCAGCACAAATGCCGGCCGCCGGTCTTCCTTCATGTAACCGACCTCCACATTGTTGAGTTCGATTCCCGTGGCGTGGCGAATAAAGAAGCCATAAGCCGGCAGCATGCCGAACATCGATGGCTCGGGATACTCTTTTTCCCGCTCCGGCGTCGCGTACGGTTCGCGCGGTGGCACGCCGCCGGAGCCTCTGAAGAAGAACGTATTCACCAGGTCCGCCGGCTGCTTCGCGACCTGATCCAGCGTCAGGCCGCCGCGATAGAGGATGCGGATATCGCTCAGCTTCACGTCTTCCACGTCGTGCCCGGGAATGCCGCTGATGATGGAGCCGTACCGCGGATCGGCGTCGTACACCACCACGTTGCTGATGTTCACTCGCCGCACCGATCCTACCGCGGTTCCTTCCGGGGCGCGCATCCGGCTGCCCAGCCGTATGAAGATCGGGGCGTTCGAAACCTCCCGCATGGTGATGTTCGAAATCGCGATGTCTTCCAGGTGCGCTCCGTCGACCGATTCCAGGGCCAGGCCGCGCGAGCGGTCGAAGACCACGTTCGAGATCGTGATGTTCCGGAAATCGCCCTCCGATTCCGTGCCGATCTTGACTCGCCCCGTCGGGCCGTCGCGGTCGGGAGCCTGCTTGAGAGTGCGTTTATACGTGCCGTCCAGCAGCGATCCGATGTCATACCCGCTGACCAGGCAGTTCACAATGGTCACGTTCTCCGTCGGCCGCGCGAAGCCGAGCGCGTGGGTGCCCTTGAGGACGATGGCGTCATCGTTCGGCGTGTTGACGCTCAAATTGGAAATCCGCACGTTGCGGCAGGAGTCCACGTCGATCCCGTCGCGGTTCGTGTCAATCGTCACATTGTCGATCGTCAGGTTGTCCACGCCGGTGGTCAGGATGCCGAAGTGTCCTCCGGAAAGAATCGAAAAATCGCGCAGCGTCACCTTCCGGCAAAGTTTGAGAGCGATGGCCTTGTCGCCGGCCGCGCCGCGTTCGCGCTCGAGCGCCTTGCCGCCGATCAAGCCGGGGCCCTCGATCGAGACGTTCTCCAGCCCCTCGCCCCAGATGAGACTGTTGTGAAAATGGCTGTGTCCGAAATCCTGAAACTTGTCCCACTGGTTTGGTTCGGCTGCATCGTAGGCCGAGGGATCGGCCGACGCTTCGAGCGTCGCGCCGGGCTCGAATTGCAGAGTAAGATTGCTCCGCAGGCGAATCGAACCGGTCAAATAAGTTCCCGCCGGGAAGCGCACCGCCCCGCCGCCCGCCGCTGCCGCGGCCTCAATCGCCCGGTTGATGGCGGGCGAATCGAGCGTCTTGCCATCGCCCTTTGCCCCGTAACTCGTCACGTCGAAAACGGCGGCTTGCGCCTGCGCCGGAATGAACCACGGCGCAAGGGCGATTGCGAACCAACATTCCCACCAACGTTTCTTCATACGTCTCCTTCGCTGTAAGTCCAGCCGTGGCGCGGGCTGTTAAGCCTGCTGGGCCGAGAGCCATCTCGGCTTTTCTTCCCGCCGCGCGGCATGATCCTCAACTGAGCGGTTCCCACCCCGCAGACACGAATGCTCGCGGCCGGAGCGAATCGCGCTCCAACCGCGAGCAGGTTGGGAAAGCAGGTGGTCTGTGAGGGTTCTACTTAGCCGGTTCGGTAACGATGCCGCCGCCCGATTGCTTGGCCTTCTTCTCTTCCTTGCTTTTCTTGGTGGCCATGGCCTTGTCCAACCAGGCATCGGCAATCTTGACCTGTTGGTCGTACTCCTCTTTGGTGTCCGCCAGGTAAGCGCGCTCGCGAATGAGCAGGTTCTCGTACGACATCGCGTCGTCGTACTCCGGGTTGATCTCCAGCGTCTTGTCCAGGTCCTTCAACCCGTCCTCGATCACCGGATCCCATTTTTCCTTGAGCTCCGCCTTGACCTTCTTGTCCTTGATCGGCCCCGGGTCTTCCTGCCTCATGCCGAGACTGGCAAGCGCCTGGCCGAATGCCGGAAACCAACGCGACCAGGCGATGAACCCCAGGCTGTAATAGGCATCGGCATTGTTGGGCGCCACGGCGATGGCCTTTTCGAACCACTGTTTGGCGTCATCCCATTTCTGCTGATTCAAGAACAGGCTGGCGATGGACATAATGGCCAACTGGTCCTTGGGGTTCTGCTCGAGGACCTTCTGAAACTGGTCGTAAGCCGCCTCCGCCATCTGGGTGTTTTCCGGCGACACCGCGCCCGGAATGTACTGCTGATAGTAGGCGACCGCCAGATACTCGCGCGCCGAGAGAAATGTGGGGTCGAGGTCGACCGCGTTCTTGAAGTGCTCGACGGCCTGCGGGTACTGGGCGCCCTTGAATGCCTGCACGCCCTCATTCACCTGAGAGCGCGACTTCAGCTTGTTGCAGCCGGTGGCCGCGAGAGCCAACGCAACCGCGGCTAGAACGATTGTCAGTTTGCGCATCGCGTATGATCTCCTATTGTCCGAGGTCCTTGTACGGCATCAGGCCGACCTTGTCGATCTGGGCGCCGTGCGCGATGTCAATGACCCTGGCTACCCAACTGAATTCCAGGTTCGGATCGCCCTTGACGAACACCACGCGTTCGGCGCGCGTCTTGAAAATCTCCACCAGGCGATTCTCTAGGGCCGATTCCTCGATCGGATCCTGGTTGATCAGCATGCTGTGATCCTGATTGATGCTGATCACCACCGTGCGGATGTTGTTCTCCGGCGGCGCCCCCGGCGGAGGCGGTTGTGGCACCAGAGCCTCGAGACCTTTCGGCGTCAGCGGTGTGATCACCATGAAAATAATGATCAGCACCAGCAGCACGTCAATCATGGGCGTCATGTTGATGTCGGATTTCGGACCGCCCGTTCCGCCCACTGCCATTGACATAAGATTGCTCCTTTTCGAAAATTCTTCTTGCCTTACCTCGCAGCCGCGACCGGTTGCTTCCTTGCCTCGATCTGTTCCGTGAGGAGGCCCAATTGATCCACCCCGGCCGACTGCAGATTCTGCACCACATCCAGCACGGTCTGATACTTGGCCCGCTGATCGGCGCGTAGGAAGCACTCTTTATCCAGCCGGTTGGTAAGCATGTCTTTCACCTTGGGGGCCAGATCCTCGGGTTTCAACTGCGTGTTGTTGAGGAAGACCTTGCCATCGCGGGTGACGGCGATCAGCACCGCGTCGCTCTTATCGGCCGCCTGCATGGGAACCGGGTTGTGGGTCTTCACCATGTCCACGCTGACGCCGTGAGTCAACATCGGCGTGATGACCATGAAGATGATCAGCAGCACGAGCATGACGTCCACCATCGGGGTGACGTTGATGTCGGCCACGGGCGGCGGCGCCGTGTTTACTGTGTATTCGTCCTTCTCCATCGCTCTTTCTCCCCCAGGAAACCGGCTGCACTTACGGGGAGCCGTTTCCGGCCCCCCGCGGTTTTCAACTCGCCGGGAATCCCGACTGTTCTTGTCGCTCGGACTCGCCGCTACTTGTGGGCGGCGCCGCGCTGGCTGCGCTTCAAGAAGTAATCGATGAGCTCGGAGCTGGAGTTACCCATCTCCACATCGAAAGCTTCAATCTTGTTCGTGAAATAGTTGTACATCCACACCGCCGGGATGGCCACGAACAGACCGATGGCGGTGGTTACCAGAGCTTCGGAAATACCGCCCGCCACGGCACCGAGACCAGTCGATTTTTCCGTCGAAATGCCGCGGAACGCGTTGATGATGCCGAGGACGGTTCCGAACAAACCGACGAACGGAGCCGTGGAACCGATGGTCGCCAGACCCGAAACGCCGCGTTTCAGTTCGGCGTGAACGATGGCCTGGGCACGGTCCAGGGCGCGCTTGGAAGCTTCGATCTCCTCACCCGGGATTTCGGAGCTGATCTGATGGGCCTGGAATTCCTGCAAACCGGCGACCACAACCTTAGCCAGGTGGCTCTTCTTGTAGCGGTCGGCGATCTTGACGGCTTCTTCCAGCTTTCCTTCCCGCAGCGCGCCGGCCACCGCCGGAGCAAACTGCCGGGATTGTTTATGGGCTGCGCTGTACGCCAGCAACCTGTCGATCATCACGCCGATCGAATACGCGGACATGATGAACAGCAGGATCACGACGGCCTTAGCCGGCGTGCCCATTTGGCTCCAAAGGTGCGGCAGGTCCCAGCCCACCGACTCCTGGAGCAAATACAAGAACGCGAAATGCACATGGACGAACATTCTGATTTTCTCTCCTGCGAGTTGAAATGTTACTGCTCTTGCCGGCTCCGCTTACGCGCCGCCGGGGTACTACTGCAACGTAAAGTTGACATCGATGGTGGTTGACACTTCCACCGGCTCTCCATTCAGCATGGTCGGGCGGTAAATCCAGTTCTTCACAGCCTCCAGGGCGGACTGCACCAGCAGCGGATGGCCCCGCACCACCTTCAGGTCCTGCACGCGGCCGTCCTTGCCGATGATGGCGCTCAATTCCACCGTCCCCTGAATGCGGGCCTGCTTGGCCAGAGGCGGATACGGCGGTGTGATCTTCGTGATCAGGTTGGCCGCCTGCACATTGCCGCCCACGCGGATACGCTGCGGAGTGATCGCCTTGGGCGGAGGCGGAGGCGGAGGCGCGGCCGAAGGAACACCGCCGATAATGCCGCCCAGCACGCCGCCCACCGAACCGCCGGCCATGCCGCCCGCCACGCCGCCGACTACGCCGACGCCGGTCGAGGGAGGCGGAAGCTCATCTTCTCTGATTTGCGCGATCTCTTTCGGAATCGTTTTCGGCGCCATCAGCTTGCCGGCATCGAATTGCCGCGGAATCACCTTCACCACCTTGGGCTGCTGCGTCTGAGCCGGCGGAGGCGGCGGGGGTGGAGGCGGCGGCGGGGCCACCAGGAAGCTTTGCAGCGTGGCCGCGGGAAGGACGTCGAAGTAGATCATGGGCAGAATCACAAAGACGCCGATCATAAACAACTGGATCAAGGTCGATATCAAGACCGTCCAGCCCTTGTTGGTCTTCCCCGTTTGTACGAATGTCTGTTCAAACATGAGGCACTTCCTTTCCTGCACTCAAGCGCCGCCGCGTCCAGCGGACGGCTCAAAATGTCCCACCGGCGGCCAGAACTCTTGCCGCCTTACTTCACTGCCTTGGCCGCACTCCTCCGCGGAATGTCCGGCCGGGGCGCCGCCGCTGCGACGGGGGCTGTCCGCCCGCCGCGCCGGTCTGCCCACCCATGCCAGAACAACACGATCGGACTGGCCACGAATACCGAAGAATAGGTTCCCACCAGAATGCCGCATACCAGCGCGAACGAGAATCCGTTCAGCACCGGGCCGCCGAACAGGAACAGCGCGATCACCGTCAAAAACGTCAGCCCCGAAGTCATCACCGTCCGGCTCAACGTCTGGTTCACCGCGCGGTTCATCACCGATTCCAGAGGCTCGCGCCGGCTGATCTTCAGGTTCTCCCGGATACGGTCGAAAATCACGATGGTGTCGTTCATCGAATAGCCCACCAGCGTCAACAAGGCCGCGATCACCGTCATGGTGATGTCCTTATTGAATAACGAAAACAAACCGATCGTAATGATGGTGTCGTGGAAGCAGGCGATCACCGCGCCCAGCCCGTAGATCCACTCGAATCGGAAGGCGATATAGGCCAGCATTCCGGCCAGCGCGTACAGCGTGGCCAGCACAGCCTTCTTGCGCAGTTCCGCGCCCACCTTCGGTCCCACCATTTCCACTCCCGCGATGTGGAAAGGAGCCAAGTAGCACTCCTCGCGAAGAGTGTTCATAATACCAGCATTCACGCCCGGCGTGGAAGATAATTCGCTAAAATTTGTGATCAGCCCGGAGTGCTGGGTGTCGCGGGTCGAGAGCAGCCCCGTCACCAGGTTCTGCAGGTCCTGTTCGCTCGCCGCCACGTTGTTACGCGCCAGCGCGTCGCGCAGCCGCTCCGCCAGCGCGTCATGCCCGGCGTTGTTGAAATCCAGCTTGCCGCCCCCGCTCTGCCCGAAGGTAGCCGTCAGCACCTCCGTCATGTCCTCGCGATTGACGTTCATCTGGCCCTCGCTCAACGCCTCCGTGCCGATCTCGACGGTATCCTGCGCGCTGGTTTCGTTCTGCACCGAAACTTCGCCTTTAATCTTGGGCGAGGAGGACATCGCCGAACGAATCTTGTCGAGCGGCGGCGTGTAGGCGAATTTCACCGTCATCATCACGCCCTGCTTGAAGTCGATGCCGTACCTCAACCCGCCCTTGGCCGCGATGCTGATGAACCCGGCCGCCGTCAGCACCAGGCTGGCAATGATAAACGGCCACTTCTTGCCCAGAAAGTCGTAGTTCGTGTTTTTAAATAATTCCATCGATACGTGCCATGCTGGTGCCCGATGTAAGGTTGGACACCAGCCTTTTCCGTTTTGTTCCCGTTCGCCCGCCAAGGACCTGGACGCCGGCCGGCTTCCGCCCGCCGCACCCGATTCCCGATCTTTTTTCCCGCCCGATCATTGTAACAAGCACGCGTTCCGTAACAACTGCACCACCATGCCGGACCGAGCCGCTTGGTTTGCTTGGCGGTGACCGCTCCCTGACGGTCGCGGCTCCGAAAGCCCGCACGTCCTAGATACTCAGCGTCTCCATCCGCCGCCGTCCCGACAACTCGTAGTTGAAGATCGTGCGCGACACGAATACCGCCGTGAAAACGTTGGCGGCCAAGCCGATCGTCAGCGTTACCGCGAATCCCTTCACCGGGCCTTCCCCGAACAAAAACAGGAAGGCGCACGACACGATTGTCGTAACGTGTGTATCCACGATCGTCCACCAGGCCTTGTTGAAGCCGTTATCCACAGCGGCCACTACCGCCTTGCCGGCCCGCAGTTCCTCGCGGATTCTCTCGAAAATCAGCACGTTCGAATCCACCGCCATGCCGATTGTCAGAATCACGCCCGCGATCCCCGGCAAGGTGAGCGCGGCATGGAAATAGGAAATCGCCGCCAGCAGTATCACGGTGTTCAGCACCAGCGCCAGCACCGCGTTGACACCGCTGCGCTTGTAGTACAGCAGCATCACCACCACCACCGCCGCCAGGCCGGCAATGGCCGCCTGCATTCCTTCCCGGATCGAGTCCGCGCCGAGCGACGGCCCTACCGATCTCTCCTCCACCGGCTTCACGCTGGCCGGCAGCGAACCGGAACGCAGGTAGCGCGACAGATCCTCGGCTTCCTCTTCGCTGCCCAGGTTGGTGATGCGTCCGGAATCTTCAATCCTGCTCTGAATCGTGGCCACGCTGACGATCTGGTTGTCCAACACCACCGCCAGCTTGTTGCCGATGTTCTTCTCGGTGAACGTGCCGAACCGGCGCCCGCCATCCGGCGACAAAGTGAAGCCGGTCTCCCACTTGCGGTATTCGTCCTGGGCGGCGTGGGCGTTGCGCATCTCGCTGCCCATGATCACCGCCGGACGCCCCAGCAGGAACCACTCCTCCCCCGGCGCCGTGCCGCGCGGCTTGGCCTTGGCCAGCTTGCTGTTCAGCGGCAAAACGCCGCCCTTCTGGGCTAGCGCCGCCTCGCGGCTGGGGAACGGCCCGTCCTTGACCTCGTCTATTTCAAGCACCGCCGCCGTGCCGATCAATTCCTTCACCCGCGCCGGATCGTCCACGCCCGGCAACTGCACCAGCACCTCGTAGTCCGCGCCCGCGCGGCCGTACTTCTGCACGCTCGATTCCGCCACCCCAAGCTGGTTGATGCGGTTGTCGATTGTGTCGATGGTGCGCTCCACCGTGTCGCGCTTGAGCGCGATCAAATCCGAAGGCTTCAGCCGCATCGTGTAATCGGTCGAATTCACAACCGTCAGCACGTAAGCGCTGTATCGGTCGTTCACCAGGCTGCGGAACGCGCTCGACTGTTCCGCCGGCACGCCCTTCACGGTAATGACGATGTTGTCCGCATCCGCCACCGACGTCGGCTGGGGCGGATCGGTGCGGTCCATAGTCGAAAAGCTGATGTTTTGCTTGGCCATGTCCGCCTTGATGCGCTCCATGGCCTGATCGGCATCCGCTTTCACCGCGTCCTCGACATGCACCTCTTCCACCAGTTGGCTGCCGCCCTTCAGGTCGAGCCCCAGGCGGATGTTGTCCTTCAGATTCTGGACCAGGTCGGTTTTCGATTTGGGCAGACCGATGATGCCGAAAATGCACAGCAGGATCGTCACCACAATCACGACGGTTCGCCACTTCAAATTCTGTGTCATGGAATGGAAATGCCTGTTAAATAGAAATTGCTACGATTGCGCCTTCTTGATTTCGCCCGAGACGAGGCTCGCCACCGAACCGCGCGTGACCTGGATCTTGACGTTATCCGGCTTCACGCGCAGCACCAGCTTGTCCTCGTCGATGGCCACGATGGTGCCGATGATCCCGCCCGAGGTCACTACTTCGACGCCGTTTTGCAGGCCGGCCAGCATCGCCTTCTGCTGTTTGCGCTGCTTCTGCATGGGCATGAACAGCAGGAAGTAGAAAATTCCGAAGATCAGGAGGATGGGGAGGAGTCCCCCCAGCGAGCCCAACGGTCCGGAGGGCGTCGCTGTTGTTTGCAAATAAAAGCTGAAAATCACGTTTTGGCCAAACTGAGGGCTACCCGGCATCTTCCGCCGGCCGGGCACACTCCAAATATTCCGGGAACGAACCCGATATTATAGCAAGCCTGATCTCCCTCATGATGTCAAGGTACCGCCGCAGGTTGTGGCGGGTGGCCAGCATGGCGAACAGAATCTCCCCCGCCAGAAACAAATGCCGCAAATAAGCCCGTGAGTACCGCTGGCAGGTGTAGCAGCCGCAACGCGGATCGAGCGGCGCCGCATCGTCTTTATAACGTGCGTGTTTGATGACCACGCGTCCTTCGCTGGTGAAAAGGTACCCGTTGCGCGCGTTGCGGCTGGGCAGCACGCAATCCATCATGTCCACGCCGCGCGCCACGTATTCGGCCAGTTCCGCCGGCATGCCCACCCCCATCGCGTAGCGCGGGCGCGACCGCGGCAGCGCGGCTTCGCTCGCCTCCACCATCTCCATGCTCAGCGGACGCGGCTCGCCCACCGAAAGGCCGCCAATCGCGTAGCCGTCCGCGTCCAGATCCGCCAGCTTCATCGCGCATTCGCGCCGCAGGTCCGCGTACGTGCTGCCTTGCACAATTGGGAACAGCGCGTGCCGGGTCTCGAGTTCGGATAGCCGCCGCGCGTGATGCCCCGCCGCCTGCCCCGCCCAGCGCACCGTGCGCTGCATGGCCTCGCTCGCCGCTTCGTGGCTCACCGGGTATTCCGGGCATTCGTCGAGCGCCATCAGAATGTCGCTGCCAAAAGCCAACTGGGCATCCACGGTCGATTCCGGCGTGAAACGGTGCGAATCGCCATTCAGGTGCGACTGAAACGTCACCCCGTCCTCATCGATCTTGCGCAGCCCGCTCAGGCTGAACACCTGGAACCCGCCCGAGTCGGTGAGGATGGCATGGGGCCAATCCATGAACCGATGCAGCCCGCCCAGACCGCGAATCGTCTCCGCCCCCGGCCGCAAGTGAAGATGATAGGTGTTGGCCAGCAGGATGCGGACGCCCAGATCTTCGGCCAGGTCCCGCGAGCTCAGCCCCTTCACCGTCGCCTGCGTGCCGACGGGCATAAACACCGGCGTTTCGATCACCCCATGCGCCGTGTGCAGCAACCCGGCCCGCGCCCGAGTCCGCGCACATTCCGCCACCACCTCAAACTCAATCTGCCGCAAGATCTGATGGTATCAGCGTGGGGCAGGTCCCCGACCTGCCAAAACCGGGCGAAGCCCGGCCGGTTGCTGCGATCAAGCATCGCCGGCTGTATCCTTAAACATGGTCGGGCCGAGCGCGCCATGACACACGCCTCACGAAAAGCGATCTGCTTCGCCGCCTGCGCGTCCACGCTGCTGCTTGGCCTGGCCCTCACGTCCCTCGGCTGGTGCCAGCCGCCCAAGCGATCCGCTGAAGAACTGATAAGATTCTTGACCCATCAGTCTCCCGGACAGACGCAGCCCCCCGTTGAGGCGATGGATTGTGGCGGGACGCAGGAGGAGTGGGATGACAGCGAGGCGGAGGAGGCCCTGGTAGGCCTGGGTGCTGGAGCTGTGCCAGCGCTGGAGGCGGCCTTCGATTCGATCGAAGCGCTCGGGCAAAAATCCCCCTTCGCCTTCCATGACTCCCAACTGATGAACGCGTACGCCCGTATCAAGGGCCGGGCGGCGTCCCACCGGCTGCTGAGAATACTAAATACTATACGACCCGAGGCTGTCCAGTTCCGAGGGGGATCTTGATTCCGCCATGGCCACGGCGCTCGGGCTGACATCTTACGTGTCCGACATGAGCGGGACAATCACCGTTTTCGGCACAACCGTCCGGCGGCGGCAATACTGCGCGGGGCCCCGGCCCACTGATCCCGTGAATGACCTGATACTCGCCTGGGAGACCGATGACGTCCGACTCCTGGAGGCGAGCCTGGGGCCGCGGGCAAAAGCAGCCCTGATATCGCCTCTTGCCGGCAAGACCTGGGAAGGCCTGCGCGCAGAGATTTGGCCCGAACCCCCGCCACGTGGGGTTGCCGTGGGGTATCAAATGGAGAGCTGGGGCGTTTGGTCGGAATCAAGAGAGGGGCCCAGCGGAACTGACGTTGGCGACGTACTCAAGAGCGGCGAGCACGACATGGGCCTCAAAATCATGAGCCCCGAGATCGACGCGGTGCTCAAGAACGGTTCAGGTAACGACTGCGGAAGACGCAGCATCAAGTTTCGCACCACACGGAATTTCTTCCATCTGTACCTGGTCGATGATCCCGATCTCGGCGGCTTGCTCCGTCTCATTTCCTCCTGCGCCACCGCGCCCGATCAAAGGAACTGACCGCTGCCCGCGATACAATTAGGACTGTGAACACCGTCGCCTCAGCCCGGCTCGACCGCTCGGTCTTCGAAATTGTCCCGCTCGACGAGGATCGGAGCGACCGTGAATACTGGCTAGCAAGATCGCCCCGCGAGCGCATGGAAGCGCTAGAGCTGGCGCGGCAGATCGTCTATGGCTATGATCCAGCTACCACCCGACTTCAAAGAGTTCTTGAAGTTGCTGAACTCAAGTGAGGTCCAGTACCTGGTGATTGCCCGTTGGGGAATCTGCTAGGATTTCATCCAGCCCATGTTCCGCCGTCCGCATCGCCCCATGACCGCACGCGAAGCCTCGGGAAGACTGTTGCGCGCGGCCAGGGATGCGCGGCGCGATGCCGCTTTCCGCAAAGCCATCCGCCAGATCCCGCGCGGCAAGGTTGCCACGTACGGGCAAGTCGCGGCCGCCGCGGGGTACCCGCTCTATCACCGCCAGGTGGCTCAGTTGCTGCGCAATTCTCCCGTGGGGTCGCTCCCCTGGCAACGCGTGTTGGGATCCGGCGGCGCCATCAAGCTCCACGGCGAAGCCGCCCTGGAACAGCGCATGCGCCTCGAAATGGAAGGCGTCCGCTTTCGCGGCAAGCGCGTGGATATGGACGCCCACCAGCACCGCTTCCGGCCATGGGAGTCGCATGAATAGATCGCAGCGCGCCGGTCGCGCCTTACGCGGAGTCGCGATTGCTGCCGTTCGCCTGGACGGGCGCCGGCATTGACGCCTGCTCCTCGTGGCTGGTCTGGGTCTGCGCCTTCGACGCGTACCCGCGCCTCGGCCGCGCCTGCGGAAGCTGCTCCAGGCTCGCAATGGCGGCATCCAAATCCGCTAATTCCCGTCGCAACTGGGCAAGCACTTTCGCCAGGTCCATGTCGGCTCTCCTTAAGATATCACTTCGATGCCCAAGATGGGGCATGCTGGGCATGCTTTAGCTTGCCCGTATCGTCAGAATCCGCGGTATACTGATCGGCAACCGGGGCCAACGTCGCCAGCCAATGCCCGCAACTTCCATCACAAATCAGCCGAGCAACTTCGTCTTGATCGTCCTGGACAGTTGCCGTTACGATTCGTTCACCGCGGCGCGGCCCGCCACCATGCGCAAACTCGGGCGCCTCGAAAAGCGCTGGTCCTACGCCTCCTGGACGGCCCCCTCGCACTACAACCTGCTGATGGGACTGATGCCGCATTCCAGTCCCCGTAACATTCTGGCTGCGGAATACTACCAGCGCGAATTTCTGAAATTCAACCAGCGCCTCGGGCTGGAGAACCTCGAGTTCAAATCCTTTCTGCCCCGCTTGTACCTGCCCGTGCTCCTTCGCAAGCTCGGCTACCGCACGCACGCCATGGTCTCGCTGCCGGTCTTGAATCCGGCCACCGTCCTCAACACCGGCTTCGACTCCTGGGAGCTCATGGACCACCACAATGACATGCGCGCCATGCTGGGGAAGCTCACGTTCTCCGAGCAAGCCCCCACGTTCTGGCTGCTCAACACCGGCGAAACGCATTATCCCTATGCACTGCCCAGCGAGCCGCCGGACGAATGGCCGAAAATCAGCGGCGTGCACGGTGTCTTCCGCCATCTCGACTCGCTGATTGTCGGCGGCAAACTGCCGCGGGCGCGGCGCGGCATTTTCAGCGCCGCGAAACTCGCGACGCTGCGCAGCCGTCAAATCGATGCCGTGAAATATCTGGATCGCGTCGTCGAGGAGCTATTCGATCTGCTGCCGAAGAACACGTACGTAACCATCACCTCCGACCACGGGGAATTATTCGGTGAAGACGGATACTTCGGCCACGGCCCGATTCGCCACGAGAAAGTTTTCGAAGTTCCCTTCGTCGAAGGGCGCCTACGATGACTCACTGGGGGCTCTTCGCGTATATCGGCCCGGGCGCCGGATTCGCGTTTCTCGGCTCTTTTCTTTCCCTCATATTGGCTGTGCTGGCCGGCATCGCGTCGGCGGTCATCTGGCCCTTTCGCATGGCCTGGTCGCTACTCTCGAGACGCCGGCGAACACAGTTCGGGAAGGCCATCTTCCTGGGATTCGACGGCCTGGATCCGGTCATCACGGAAAAGCTGATGGCCGAGCGAAAGTTACCCAACTTTGCGCGGTTGCGCGACTGCGGATCGTACCGCCGTCTCCGGACTACCTTCCCCGCTCTTTCGCCGGTTGCGTGGTCCACGTTCGCCACTGGCGTCAATCCGGCGAAACATAATATCTTCGACTTTCTGAGCCGCGATCTACGCACTTACGCGCCGGAGCTGTCATCGGCGAAGGTGTGGCCCGCTACGCGATTCTTGCGACTAGGCAAATGGAGCTTTCCGCTCTCCCGCGCGGCGGTTGAGATGCGGCGCAAGAGCGAGCCGTTCTGGAAGATACTCGGAGCTCACGCGGTCAAGAGCACGATCCTGCGAGTGCCCGTCACATTTCCTCCGGAAGCCTTCGATGGACGCGAGCTATCCGCCATGTGCACGCCCGATTTGCTGGGCACGCAGGGAACCTACTCGCGCTTCACCGCTGCCGAAGGTGCGCTCGCCGGGCCCGAGGGAACTCGCGTTCCCTTTCGCGTGCATGAGACCGCCATCGAGATTCAAGGCGAATCGTATCCACTCGCCATCGGCGAATACACGCCGTGGATCCGGCTCAAGTTCGGACGCGCCCACGGCATCGTGCGCTTTCTGCTCTCTCGCCGCGAGCCGGAAATCGATCTCTACGCAACACCCGTGCAGATCGATCCCGAGAACCCCGCCTTGCCGATCAGCCACCCGCCGTTCTATGCCATCTACCTGTCGAAGCTACTCGGGACTTATGCGACACTGGGCCTCGCGGAAGACACTTGGGCGCTCAACGAAGGCGCCATAGGAGAAGACGCGTTTCTCCGCCAGGCGGAACTTATCCAAAAGGAGCGCGAGGCCATGTTCTTCAGCGCGCTCGAACGAACCCGCCGCGGCGTGGTGGCCTGCGTCTTCGATACCACCGATCGCGTGCAGCACATGTTCCACGGGCGTCCGGACGTTATCGAGCCGCTCTATTGCGATATGGATCGAATCGTCGGAAAGACACTCAGCTACGCGGATCCGGATACTGCCCTATTCGTACTCTCCGATCACGGCTTCTGTGCCTTCCGGCGAGGCGTCAATTTGAATTCCTGGCTGCTCCGCGAAGGATACCTGGCCCTCGATGCCGGACTCACGTCATCGGGCGAGTACCTGGAAGGGATCGACTGGACAAAGACGCGCGCCTACACGTTCGGCCTTGGCGGCCTCTATCTGAACCTGCGCGGGCGTGAAGCACACGGCATCCTATCCAAGGAAGAAGCGGCGTCACTGCAAGACGAGTTAGCCCGCAAACTCACGGGGTTAGCCGACGAAAAGACGGGTGAAACCGCGATCCAATCCGTGTATCGGGCGTCGGATATCTATCGGGGTCCGTATCTAAGTGCCGCGCCGGATCTGATTGTCGGCTACCGACCGGGCTATCGTGCTTCCTGGGATGCAGCCACGGGAAGAGTCACTTCCGCGATATTTGAGGACAACCGCAAGGCCTGGCGTGGCGATCATTGCGTCGATCCGCCGCTCGTGCCGGGTGTCCTTTTTTCGAATCTCAAGATCACCGCCGCGGACCCCGGCATCGAGGACATGGCGCCCACGGCGCTGAGTCTTTTCGGCGTCGCGGCGCCAGCGTGGATGGAGGGCAGACCGGTCATTGCCACGGCGTGAATGTGGTCTCGCGATCGCACTGACTCTGCTTGCCGGCTGCGGCGGAGGCCAGTACAAACGGGTCATCGTCATTGGAGTTGACGGCATGGACCCGGCGTTTGTCGAACGCCACTGGGCAGACCTGCCGAACCTGGCGCGGCTGCGCCAACGCGGCAGTTACTCGCACCTCGAAACAACCTACCCTCCCCAGAGTCCGGTGGCGTGGTCGACATTTATTACGGGGCTCGATCCGGGGGAACATGGCATTTTCGATTTCGTGCATCGCGACCCGGTGACGCTGGAGCCTTATCTCTCGACTGATAGGACTATCGGCCCGCGTTTCACACTGCGCCTCGGGCCGTGGGAATTGCCGCTATCGCGCTCGCGCGTGGTTTCATTGCGTAAGGGGCGCGCCTTCTGGGAGTATCTGTCGGACCGCAGTATTCCGGTGACCATCGTGCGCATTCCAGCGAACTATCCGCCATCCGAGGCAGGCTCGGAACTCGCCGGCATGGGAACCCCCGATCTGCGCGGCACCGAGGGCACCTTCACTTATTACACCGACGATCCCGCCGAGATCTCACATGAAGTACCGGGAGGTCTTATCCGAAAGGTGGAAGTCAACGGCGGTCACGTGGAACTTCGCGTGGACGGTCCGCCCAACACCTTGCGCCGGGATCACAGTTACGCCTCGGCGCAACTGAGCGTGGACGTCGACCCGGACCGGCCTTTTGCCCGGCTGCAAATGGGCAAAGAGATGGCGATCGTGCGGAAGGGTGAATGGTCCGGATGGCTGCCCGCCGATTTTCCGCTGCTACCCCACATCGCCTCGGCCAGAGGCATGTTTCGCATCTATGCGAAGCAACTGCACCCGCGGTTTGAACTGTACGTGTCGCCGGTCAACGTCGATCCGGAGGAACCGGCGCTGCCAATCTCAACTCCCGGCTCATATTCGCGCGAGGTGGCTGCCAGCATGGGAAGGTGGTCCACGCTGGGCATTCCGGAAGATACCTCGGCGCTGCGTCAGGGCGTATTCGACCTACCCGAGTTTCTGTCACAGAGCCGTCTCGTCCTTGACGATGAGCGGCGGCTTCTGAACGATGCGCTGCGGCGATTCACTGGCGGGCTGCTGTTCTTTTATTTTTCGTCGGTCGATCAGAATTCCCACGTGCTGTGGGGCAAGCACGATGCGGAGTTACTGGAGATATACCGCGCGGTGGATCAATCCATCGGCGAAGTCATGCGCCGCCAGACCGCCGCCGAGCTGATGGTGATGTCCGACCACGGGTTCGCCGCATTCAACCGCGCCGTCAACCTGAATACCTGGCTTGTCTCGCGCGGGCTTCGGAGCAAAGCGTACGCGCTCGGGCTGAATGGTCTCTACCTCCTGGACAAACGGGTCGGGCGGGAGGTGCAGCAGCAACTGCTCGACCTTCGCGATCCCGCGAACGGGATCCGGATGATCGCGAGCGTCACCGAAACCAACCCATCGCCGGAGAACCGGAGCATCGCGCCGGATCTGATTGTCGGCTACCGCGCCGGTTACCGCGCGTCCTGGCAAACCGCGTTGGGGGAATCGCCGGAGGGCTTGGTTTCAGACAATGACGATGCCTGGATCGCGGACCACTGCATCGATCCGCGGGAAGTTCCGGCCGTGCTCTTCAGTACGCGAACGATTCGGGCGACTGCTCCGAGGCTGAAGGATCTGCCCGTTTCGTTGCTGGAGTTATACGGCGTCGCCCGCCCGGCACAGATGACTGGGCGATCGGTTTTCTGACAGGATATTGTTTGACCGCTTGCTCACGCGCGCGGCACTGATGCGCTTTCGGAGCCGCGACCGTGAGGGAGCGGTCAGGAATTGCCCGAGGATTTGCACTGATGCTTTCCAAGACCACCGTCAAGTTGAATAAGACCATTTGCGAGCGGGCGCGGCGCGCGGCTGCGGCCTCTGGCTACAGCTCGCTAGAAGAGTTTATCGAGCATGCGATCGAGAAAGAGCTGCCGAGTCACGAAGAGCCCGCGCCGAAAGAAGAACTGGTCCGCAAGCTGAAGGGACTGGGCTATCTCAAGTGAGAGCCCTGGCTACGCTGGCGCCTTTGAGCGTGCTGTGCGGAATCGTGACGGCGTTCGTGTTCCGGCGGTTCGCGTCCAGCGGCACGCGGCGAACCGTAAACCGGATTCTGGCGCACGTGATGGAACTGCGCCTGTTTCTCGACGAGCCCCGGCTGGTGTGGAATGCCCAGCGCGATCTGCTGCGCGAGAACCTGCGGCTGTTCGGACAGATTGCTCTTCCGAGTCTGATCGCCACGCCGTTGCTTGGTCTCATCATGTGGCAGGCCGACGCGGTTTATGGGCGCGCGCCACTGCGCGCGGGCGAGGCCGTGGTGGTGACCGCGCACGTCAAAGCCGGCGATCTCGCCAGCGTGCAGATGGAAGCGCCGGCGGACGTTGCGATCGAGACTCCGGGCGTGCGGATTCCCCGTTTGCGCGAAGTGAGCTGGCGCATCCGGCCGCTGCGGCCGTTCAGCGGCCGCTTGCGGGTAAACAGCGATGTCGAAAGGATCGACATTCCATGGCCCCGCGCCACGGTGCTGGGGTTTTCCTGGATGGTCTGGTTCTTCGGTATCTCGGCCGTTTGCGCCGCACTTGCGCCGCGAATTCTCAAGCGGCATCGGGTGATCCTGGCCGTCTTGGTGGTTGTGCGCTCCGTGAGCGCCGCGGAAAAACCGCCGGTGGTACTGATTTCGATCGACACGCTGCGGGCGGACCATCTCAGCGCGTATGGTTACTCAAAGATCCGAACGCCTGACATCGATTCCTTCGGCGACAAAGGAACGATTTACCTCCGGATTGATTCACAGATCCCCCTGACCATGCCATCGCATGCGTCGCTGATGACTTCGACTTACCCGTTTGAAAACCGTGTCGAGGAGAACTCCGAAAGCGTGCCGTCCGGGGTTGTGACGCTGGCTTCGGTGCTGCGCGCCAACGGCTACCGGACCGCGGCGTTCATCGGAAGCATCATGCTCGATCGGCGTTACGGCCTGGACAAGGGGTTCGACCTTTATGACAGCCCGTTTGAGATGCCAGCCGGGGAGATGTCGAATCCTTACTCCGCACGTGTGCGACGCGATGCCGCGCTGGTGACGCGTGCGGCTCGGCAATGGATCGTGGAGAATCATGGCGAGCCTGTATTCGCGTTCCTACACTTATACGACCTTCATACGCCTTATACGCAGGTGGCAGGCCTCGCTCCTTCCATAGCTGGATACGACGCGGAGCTGGAGCATGTCGATGTGGTGCTCGGGCGGTTTCGCGAGGCGCTCCAGCGCGATAAGTTCTGGGACAAGGCGCTGGTGATTCTGCTGGCCGACCACGGCGAAAGCTTGGGCGATCATGGCGAGACCAGCCACGGATATTTCATCTACGAAAGCACCATGCACGTGCCGCTGATCGTCCACTGGCCCGCCGGCATCTCGAAGTACCCGGAGCGAGTCGCCGAGCCGGGAGGACTGATCGACGTGGCTCCGACGATCCTGGACTTTCTCCACATCGCGGCGCCACCTTCTTTCGAAGGAACAAGTCTGCTGTCCGGGCATGTTGATCGAACGATCTATGGCGAGAGCGTCTACCCGCAAGGGACTTTCGGCTGGGCCGCATTACGCTCCGTGCAATTAGGAAATTATAAGTACATCGATGCGCCCAGAGCCGAGTTGTACGACCTCTCGAAAGATCCGAGTGAGCGAGTGAACGTCCTGTCGGCGCATTCAGTGGAAGCACGGTCGATGAAAGCGCGGCTCGAAGATCTGATGGCCCGGCACGCGGCGATGCAGCAACCGTTGTCGTCCGAAGTCTCGGCGCACGCGCGAGAGGTGCTCGGTTCGCTGGGATACACGGCGGGCGGCAAACAACCGGCGCGAAATGCGGCGGCCGATCCAAAAGACAAGCTCCCTGAACAGGAAGCTTACGAACGCGGCCTCACGTTGCTTTACTCGGGCCGTTACGATCAGGCGATTCTCACGCTGCGGCGGATTGTGGCCGGGGACGCCCGGAACCTGCCGGCGCTTGGCGCATTGGGCGAAGCGTATCTGCGCTCAGGCAACGCCGCGCGCGCTCTCGAGTCATGGCAACAGGCGCTGGAGCGCGATCCGGCGTACCGGCCAGCCGCGGAGTTCATCGCCGAGTATTGGCTGGCGCGAAAGGATTACGACAGGGCTTGCCGGTTTGTACCCACCATGCCGGAATGCAAGGGGAGGCAGTAACAGCCTATCTCTGAAGGCCGCCGTTCTCGGGAACGCCGGGTTCATCCAGTAACTGCGTCGAAGATGCCGGTCCCAGGGTCTTCCAATCCTTCAGCGCCCAGACCACCTTCTTGTCCGGCGTGACCTCGACTAACTGGACCGCGGTTCGCACCTGCTCGGGAGGAAGCCCTCCGGACCAGTTATTGATGAGCGTGTTCCCATTCGCGAGTCGCGATACTTCCTGGACGGTGAACAGCGGAATACCGGGCAGGTCCTGCTTGTCGATCTCCCAAACGGTCTCGCCGCGCGGGTCTACTTCCCGAACATACCCGTTCGCATTGCCGCTGATCAGCGTATTGCCGTTCGCCAACCGCACGGCCGCCCAAGCCGATGGCGCATCGACGGACCAAAGGACCTTGCCGTCGGGCGCATATTCCACCACTTTGCCCAAATCCATGTGAGCTACCAAAAACGTGCCGGCCCTGGTCATACGGATATGGCGAAACTGGCCGTGAGTGCTCTTGTCCTTAGTGGCAAGGATCAGCTCCTTTTCGACTTTGTTGGCCGCTTTGTCGATAATCAGGGCCTTTGCTGGGTCTCCATTTTGCATGATGAGCACGCGGTCTGGTCCGATCGGATACGCGGTGTGAATCTCGGTTCCCTTGGGCGCGTCGTAATCCCAGACGATCCTCTTGCCGGGCGTAATCTCGCTCGCTCCGTACTGCCGCGAGAAAAGAATATTCCCGTTTGATAGCATTGTGCAGTCGCCCAACTCGCCTTTTCGATCGTTGGTATACGACCAGACAACGCGGCCCTCGCGGACCAGGTACATTACCTGGTTCTCGAGGCTGCGCCCTTGCCACTCTCCGCAGTACAGGAAAGGATGCTGCGCGAGGCCGCGCCCCGGAAGGGCCGCCTGCTCTTGACCCTGAGCGGCTGCGCAACCTGTGGCGGTGAGCGCGAACAAGAAACATCTTAGTCGTAATTGCATGCGTCTTTCTCTTTTTTGCAACAAGTCGTATGTAACATCCGGGCAAGCTAAAGCATGCCCAACCTACTTGCTCGATGACGCGGAAAACTGGCCGGCGATCGGGATATAGAGCAGCTCGATGCCCTTCCCGTTGCGAAGGTCCTTATTGCGGGAGTACTGGCGGGTAGCGTCGCTATCCCAGTGCTCGAACACTCCCAGGCTGGAGACTTTCTTGCCGCCTTGCACATATACGGTCTTCGATGGCGGATTCGGAGCCAGCGCCATTTCCTGTAAGTAGTCGTCGGCGTTTTCCCGAATCAGAATTCGAGGGCGATTCCCGTTCTGGGGATCGTTATTGTTCTTAGTCTGAGAGAACAGGATGTCGAGGCCCACCGAGTCGATTGCGACGCCGTCCTGCGAGGCCAGAATGCTGGCCGGCCAGTCGGTATTTTCGTATGGCGCGACGCGATTATTGAACGGTGGATTCGGGAAATGCAGTGGGAAGGATTGGTGTCTTCGGGCGCAATAAAGTCCGTCGAGGACATAGAGGACGGTCTTGGCTCCCAGGTTGGGGCAGGCGGCCAGGTCGACAATCGGCGAGTAAGCGTTCTTAGTGGCCTCCTGGTTGGTGTTGATGGCGGCGTGAAGCTCGGGCGTGCCCTTGATGGAACCGAAATGATTCTTGCCGCACATGGTGACGCCGGTCTGTCCTTCATCGCCGCCTTCCGCCGCGGCATAGGGGTAAGAATGCGCTTTCAGAATGGCGACATTGATTAAGTAGGTAGCGTCGCGAACCTGGCGCGGAATAAGCTGGGCGTCCTTGTAGTGATGGGCCGAGTACTCGACGCCTTCCACCCAGTCGGCAGCCTCCAGTCCCCGGTGATTGCCGTACTTGGGATTAGTGGGTTGGGCCGGGTCGGGCGGGTCCGCCTGGATGAAACGGACATCCGGGAACTCGGCCCAGATCTTGGAGAGAATGGCGGGATAGATATCGCGGCGGGCGTCGTAGAGCAGGATATCTTCCGGGCGGACGCCCGATTGGCGAACTAACTGCCGCACCATCGCCAGCGCGAGCTGTGGCGATACGTTCACGATGTTGCCGGGGCCGGCCGCGGCGCTGTTGTTCAGATTGACCTTGACTGCCACGATTTCGCCGGGCCGATACTGGCGAACGCTCAGGCCGCGGGCCGTCTCGTTGTAATACACAAAAAGCGCCCGCCAGGCTTCCGCATCGGTGGCGGCGCCGGTCAGCTTCCGCAGGCAGGTCGAGAGCATGGCATCCACCTTGCCCTGGTCGGTGCTGGAATCCATCCACCATTGGCTGGAGGAAGATTCCCGCTGGCCGTCCCACCTGGTGGCGGACGGATCGTGCACCCAGATCACGCGGCCCGGATGAATGCCGCGGGCGACGCCCAGGGGGACATTCCGCTGCTGTGGCGAGTAATCGTACCTGGTAGGTGTGTTGGCCAGAGAGGAGAGCGGAAGAGCCAGACGGGCCGATACGGCGAATACGATAGCGGCGCAAATCCCCGCCGCGAGTATCGGGTGAGCGCGCACGACTCTCCCCAGGCGTTTGACTGCGAAGAGTCCGGACAGCCATGCCACCACCCAGAGCACGAATGTGCTGGCGATCGGAAAGGCGGCGCGCTGGCACGGGTAAGACGCCCGGCTCGGCTTGGGCACCACGCGAACGAGGAACCACACCAGGGCGGCAAATCCTAATAGGATCCCGAAGAACCGCATCGGCCATCCCCGTGCAGTTCTGGTTAGCCGGGTAAGACGCTGGAACGTGTGCTTAACTGGATTGTTCATTGTGGATACCGGTATCCTAAATCAGTATAAACCGTGGCGCCATCCGCCGCGAGACCCGCTTCGTCACTTATCCTGAAAAGGGAGACGCCCGATTGAGAACGATTGCGTTGGCGGAGTTGCTGCTGTGCTGGATCGCCTGGTGGTATCCGTTTCTGTTTCGCGCGCCGCATTTTCAGAAGCGGCCTTCCATCACGGTACCCTGGCCCACGCGCGCCGGGCTACTGCTCGAAACCAGCGCGTTTGCCGTGTCCTTCATTTTCCATCTGCCCGTTTTGCAGCCCGCCGGAGTGGTGCGCACCGCGCTGGGGATGGCAATCGCGATTCCCGCTGTGGTAATGGCGTGGCAAGCGGTGGCGCACCTGGGCAAGCAATTCCGCTTGCATGCAGGTCTCTATGAAGACCACAAACTGGTGCGCACGGGTCCGTACTCGATCGTGCGCCATCCGATCTATTTTTCGCTGATGGGAATGCTGGCGGCGAATTGTCTGCTGCTGACGCGATGGCCGTGGGCGCTGCTGGCGCTCGGAATCTTCATCGCCGGCACGGAGATCCGCGTGCGGAGCGAAGAATCGCTACTGGCCTCGCGCTTCCCGGAGGAATTCGCCGCCTACCGCCGCCAGGTGCCGGCCTATCTGCCGTTCGTGCGATAGTGTTTTTATGAAACGGTGCACTCCCGGAATACTGATGTTGCTGTTGTTGGGGGCGGCCGCGCGTGCGCAAGAGAAGCCGGCGCAGGACCTCACCAGCCAATACCGCGAGGCCGCCGACAAGCTGATCGACGCTGCGTTGGCGGATCGGGAGGGCTACGAACGGCTGGCGTTTCTCTGTTACCGGATCGGCAACCGGCTCAGCGGATCGCCTGCTCTCGAGCGCGCCATCGCCTGGGGCGCGGAACAAATGAAAGCCGCCGGGCTGAGCAACGTCCGCATTATCCCGGTGAAGGTGCCGCATTGGGTGCGCGGAGAGGAATCCGCGCGGATGGTGGCGCCGCTCGATAAGCCGCTGCACATGCTGGGCCTCGGCATGAGCGTGGGCACGCCGCCGGAGGGCATCACGGCCGAAGTGTTGGCGGTTTCCGATTTCAGCGAACTCGACAAGCTGGGCGCGGACAAAGTGCGAGGCAGGATCGTTCTTTACAACGAGCCCTACCAGGGCTACTGGCCGACTGTGAACTATCGCCGCACCGGTGCGTCGCGTGCCGCGGCGCTGGGCGCGGTGGCGGTGCTGGTGCGTTCGGTGACGCCGTTGGCGATGCAGATTCCGCACACCGGCGAGTTGCGCTATGACGACGCGCAGCCGCGCATTCCCGCCGCCGCGGTTTCACCCGAGGACGCCATGATGATGGCCGCCCTCACCGCCAGCGGCGTCACCGTAAAAGTCCATCTGCGGATGAGCGCACACATGGAACCGGATGCCGAGAGCGGCGACGTAATCGGAGAGATCCCCGGCAGGGAGCGTCCCGAGGAGGTGGTGGTGATCGGGGGCCACATCGATTCCTGGGACGTCGGCCAGGGCGCCCAGGACGATGGCGCTTCCATCATCGCCTGCCTGCAGGCGGTGGCGCTGATGAAGAAGCTCGGCCTCCAGCCGCGCCGCACGATTCGCGTGGCGTTTTGGGTGAACGAGGAGAACGGCGGGCGTGGCGGCGAAGCCTATCGCGCCTGGATCGGCGATCGGATCAGGAACCAGGTGGCGGCGATCGAGATGGATGGAGGCGCCGAAACGCCGGTGGGGTTTGGGGCTGCCGTGGATAAGCCTTCGGCTGACTCGTTGCGCCAGATTGCCCGCCTGCTGGAGCGCGTGGGCGCCGGCGATATCGGCGGCGGCGGCGGTGGCGCCGATATCGAGCCGCTGATGCGGGATGGCGTCCCCGGCCTGGCCGAACGCACCGTCGGCACACACTACTTCGACTGGCATCACACTGAAGCCGACACCTTCGACAAGGTCAACCTGGACGACTTCCGCAAGAACATGGCCGCCATGGCCGTGATGGGCTACGTGCTGGCCGACATGCCGGGCCGCCTGACATCGAGCGGCGGGACCGCCCAGTAGGGGCGGACCATCGCCTTTGGTGGTCTGTCATTTTCGCCAAGGCTCAACGCCGTGACAGACGACAAAAAACGATCGTCTGTCCTACCTCGAGCCGCTACTCTACTTGGCGTGCGTTTCGGCGGCTAACTTGGCCTGGGCTTCGTCCAGCTTGCGGTTTACGCTGGCCATTTCCTCCGGGTCGGCTTCCTGCCGGGCGCCCTTCTGGAACTCGCGCAGCGAGTCCTGCCATTGCGCGATGGCCTCTTTGGTCTTGCCCAGCTTCAGGTATACGTCGCCCAGGTGGTCGTGGACCGTCGGGTCCGGCATACGCTCCAGGGCGCGCTCGAGCAACCCGCGGGCGTCGTCCAGTTTGCCCTGGCGAAAATAAACCCAGCCCAGGCTGTCGAGGTAAGCGCCGTTCTCGGGCTCCAGGTCCACTGCCCGCTTGATCAGATCGTAGGCCTCCTCCAGCCGCACGTTCCGGTCCGCGAGCATATAGCCGAGATAATTCAGCGCGCCCGCGTCCTTGGGGTTCAGCTCCAGCGCCTTGCGGAAAGCGGCCTCGCTCTGATCGTATTTCTTTTGCCGCTCGAGGCCGGCGCCGCGCATGAAATACACGCGCTCCTTTTCGCCGTCGGTAGCGGCAAGCTGGTCGGCGCGGTCGAGCGCCTTCATCATGTCATTCCAGCGTTTGCCCTGCTCATAAACCTCGGCCAGCTCCAGTTCCAGTTCGCGGCCGGCGCCGCGGTTGTCGGCGAACTTCTTGAGGCCGGCCTGGGCTTCGCGCTCCGCCGCAGCCAAGTCGCTTGCGGCAAGATAGGTTTCCACAATCTCCACCGCCGCCTCCACCTGCCCGTCATCGTCGGTGTTGATGGTGGCGTACTGGCGGAAGGCATCGATGGCAGCCGGATACTGCTTGGCGTCGCGGTATAGCATGGCTAAATGTAAAACCAGGCGGGCGCGGATCCTGGCGTCGTCGGCGTTGTAATTGCGGCGCGGCAAGGCATCCACAATGGCTTTCATGGCGGCGATGGCCGCGTCGGTCTTGCCCTCCGCGTCCAGCAGGAAGACCTGTTCCTCGCGCACGCCGATGTTGTCGGCGTCCAGCAGTTGGGCCGTGGCGAGCGCCTTCTCAGCGGCGGGAAAGTCGCGCTTCGAGCGGTAGATGACCGCAATCCGTAGCCGGTATAGAGGTTCGCGCGGGTTGTCGGTAGCGAGCTGCTGGTAAATCTTCAGCGCCTCATCGAGTTGGCCGGCGACAAGCAGGTCCTCCGCCAGCCCCTTCCGGAGGCCTTCGTCGTCCGGATCCAGCGCCACCGCGCGCTGGAGCGCTTCGGCGGCCGACTTGTAGTCGTGCATGCCCTCGTACTGCTGGGCGAGGACGCCGAGCGTGCGCTCGTTCGGGCTCTTGTCGGCGAGCGTCTTCAGCTTCTCCAGGGCCTTGGCGGAGTCGCCCAGATCGGAATAGACCGCTGCCAGACCCATCAACGCATCCTCATTGTCCGGTTCCGCCTGAAGGGCGCTGTTGAACGCCTTTTCCGCCGCCATCGAATCGCTGGAGGCCCTGTAAAGCTTGCCCAGATACGACCAGCTTTCGGCGTCCTTGGGATCCTGCTCGGTGACTTTCCGATATTGTTCGATCGCCTTGTGCAGATAGTTCTCGTCCATCTTGGCGTTGGGCGTGTCGCCGGTCGCCAGATGAATGTAGATCTGCGCCAGCGTGCGCCGCGCGTCCAGGTTGGCGGGGTCCTGCTTGAGCAGGCTCTCGGCCTGATCCACCGCGTCGGCCAGGCGGTTGGTCTTGATGTAGAGATCCGTCAGTTCTTCCAGAATCAGCCCGGCTTTGGGGTCGAGCTTGATGGCTTCCTGGTAGTAGTGGATTGCCTTGGTGACATCCTCCCGGCTGCCCTCCGCCGCGAACAACTCGGCGTATAGCCGGCCCATGGCAAAATTGTAGTAGGCCCCCGCTTTATCGTCGGAAGCCGGGGTGGGCGGCGCGGCCGGCGCGCTCTGAGCGAAACTGGCACAAGCCAGCGAACCGGCCAGGAAGAGCACATTCACTGAGCGAATCATGAGGTCCTTACTTGATTCCGGCCATTGGCATACCCAGGGCCGAAGATCACCTTTTTATTGTATAACGGTGTCGCGCCGCAACGCCCGTACCGGCCGGCGGGCGGCGCCGGCACTCGATTCCCGCCGCGGGTCCGCGTCGAAGCGATGCTCTCCAAATCCACTGTGATGCCGCGCACCGGCGACCGGCCAGAGTCAGCCGGCCCCTCCCTGCTACAAGAAGACGCTTTCGAGCGCCCGATGGTTGCGCTGGTGGGACCCACCGGTTCCGGGAAAAGCGATCTGGCGCTCCAGTTGGCCGAGGCGTTCCAGGGTGAAGTGGTGAACTGCGATTCGCTCCAGGTGTATCGCCATTTCGATATCGGCACCGCCAAACTGGGCATCGACGAGCGGCGGGGAATCCCGCATCACCTGATCGACATTCTGGAACCGGACGCTCTGTTCACGGCGGGCGAGTTCGCCCGCGCGGGGAGGGACGCGGTCGCCCGCATTTCCGCTCGCGGCCGATTGCCGATCGTATGCGGCGGCACGGGCTTCTACTTGCGGGCGCTGTTGGACGGGCTGTTTGCCGGGCCGCAGCGGGACCAGGCGCTGCGCGAGCGGTTGGGCGCTCGCGAGAAGCGCCGGGCGGGTTCGCTCCACCGGCTGCTGCGGCGCCTCGACTGCGCGGCGGCGGCGAAGATCCATCCCAACGACGCGCCGAAAGTGATGCGCGCGCTCGAGGTCTGCCTGCTGACGCGGCGGCCGGTGACGGAACTGTTCGAACGGGGACGCGCCGCCTTGACCGGCTACCGCGTCCTCAAACTGGGCCTGCTGCCGGATCGCGATGCGCTATACCGGCGTTTGGACGCGCGCTGCGCCCGCATGTTCGCCGCCGGGCTGGTGGAAGAGTCGCGGCGCATCCTCGAGCTGGGGTTCGCCGAAACCATCAAGCCCTTCGAATCGCACGGCTATAAACAAGCGCTGCAACTGATCCGCGGCGAACTGAATCCACGCGAAGCCGTCTTCTACGCGCAGCGCAAGACGCGCAATTACGCCAAACGCCAGATCACCTGGTGGCGCAAGGAACCGGCCCTGGTGTGGCTGCGCGGCTTCGGCGAAGAGGCGGGGGTTGTTGAAGAAGCGGTGGCGAGAGTGCGGGCTTGGCTGGGGTAGTGTCCGAACGGTTCGATCTGCGGCTGGTTTGTCGCGCGGCCGCAAGGGGCTGTTGGCAACCTTCTCTTACTCACCGCGTATCTTTGCGGCGGCCTCTGGCGGCCAGCTAAAGCCTGCCGAGGCTTCCTCCAAAACTGGCTTCCCCAGTTTCCACACGTAAAGGTGCTTCACTGGAATTCTCCTTTCCCAGTGTCCCGGAAGTTCCCACAGTAGAATCGCGCCGTCCCAAGCGGCTTGGTAACCCTCCACAAACGGCAGGACGGCCGGCGTTCCGTTGTAGGGATGCCCCTTCTTCAGCGGGTCCTGCGTGAATACGGCCCCCGTCAAGTCCCATTCGGCGCCGAAGATGACGATGTCCTTGTAGTAGGTCGGCCCCACATACACCACAGCCGAGCCCTGCGGGAGGCGGTCGATTTGCTCTACCGGCGCCACACTGAGGATCTCCCTTTCCCGCTGCCAGACGTGGGCCCACTCCGCAACGCGCTCGCGCTGCCCCAAGGCCGTGACAACGATGACCCCAGAAGCCAAGAGGACACCGGCGGCCTCCCAGTACCGCGCCGTGCCAGCGATCCAACAGGAACATAGGGCAAAAAAGACCGCCGAGAACGACAACGAACCAGGGAAGAGCGTACGGGATCCAATCCCGACCGAAGTAAAGCCGTATCCGGCAAGCGAGTAAGTGACGTCCGAAACGAGCAGCACCACACCCGCCACGGTGACAATGCCCAACAGATGTCCAGAATACGCCCCCGGAGCCTTCCGGCCGCGCGCGGCCGCCAAGAGAGCCAACAGCGATCCAGTCGCGAAAACCGCGACAAGAACGGCCCACACATTACCGTACTCGCCCAAGCTGATCATCACAGTCTTCGGCAGCACGTGCAGGTTGGACAAGAACTGAATCGCCCAGCGCGGATTGAACTGTTTCTTGGTGCCCGTTCCGATGCTGGCGCTATACCGGTTGTAAGCAATCAGGATGCCTTGCGCGAGCGAAGAAAGCGCAAACAACCAGACGATCTGGCGTGCGCTCCGCGCCAGTCCCCTGCGGTAAATCGCGTAAAAGACAATCACGGGAAAGATGGCGAAATAGAAGGCTTCGTAAGTTAAGCCGGAAGCAAGTAGAGTTATCGTGAATTGCGCCGCTAACTTAGGCGTGAGTTGTTGGTGCCTGAGTAGCAGCCGCGCGGCTTCCGTGAAAAGGATCTGCGCCACAAGCGATTGGGCCACGATGGGCCAGGCAGTCACGCCGAGCATCCAGGGGATCGACATCCAGAAAATCGTCGCCAGATCGGCCGCAAGAGTGCGATAGAAAGGGAAGATGCACAGGATGAGGTTGAGCCAGGAGCGCAGCGAGAGGGCACAGAGGAGAACAAGAAGGATCGAGAAGGACTGGAACCCCAACGCCGAGGTCCCGCAAACGGAGCTGACAAGAAAGGCGATCACACCGCCTAAGGGGCGAGAGCTGTATGTGGTGTCGGGCCCGAGAAACCAGCGAAGCCGCGCTGCTGAAAACGCCGCAGTGGCGTGGGCCGGTGCCGCGAAGGCCGACCAGTCGTCGTGGTAAAAGCCGAGCTGAAACGGCCTGGGGAGATACAAGACCATCCAGCACAATACGACCACAATCGGAAGAGTTTGGGTCAGACGGGATGACCGTTCGAATAAACCGTCACTCCGCGTTTGTTCCGGTGCGGGGTTGCGCTGAGAACGGGAGACAGGATTGGGCCTGGGCAATGCACCGTCACTCCGCGTTCGCCCTGGTGCCGGTTTGCGTCGAGAACGGCGGGCAGGATTGGGCCTGGGCATCGCGATGGAGAGTGCGAGTATACCATCCTTTGCCGGCTACAGGCTGCGGAACCAGCTTCGCTGCTACACTGAAACCGATGCTTCGCTTGCTGTGTCTGGCGATACTTGTCTGCGCCTCGTTGCGCGCCGAAACGGTGGTGGTGTTGCGGTTCTTTAACCACGCCAATTTGGCCGGCCTGGATTGGATCGGCGAGAGCATCGCCGAAACTGTGCAGGATGCGCTTGCCTCCGAGGGGCTGCTGGTGCTGAGCCGCGAAGCCAGGGCGGAAGCCTACCGCCGACTGTCCCTGCGGCCGGGCGCCGAGCTGACCCACGCCTCGATCATCAAAGTGGGCGACGCGCTGGACGCGGGCCGCGTGGTCTACGGATACTACGAACTGCTGCCGGCCGATGGCGGCGCGGCATCCAAGGGATCGCTGCGCGTCACCGCGCGCGTGCTCTATCTGAAAGAAACGCGCCAGGGCCCGGTGTTCAGCGAACTGGGAGCGCTCGAGGAACTCGAGGAGATTGAAGCGCGGCTGGGCTGGCAGACGCTGCGGCAACTGGACCCGCGCAGCACGGCATCGCAGGAGGATTTTCTCAGGGTGCGCCCGCCCGTGCGCATCGATGCGGTGGAGAATTACGTGCGCGGCCTGTTAGCCACCGACCCCGAGCAGCGTCAGCACCTGTTTATGCAAGCCGCCCGGCTCGACGAACATTATTCGCCGCCGTGTTTCCAGTTGGGCAAGAGCTACTGGGAGAAGCGGGAGTATAAAGTGGCCGCCGGATGGCTGGCGCGGGTCGGCCCTTTCGACCGGCGCTATCTGGAAGCGCAGTTCTTTTTGGGGTTGTGCCGCTATCGCTTCGAAGACTACGCCGGCGCCGAGAATTCCTTCAAGCTGGTGGCGGGGACGATGCCGCTCAACGAGGTATTCAACAATCTGGGCGCCGCCGAGGCGAGGCTCAGCCATTATCAGGAGGCTATTTCGAGCTTCCGGAAAGCGCTGGAGGGCGACAGCGCCGATCCCGACTATCGCTTCAACCTCGGCTACACCGAGTGGCGCGCCGGCCAATACCCGGCCGCCGCGGAAAGCTTCCGCGCGGCGCTGGATCGCGCTCCCGAAGATCGGGAAGCCACGCTGCTGCTCGACCGTTCACTCAAGGGCGAAGGCGCGCGCCCCGGAGAGCCGCGCCTCGAGGACCGTGTGCGCGTGAAGACCAACTACGACGAAGAGGCCTATCGTCAACTGCAGGCCGAGTTGAAGAAATAGGATCGCTCCCTCCGGTCGCGGCTCCGATACGGAATACTGGGGCACGATGCCCCAAATGCGTGTCGGGGCAACACAGTCTGAACCGTCTTGGATTAGCTAAATCCAATTGTTTCAATGGGATTAGAGTGGCATGACGGATGCAATGAGAAGGTCGTGACTCGCAGATTGTTCGTCGTCGCGGCGTGGTTGGGTGTGGCACAGCTTCAGTCGGCCACCCTGCAGCAGCTTTCGATGACCGACTTGATCGCGAAGTCCACGGCCATTGTGCGCGGGACGGTCCAAGGTTCGTATGCAGCCTTTTCCGGCCCGGTGATCTTCACTCATTACAGCGTACAGGTGGCGGAGAAGTGGAAGGGCTCGCCCGGCGCCACAATGGATGTGGCCGTGCCCGGTGGCGTGGTAAGCGGCATACGGCAGACATATCCGGGAGCGCCGCAGTTCCAGCCGGGCGATCAGTATGTGCTGTTCCTGTGGACCGGCAAATCCGGCATGACGCAGATTATGGGGTTTTCGCAGGGTGCGTTCGAGGTCGCGCAGGACGGCTCTTCCGATCCCAGCCTGACGAGGAACCCGAGTCGTGAGCTGATGCTCGACCCGGCAACCCACCGCCAGGTGACCGATCGGCCTTTGACCATGCGGCTGAGCGAGCTGCGCTCGCAGGTAGCGAGCGCCTTGGGGACGGCGAAATAGTGCGGCGGCGGGCGACAACGCGGGCGATGGTGGCGGCGGCGCTGCTGGCAATGAGCGCTCCGGTCGAAGCCTACTATCACTACACTTATTACTACAGCCATAGCGCGCCCTTCACTCCCATCCGAGGGCGGTTCAACCTGGCGGCGCTCACCAATAACACGATCAATGTTCTGGTCAGCGATGCCGGCCCAGTTAACTATGCCGCCAACGACACTTTTGGCTCGGTGCTGGGCGAAGTGAAGCAAGCCGTGGCGGCGTGGAACACGGTGCCCAACTCGGCCTTGCGGCTGAATTTCGCGGGACTGGAGAGCGCCAGTCAGGGCACGCAAAACACGCCTGCCATCGATGTGGTTTTCGCCGAGATGCCGCCTGGGCTTTTGGGGTATGCTTCGCCGAACCTGCCGGTGGTTCCGTTGTTTCAGACCGGCTCCGACGGGCAGCCGCTGGTGGCCATCACGCGCTCCGTGCTGGCGCTGACCGACGATACCACCGCCGGCGCGGGCCCCAGCGAACTGCCGGACTTTTTCACAACCGCGGTTCATGAACTGGGGCACGCACTCGGCTTGCAGCATACCTGGACCGGCGCGGCCATGTCGCAGGGAGTGATTCGCAACACGACGCGCACGCGGCCCATCGATGCCGATGACATGGCTGCGTTCTCCATTCTATACGGCGTCGCCAACTGGACCGCGAATTACGGCTCCATTTCCGGCCAGGTGACCTTTGCCGGCGGCAACACGGGCGTCAACCTGGCTTCGGTGGTGGCTCTGCCGGCCAACGGACCGGCCGTGAGCGCGCTCACCGACCCCGCCGGTTTCTACAGCATCAGCGGTCTGCCACCGGGAAGCTACCAGGTCTTCGTCCATCCGTTGCCGCCCGACGCCGTGCCTACTAATTCCCGGGAAGGTCTCCTGTTGCCGTACGACGGCAACGGATTCCCGTTCGAGCCAAGCCCGGATTTTCAAACCGTCTTTTATCCCGGCACGACAGACGCGACAGCCGCCACAACTTTCCCGGTCGCCGCGGGCGCCAGCTTCGTTGCCAATTTCAATGTAAGAGTGGAAGCCGCGGTGCCGATGTACGATGTCGTCACGCACGGCTTCCTGGATCCGTCGATCCGCGATTACACGGTCAATTTGCAGCAGGAATACGACTGGATGTCGCCGGCGTTCATCAACGGAACCCAAGTGCAATCGCTGGTGGAGACCATCTATTCGCCGCTGGTGATTCCGCAAACGGTTTCGATTTTGGGATTCGCTCCCGCCCCGGTCTGCACCGCCGACTCACCCTGTTTCGACGTAGTCAGCCCATGGTCGGCGCTGTTAGCCTATTTCGACGCCCCGGCCAATGCCGGTACGGGATTGCGGCACCTGGTGTTCAACCTGAGTGACGGCGACATGTACGTGCTGCCCGCCGGAGTGAGTCTGGTGGAGAAGCAACCGCCTTACGTCGATTCGGTCTCGAGCAACACGGATGGCACCGTCACCGTCACCGGCACCGGATTTGGACCCGACAGCACGGTGTATTTCGACAGCCTGCCGGCCGCGGTCACGGCGAACGGGTGCCAGAGCGGAACGTCCGGCGATTGCCCGATTACGGTGACGCCGCCCTCCGGCTCGAGCGGGCAGACCGCCGAGATCACGGTCTTTAACGCCGACGACCAGAACTCGACGTTCCTGCAGCAATGGCCGAACATCCCGACGTACAGCTACCCGTCTATCGGCGCACCGCAGTTGCAGACCGTCAATCCGGCATCGCTGCCGGCCGGCGGCGAAGCCATGGTGGACATCACCACGTCCAACACCAATTTTGTGAACGGGGCGGTGACGGTAGGCTTCGGCACCTCCGATATTACGGTGACCGGCGTTTGGGTTATCAGCCCGACCGAGTTGTGGGTCAACGTCCTGGTCGCACCCGGCGCGGCCATGGGCTCTTCGGAGATCAGTGTGATCTCCGGGTTCCAGGTGATGTCGCAGCAATTCGGCTTCCGGATTGTGCCAGCTAATCCGGCCGCGCCGGCGATTCTGGCGGTGGTGAACGGCGTCTACGGCCAGACCACGATTTATCCTAATTCGGTCGCTACCATCTGGGGCGCCAACCTGGCCAACCCGCAGATCGCCATCAGCCCCATCGCGCGTGCCAACTCGCCGGCGGCCGTGGGCGGCGAGGCGCAGATCGCCTACTCGTCGTTCGATCAGGTCAATGTCCCAATACCCCCCAGCACGCCGATCGGGCCGGTGATTTTGAGCCTGACCACGAGCGGCGGCACGGTCAGCGTGGTGGTGCCGATCGGATACGGACCCCCAGCGATACTCGGCATCACGGAGCTTTCCGGCGCCATCGTCAATTCGACAAACGCGGCCACTTCGGGCGACCTGTTGACGATCGCCATCAGCGGCCTGGATCCCACCGTGACGCTCGCCTCGGGCCGCCTGCAAGTAATGGTGGCGGGCGTGTCCATGCCGGTTCAGCAGATTAGCGCCGGCCAGATCCAGTTCATTCTGAACCAATCCTTCCAGGGCGCACAGGTACCGGTGACGATCGTGTTGGACGGGGCACCCAGCGCGCCATTCACCATCCTGGCCAACTAAGTCGCTGACCGCGAGATTCGGTGCTATTTCACGACCGCTCCCCGCAATTGCGAGAGCGCGAGTACCAAGTTACGGACAGCGGGATTCGGTGTGGCAGGACCGCTCCCTGTGGTCGCGGCTCCGTTAGCGGTTTGCGCCCAGCGACGCTACGTAGATCTGGAATGGCGCCCAATAGTACGGCCGGGCGAAGCGATCCGAGCCGAGCAGCGCGAGCTTGGCCTGGCGCATCGCCGTGGCCGGGTCCGCGCCCGCAGCCATCCGGCGATAGAACTCGTTCATCAACTGCTCGGTCGAGCTATCGCTCACATCCCACAAACCGGCGGCCACGGCGCGCGCGCCGGCCCGCAGAAAAGCCCAGGCAAAACCCACCAGTCCTTCGCCGGCATACGTCCGGGTGCCGGCGCTGCTGCAAGCCGAGATGGTGACCAGGTCGGCATGGATGGGAATCCCAATCACATCGCGCGCGTACAATTTGCCGTGCGAAAGGATCACCGCCGATTCGAGCGGCCTCTGCGAATTGGCTTCCGCGTGGGCGGCAAAGTGGATCAGCGAAAATCGCTGCGGATCCGCCTGCCTGTACACCGCCGGGGATGCCTGCGCACCCAGGTAAGCCTGTTGCACGCGGCCCGGGAAACTGGTTTGAATCTCGCGGATCTCGCGCTCTGCGTTGGCGAGCGGCTGGTAATGGCTGCCCGCATAGTCGGGCGCGCCGATCAGCAGCAGCGAAACGCTCTTCCCCGCTCCGGCCTGTGGCGGCAACGCCAGGATATCGATCGAAGGCGACACGGCCATCTCCACATCTTCAATCCAGTAATGCGGCCGCGGCGCCGGCGCCACCAGCGTCTCCAGGTTCAACCGGTGTAAAGCGCCATCGGGAATCACGATCAGCCGTTCTCCTTTACGGATGTGCGGCGCAACCGGCGCCACCAGGATCCGCCAAAGTTCGGAGCCGGCGGCGCCGGCGGCGATCGGATCGCGCACGGAGTGCTCGACCGTGTCGCGATAGTTCGTCACCAGCTTTTCGATTGCGCCCGAGCCCGGCAATTGGAACCGCTCGACGCCGCCGCTGGTGATCAACCAAGCGAAAGAACGCTCGGGGGCCAGCCAGAACGAGAGGATGCTCGCATGCGCGTCGCGCGCCACGCGCTCAAACTCGGCCAAACCGCGCGGCGGGGCCGCCGCGGCGTCTTGTTCCAGCCGCTCCGCCAGCACCCGCGCGCGGCTCGATTCCACCACCCGCAAGGCGCGCGCGTCGTCTCTCTGCCGGCACAAAACGTCCACGTAGCCGCGATAGAACGGCATCAGTTGCGAGAGCAGCGTCATGCGATGGTTCGCATCGAGCAGATCGCTGCGGGTGGCCTCGATAATCCTCAGCGCCTGCTCGTAGCACCGGTCGGCTTCCGGAAAACGCTTTGCATCGGCGGCCAGCGCGCCCAGCAGGTCCCACGCCGCCCAGCGGATATTGGGCGGCGTGCCAGTGGCCCGCAACAGATCCTGACCAATTCGGGCAGCCGCTTGCGAATCGCCGCGGCCCTGGGCGATCAAGGCGCGGTTTCGTTCCAGGAACGGAAACGTATCGCGCGCGTCAAGCGCGCGGGCGAGGTCCGCTGCGCGCAGGTTCCATTCCGCCGCCTGATCCCATTGGCGGGCATTGATCAAAGTCAGCGCGAGGTTCCCGGCGTGACGGGCGGCCTCGTTCCGGCGATCAATCGCCAGCGCCATATCGTAAGCCTTCCGGTAGTTGGCAATCGCGTTTGGCAAATCACCGTCGCCGTCGTATGCCAGCCCCAACTCGCCGAGCGTGGTCATCAGGTCCGCCCGCGCGCCGATGGCCTCAAAAATCGCCGCAGCCTGCCGCAGGTGGCCGAAGGCGTTATCAGAGTCGCCCAGGATGGCGTACGCCGATCCCAGGTTGAGGCACGCTAGTGCAGCCACCTTGCGCGCCCCGAGCTTTTCGGCTGCGGCTAAGGCACTCTGGCCGGCGCCGATGGACTCTTCGTACCGCCGCAGGCTCTTCAGCGCATACGACAGATTGTTCAGCGCCAGCGCTTGCCAGTAAAGGAGCCCCTCTTTGGCAGCCCGGTCCGCAGCGGCGCCGAACGATTGTTGCGCCGCCTGCGGCCGGCCTGTTTTCATGGCAACCACGCCTTCGGCCAAGTCTAAGCGGATGCGCGGCTCCGGATCGCGGACCGCGGCCCGGGCCTGGGCAAGAATCCCGGGGATTTTCGCGGCTTCGCCCTTGAACTGAAGATCGACTATGGCCAGATCGATCAGGCGCCGCACTTCGAGCTGCCCCAGTTCCGGGTTTGCGGGGATGGGGGCCAGAAGGAGATCGCGAGCCCGATTCCAATTGGATTGCGCATTCAGGACCTCGGCATCGAGCAGCTTGAGACTCAAGACCCAGTATGAATTGGGCTCTTCTTGCACGCGCGTCTCGTAGGAGGAAGTTTCGCGGCCGGCCGCCCCCAGGTCACCGGCAACGAATGCGGCCCAGGCGCGCGAGTACGCTCGCTGCGCCGGCTCGGCGCGGGTGCAGGAAAGGAGCGAAATCAGGAGGCCGCACACGGCGGCCGCGACGAACTTAGTTGCCCGACATTCCGCCGTTTGACTGGCCGCCGCCAGCGGTGCCGGAACCGCCCGCATCCGAACCCATCGCCAGACGCACCAGTGCGATGCGGCGGTCGTTGCATTTGACCTGGACCTCACCGAGAATGATTTTACCGAAACCCTTCCAGTGAATGGTGTAACCGTCCACGGAGATCGACTGCTTGTCGCGCTCCGGTCCGGAAAGATGGATCTCGCGCACCAGCGAGAACTTGTGCTGGAGGCATCGTCTGCCGGGGCTCTCGGGCGCCGTATCCAGCGCGAAGCGCCAGCCATACTTCTTCCGGTAGTCGTCCGTCTGCTTGCGATAGAACTCGGCGAGTTGATTGGCGTTTCCGCAGGAAAGCAGCGGCTCTTCGTCCAGCACCACTTCTGCCGCAACTGCGCCGAGTTGGACGCCATGGATGTGGCTGCCCGTGGTGGTGACGACCGGCGTCGAGTTCTCCGACTCGGCGTCGAAAGTGGAGAGGAAGTGCAGGCGGACGGCGCCGATATGCAGTTTCTCTACCGCCTGGAGAGCCTCGATCTCGGCCTCGACTTCGGTTTCAAAGCGGCTGCCGTGGTCGCGGCCGGACACCGCGGTCTTGATCTTGCGAACCGAAAGCAGGGTTCGCTTGCGCGGCTGGTCGACGCTGAAAGCATAATGCGTCACACGAGACCGGGAAAGGCCGCCGGTCGGCGCCAGCACACTCGCGCCCAGCGTGGGAACGACGTGGGTGAGATTCTGCGCCTCGTCGAGACTATGAAACTGCGCCGCGACGCCAAGTGCGTGTCCGGAGAATATGTAGTGTTTGCTCATCGACTAGTGTGTCCTTGGCTGAATGTCGAATTCACCGCGCGCCAGTTGCGGGCCGGACTCGCCGGCGCGCACGACGACGGAGTAATGGCCCGGGCCCGGCTTGCCCGGGAAAAAGACGGCCAGCGGCTCGCCGGGAGCCGGCGCCTCGAGAGGACCAGCGTTCAACACCTTACCCGCAGCACCGTCAAGTTCCACCCAGAGGCGGGCAGTTCCCGGCTGCGGCGCCACGGCTATCTCAAAGTGGAGCGGGCTGCCCTCTTCCAGCGCCCGCGACGCCGAACGCGTGGCGTCGTCCAACGGCACGGCGGCATTTATCTCCTGCGGCGCGCGCATGGCTGGAATCGTAACCTTGGCCTGGTAGCCGGCCACCACGGCGAATGCCACCGCGGCAAAAGTGGGCACCGCGGTCTGTAGCCGCAGCCACGCCAGCCAGCCCACCCGCTGCGGTTCCGGCTTGCGTGCGATCCTGTCCTCGAAAACGGCCCTGGCGTTGGCGGCGAAGGCCGATGCCGTCCAGACGTCGTTCATGCAGGGCCTGCAATCCGCAAAATGCGCTTCGAATTCGTCCCGTTCGGACTGGGATAAGTCTCCCGCCACGTACCGCTCGGGCGCCCCTAGGTTGACAGCCGCGTTGTGATCCATAATCTGGCTTCCACTAGGATAGTGAAATCAGTGACTGCGCCGTTACAGAGCCGGCCGGCGCTGCCAGCCCGGCGCAGCCCAAGCCAATTTCAGACGCCAGCCAAGTGCCTGTAAGCATTGGCGCAGAGCCAGGCGCCAAAGCATCTCCAGCCAGCCGGCGGCGGAATTCAACGAGAGCGGTACCGGAATGCCTGTCCACCACGATTGGGGGGATGCCGTACCCGCGTTGATTCATTCCTTATATTCATAGCAGAATTGGCGCCACCGGCGAAACCGCCGGGCCCGGCGGATCGGCAACCCTATGAATGCCGGCTTGCGTTGTGCTACAAGAGTGCTGTCAAGCGGGTGAAGCTTACCGGCGCGCTCGCTCAAGATCGTCGAAAGCGGAGGGTATATGGCTTATATCAAGACAACGATGCTTTTGATCGCGGGGCAAGCCCTGTGGGTTTCCGGCTTGTGCGCCGCGCAACCGACCATTGCGGACGCGAGGAAATTCATGGACGATGCCGAGCAGCGCCTGCTCGTGCTTTCCGACGAGGCGCAGCAGGCCAGTTGGGTGGAAGAGAACTTCATCACCTCGGACACCGAATCGCTGGCGGCGCTGGCCAACGAGCGGGCCACCGACGAGCAGGTGCGGCTGGCCAAGGAATCCAAACGATTCGACGCTCTCACGCTGCCTCCCGACCTGGCGCGCAAGATGCGGCTGTTGCGGATTGGCTTTACGCTGGCCACGCCGGCCGATCCGAAGGAGAGCGAGGAAGTGTCCCGGCTGGCGGCCGAACTCGACGGCATGTATGGAAAAGGCAAGTATTGCCCGCCGGCGCTCGCATCGAGCGACAAGAAATGTCTCGACATCGGAGACATCACGCGCATCTTTGCGACGAGCAACAGTCCGGCCGAGTTGCTGGACGCCTGGAAGGGCTGGCACGCGATTTCCCCGCCCATGCGAAAAGACTTCACGCGCTTCGTCGAGCTTTCCAATCAGGGCGCGCGTGAGTTGGGTTTTCGCGACACCGGCGCGATGTGGCGCTCGAAGTACGATATGCCGCCGGACGATTTCGCAAAAGAGCTTGACCGGCTGTGGGCGCAGGTGCGTCCGCTCTATCTTTCGCTGCACGCCTACGTGCGCAACCGGCTGCGGGAAAAATACGGCGATGCGGTGGTGCCGGCCAATGGCCCGATTCCGGCCGATCTGCTCGGCAATATCTGGGCGCAGGACTGGTCGAACATCTATCCCCTAGTGGCGCCTCCCGGAGCCGACCCGGGCTACGATTTGACGCGGATTTTGAAGGATCGCAAAACGCAACCGACCGACATGGTTCGCTACGGCGAAAGTTTCTTCAAGTCGCTGGGGTTCGCGCCGCTGCCTGCGACATTCTGGGAGCGTTCGCTGTTCGTGAAGCCGCGCGACCGGGACGTGGTTTGCCATGCCAGCGCCTGGGACGTGGACAACGTGGAGGATCTGCGCATCAAGATGTGCATCGATATCACCGCCGAGGACTTCACCACCATTCACCACGAGCTGGGCCACAATTTCTACCAGCGCGCCTACGATAAGCAGCCGTTTCTATTCCGCGACAGCGCCAACGACGGCGTGCATGAAGCCATCGGCGACACCATCGCTCTCTCGGTGACGCCCGAGTACCTGGTCAAAATCGGGCTGCTGGACCGGGCGCCGGACGCGTCAAAGGACA
>Ga0326727_10001799_pt1 | contig 76987 bp, 79 predicted proteins | sample MB2enrmetagenome_FD_207643 | JGI IMG/M metagenome (GOLD analysis project Ga0326727, IMG submission 207643) | Lab enriched peat soil microbial communities from McLean, Ithaca, NY, United States - MB29MY | ecosystem: Environmental > Terrestrial > Soil > Wetlands > Peat | place: USA: New York... | reverse complement strand
AGGGCGTGCAGCCGGAGTGGTTCTACAAGGGCGACGGCTCGACGCTGGTCGCGCCGGGCGGCGATTTAATGAGCCCGAGCTTCGCGCTCGACGGCGGCGAGGAGCCGGAGATCGTCGGCGTCTATGTGATCGACGCGCAAGGCGCGCCGGTGCGCGTCGGCTTCGCGCTCGGCGACGAATTCTCCGATCACGTCACCGAGCGGCAGAACTATCTCTACGTCGCCCATTCCAAGCTGCGTCCGTCGAGCTTCGGCCCCGAACTCCTGGTCGGCGAGCTGCCGCCCGACATCCGCGGCGTCTCGCGCATCCGGCGCGGCAAGGAGGTGCTATGGGAAAAGCCGTTCATCACGGGCGAGCAGAACATGTCGCATTCCATCGCCAACCTCGAGGCGCATCATTTCAAGTACGCGCTGTTCCGCCGCCCCGGCGACGTCCACGTGCATTTCTTCGGCACGGCGACGCTTTCGTTCAGCGACGGGATCAAGACCGAGAAGGGCGACGTGTTCGAGATCGAGGCCGAACCCTTCGGCCTGCCGTTGCGCAACCGGCTCGCCATCGCCAAGGCGGAGAAGGTGAAGGTGCGAGCGCTTTAGGAGGCGTCCGCCAAATGCGGATCAACCGGAAGAGAAATTCGCACAGCAGGCCCCACGACTCATCCGAAATCCCCAGATGGCGGTCGGTTTCAGCCACGGACTGCGCCATTTTGGCTTGTCGCGCAATCCTGAAGCGCCAATGCGCCTTGTCGAGGGGCGTCGGGCCGGGCCGACGCCCTTTTCAGAGCCGGCACGCGTCGAATTTTCGCTCGTCGGGACGCATCTCTCCTGCGAGTTGGAGCGAACGCATGACGATCGAACGCCTTACGCCGTCGAGAGGAACGGCGGCGGCCGCAATTTCGCGATCAGCCGCGCAATGTCGGCGAACAGATTTCGCGGCCAATTCTTCACCGGCGCGCAAAGCGTGGAGCACACGAAGCCGCTCGACGCCGAGGTCGCCAAGTTCGCCGGCGACGCCGCCACGGTTCAAGCCGTCATCGGCGCCAGCGAGGATCCCGCGGTCGAGCCGAAGACCGGCGATCGTATGCGCTACGAGACGAAACGCGTCGCCGGCGTCTGGAAGATCGACGATTGCCGAAATCTCGAGTCCTGCGCGCAGTCGCAACCCGCGGCGAAGAAGCTTTTCAACGATCCGGTCCGTTATGGGCGACGAGCGCGCCCGCGTCTATGATCCGCCGGCGGCGTCGATGCGCCGGAGCAGCGCGATCTGCCCCAGCGTCGCGCAATTGGCCGGCGCTGGCGAAAGGTCGAGCCCTAGCAGGCTGCCGGCCGTCCGATAGCGCGCGGCGAGCGCGGGCGAACCGACGACGAGCGCGGAAAGCGCTCCGCGCGCGCCGGCGACGATTTCCGCAGCGATGAGCAGGCCCGAGAGATATTCGGCGAGTTCATCCGGCGCCACGCGATCGAACAGGCCGAGCGTGCGCGTCATGAAAATGGCGTGCAGAAGATCGCCCGGGCGTCGCAGCGCCGACGCGGCGCCGACGCCGAGAGCGAAGCCGCTGGGCTCATTGTCCCCGCGCGCCGGCGTCATCAGCCGCCCAAGCACGGTATGGTCCTTGAGCGCCGCGAAGACTTCGCCGGTCATGAAGGTCTCGAAGGCGACGATGCGGCCCGCCTCGACGCGCGCCCATTTCGAATGCGTGCCGGGCAGCACGAACAGTCCGTCAGCCCGCCCGCTCGCGCCCAACGCGCCGAGGATTTGCGTCTCCTCGCCGCGCATGACGTCGGGCGCGCCGCTGGAATCGAGGACGGAAAGGCCGGGGGCGAGAAGCACGCGCCCGAGCTTGGCCGAACGAATCGTAAGCGTCGCCGCGGCGATTTCGTCCAAGCCGGCGGGACAGGCGGCGTAGGGCGCTTCGACCCAACCCTGCCGCGAACCGACCATGCCGGACATGAAAATCGGCAGGTCGGGGAACCGGCTCTTCCACGCCCCGAGCGCCGAGGCGAGGAAGGCCTCGTGCTCGCCCGCCGCAAGGCTCAGACTGCCTTTTTCGGCCGAAACCCGATCGATCGCGGCTCCATCTGCGGCGGCGAGACAAGCGCGAAACGAACTGACGCCCCAATCGACGCTGATCAGCGTCGGCGCTTGCGACGACAAGGCATTTCTCCGTTCCAGGGCGGGCCCTCCCGCGGCCGCCCTGGCGGGGCGGGAGGAACGACCTCACCGCGTTAAACCGACATTCTCCGGATAGCCCCCGGTTCAAGCCCAGTCTCCGATTGTTTGGGGTCTCTGGCAAGCCCGGACCTGTCACGGCCCCCAGCGCATCGCCCTTTTTGCCGGGCGTTCGACCCCGTCTATCAGCTGATCTTCACAGCCGGCGACAATCGTGGCAAGGTGAGCCTCAAAGCCCGGATCAGGTGGTTTTGTCGCCGGAAAACATCGCCCGGCGCTTCTCGGAGACCGTGAGTTCGGCTATCCTGCCCCGGACAGCCGGCGGATGCGCCTTCATGAGGAAAACGCCGGTTAAGCAAGGACCATTGCGTGTAGGCGTTTTCCTAGTTCGGGCCGCAACGTCGGGGAGCGTTGGCGCTGGGCCTTGCCTGGATAGACAGCAACTCCAACCAAGACAAAAAGCGATAAGCATCAGGAGTTTATCAAGCGCTACTCCTAACATTTAGACGCGGGGGCGGTAACAATGCCGGGCATGACGCGCGTGAAATCGACAAACGTCCGATGGGCCGTGTTTTTCACCCTTCTGGTTTTGTGTACTATAAACTACGTTGATCGTGCCGTTCTGTCTATTTGCATGCCGGCAATTCAAAAAGACTTATCGTTGGATCCGGCTATTGTCGGGGTAATTTTAAGCGCCTTTTTTTGGGGCTATGCAACGATGCAAATCCCGATGGGCTGGCTGCTCGACCGGTTCCGCCCAGGTAGATTAATCGTAATTTCCGCTGTATTATGGGGAGTGTTTCAGATATTAACCGGATTCCTTTCAAGCAGTAAAATGTTTATATTCCTGCGTGTGCTGCTTGGCGTTTCCGAATCTCCGATGTATCCGGGTGGGACAAAATTACAGTCTGTTTGGCTGACTGCCAAGGAAAGGGGCAGAGGTTCGGCGCTGATGGATACCGGTGCCGCGTTGGGCAACGCAATCGGCGGGCCGTTGGTCGTTTTATTCATGGCGTGGTTCGGAGGATGGCGTGGCGCACTGATTGGAGCCGGTGTCGTCACGATTTTTATCGCCGGGTTGTCTTGGCGATTTCTTAAAGACGGTCCCGAAACTAACCAGAGAGTCAATCAAGCAGAGCTGGATCACATAAAAACGGCATTGGCTGAAGAATACGACGTTGATAAGAATGTTGATGGTTCAGCAATGAAGAGCGTTGGGTACAAAGATTATTTATTCAGCCTTAATTTTTGGTGTATGTGCATCGGATTCTATGCGATAGACGCATACTGGTATGGCCTGATGACCTGGGGCCCAAGTTATTTGGCCGCCACGCTCAATGTTGATATTAAGACTATCGGCGGGTCGGTATTGTTGATTTTTGGCACCGGCGCAATAGTCGAGTTAATCGGTGGCGTCGTTACCGATAAATGGCGGCAAACCGGAGCCAGCGCCAACACCGTCATGCGGACGCTTCTCGGCGTGCTGGCGATCGGTATGGCGGCGAGCATGTACTTTCTAACCAAAGTGACTACGTTGACGGAAGCCCTTATTTGTCTTACAGTCGCCGTATCGTTTGAGAGATGGGCCGGCATGCTTTTCTTCGTCATTCCGCCGGCGATCTCGCAACGAAACCATGTTGGAACCGTAGCAGGTTGCATGCTATTTACCGGTAACTTGGCTGGTATTATAACTCCGATTTGCATCGGGCTCATCGTTTCGTTGACCGGATCGTATAATGGCGCTCTGATGATGTTCATAGGGTTTGGGTTGCTGATTCTTTTGGCGGCGCTGCTTCTTGACTTCGACAAAAAAGTGCAAGGAAGTGGGGCGGCGCGAGCCGTAGTAGAGGACATGTCCGCATAACGCCACAGTCTGTGGGTTTTTCGATAGGGACGCCTGCGATATCGATGTTCGTCCGAGGAGAAGCGGATCGTCCTCATCAAGGAGCCCAGTGCGATTCGGGGGCGACCGCGCCCTCCCGCCGCCGGCGGGGACGACACGCGTCCCCAACGACGACCTCAATCGACGGTTCCATTTTTCGCCAAGGCGGCTATGCGATCGATTCTGCTATAAATGTTCGTAAAATTCATCGGCGGCGCGTTCGACCGGATCGCGGCGCGCGTCAGGGGACGAGAATCGTCGAGCCCGTCGTCTGGCGCGCCTCCAAGGCGGCGTGGACGCTCGCGGCGTCGGCGAGCGGCGCGCGCGTCGCGACGCCGATCTTGACCTCGCCCGAGGCGACGACGGCGAACAGATCGCGCGCCATTTTCTCCAGCCGTTCGCGATCGGGCAGAAAGGTGAACAGCGTCGGCCGGGTGGCGAACAGCGAGCCTTTTTGCGCGAGCAGAGCGAGATTGAACGACTCGATGCCGCCCGAAGCCGATCCGAAGCTGGCGAACATCCCAAACGGCCTCAGGCAATCGAGCGAGGCGGGGAAAGTGGCCTTGCCGACGCCGTCGTAGACGACGTGGCACTTGGCGCCCTTGGTGATTTCGCCGACGCGCACGGCGAAGTCCTCTTCGCGATAGAGAATGACGTGCTTGGCGCCGGCCTTCTTGGCGAGCTTGGCCTTTTCCGCCGAGCCGACGGTGCCGATCACCGTCGCGCCGAGCGCCTTGCCCCATTGGCAGAGGATCTGGCCGACGCCGCCGGCGGCCGCATGCACCAGGATCGTGTCCCCGGCCTTCACGTGGTAGGTCTGGCGCAACAGAAATTGCGCGGTGAGGCCCTTGAGCATCATCGCCGCGGCGGTTTCGAACGAAATCGCCTTGGGCAGTTTGACGAGCTGCTTGACGTCGACGTTGCGCTCCTCGGCGTAGGAGCCGAGGCTGGAGACGTAGGCGACGCGGTCGCCGGGCTTAAAATCCTTGACGCCCTTGCCGACCGCGACGACTTCGCCGGCGCCCTCGTTGCCGGGCGTGAAGGGGCGCGGCGGCGAAGGATAGAAGCCGGAGCGATAATAGACGTCGAGATAATTGACGCCGATCGCGCGATGGCGCACCCGCGCCTCGCCGGGCCCCGGCGGCGGCAGTTCGATTTCCTCGAGGCGCATGACCTCTGGCGCCCCGGTCTGGCGGATGCGAATCGCGCGCATGGCTCGTCTCTCCGATTCGCGCCATGATTGTCCCCCCCGAGCGCCGCGCGCAAGCCGGCTGCGGCGAAAAAGCGTTGCAAAACCGCCTTTTCCACGCTTCGCCGGCCGTGTCGCGTCAAAGCTCCGAAATAACCGGCGGGAAAGGAAACCCGGGAGACTCCGTCGGCGAATTTGTCCCCGCGGCCTTGCCAGCCTCGCTTGGCGACCTTATAGCAACCTGCGTTCCGGCCGAGCCGAAACGCCGCCCCGCGCCCATCGTCTAGCGGTCCAGGACGTCGCCCTTTCACGGCGAAAACAGGGGTTCGATTCCCCTTGGGCGCGCCAACACAATCAAGCACTTACGGCGCATTGTGAGCGATCTGTCCAATAAATGGCCAATATGCGGTCTGTATTCCTATGGACGGAATGAGGCGCGAAAAGCGCGCGCCTCGGCGCTCGTCTCGCGTCACGCGGCCAGCGGCGTATCGAGCGCGCCGTGCGCGGCGAGGCTGGCGCAGTCGCGCGCGACGCTACGAAGCACCACGTCGAGGCCGAAGCCAGGCTGCGCCAGCGCGCGGTCAAGTTCGTCGCCAATCGCCTCGGCGCCGCGCAGGTCCGCCAGCGCACGAAGTTTGGCGAGCATCCCGACGGCCGTCTGTGCGGGCGCGGCGGCGACGCGGCGGCGCAGGTCGGCGGCTATTCCCCACGCGTCGTCGCAAGCGCGCTGCAACTCGGGAAGGCCCGCGGCGGCGCGCGAGGCCTCTTCGGCGTCCGACCATTTGCGGTGCGCACGCCGGATTTCGTCGAACCGCGCGGCGCAGGCCTGCGAATAGGGGTGAGCGAAGGAACGCGCCCGATCGGCGAGCGGCGCCATCGTCTCAATCCATTCCGCGTCGAAGGATCCGTCGTCGATCCGCACCATCGAAAGCCCGAAGAAGTTCGCGTCGCCGGGGCGCCGCAAGAGTTCGGCCGGCCGCGGAACCGGCTCGTATTCGTCCTCTCGCCGCTCGGCCTCGTCGGCGATTCGGGTGTATTCACGCTCAGCCGCGCACCACTGCCCGATCAAGCCGATAAGCTCGGCGTCGGCGAGAGGGTCGGCGAGAGGGCGCTCAGAATGCCCGACGACGGAAAAAGCCGGGTCGACGGCCATATCCGCCGCGCGGGCGGCCAAGACGGTTAGGGCGGGAAGGCTGGCCAGGGCGCCAAGGGCGGCGCGGCGTGAGGGCCTCGCGGGCGAAATGGACATGGGTTGCTCCTTGCGTCGCGTTGTGCGATACTTTGGGTATAAATCGCGCCCTGGGGAATTGCAATACCCGAGGTATCATTTCTAGGAATTTGGAGCATCCCGGTTGACCACAAGCGAACAAATTCGCGCGGCGCGCGCCCTGCTGCGCTGGGAGCAACGCGACCTTGCGGGCGCTTCCCGGGTGTCGCTTCCGTCGATCAAGCGGCTCGAAACGATCCCCGGCCCTCTCGCCGCGCAACCGCGGACGATCGACGCGCTACGGGCCGCGCTCGAATCCGCCGGCGTTGAGTTCATCGCTGAGAACGGGGGAGGTCCAGGCGTGCGGTTGCGCAAGGCCGCGCCTGGCGCGATTCCCCTCAGCGATTTGAATGCGAGCAACGATGAATAGCGCGAAGAGCGCTCCCAAAAACCGATCGCCGACTCCCCGCTCTTCCTACGTGACGACGATCTGCGCGAGCGCGTCAATCCGCGCCTCGGCCGCGCGGCCTTTGCCGCGCGGATCGCCGAGCTCGAGGCCGACGGCTTCCCGCGCGTCGATCCCCTGTTCGGCGGCCGTTATTGGCCCGCGGTGGTCGACTTCTTTGACCGGCGCGCCGGGCGCGGCAAGAACGGGCCCGCGGCGATCGACGGAAAGGAAACCTGGGATAGCGAAGCGATGGCGCAACGCCCGGCCCGGTCAGGCGCCGGCGCGGGCGTGAGACTGCGAAAAGCGCGAGGCGCAGGCCAGCCCGCACCGTGAGAAGCGGATGATCGGCTCCTCCGCGACCTCGACCGCGTAGGAACGCCGCCTAGCCGCGTCCGACGAAGTCTCCGCTATCATTGATCCCCGCCTCGCCGAAGGGCGCCAGCGGAGCCTTGTGGCCGATTTCGCAAAACGGACGCCTTTGGCGCCGCATTGGTCGCCGACACGACGCGCAGGTGCGAGCGCTCTTTCGACGCGCCCTCTCGCGGGGGCCGCCAGGCGCCCGTGAGCATCGCGGGCAGCGCGCGCAGAATCTCAGTGAACCGGACCAGACACGTTTCGACGGCCTCTCGGCCCTCCCCCTGAAGTCTCCCATACAGCTCGAGCTGATCGACCCACGCCGCGACCGTAATTGGAATGGCCGCGCCGGTTTCGGCGAACGCGGCGGCGATTGTTGCCGCGGCGATGACGCACGCGGATACGCCGCCGACCATTTCCCAACGCAGCGCGTCGACCTCTTCGCGCAGCGCCGCGATCTCAGCGCGTAGGCTCGCCGCGGTCGCCGGCTGTTGCGCGCGCGCGCCGCACACGGCGCCGATGCGATAGTCGACCTGCTGCGTTTCGTCCTGCGTCATCGTCACCTTCAACCACAACGGCGCGAAGCCGATCCTAAACAGGGGGCGCCCTACTGCCGCATCGCCCCGCTGCCTGCCGGTTTTGTCGCCATTGATCGCAGCGCGTCCGCAAAGCCCTTGAGCCCCGCCGCGACGGCTTCATGGTGGCTTGGCGAAAGCCCTTCGCCGTTGCCTTGGATGCCGGCAAAGAATTCTGCCCAAGCCGCGACTTTGAAAATATCGACGAGGCCTTGCTCGGCAAGCGCGCAAGCGAGCGCGGCGGATTGATGCAGCGCGATGCCGTAGGCGATCGCGAAGGCGTCGCCCACGTCATTCGTCGGCGGCGGCGCGATTGGTTTCGGCGTCATCGCGACAGCTTCCTCAGCCCAAGGTGCGCGCCGTCGCGAACCGCGCGATCGATCGCTTTCATGATCGCGCCGTTGTTGCTCATGAGCGTCGAGGCGACGGTCGCGCCGTCCATCGAGTGAATGTTGATGTGCGTCGTCGGCGAAACGCTGAAGTTACGACCGTTCGAACCGCCGGGCGCCGCGCCGCCCGACAGCATGTCGCGGAACGCGCCGGCCTCGGCGGCGGGCATGACGAGTTCGCGTTCATGAATCAACGTCATTCGGTCGCTCGGCACGTTCCACATGCCGATATCCGCCGAGCCGATCGCCAGCACGCTCGCCGCCGCGGCCGAGCCGGCCGGGATTGCCGCCGGGCCGATGAACGGCGCGAGGAACGCCGCGACGCCGGCGCCGGCCTGCCCGGAATCCGAGACGATGATCGGCGCCTTGGCCGCGACCACCGCCGCCGTTCCCGCGGCCGCCGAAGAGGTCTGCGCGGCGGTCTGCAGCCCGAGGCCGGCGAGGAAGCTGGCGACGACCGAGTTGTTCTCGGCGATTTGCAGCGCCGCATTGCCGACCGCCTTGACGCCGAGGGTGACGAAGAAGTCGATCGCCTTGACGGTCATATCGAGCAGCACGTTCTTGAACGCGGTGCGCCAACTTTCCTGGCCGGTCAGTAGGCCCCGGGTCTGCGAGGTCGCGGCGCTGGCGATGGTCTGCTCCGCGGAAATCCAAGCCTGTTGCGTCTTGGCGGCGGCGTCTTCCTGGATTTTGGCGACGGCGAGCGCGTAATCAAGCTGGAGGTCCCTTTCCTTATCGAGAATGGTCTGCTTCTGCGCCAGCGACAGGCCATCGATCGCCAGTTCCCGTCGAAGCGCCGCCTGCTCCGCCGTCTCGCCCTGTTGCAGCGCGGCGAGGGTCGAAGCGACCTTCTGCGCCTCGGTGATTTGCTTGGCCTGCGCTTCCTTGGCGTAAAGTGCGACCTTCGCCGAAGTCGATTTCTCGATTTCGGCGACCTCATCGGCGCCGCTCTTCAGCGTCGCCGCCAGTTCGTCCTTGCCGCCCTTGGCCGCAGCGGCCGCGCCGCGCTCGGCGGCTTTCTCCTTGGCCTGCGCCAGCTTTTCGATCGCGGCGCGCTCTTCATCGGAGCCGGCGCCGAACACCGCGCGCGCCCGCGCGACCTCCTCTTCGCGAATCGCGACGACCTGCGCGCTCGCCTTGCCCGCCGCCGCGACCTTGACGTCTTCGGCCGCGGCGAAATCGCGATAGCCGGAGGCGTCGATTTCCTTGGTCTTGGCTTCGACCTGCGCCTGGGCGTGGGCGATCTGTTCGGCGGACGAGCCGGCGTCGGCGGCGATTTTTTGCCACGCGGCGCGTTCGGCGATCAGCCGATCGGTGGTCGAGCCTTTCCAAGTCGCGTCGAGATGGGCGATCGCCGCTTCGGTCTGCGCCACCGCGTCGCGGCCGAGCAGGCCATCGGCCGCCTCTTGCTGCAATTTCTTGAGCGAGTCGGCCGCGCGGGCGATGCCGGCGGTCAGCTCGGCGGCGCCGGTCGCGTCGCCTTTGGCGCTCGCCTCGGCGAGCGCGGTCTGCATCAGCCGAATTTCGCCGGTCGTCTTGGCGACCTCGGCGCCGACCTTATCGAACCGCATCGCCGTGTCGAGCGCGCGGGCGAATTCCTTCGCCGTCGCGGTCGAGGCGGCGAGCTCGCCCTGCAGCGCGCGCAACGCGGCGTTCGCCGCATCGTATTTTTGCGTGACCTCGCCGACGACCTGCGCCTGCGCGCGCTCGATCGCGCTGAGATCGGTCACTCCGGCCTGCGCCGCGCCGAGCGCAACCTGATGGGCGACCGCCGCGGCGCGCGCGGTCATCTCGGCGTCGCGCGCGCCTTCGAGGCGCGAAATCATCGCGTCGATGATCGTCGAATAGGCTTTACCGCTCTGGCCGGCGGCGACGTAGCCGTCGTAGGCCGCAATCGTCGCCGCCGAGACGCCGTTGGTCTCGGCGACGTAGGCGCGGCCCTTCGTGCCCAACTCGGCGAACATTTCGGCGAGCTTCTTCGCCGCCTCCGGCGCTTTCTCGCCCATCGCCGCCGCGAGCTGCGGCAGATAGGCGCTGGCGATCTGCGCGACCTGCGGGGCGCCCTCGCCGATCGCCAGGAACGCCCGGGCGATTTCAGCGGCGGCGGAATTGGAGACGCCGGCCAAATCCTTGATCGTGTCGCGCAGCTTCGCCGCCTCGGCGGTGGGCATGTCGAGCTGAGCGGCGAGCGCGGCGGCCTTGATCGAGTCAACCGCCTTGCCCGCTTCGACGCCCTGATAAGCGAGATAGCCGATCTCGCCGGCGGCGGCGAGCGCGGCGGCGCCGATTCCGACCAACGCCGGGTTCGCGGCGCCGACGCTGATCGCCATGCGCACGAAGCTCGTCGCGGCGCGATGGGTCTGGCCTTCCGCCAGTTCGGCGAAGCCGCGAACACCCGCGATAATCGAGCGCGTGCTGACCCGGATCGCAGCGGCGCCCGCCTCGGCCGCCGCGCCGACTTCGGCGAAGCCGGCGCCGCCGGCGAGGCCGGTAAGGTCGCCCTTGATCCCGGCGAGCCCGGCGCGCGCGTCGACGAGCTTCGCCGCCGTCGCCAACATCTTCTGGCCAAGTTCGGAATCGGCGCTGGCTCCGGTCGCCTGCATCTGGCGGGCGAGGCTGCGCATGTCGTTGGCGAGCGCGTTGATCGACGCCCGCGCCGCCGCGGCGGAAGCCTCCAGCCCCGCGGTGTCGCCACCAAAAGTGACGTAGATATCCGAGCCGGCCATCAGCAACCTCGACATTCCTCGCGCCATCGCGCGCTACAAAATGAAACCCGGCGGCGGCGGTCGCGAAAGTCCGCCGCCGCCGGGCCTCTTGCCTTACGCCCTGGAAAACGACGCCCCGAGGTCGCCCTTCCCAAGTCTGTCTCGCGGCGCTGCAACGCCGCAGATGAAGGCCCGGCGGCGATAGCGGGACGCCGCCGAGTTCCTACGCGAGTCGCGCCCCGGAACGGCGCCGTGGAAGCCGGCCGCCGCCGAGCGTTGCGCGCCCCGCGAAGAGCGTTTGCGCGCCGTCGCCGCCATGACGACGACGGCCGTGCGCGTGAAGGCGTAGCCTCGCTACGCTAGGCGTGACGCTCGCGCCAAATGGTCTCGCGCGCGACTGCGGCGACCATCGTGGCGCGCTGCAGGCGACGCGCCGAGTGGGTGTCGGCGCGAGCGCCTTGCATGGGGCGCTCATGACCCGCGAACACGGCCGCGGACGCCGCCTCGCGCGCCGCGCGGGGTGACGCGCCGACCACGGTCACGCGAAACATGCGCCGCCCCCGCTGGCGCCGAGGCCGCGCGCCACGACCATGCGCGCGGCCTCGCCAGGCGTACGCGCAAGGCCTTTCTCGAGTAGGGAACGAAACAGCGCGCGCTCGGCGCGAGCGCGGCTGTCGTGCGGCGACGGCGAGCGTCTGTCGCCGCCGCGAGGCGCCGAAGCGCCGGCGAAGTTCCTCGGCCGGCGCAGATCGGCGAGCGCCGCATCCGCGCGGGCAAGCCGCGCGGCAGCCGAGCCGCCGCGCTCGGCAGGGCGCAACGCGGCGGCGATGCGACTCTCGACTTCGGCGGCGCAAGTCCGCTGCAGGTGCGCGCGCAGCTCGAACGCTTCCTCGAACCCGCGTGGCGCTGCAACGGGGAGTCCGCGTGCGGCGAGTTTGCGTGCGCGATCGGGAAAGGCGCGCAACGCCTCGTCGCGGCGATTCCGCGCAGCGGCGGTCGGATCGTTGGCGCGCTCATGCTCACGCGCTGCCTCGGCGCGCGCCGTCACGTCGCGTAAGCCGGGCGCGTTCGGCCCGAAAAAAAGGTGCGGGGACATCATCATCTTGCGGCTCCTATAGGCGAACGTGGGAGATGGGATAGACGGGCGCCTTGCGCCGCTTCCAAGCATCGGGAAGGCCGGCGAGATTAAAGTGCCCGTGCTCGGCGGCGCCCGCCAGCGCGAGCCGTAGCGGACTCGCCGGATCGGTCGGGTCGCCGAGAAGCGGCAAAGGATCGATCGGGCGCAGCGACGCCCACGCGACGCCGCGCAGCCGTTCCCTCACGAATTCGTCGTATTCAACTTTCGCCTTGCCCAACTCGACGACCGCGGCGTAAAAGCGCGCGACGATCGCATCGAATTCGGGCTTCACGGCTTCGCAGTATTTTTCGCAGCCGGCGAGGTACGAGTCTTCGGCCTCGCTACGGCGCTTCCCCGGCAATGGCGCATTGAGCAGCGCGAGCGCCTCATCGATCGCCGCGATTTCGCCGAGAATTTCGTCATAGCGCGGGCGGTCCGGGTGCGAGGGGCGCGCAGCGGGCCGCTCGGGCGCGCGCGGCGCGGGCATCAACGGCCCCAGGAGCGCCGCGGCCCGGGGCGAGGCCTCGATCGCCTTCGCAGGGGCGGCCGACTCGAGCGCTTGCCGCCCGGCGTTGATAGCCATCGCGAGCGAGTCGAATTGGTGGTCCTTCGAAAGCCGCGCGATCAAAGGCCGCAACTCGGCGTACAGTGCCTCTCGGCGCTCCCCGAGCTCGAGCTCCTTGTTGCGAATCTCGACCCAGCGCGGCGCGAGCCGGCAGATCGCCTTGATGGGTTCGGTTTGCGCCCATGCGGGCGTCGCCGCCGACGAGTCGGCCTTGGAGTCGGGCGCTTTCTTGGCGGTTCCGAGCATTTTTGTCTCCATGAACGGTGAGTCATGATACACGCGCCGGCGCCGCGCGGTTTTGTATTTAAGTCGTTTTGCGCCAGCGCCGATGTCGATTTTCTTCGCGATGGCCGGCCCGCTTCGCCCTTGGATTCCGCTGGCGGGCGCGGGCGACATCGCTATGCGATCACGCCGCTCCGCGCTGGGGCGGACTCTTCGCCGAAGAGATCGGGCGGTCGGTCGCGCGCGGCGGGGCGAGATCGAAGCAACCAAAACCAATCGCGCGTTGCGCGCTCCGGCGCCAACTCACGCTCGGCAGGGAGTAACCCCAGCCGGTCGGCCGCGCGGAGCAAAGCGCTAAGCGCCTTCGCCGCCGGGAAGCTCCCGCGCCGCGCGCGATCGAACAGTTCGGCCGCCGCGGTCGACGCGAGCGCAGCTTCGACGCGCGATTTTTCGTCGCGCTTGCTAACGCATGAACCCGCCTTGCGGCCTGCGCCAGGACGCCAGCCGCCGCGTTTTGAAACTACATCGGTCATTTTCATCCCATTGATTTTCTTTGATAAACAAGACGCCGTGAGCTATGAGGCCACCGCATACCGAACGCCCTTAGAAATCAGAAAAGGACGCGAAATCAAAGACTTCCGCGGCCATAAAAAGTCTGCGCGTGGGGATGGCAGCGGTTGCAAGGGGCTGACGGCGTGGACTTTTGATCCCCCTCCCCCTCCCCGGCGCCGAGACCCCATCCGTCGGCCGAGGGCGCCGGCGGCCTTGAAGCGCGGCCGGCGCGATACGGATGACGCATGTGACTGGATTGCCGAATATCCCCGTACGCGCAGGCGCAGGCGCAGGCGGGCGCCCACACGCGGGCGCGCGCGCGCGTACGGGGGTTATCGGAGCGCGCGTCACATCCGTCATCGGTCGCCCTCGTCGACATCGGAATAAGCGGGCGCAGTCTCTTCCTGAGACTCTGTGTGAACGCGCAAGCCGTTGAACTTACGGGCTGACGCATCGCGTGCCGGGAAAAAACCTTTCGCCTCCAACGATTGGGCCAGCCGTTTTCTCGATCCCACGTATTCGCCGGCCTTGTTCGCCCAAGAGGCCCAGCTCGTGAACAGATTCGCCGAGGTGTCAGATTCATTCGGCCCCACGTCGCATCGGTCCTCGATCCATGTCGCGACGGAGTCCTCGGCCGCGAGGTAATCGGATGTCGCTATGCGCACGCACTCCGGAACGCTGAGGCCGGTCTCTTGCCAAGCGAGACAGCCTTCGATCGCCCACGCTAGGACGCCTGGCCACTCGTCGCGCAGCGCTTCGGCAAGCCGCTGGTCGCGATCTTCGACAGGGATCGTCACGGCGAAGGGCACGAGGTGGAATCGACGGCGGATCGACTCGTCGACCGAGCGCAAGCCGGGTTTGTGATTGCCGGCCATAAACAGCTTGAAATGCGGTTCGAACTCGAAAAAATCTTGCCGCATAAAGCGCGCCGTAATGCGGTCGCCTCCAGTCAACGCCTTCACTTTGGACTCGGCCCAACGCCGGCCCTCTTCCGTCTCGGTGGCCGTCACAAAACGCGCGCCGCGCAGGCGGGCGAGTTCCGTCGGATGTCTGTCACCGAGAGAGTTGATGAAAGTCTCGATCGGCGCCGTGCGATGATAGTCCCCAAGGACGCCGGCGAGCGTGTTGAGGAAAACGCTCTTGCCGTTCGCGCCCGTCCCGAAAGCGAAAAACAACGCATGTTCCGTCGTCGCGCCGGTCAAGGCGTAGCCGGCGACGCGACGAAGATATTCGACGAGCGCCGCATCGCCATGCGTGATTTCGTCGAGAAATCTGAGGAAGCGCGGGCAGTCGCCATGCGGCGCGACGCTCGTCGACTTCGTGATCAAGTCGCGCGGATCATGCGCACGCATCGTCCCGTCGTGCAGGTCGACCACGCCTTTGGGCGTGTTCAACAGGAAAAGATCGCGATCCCAAACGTCCGTCGTCGCCGCGAGCCGCCGATCGGCCTTCGCCAAGCGCTCGACCGCCGCGACCGTCTTCGCGCTCGCCAGTTCCTTCGCTGTCTTCGGCCCATCGCACGCCTGCGCCGCGCGGCGGCAAACCTTGCGCGCTTCGTCGAGTCCGAAAAGGGTGTCGTCAGCGCGCCATCGCTTGCCGTCGAACGAAAGCCATTGGCCCCAGGTCGCCACGTATCGAAGCCTCTCGGCGTGCTCATCGGCGAAAGCGAGCGCAAGCGCCTCGTCTGAATTCAGCGGCGCAGTCGGCGTGTTCGGCGCGCCGCGCGGCGTTGCGCTCGGGTTCGCCGCATCCTTTTCGCGACCGCTGCGCGCGCCGTCCGCACCGCCGTCCGCCGCCGCCGCGCCCTCGCCGACGATGACGGGCGCGCCCGCAATCGCAGCGAGTAGAACATCGCGCGGACTTGCGTCGCCGGAGCGTTCGATCGGGGCGTCCGGCGTCATGAGCGCTTCGTCAAATTGCGGAAGCGGCGTCCGCGAAACCCGTATCCGCGCGCCGTCGCGACCGCTTGGCGGCGCGACAAAAATTGTCCGACGACCGATGAGAATGGGCCGTCCAAATACGTCAAAACGAAAGCGCGGCGCGCCGGCGCCGCGGCGGGCGGCGTCGTGCGCGTGAGCGCGATGAGCCCGGTGTCAGGAACGACCGTCACGACCTCAGCGTAAATCGAATCCCCAGCCGAACATGAGCCGCCGGAGCGCGCATGGCGCGGCGCCCGAACGCGTCTCGGCGATCGGCGACTTCCGTCCGATTTCGCTCGTCGGAACGCCGCCGATCTACGATGCGATTTTACCCGCGCGACGGCGGAAGCGGTTTGCATTTTTCGACTTTTGCTCCGGTGACGCGTTGAATTTTCGCACGTAGCGCCGCCACGTCGCGTTGTAGGATTGGCCGCCGGCGGTACGCGCAACAGCGCGCGCGGCCTGCCCCGGGGACTTGGCGCGCCCGGCCTCGAGTTCGCGTTCCATTTGCACCAACGCGCCATGATCTGGGATGGCGGTGCGCCCGATCTTCCTACGGCTGCGCAAGTTGCCAGCGGCGATCGCGAATCTTCCGATGCCCGTCAGGCGCCAAATACGCTCGGCCAAGCAGGCGAGGGCGTCGCCGGCGTCGTCGGCCTGCGCCGCGCTAAAGGTGTCGCGCGTGATGTCGTGGAACATTGTCGCGAAAAGCGCATCCGCCTCGGTGCCATGTGTCTCGGCTGGTACACGGGCGGCGGCGCCGTTGGAGTCCGCAGCAGCGAGGTCTGAACGCCGGGAGCGAGCGTGATCGTCGCCGCCCGTGGCCGCTGAGGGCGCGCTCGTCGACGGGCGCGAGTTCGCGTCGAGACCGATTGCGCCGCGAGGCGGATCGATTTCGGAGCGCGGCGCCGTTGCCGGGGCAACAGCGACTCGCGTCATGTCTACCCAGCGCACGGATCAGACGGCTTCGATCTGCTTTGATCGCGCCGTCTCGCGCTCGCGGCGCCAATCGGCCGCCGCCTCCTTTGATATCATGACGCGACTGCCGACGCGCATGATGCGCGGCGCTTGGCCGATCTTTTCGAGGTTGTAGAACGCTGCCCGGCTAAGCCTATGGCGCTGGCAGAATTCGACGATATTGTAAGCGTCTTGATCCATCTTGCCACTCCAGCGTCTTTGCGGGAGCAAGTGGAAAGGCGATGCCTGCCCATTCGCGCCCAAGAACGATGCGGGTGGACATGGGAAGGGCGGATCACGTAACTATGTTATCGCGACAGATTATTGTCGTCACGCTTTGACATGAAGCGTCTGACGGCAGCGCGAAAGGTGCTCTGCTTTGGCGGCTCCAAGCGCATCTCTCGATGGGCAAAGACCACGAAGCGATAGAGCGGGCCGCCTGGCGTTTCGGCTAGCTTCTTCCCGGCGTCTGACCAAAGGCGAAAAAGAACCGGCCACAAGACGAGAATGGCTGGGTGTGTATTCGATGACGCGGCGCTGAGAAGCCCGTGCGCTGCACGAAATCTTTCGTCGTCGCCAGCAAGTGCCTGCGCTCGCGCGGCTAGTACTTTAAGACGGTCAATGAATTTCGCCGGGGCGCTTTCTAAGTCCAAATCAAGGGTGCCTACCTCTTTCGTATCATTCACGCAGACGAGCTCACCCTTGATTTCTCGGAATGATCCAAAATGTCCCGGTCCTTCCTCGCCCAGAATCAACACACGCCGCAACGGCTCTGCGGTCAGAAGCTTGGCGAGTCTACGCGAAGCGCGCGCGATGGCGATAAGCTCTTGTTTAGCGTCCTCTGTACGGCCCACGACGCCTCTCACGTCGTCGAGTTCCCGGATTTTAGGAAGAGCGTTTTCGATCTCTTTCCATACCTGCAAAGCTTCCTGAGGCGGGATGCCAAGGTGGCGCCCTATTTCACCAAGCCGCGCTTTCATGGCGGGCTCGGGGTCATGATGCTCCAGTCTCACTTGCGCACGCTCCGGCCGGCGTCCGACTCTGTTGCCTCTCGGCCGATCGTGACGACAATCGCCGGCGCTGTGGTGAGCGGGACTACTGCGCGGGCCGCCAGTTCGTCCATCGCGTCGACAATGAACGCCGCGTAATGGCGCTCAATCATCGCGGAGCTCGTATCGTGCAGAGCGGCGACCAAGCGCACGGGCAGAGCGGCGCGAAGGCCGCGCACAATCGAACTGTGGCGAAGCGCGTAGGGGACCGTGCCGTCCGCAAGCCCCGCCCGCTTGACGATCGCCGCCCACGGGCGCGTCAGCTCAGCGGCGAAGCGCCAAGGGCCTCGCCCGCGTTTCTCCCATCGCGCGGCAGCGACCTGTCGCCAGCGCGGACGAAGCAAGAGCGGTTCCGCGCCCTTGCGTCCGGCCGTCGCCCTTCGCAATGCGGCGAGAACGTCATCGCCGACTCGAACGCCAACGAGAGAGGACTGCTTGACGCCCTTTCCCTTCCGGCTCACGGGGACCATGAGCCGCTTTTGTGTGGCCTGGACATCAGCGACCGTCAGCCGAGCAATTTGGCTGAATCGCGCGCCTGTCGCCGCAAGGACAAGAACAAGGCGCGCGAGATCGCCTTCCCACTCGCCCTCGGCATCGACCTCCCGTGCCGCCGAAATGATCGCGCGCACGTCGGCGTCCGGCAAGACCTGCGCCTCGCGCGCGACCGCAGGCGAGGCGTTCACGGTCGCGAGGCCATCCTTGATCGTGTCGCGTATCGTCGCTGGCAGTTGCGTCTTGGCGCGCTTCGCGGCGGCGTTGAGCGCCGCCTTGAAATCGTTGACGGTGCGCTGCGCCGAGCCGGCAGTCATTTTCAGGCTTTCTCGCCATTTCGCGAGGTCGCCTGTCGTCAGGGCCGCAAGCGGTTTCGATGCGAGCGTTTCGTCGGCGTCCAAGACGTGTTTGCGCAGCCTCGACCGAGCGTCCCGCTTCAATCCCTCGTCGCCATGATCCTTCGCCTCGCGTCTCTCTCGCGCGGTCAGATATCGCTCAATCGCGTTGCGCACCGTGACAACCGGGCCGAGGCTCGCAATCCGCGCTTCCTCAGCGAGCGCCTGCGCGCGTTCGCGCGCCCTGCCTTGCGCTTGATGGAATGTCAGAACTTCGCCACCGTCCGCGTCGGCGAAGTCATCGGCGGCGCCGATCGTCTCGACGGCGTATTTCTCATCGCCGAGGTAGTGGCGCGCGACCCACTTCCCGCCGTGCTTTCCCTTTCGGTAGCCAAGGTGAAGATTGCGTTCGAGCGGCCGGTAATAGGGCTTGCCGGACGGCCTCAGTTTTTCGCGAGCGGACCGGCTGTCCAAGCGGCTGTCTCTGACGGTTTTTGCCACGGCGAAAACCTCCTGTCCAAATCCATCCTGTCCAAAATTTCCCCGTCGAAAGGGGAAGCAGGACCGGACACGAGCGACAAGGCGAAAAAGCCCGTGTCCAATTTCTGTCCAATATATGAGGCCGGATTAGGTTGGACAAGAGCGGACATCGAGAGATGCGACATTTAGTTTTCAATGGCTTACGTAGACGTACCCGGACGCCTGTGGATTGGAAACCTGCCCTTTCACGGCGAAAACAGGGGTTCGATTCCCCTTGGGCGCGCCAGCGCGAGAAATTGTCGCCGCCTGCGCCCGCCGTCTCCCGCGTCTTTTTCGCCAAGGCCCGAACCACGACGACGCCGCGGCCGATTGCCCATCTTTCGTTGGTGCGAATATCGTTCATCGGACCGCCGCGCCCCACTTGACGCAGCGGCGCCTCGGGCGCTTGCCTATGCGCGACGCCGCGATCGCGCTGCGCCGTTCGCCTCGCCGGCCGAGGCCTTCGCGCGCTCGATCGAAGCGTTGTTGGGATGAGGGCTGGGACCATGGCGTATGAGCCGCAGAACTGGGCCGGCGGGCTGGCGTTGGCGGGTTTGGCCTGGATCGTCGCAACGTGGTGGGAGACCCCCCGGGTCGAGGCCGATCTTTCTCAGCGCGGCGCGCAGGCGCTCGACGCGAAATGGCTGGATAAGTCAGGCATTGCCGTCTCCGGCCGCGACCTCTCGCTGTCCGGGGCGGCGTTCACGGTGGTCGGCGCCGAAGCCGCGGCGGAGGCCGTCCAGAGCGTCTGGGGCGTGCGTCTGGTCAACGACGACGCGATGACGCTGATCCCACCGGCCAGTCCCTATGTCTGGTCCGCCAGGCGAGAGGGCGCCAAGCTTTCATTGGCGGGCGATGCGCCCGATCCCGATGTGCGCGCGGCGATCCTCGCCGCGGCCAAGGCGGTCGAGGGCGCCGAAGTCGGCGACGGCATGATTTACGCGCGCGGGCGATCCGAAGCTCTGACGGCGGCAAGCGCCTTTGCGCTGAGCGAATTGGCGCTGATGTCGAGCGGAGCCGCCGATTTCAAGGACGGCGCGTTGACGCTCAGCGGCGCGGCGGCCGATTCGGACGCTTATCTGCGCGCCGTCGCGGCGTTGGCCAAACCGCCGGACGGCGTGACGCTGGCCAAGGCCGATATCGCCCCGCCGCTCGCCAAGCCTTTCGTCTTCTCGGCCGCCAGCGCTCAAGGGACGCTCGCGCTGACGGGCGAAGCGCCCTCGATCGCCGCGCGCGACGCGATCGCGGGCGACGCGAAGGCGCTGTTCCCCGACGCCAAGATCGACAATGCGATTGCAATCGCCTCCGGCGCGCCCGCCGGCGATTTCGCCGCCGACGCCAAGTTCGCGCTGACGCAACTGGCGGCGCTTGCGAGCGGACGGGTCTCGCTGAGCGACGCCGATCTGTCGATCGAGGGCGTCGCGCCGAGCGACGCCGTCGCCGACGCGGCCGAGGCGGCTCTGGCGACTCTGCCGCAGGGGCTCAAATTGGCCGTCGTCGGCATCGTGCGACCGCCGCCGCCGGCGCCCGCCGTCGTCGCGCTGGCGGAGTCGGGTCCGCCGCTCGACGTCGACGCTTGCCGGGATGAATTCAAGAAGGCGCTCGACGGCGCGCGAATCGATTTCGAAACGGCGAGCGCGACGATTTCGCCCCCATCGGAGGCGCTGCTTCACACGCTGGCCTCGATCGCGCTGCGCTGCCAGAGCGGTCAGATCGAAATCTCCGGCCATACCGACGACCAAGGCGACGAGGCGACGAACAACCAACTGTCGAAAGCCCGGGCCGAGGCGGTGCTCGCCTATCTCGTCGGCGCCGGCGTTCCGGCGGACCGGCTGACCGCGGTCGGCTACGGCGCGTCGCGGCCGATCGCTTCGAACGACACGGAAGAGGGCCGAGCGCAGAACCGGCGCATCGAGTTCTCGGTGAAGGAATAACGACGCCGACGGCGTCGCGCGTCGTTTGCGTTTTTTACGATCGGGCGCCGTCGCGGCGGCGCGGGAGCGGGCGCTATGGTTTACGACTTTTCGTTCCTGTGGGTTTGGTTGATCGTCGCCTTGATCATTGGCGGCGTCACGGGATGGATGACCAACGCGAAGGGCCTGTGGGGGCGCCGGCTCGTCGGTTGGCCGCTTGTCGCGCTGATCGTCTTTGTTGTCGGGCTCGTCCTGGCGTGGCTGCATTGGCTGTCCGGTCGCTTCGGCTTCGGGCTCGAGACGGCGCTGTTCTTCTTCGCCAGCTATGTCGTCGGTTGCCTCCTCGGCGGCTGGCTGAAATCGGCGATGGCGCCGCAAACCGCCCCCGCGGCCGAGCCGGCGGCGCCGAAGCCCCCGATCGAGGCCAGTTCCGGCGCCCCCGCGGCCGAGCCGGCGGCGCCAAAACCCCCGATCGGGGCCAGTTCCGGCGCCGCCGCGGCGGATGCGCCGCCGTCGAAGCCCGCCGTCGGAGCCGCTTCGCCGGCGCCCCCGGTCGAGGTCCGTCCCGTTGCGGCCGCGGCGACCGCAGCCGAGCCGAAGCCCGCCGTCGAGCCGGCGAGCTCCCCCGCTTCGCCGGCGCCGGCTGCCGCCTCTTCCGAGCCGGCCGCGATGGGTTCCCTCCCCGGCGAGGAAAGGCACCCCGGCACCCGGCCGCCCGGCCTCGTCGCCGCGCGAGGCGGCAAAGCCGACGATCTGCGGCTCATCAAAGGCATCGGGCCGCAAAACGAGCGCCGCCTGAACGCGCTCGGCGTTTGGCATTGGGCGCAGATCGGCGCCTGGACGCACGACAACGCGCTCTGGGTCGGCAGCTACCTCGCCTTTCCCGGGCGCATCGAACGCGAGCAGTGGATCGCCCAGGCGCGCACGCTGGCGCAGGGCGGCCAAACCGCGTTCGCGGCGCGCGTCGTCAGGGGCGAAGTGCCGGGAAAGACCGATCAAGCCTCCCACGGCGCGTCCGGCACCGCGGATCGCCCTAAGACCGATCCGCATCGTTGACCGACCGCGAGGGCCAGCCGGATCGATCAAGACCAATTCGATGTCGGAAGGCTTGTGAGGACGCAGCGCGACCGAGCGGGCCGCGCCGATTGGCGTTTCCGACTTTGCCCCGACGGCGCCGACGGCGCCCGACGCCCGTCTGCTCGGCGCTGCGACAAATCGTCTCCAGGCGCCTTTTCTCGCTTCGCCGGCGCGATCGCCGTCGTCGCGAACGACCCGGCTCGCTCGCCCCGTCGCCCGCCGGGTCCGCTACGTAATCCAAGGCCATAGCGAGGTTTTGGCTGTTCCGTCGACGCCAATCAGATTAGTAATGGCCTATTGTGCGCAATGCGCGTCAACAAAATTAGGTAATTCTGGATTAACCATTCCGCCACGCTTGCGCTCTATGTTCCCAACCGTGCGAAGCCGCTGTGAGGGAATATACGTGATCAAGCCGGCCGTCGTCCCCGCCGACGCCTCGACAAGCGACGCAAATCCGGCGAGCCGGCGCGAATCGGCGCGCGTTTATTCGTTGGCGCCGCTGCGGCCGCGCGTGCTGTTCGTCACCTCCGAAATGAGCGATTTCGTGCAAGTGGGCGGTCTGGGCGCCGTTTCGGCCGCGTTGCCGCGCGCGCTGAAGCGGCACTGCGACGTCCGCGTAATGCTGCCCGGCTACCGACAGGTGCTCGAGCGGGCGCGAGGGATGGAGATCGTCGCGCATCTGCCGGGCGCGGGCGCCGTCCCTCCCTGCTCGATCGGCATGACCACGCTCGCGGACGGCCTGATCGTCTATGTCGTGCTATGCGAGGAGCTGTTCAGACGCGACGGCTCCCCTTACGCCGACGTGGGCGGCGCCGACTTTTCCGACAACGACCTGCGTTTCGCGCGCTTGAGCATGGCCGCCGCGCAATGGGCCGCGCCCGGGCGCCATGATTGGCGGCCCGCCAGCCTGCACCTGAACGACTGGCAGACGAGTCTGGCGGCCGGCTATCTCGCCTGGAGCGGCGTCGACGCGCCGGCGCTGTTGACGATCCACAATCTCGCCCATCAGGGACTGTTCGAGGCCTCGCGCATGGGCGCTCTGGCCATTCCCTCGCGGGCGTTCACCATGCAGGGCGTCGAATTCTTCGGCCGCATTTCCTTTCTCAAGGCGGGACTGAACTACGCCGCGCAGCTCGTCACGGTCAGCGCGACTTACGCCGAAGAAATCACCCGGCCGGAATTCGGTTGCGGGCTCGACGGCCTGCTCGCCGAGCGCGCCGCGCAGGGCCGCCTGACCGGCATCCTCAACGGCGTCGACGAATCGTGGGATCCGCGCAAGGACCGCAATTGCCCCTATCTCTACGACCCGCAACGCTGGAAGGGCCGTTACGCCGACTATGTGCGCGGCGTGTTCGGATTGTCGCTGTGGCGCGCGCCGCTGTTTTCGTTCGTGTCGCGGCTGGTTCACCAGAAGGGCGTCGATCTCATCCTCCAGGCGGGCGAGCGCATCGCCGATCTCGGCGGACAGCTCGTCGTCATGGGGCTGGGAGAGCCGAAGATGGAGGCCGAACTGGCCGCGCTCAGCTCGCGCCGCCGTGACGCCGTCGGGGTGCGCATCGGCTTCGACGCCGAGGATGCGCGCGCGCTGTTCGCGGGCAGCGATTTCGTTCTCATACCCTCGCGTTTTGAACCGTGTTGCCTGAGCCAGATGTACGCTCAGCGTTTTGGCGCGATCCCGATCGCGCGTCGCACCGGCGGTCTCAGCGAAACGATCCAGGACGGCAAGACGGGGTTCCTGTTCGACCGGCCGGACATCGCCGACCTCGACGAAGCGATCCGTCGCGCGCTCGAGGTCTACGGGTCCAACAAGCGCCTCTACGAACTGCGCCGCGCCGCGATGGCGTTGAGATACGACTGGGACGACAGCGCGCACCGCTACGGCGCGATCCACCGCGCGCTGGAAAACTCGCGGGCCGACAAGACGCCGGCGCGCTGGTCTCGATAGACGACGCGCGCCGAGCGTCGGCGCCGCCGCATTTTCGTTTTGACCCAGCCTCGCCTATAAACGCGTTCCCGCAAGCGAGGTTCGGCGATGAGCGAAGAGATCGGGATTTTCGGCCTCGGTCCGGTCGGCGCAGCGACGGCGTCGATCCTGAGCGCGCGGGGAAGCGCGGTTCGGATCGCGCAGCGCAGCGCGCCGGAGAGCCTGCCGGCGGGCGCCGCCTTCGTGCGCTGCGACGCGCTCGACAAGGATTCGGCGCGCGGCGCGGTGGCCGGGTTGCGGCAGGTCGTGTTGGCGATCGGATTCGCCTATGTCGGCGCGGTGTGGCGCGAGGCGTGGCCGCGGGCGATGACGAATTTCGTCGAGGCCTGCGCGGCGACCGGCGCGCGCCTCGTCTTCGTCGACAACCTCTATATGTACGGACCGCAAACGGCGCCGCTTAGCGAGACGACGCCGCTGACCCCCTACGGCGTCAAGCCGGCGACGCGGGTCGAGGTCACGCGCATCTGGAAGGCGGCGAGCGAGGCCGGCCGGCTTCGCGTCGCGGCGCTGCGGGCGCCCGATTTCTATGGTCCGGGGGTCGCTCAATCCCATCTCGGCGATCTCGCGTTCGGCGCGCTCGCCAAGGGCAAGGCCGCCAGCGTGATCGGCTCGCCCGATACGCCGCACGATTTCGCCTATGCGCCGGATTTCGCGCGCGCCGTCGTCACTCTGCTCGACGCGCCCGACGACGCGTTCGGCCAGGCTTGGCACGTCCCCTGCGCGCCGACGCGGACTCCGCGCGAGATTCTGGCGCTCGGCGCGGCGGCGCTCGGCGTGAAGCCGCGCGTCTCCGGCTTGCCGCTATGGACCCTCGGGCCGCTCGGCCTGTTCGTTCCGGTGTTGCGCGAAATGCGCGAAATGCGGTTTCAGTGGGACCGGCCGTATCGCGTCGACTCGAGCCGCTTCGCCAAGCGCTTCTGGTCCGACGCGACGCCGTTCGAAGTCGGCGCGCCGGCGACGGCGCTATGGTTCCGCGACCGCCGCGCCGGGCCTTGAGGCGCCTCCGGCGCTTTCGTCCTTGGCGCACAGCGGCGGCGCGCTATGATGAAGCCGCGTGAAAGTTCGCGCGCCGCCCCCGCAATGCGCCGATGACCAAGACCCTGACCGTCCGCACCGTCCCATCGATCGCCGAGGTCGCCGCCGAGGCGTGGGACGCCTGCGCCAATCCGCCGGCGCGCGGCGAAGCCGCGTCGGACGGCGAGCGGTTCAATCCCTTCATCGCGCACGCCTTTCTCAAGGCGCTGGAGCAGTCGCGTTCGGTCGGCGGGCGTTCGGGCTGGGCGCCCGCGCATGTGCTGGTCGAAGATTCGAGCGGCCGCCTCATCGCGGCGGCGCCGACCTATCTGAAGGCCCACAGCCAGGGCGAATACGTCTTCGACCACAGCTGGGCCGACGCCTATCAGCGCGCCGGCGGGCGCTATTACCCGAAGCTGCAAGTCGCCGTTCCCTTCACGCCGGTCACCGGCCGGCGGCTGCTGGTCGCGCGCAACGCGCCGGCAGGCGCCCGCGAGGCGCTGATCGCGGGCTTGCGCGCGCTGCGCGAGGCGGCCGGCGCCTCGTCGATCCACGTCACCTTCCCCGATCGGCCCGACGGCGAAGCGCTCCAGCGCGCCGGTTTCGTTTCGCGCACCGGCGAGCAGTTTCATTTCGTCAACGCCGGCTATCGCGACTTCGACGATTTTCTCGCCGCGCTCGCCTCACGCAAGCGCAAGGCGATCAAACGCGAGCGCCGCGACGCCCTCGGCGATGAAGTCTCGGTCGAACTCATCACCGGAAGCGACCTCAAATCCGAGCATTGGGACGCGTTCTTCGCATTCTACATGGACACGGGTTCGCGCAAATGGGGCCGCCCGTATCTGACCCGCGAATTCTTCGATCGCGTCGGCGCGGCAATGTCCTCGCGCGTCCTGCTGGTCATGGCCAAGCGCGCCGGGCGCTATGTCGCCGGCGCGCTCAACTTCCTCGGCGACGACGCGCTCTACGGGCGAAACTGGGGCGCGATCGAGGAGCGGCCGTTTCTGCATTTCGAGATTTGCTACTATCAAGCGATCGAATTCGCGATAAGGCGCGGCCTGAAACGCGTCGAAGCAGGCGCGCAGGGAGAACACAAATTGGCGCGCGGCTATCGACCGGTCGCGACCTATTCCGCGCATGAGTTCGCCGACCCGCGCTTTCAGCGGGCGGTGGCGGACTATCTGACGCACGAGCGCGCCGCCGTCGACGAAACGATCGCCGAATACGCCGAACAACTGCCGTTCCGGCGGCAGGGCTGAGGCCCGCCGAGCCGACCATCCGAGGAGCGACCCTTGACCCAGCCCTACGACGCCAACAATATTTTCGCCAAGATTCTGCGCGGCGAGGCGCCGTGCGTGCGCATCGCCGAGGACGAAGTCTCGCTTTGCTTCATGGACATCATGCCGCGCGCCGACGGCCACGCCCTGATCGTCCCCAAGACGCCGGCGCGCAACCTTCTCGACATCCCGCCCGCCGAACTCGCGCGCTTCATGCCGTCGGTGCAGCGGCTCGCGCAAGCGGTCAAGGCGGGCATGGCGGCGGACGGAGTGGTCGTGCAGCAGTTCAACGAAAGCGCCGGCGGGCAGCTGGTCTTCCATCTGCATTTTCACGTGCTTCCGCGCTGGGTCGGCGTCGCGTTGCGCCCGCCCGGCGGCGCGATCCTGCCGGCCGACCAGCTCGAGGTCCACGCCGCCAAGATCCGCGCCGCCATGCAGGCCGCGTGAGCGCGGCCGGTTTTTCGCGCGCCTTGCAGGCGCGGCCGCTGGCCGCGCTCGTTCCGCGGCCTCGATGTCGGCGCAACGCGGCGCTCGCGCGCCGGACGCGCTCGCCGAGCGCGTCTACAATTCGCCCGCCCCCGGAAACCGGATGACATTCTCCTCCGCGTGAACTAGGGGAAAGAGCCGCCCCGCCGACCGCCGAGACGCCCATGGTTTCGAGCCATCTGCATTATCTTCCCGCGCAGCTCCTGCTCTATCTGGTGCTCGGCGGGTTCATCCTCGGCCTGCTGTTCCTGCTGCAGATCGGCATCCTCAACAGCGCGTACCGCCGCCTCGGCCTGGAGCCGCGCGTCGCGATGCTGGTGCTGCTCGCCTCGCTGATCGGCAGCTACATAAACATCCCCGTAGCGCGGCTGCCCGAGGCGCACGTGGTGGCGAGGACATTTGTCGACGTGTTCGGCATGCCCTATCTCGTCCCGCAGTTCGTCGACTGGCCGGGCACAATCCTCGCCGTCAACGTCGGCGGCGCGCTCATTCCAGTTCTGCTGTCGCTCTATCTGATCGTCCACGATCGCATCCTCGTTCCGAGCGCGATCGCGACGGCGGTGGTGGCGGTCATCGTCCATCAGCTCGCGACGCCGATCCCCGGCGTCGGCATCGCCGTGTCGTGGTTCTGGCCGCCGATCGTCGCCGCGGTCGTCGCGCTGATCCTGTCGCGCCGCTACGCCGCGCCGCTCGCCTATGTCGGCGGCTCTCTCGGCGTCCTGATCGGCGCGGACCTGACCAATCTCAATCAGTTGCAAACCCTCGGCGCGCCGGTCGCCTCGATCGGCGGCGCGGGCACCTTCGACGGCGTGTTCCTGACCGGCATCGTCGCGGTGCTGCTGTCGGCGGTGGGCGAACGCCAGCCGTCAGGCGCGAAGCGCCCCGCCTGAGGCGTGGAGCGCGTCCTTTCCGCGCGCCAATTCTCGGCAGGGAGCGCCGTCCCCGAGGGTGGAAGAGTTCGCGCCCCCTTACGTTGCCTGCGGTTCGCCCGGCGAGACTTCGTCCGGCGCATCCGTCGCGCCGTCGCCCTCGTCCGGTGCGCCCCCGCCGTCGGCGCGCTTGCGCGAGCGGCCCTTGCGCGCGTCGGCCTCGCCTTCCGCGCGCTTGCGTCCGGCGACGATCACGTCGCGTTCGAGCTGCGGCTGCGCCGGCCCCTCGGGATAGACGAAGCCGAGCTTCTTGACGCCGGAGTCGTCGGCGGTGACGAGGACGCGCACCACCCCGCCGTTCTTCAGCCGGCCGAACAGCACTTCGTCGGCGAGCGGCGTCTTGATCTGGCTCTGGATGACGCGCGCCATCGGCCGCGCCCCCATCGTCTCGTCGTAGCCGTTCTTGATCAGCCACGCCCGCGCTTCGTCGGAAAGCTCGATGGTGACGTTGCGATCGGCGAGCTGCGCCTCGAGCTGCAGCACGAACTTGTCGACCACCTGGGCGATCACCGATTCGGGCAGCCTCGCGAACGGCACGATCGCGTCGAGGCGGTTGCGGAATTCGGGCGAGAACAGCCGGTTGATCGCCTCGGTGTCGTCGCCTTCGCGTTTCGCCTTGTGGAAGCCGAACGCCTCCTTGGCCAGGTCCTGCGCGCCGGCGTTGGTGGTCATGATCAGGATCACGTTGCGGAAGTCGATCTGCTTGCCCGCATGGTCGGTCAGCTTGCCGTGATCCATAACCTGAAGGAGGATGTTGAAGAGGTCGGGATGAGCCTTTTCGATCTCGTCGAGCAGCAGCACCGAGTGCGGGTGCTGGTCGATCGCGTCGGTCAGCAGCCCGCCCTGGTCGAAGCCGACGTAGCCGGGCGGCGCGCCGATCAGGCGCGAGACGGTGTGGCGCTCCATGTATTCGGACATGTCGAAGCGGGTCAGCTCGAGGCCGAGGCTGAAGGCGAGCTGGCGCGCCGCCTCGGTCTTGCCGACCCCGGTCGGGCCGGAAAAGAGGTAGCAGCCGATCGGCTTTTCCGGATCGCGCAATCCGGCGCGCGCGAGCTTGATCGCCGAGGCCAGCGCGCCCAGCGCCTCGTCCTGGCCGTAGACGGCGCGCTTCAGCGTCTCCTCGAGGTGCTGGAGCACTTCCGTGTCGTCCTTGGAGACGGACTTCGGCGGGATGCGCGCCATCGAGGCGATCGTCGCCTCGATCTCCTTGACGCCGATGGTCTTCTTGCGCTTGGCCTCGGCGACCAGCATCTGCGAGGCGCCGGTTTCGTCGATGACGTCGATCGCCTTGTCCGGCAGCTTGCGGTCGTGGATGTAGCGCGCCGACAATTCGACCGCCGCCTTGACCGCCTCCTGCGTGTAGCGGACCTTGTGGAACTCCTCGAAATAGGGCTTGAGGCCCTTGAGGATCTCCACCGTGTCGGCGACGCTCGGCTCCTTGACGTCGATCTTCTGGAACCGGCGCACCAGGGCGCGGTCCTTCTCGAAATACTGGCGATATTCCTTGTAGGTGGTCGAGCCGATGCAGCGCAGCGTGCCTTGCGCCAGCGCCGGCTTGAGCAGATTGGAGGCGTCCATCGCCCCGCCCGACGTCGCGCCGGCGCCGATCACGGTGTGGATTTCGTCGATGAAGAGAATGGCGTCCTTGTGCTGCTCGATCTCCTTCATCACCTGCTTCAAGCGTTCCTCGAAATCGCCGCGATAGCGCGTGCCGGCGAGCAGCGCGCCCATGTCGAGCGCGAACACCGTCGCCCCCGCGAGCACCTCGGGCACTTCGCCGCCGATGATCTGACGCGCCAGCCCTTCGGCGATCGCGGTCTTGCCGACGCCGGGATCGCCGACCAGCAGCGGATTGTTCTTCTGGCGCCGACATAAGACCTGGATCGTGCGCTGCACCTCGGCCTCGCGGCCGATCAGCGGATCGATCCGGCCGTCCTTCGCCTTCTTGTTCAGATTGACGCAATAAGCGTCTAGCGCGCCTTCCTTTTTCTTGCCGTCGGAGGACTCCTTGGCCTCCTTCGCCTCGCGCGATTCGGGGTCTTCGTCGACGCCGCGCGGCGAGCGCGAGGCGTCCGACAGGCCCGGGCGCTTGGCGATGCCGTGGCTGATGTAGTTGACCGCGTCGTAACGCGTCATGTCCTGCTCTTGCAGGAAATAGGCGGCGTGGGTTTCCCGCTCGGCGAAAATCGCCACCAGCACATTGGCGCCGGTCACCTCCTCGCGCCCCGACGACTGCACGTGGATCGCGGCGCGCTGCACCACGCGCTGGAAGCCGGCCGTCGCCTTGGCTTCGTCGGCCATTTCGACAATGATGTTGTCGAGTTCGGAATCGATATAGTGGACGACGTTTTTGCGCAGCGCGTCGAGATCGACGTTGCAGGCCCGGAGCACCGCCGCGGCGTCGGGATCGTCGATCAACGCCAGCAACAGGTGTTCCAGCGTCGCGTATTCGTGCCGCCGCTCGTTGGCGAGCGCGAGCGCCTTACGAAGGGTCTTTTCCAGCGCGCGGGAGAATACGGGCATCACCGGCCTTTCACTTCTTTTCCATGATGCATTGCAATGGATGTTGGTTCTTGCGCGCGTGGTCCATCACCTGGGCGACTTTCGTCTCCGCGATCTCGTAGGTGTAGACGCCGCATTCGCCGACGCCGTTGTTGTGCACGTGCAACATGATTTGCGTGGCCTCTTCCGGGTTCTTGTTGAAGAAAGCTTGAAGAATGGCGATCACGAACTCCATCGGCGTGTAATCGTCGTTGAGCAGCAGCACCCGGTACATGTTCGGACGCTTAGTCTGCGTTCGCGTCCGAGTGATGACGGCCGCGCCGGCGCCGGGACTCTCCGGCCCGCGGCGCGGCTCGCGAGCGGCCGTCACAACGCCGGTCGGCGAATCGGCCGCCGCGCCGCGCGGACTGAAAAAGAAGCGCGCCAATCGCGCCATTCCGGCCCGCAAGCGAGAGACCAACGGATTGGGTTCGCCGTGCACGTTCGACCTCTATCGAAACCGGCGGAGCGACGCCGTCGCGCCGAGCGCTCGCCGCGCATTCCCCGTCCCGCCTCATCTAGGCGCCGCGAACGCCCGGCGCCAGAGGCCGACGCGACATTGGCAGGATTGCCAATTTGTCGACGCCGCGCAAGAGGCGCGCGACAAAAAAGGGCCGGCTCGGCGGCCGGCCCCTGAACTCGAAAAAATCATTGCGTCGGCGCGCTGCGATCGGCGGGCGCACGGCCTCCCGCGCGCCCCGCGCGCAGCGCGTTACTTGCCCTGCGCCTTCGCGAGAGCGGTCTCGACCGGCTTGAACGCCTCGGTCGCCAGCTTCACGTAAATCTCGCCGATCTTGCTCGCCTGAGCGACGAGGCCCTCATAGGCGGACTTGGCGTATTCGCTCTGGATCTGGATCGCACTCTCGACCGAATTCGAGCCGAGCAGCTTCTCCATCGTCGCCGAAGCGGCGGCGAAGGCCTTCTTCGAATAGTCGGACGACTCGGCGGCGATCTCCTGAAGGCCCTTGGCCGCCGCGGCGGTCGCGGCGTTGACGACGTCGAGTTGTTGCTTGCTGAATTTCTGGAATTCTTCAAAGTTCGGGGTTGTCATCGCTGAACCTCGTTTGGCTTCGTTGGGTCGGCGCAGCGAGACGCAGCGAAGCGTCGGCGTCGATGGAAGTCTTATGTGCAACGCACAATGAATTGTCAACAGTTTTGTTGCAATGCACAAAAGCGTGCGGCGTCCTGCGGGGCGAAGGGAGGCTCGCCAGCGTCGCCGCTTTCTATCGCGTTTACAACGTATTAGCTAAACTTCTTGATATTTCCAGCCAGCGTTGGCCGCGGCGATTTCCCTGATATCTCATCGCATTGGCGGCGAATGCGGGCGAATTTCCGCGCGCCGTTAACGCGTCCGTAACGCCATTCCCATACGCTTCTCGAGCGCGTGTTTTGGGCGCCGGTTCGTCGCGGCGGCGCCTTCGCATCGAGTCGATAAGGCGCGTTCATGGCGTTGCGTGGTTCGGGTTCCCGAGATTTTCGTCTTGTCCAAGCCGCGATCGGCGCCGGCGCGGCGCTCGCGATCTTGGCGATCTGCGCGGCGCCGGCGGACGCCCATCATTGGCGCCATTATTACCGCCACGTCCATTACGTCGCGAGACATCACGCGACCTACGCCGCGCGCCCGCAAGCCGCGCCCGCCGACCCGGCGTTCGCCGCCATCGTCGTCGACGCCAACAGCGGACGCACGCTCTACGGCGCGCACGAGAACGAGCTGCGCCACCCCGCCTCGATCACCAAGGTGATGACGCTCTATCTCCTTTTCGAGCAGCTCGACAAAGGCGCCCTGACGCTGCAATCGCCGATCCCCGTCTCCGAGCGCGCCGCCGCGCAGGAGCCCTCCAAGCTCGGCGTCGAACCCGGTCAGACGATTTCCGTCGAGGACGCGATCAAGGCGATCGTCACCCGCTCGGCCAACGACGTCGCGGTCGCCATCGCCGAGAAGATCGGCGGCGACGAGAGCGCGTTCGCCGCGACGATGACCCGCAAGGCGCATGCGCTGGGCATGTCGCACACCCTCTATCGCAACGCGTCCGGCTTGCCCGACGACCAGCAGGTCACCACCGCCCGCGACCTGACGATCCTCGCCCGCGCCATCGAAGAGCGCTTTCCCCGCTACTTCAAGTATTTTTCCACCCGTGAATTCGAATACGCCGGCGAGGCGATCGGCAACCACAATCGCCTGCTCGGCCGCGTCGACGGCGTCGACGGCGTCAAGACCGGCTACACCCGCGCCTCCGGCTTCAACCTCTTGACCTCGGTGCATCGCGACGGCCGCTCGCTCGTTGCGGTGGTCATGGGCGGACGCACGGCGTTCGCGCGCGACGCCCTCATGGAGCAACTGATCGCCGAACACATCGCCGAAGCCTCCCACAAGGGCCACACGGCGCCGATGATTGCGCAGGGCGCGCCGGCCGGACCGGCCGCTCCGCTGCAACTCGTCGCCGCCAATGCGCCCTCGCCGCCCGCGCGCCCCTCGGACACGCGGGTCGAGGAGGGCGACGACGGCGCCGCGGACGACGAGGAAGACGCTCCCGCCGTCGCGGCGGCGCCACTCCCGGCCAAGATCGCCCCGCCCGCCGCGACGCCTCTCGCGCCCGAGCCGGCGCGGCCCGAACGCGTCGTCGAGCCGATGCCGCAGGGGCTCGGATGGGTCAAGGGCCCCGATCCGGCGCCTTTGCCGGCCAAGCCGCAAGCCGCCGGCAAAGGCGCCCCGCCCGCCGCCGCGCCAGCCGCGCGCCCCAAGGAGGAGATCGAAGTCGCGCGCAGCGATGAGGCCCGCGCCGGCGATCGCAGCGGCTGGGTCATCCAGATCGGCGCCTCCGACGACGAGGCCAAGGTCGCCGATCTGCTGATCCGCGCGCGCGAGAAGTCCGGCGCCACGCTCGCCTCCGCCAAGCCGCTCACGGAGAAGGTCGCCAAGGGCGAGGACGTGTTCTACCGCGCCCGCTTCGCCGGCCTCGATTCGGCGAGCGCCGAGTCGGCCTGCCGGTCGCTGAAAAGAAACGGATTCTCATGCTTCGCGGCGCACGATTAGGCGGGATTCAGCGATGTCGGCTCAGCAAGACATCCTTGGCCTGATTGACGCGCGCGGCCAGAGCGGTCGAGCCGCCATGGTCTGGATGAAGCTTCATCATCAGCGAATGATGCGCGCGGACGATTTCCTCGCTGTCCGCGCCTTGCGGCAGGCCCAGGATTTCATACGCTTCTTCGCGCGTCATCGCGTCGCCGCGCCCGCGAGGCTGCCGCCGCCCCTCGCCCTGACCCTGGTCTGCGTCACGCCAGCCGGCAAACCGGCGGTCGAGATAAGTCTCTAACAGGCGGGCGCCCTCGGGATCGTCGCGCCTGAGGCTGGCGTAGAGATCGAGGCAGTCCGGCCGCGCCAGCGTCTCCAGCGGGCGCCCTTGGAAGGGGCCGGCCAGAACCGAGCCGCTCAAAGCGCCGGTGTCGTGATCGAGCCGCATTTCGATCATCGCCGAACGCGCGGTCGAAATCCGCTCCGCCCGCGAACCCTGACCGGCGGCGCGAAACGCGGCGGCGAAAGGGCCCGCCTTGTTTCGTCCGGCGAGGCCGAGGGCGAGGCTCGCCAGCACCCCGGCGAGGCCGAAACTGCCGCGCAGCACGAGCAGCGCGACGCCGAGGACGCTCAGCACGACGCCGCCCTGGCGCGCGATCTTGGCCGCAGCCTCCGGGCTCAGCCGCGAGAACTGCTTGATCGCGGCGAGCACCAGAAAGAGCGCCACAAGTCCGGCGATGAAAGTCGGCATGACAAGGATTCTCTAGCGCGACCAACGCATTGGACAATCTTTCCCGGGTGGCGCCTTGGCGGTCGGCGGCGCGATGGGACGGCAATTTACGCTTCTTTCACCCCCCGCGCATCTGTTCCAGCAGCGCGCGCGCGTGAACGTCGCCGATCGCTTGGGTCTCGAGCGCGGCGCGCCCGCCCGCGGCGTAAGTCGCGGCGGCGCGCAGCAGCGCTTCCAGCCGCGCCGCCGCCCCCGCGTCGAAGGCGCTGTAGGCGCCCCCGGTCAGGCGAGCGATCTCCCGAAAGGCGCGCCGCGCCGTCGGATCGTCGCCCTCCTGAAACATGAACGCCTTGACACCGCAAAGCGCCAATTCGCCGGCGAGCCGCATCAAGGGATCGACGCCCTCCTCCATCGCGTCGCCGACGAACACCAGCGCGCCGACCTTGGCGCGGCGCGCTTCGCTCAGCGCGTGAACGAGCACCTTGCGCAATTGCGTCGTGCCGCCGCGCACTTCGATGCGGCTCATCAGGTCGGCGAGCCCCTGCCCGCCGGAAACGAAGCGCGAAACGCGGCATTCGCCCATGCCGCGGAAATAGACGAGCTGCACGTCGAGCCCGCCCAAATTCGCCGCGGCTTGAAACATCCGCCCCTGAAGGCGCTGCGCCAGGTCCCAGGTCGGCTGACGGCTCATCGTCGCGTCGAGCGCGAAGATCATGCGGCCGCGTCCCGTCGTCGGCGCCGGCGCGTTTCGCGCCGCCTCGAGGAAGGCGGCGATCTCGGCGCTGGATTGTTGCGGCGCCGGCGTCGGCAGCTTGCCGCTCTCTGTAGCCATGGCTCGCCTCCTGGCGCGCAATGCGCGCTATGGGTTGTAAGATCGGCGCCGAGCCCGGCCGCCGCAAGGGCGGCCGGCCGATTTCACAGCAAGCCGAGTTCGCCGAGCTCGCGCCGCAATTCCTCGGGCATCGCGCCGGCGCCTGCGCCGGCCGCTTCGAGGTCGGGCGGCGCGTCCTTTTCGGCGAAATAGCGCCAGCCCTGAAACGCCCGCATCGGCCGCGGCCGCACCGCGACGACGGCGGGATCGAGCCACAGCCGACAACGACCGATCCCGTCGGCGTCGACGAACGGCTCGACGCCCAGCAGGCGCTGGCGCGCCGAAATCCACCCCTTGATCACCCAATAGAGCGAGCCGCCGTCGATCAGCTGCGCGGCGCGTTTGGGGACCATGCGCGTCACATGGGCGTGGCGCGGCGGCTCACCGCGCGCCAGCCGCTCGGCGACGCGCCGCGCGATCGAGTCCTCGAGATCGACGATCGACTCGGCGCCGACGCAGAGTTTGACGAGATGCAGGGCCATGGCCGCCTTATCGCAAATCCGAGCGCGAAGGCGAAGGGGCGGCGGCGGGCTTACCCCCTATTCCTCCGGCTCGGTGTCGAAGCGCAGGGGATAGCCCCTCGCGGCGCCGGCTTCGGTCGCGCGCGCGGCCTTGGTCTCGGCGACGTCGCGCGCGAACACCGCGACGACGCAGACACCGCGCCGATGTGCGGTGAGCATGACGCGCTGCGCCTGCTCCTCGCCGAGGCGGAATTCGGCCTTTAGCACGCCGACGACGAATTCGCGCGGCGTGTAGTCGTCGTTGAACAGGATGACCTTGTGCAGCCGCGGCCGTTCCGTCTGGACATTGGTCTTCACGCGCGGCTTGGCGACGATTTCGCTCATCGCGGGCTCCCCGACTTGGGCTCGCCTGAGACGATATTTTCGCACAGCCGCGCGCCCGCGTCCATGCGCGGCAGCCCTGGGCTGCGAACGCGGTCCAACGAACCCTCGCAGCCATCGACACAGCGCGCCATCGACCTCTTGGAGAGCCTCTTTTTCCGACCGTGACGGGCTGTCAAGGACTTCAGCCGCTACGCGGCGGCGCGAAGCGCCGTCCTTGACAGCCCTTCACGGTCGGAATTTTTGCTTCCAAGAGGTCGACGGCGGGGACCGTCGCGTCGCCCGAACGTTTGTCGCCCCGAACGCCGCGCCCCGAGCGCCGCTAGTCCTCCTCCGCCTCGACCGTCATCAGCCTCTGCCCCTGCTCCACCGTATCGCCGACGCGGACCGCGAGATTGACGACGCGGCCGGCGCGCGGGGCGACCAGCGCGTGCTCCATCTTCATCGCCTCGACCACGACGAGGCGGGCGCCTTCCTCGACCGGCCGGCCATCCTCGACGGCGAGCGCGATCACCCGCCCGTGCATCGGCGCGGCGATCTCGCCCGAGATTTCGCCCGCCCTGACGAGGCCGCCGGCGAGCGGGTCGATGCGGGCGACGCGGACCTGCCGCCCGCCGCCGAACACGAACGCCGCCTCGTCCGTCGTCAGCGTCTGCAGCGGCGCGGCTTCGTCGGCGGGGCCGGGCGCGCGGCCGTCGGCGAAGGCGAAGGTCCGCCGCCCGTCCCGATCGATCGCGACCAGAGGCTCGACATGGCCGTCGACGCGGACCTCGAATCCGGTGCGCCGCGACCGCGTCAATTCGAAGCTGTCGGCGAGATTCCAGGGATCGTGGGCGAGGCCGTTGTCCCAGCGAGGCGCCGGCGCCGCCGCGACGAGCGCCTCGGCGCCGGCGAGAACCGCGCGTCGGTCGGCTTCGCGCGGCTCGGCGCCGAGCCGTGAGGCGTTCGCGTCGATGAAGCCGGCGTCGACGGCGCCCGCCTCGACTTCGGGCGCGCTCAGAAGCGCGCCGAGGAAAGCCAGATTGGTCTTGGGGCCGACGACAAAAGCGCGCGCGACGACCCGGCGCAATTTCGCCAGCGCCTCGGCGCGCGTCGGCGCGTGGGCGATCAGCTTGGCGATCATCGAATCATAGAACGGGCTCACCGCGTCGCCCGCTTCGACGCCGGCGTCGATGCGCAGCCCCGCGTCCGGGTCGAGCCGCAGCGCCAGGATTTTCCCCGGGCAGGGCAAGAAACCGTTCTCCGGATCCTCGGCGTTGAGCCGCGCCTCGATCGCCCATCCAGAGCGGCGGATTTCATCCTGCCGCAGCGGCAGCGGCTCGCCCGCGGCGACGCGCAACTGCCATTCCACCAGATCGAGCCCGGTGGTCGCCTCGGTGACGGGATGCTCGACCTGCAGCCGCGTGTTCATCTCGAGAAAATAGAAGCAGTCGGGGCCGAGGCCGCGCGCGGCGTCGACGAGGAACTCCACCGTGCCGGCGCCGACGTAGTCTACCGCACGCGCCGCCGCGACCGCCGCCTCGCACATCGCGCTCAGTGTCGCCTCGGGCAGACCCGGCGCCGGGCTCTCCTCGATCGCCTTCTGATGGCGGCGCTGCAGCGAGCAGTCGCGCTCGTAGAGGTGCACGACCCCGCCGTGCGCATCGCCGAACACCTGCACTTCGACGTGGCGCGGTGCGGCGATGTATTTTTCCACCAGCACACGCGAATCGCCGAACGCCGCCTCCGCCTCGCGCGTCGCGGCCTCGAGCGCGGCGTCGAAGTCGACGTGGGCGTCGACGCGGCGCATGCCGCGCCCGCCGCCGCCCTCGATCGCCTTGATCAGCACGGGATAGCCGATCTCGTACGCCTTTTCTTTGAGGAACTTGGGGCTCTGACTGGCGCCGTGATAGCCGGGAACGATCGGCGCGCCGGCCTTGGCCATCAACGCCTTGGCCGAATTCTTCAGGCCCATCGCGCGCATCGCCGCGGGCGGCGGGCCGACAAAGACGATCCCGGCGCGCGCGCAGCTTTCCGCAAAATCGGCGTTTTCCGACAGGAAGCCGTAGCCGGGATGCAAGCACTGCGCGCCGACCCGGCGCGCCAGCGCGATGATTTGCTCGCCGTCGAGGTAGCCTTCCGCGCCGACGCCGATCTCGTGCGTCTCGTCGGCGAGGCGCGTGAACAGCGCGCCGCGGTCGGCCGGCGTCGCCAGCGCCAGGGTTCTTAGGCCCAATCGGCGCGCGGTCGCGATGATGCGGCGCGCGATCTCGCCGCGATTGGCGATGAGGACGTTGGCGAACATGGCGAGACTCCCGCTCGAGCCGCTTCGATATCGAGAAGCGGCGGCGAAGGCCAGCGCTCGCGTTTGGGAAGAGTGGAAACCGGTTTTCGAATGAGACGCGCTCCTCACGGAGGCGGGCGAGACGGGTCGTTTGTCATTCGCCAGCGCTACGCAGCCGTATGAACCTTTGCGGTGAGATCGACGCCGAGAGCCTTCATGACGGCCAGAGTCGTCTTCAAGGTCGGGTTTCCGTCGACGCTGAACGAGCGATAGAGTTGTTCACGAGATAGGCCGGTTTGGTTGGCGATCTCAGCCATGCCCTTGGCACGCGCCACGACGCCCAGCGACTTCGCGATGAAGGCCGCGTCGCCTGTTTCCAGGGCGTCCGCCAAGAAGGTCGCGATTTCATTGTCGTCGACGAGGGCGACGGCGGGATCGTAATCGGTCAATTTCTCAGCCATTGTGTTCGCTCCAGTCTTTGGCCAATTGTTTTGCCTTGGCGATGTCCTGGGACTAGCTGGCCTTGTCGCCGCCGCACAACAATACCACAAGGTCGCGGCCGCGCTGCTGGAAATAGACGCGGTAACCCGGGCCATAATGAATCCTCAGCTCGCTGACCCCCTCGCCGACGGGGGCGACGTCGCCGGGCAGACCTTCGGCCAAACGCAAGAGCCGAGCGGCGATAAGCGTGCGAGCCCGCCTGTCTCTGAGCGGCTGCTCCCACAGCCGAAAACTCTCCGTTTGCTTGAGCTCGAGAGCCATTGCGAGAAATGTAGTCCATAAACTACACGCGGTCAAAGCTGAGCGCGCCCGCCGACGCGCGCGGCGCGTGGCGGGACTTCAGGCTCGGCGCGAGCGAGGTCGAAGGTCGCCGGCGCCGGCCGCTGGCGCGATAATAAGCCAACTGGCCAGTCCCGTCCGCAACGCCGCTCGCAGAGGGCTCGCGGCCTGCGCTAATTCGGTTGCGGCTCGTCCTCGCTCTCCGGCGCGCTCGCCAGTTTGTCGGCGAACAGCGCCAGGGTCTTGGCGTAGACCCGCGCCCGGTTCCACTCCAGGAGGACGGCGAAATTCGGCTGCTCCTCGTCCCAGCCGGCGCCGCGCCGCCAGCCGTGGCCGCGCAAGAAATTGGCGGTCGAAGCGAGCGCGTCGGCGGGCTGGTTGATCAGATCGGCCGGGCCTCGGCCGTCGAACGCCACCGCGTATTTCAGATAGGAGGAGGGCATGAACTGGGTCTGACCGATCTCGCCGGCCCAGGCGCCGTGCATCTGCGCGGGTTCGAGGTCGCCGCGCTGCACGATCTTGAGAGCGTCCAACAGCTCCTCGCGAAAATGCTCCGCCCGGCGGCAGTCGTAGGCCAGCGTCGCCAGCGCGTTCAACGTCTGGAAATCGCCCGTGCCGGCGCCGAAGTCGGTCTCCAACCCCCAAATCGCCACCAGCACCGGGCCGGGCGGGCCGTAGCGCTGCTCGATGGCGCGAAACACGTCGGCGTAGCGTTTGAGCAGGCTCCTGCCCTTCTTGAGACGATAGGCGCTGATCATGCGGCCGGAAAATTGCTCGAAGCTCTGGCGAAAGACCCCCTGGCCGCGATCGCGCGAGACGACCAAATCGTCGTAGGCGACGTCCGCCAGGGCGGATTCGATCACCGAAGAGGAAATTCCCTTGTTCGCCGCTTCGCGCTTGAAGCCGGCGAGCCAGTCGTCGAACCCTTCGCCGCCTTTTTCGCAATGCGCGACGCGCGCCGGCGCGGCCTCCGGCGTCGACGCGGCCTCCGGCGTCGGCTCGGCTTCCGGCGTCGACGCGGCTTCTGGCGTCGACAGGTCCTCCGCCGCCGGCGGGGCCGCTTGGAACGACGGCGCGCGCCCCGACGCAAAGCTCGGCGCGATCGTCGCCGCGCCGGCGAGCCACGCGACGATCAACGCCGTTCCCAGATTGCGACGAAAGCCCATGGACGCTCGGCTCCTCGGCGCCTTGTCTTCGAAGCCCGGAAATCGGTTCGGCCAAGGCGAACGCCGTCGACACGATACAAGCGGCATCGTGGCCTTGTTATGACTGGCGCCGACCGCCGGCGCCGGCCGCCGCCATGGTCGGCCGGTCGACGAGCGCACCCGCTCGCTCACATCCTGAACACACCGAACCGCGTCGGCTCGATAGGCGCGTTCAGACACGCCGAAAAGGCCAGACTCAACACGCGGCGCGTTTGCGCGGGCGCGATCACGCCGTCGTCCCACAGCCGGGCGGTGGCGAAATAGGGCGAGCCCTCGGCCTCGTAGCGGGCGCGGATCGGCGCCTTGAAAGCCTCTTCCTCCTCGGCCGACCAGGACTTGCCCTGCCCTTCGAGCGCGTCGCGCCGCAGCGTCGCCAGCACGCTCGCGGCCTGCTCGCCCCCCATCACGCTGATGCGCGCGTTCGGCCAAGTGAAGAGAAAACGCGGGCCGAAGGCGCGCCCGCACATGCCGTAATTGCCGGCGCCGAACGAGCCGCCGACGATCAGCGTGATCTTCGGCATGCGCGCGCAGGCGACCGCGGTCACCAGCTTGGCGCCGTCCTTGGCGATGCCCCCGGCCTCGTAGCGCTGGCCGACCATGAAGCCGGAAATGTTCTGCAGGAACAGCAGCGGGATGGCGCGCTGCGCGCACAGCTCGACGAAATGCGCGCCCTTCAGCGCGCTGTCGGAGAACAGCACGCCGTTGTTGGCGACGACGCCGATCAGCATGCCGGAAAGGCGCGCAAAGCCGGTGATCAGCGTCGCGCCGTAGCGCGCCTTGAAGGCGTCGAACTCGGAACCGTCGACCAGGCGCGCGATGATTTCGTGCGCGTCGTATTGTCGGCGCAAATCGACGGGAACGATGGCCTCGAGATCTTCGATCGGATAGAGCGGCTCGACCGGCGCCGCGATGTCGCCAGCCGTCTTGGCGGGACGGTTGAGATTGGCGAGCGCCCGGCGCGCCAGGGCGAGCGCATGGGCGTCGTCGCGCGCCATCGCGTCGGCGACGCCGGAGACGCGCGTGTGCACATCGGCGCCGCCGAGGTCCTCGGCCGAGACGGCCTCCCCGGTCGCCGCCTTCACCAGCGGCGGCCCGGCGAGAAAGATCGTGCCCTGCTTCTCGACGATGATCGTCTCGTCCGACATCGCGGGAACATAGGCGCCGCCCGCGGTGCACGAGCCCATCACCACCGCGATCTGCGCGATTCCCCCCGCCGACATGCGCGCCTGATTGTAGAAGATGCGGCCAAAGTGTTCGCGGTCGGGAAAGACTTCGGATTGATGCGGCAGGTTGGCGCCGCCGGAATCGACGAGATAGACGCAGGGCAGCGCGTTCTCGAGCGCGATTTCCTGCGCGCGCAGATGCTTCTTGACCGTCATCGGGTAATAGGCGCCGCCCTTGATGGTGGGATCGTTGGCGACGATCATCGCCTCGCGGCCGTGGATGCGCCCGATCCCGGCGACCAAGCCGGCGCCGTGAACGTCGCCTTCGTACATGCCATAGGCGGCGAGCGCGCCGATTTCGAGAAAGGGCGAGCCCGGATCGATCAGCCGGGCGACGCGCTCGCGCGCCGGCAGCTTGCCGCGCGCGACATGGCGTTCGCGCGCCTTCTGCGCGCCCCCTTCGGCGGCGACGCGTCGGCGCTCGCTCAATTCGTCGAGCAGCCCCCGCCACGCCGCCCGGTTGGCTTCGTCGCTCGCCGTTTCCGGCCGCGGGGCGCTGGCGATCACCGCCATGGCTTCCTCTCCGATCTCGAATCGACTCGTTGTCGGTTACAGAACTCGCCCATTCCGGCGACGCAAGGGAAATGCCGGGCGAGGCTCACGATGGAGAAGTCGGGCGAGGCTGGATCGGCCTGGTGTCGTGAATCTTGGCGTAGTCGATATGGCGCATGCCGTCCTCGTCGAAGCTGTGGATGTCGACGAATTCGTGGCCCGGCCGCAGGTCCTGCGCGGCGAAGGTGCAGCGCGCGTGGACGGTCTGCGCCGCCGTTTCGTCGAAGCCGCGGATGCTGACGACGAAATTGGTCTCGCTGGCGACGAGCTCGCTTTCGCTCACGCCGTAGAGCGGACTGTCGGCGTCGATCGGATGGAACAGCGTCCAGCTCAGCGCGAGAACCGGGTTCTCGCTCCTGAGCAGCCGCAGCGGCTGAAAGCCGACGAACCGACGCCCCTCCGCGCTCGCGGCCGCGCGCAGCATCCACAATTTGGCGGTCGCCTCGCTGATGAAGGCGTTGCGCGCGTTGGCGAGGCGGAAGATCAGCGTCGGCGTCCCGTCGTGGTCGGCGATGACGGGATTTTTCGCGAAGATGAGCCGCGCGCGCGGCCGCGAGAAGCGCGCGAACACCAGCCCGGTCATCACCGCCAGCATCACCAGGCCGATGAAGTTTTCGCCGGTTGCGACGACATGGCCGTAGAGCGTCTGCGGATGCATGTCGCCGTAGCCGACGGTCGAGGTCGTCTCGACGCTGAAGAAGAAGAGGTCGGAGAGGCTGCCCGGCCGGGCGTTGGCGACCGGCTCGTCGCCGACGGCGTAGACGAAGGCGAAGAGAAGATTGACCGCGACGAACGCCGCGGCCAGCGCGCCGAAGAAGGTCGGCCAGCTCGCCGTCATCGCGTTGTGATAAAAGTCGGTCCACAGGCCTTGCTCGAGGCCCTCCGCGATGATTCTCCGCCCGCCCAGCGAGCGCAGGCGCGGACGCGGGGCCTTGCGGCGCCAAGTGAAAAACCGCTGCATCCGCGCCGCTACGCCGCTTCGTATTTTTCGATGCGCCACGGCTCGGCCTCGGCGTCGGCGATCCACGCCCTCCAGGCCGGCAGCGCCATGACCGCGTCCATGTAGGCGCGGCTCGCGCGCGACACGGGAACGTCGTAGACGTGAAAACGGTTGACCACCGGCGCGAACATCGCGTCGGCGGCGCTGAAACGGCCGAACAGGAACGGCCCGGCTTTGCCGAAGTTTTCGCGGGCGTGCGCCCAGGCCGCTTCGATGCGCGCCATGTCCGCCTCGACCGCTTCGGTCAGCGCGATCGCGCGAACGGAGCGGCGAAAATTGCACGGGCAATGCAGGCGCATCGCCTGGAAGCCGGCGTGCATTTCGCTACAGAGCGAGCGCGCGTGCGCCCGCGCCGCCTTGCCGCGCGGCCAAATCGCCCTCTCAGGATGGATCTCGGCGACGTATTCGATGATCGCCAGCGATTCCCACACCGTGATCGCGCCGTCGCGCAACGCCGGAACTTTGCCGCTCGGCGAATGTTCGAGGATCAGCTCCCGCGTCTCCGGCCGGTCGAGCGGGATGACGACCTCCTCGAACGGGATCTTGAAATGCGCGAGCAGAATCCACGCCCTCAGCGACCACGACGAATAGGCCTTGTTGGCGATGACGAGCTTCAACGGCATGGACGCGCTCCCCTTCCGCGGACGCTTCGCCGATCAATCGACGCGCGCCGGGGCGGAGTCAAGTCAGGGCGCGGTTTGGTCGGAGTTGCGAACCCGGGCTGACGCGCGCCCCTGCGCCTTGACCGCGCGCTCCGCCCGCCCCATGAGGCCGGCATGAGCGCTGCGCCCGAAACTTTCGATTCGTCCCCGACCCTGGAAAGCGTGGTCCTCGCGCTTTGCGCCGCGGCGCGCGCGGGCCGCACGATCTGCCCGACCGACGTCGCCGAGGCTTACGCGGCCGAGCACGGCGAGGGAGAACTGGGCTGGCGCACGCATCTGCAAGACGTGCGCCGCGCGGCCGTGCGCCTCGCCGACGCCGGCCGCCTCGTCATCTACCGCAAGGGCAAGCCGGTCGACCCGCACGACTTTCGCGGCGTCTATCGCCTCGGCGCGCCGAACGTCGAGTGACGCAGCGTGGTCACGGGCCGGGAAACCAATCGTCGATCCGCCCGCTGACGCGATAGGCGACGAGGCCGATCCATTCGTGGACCGCCAGGTCGAACAGGCGCAAGCCGCGCGACGGATCGCGGTTCAGCCGCCAGTCGCGCGCGCCGCCGAGCGAGCGATAGTCGACGGGAAAGGCGCGAACGGAAAATCCCGCCTTGGCGAACAGCCCCATCGCGCGCGGCATGTGATAGGCGGAGGTGACGACGAGCCAGATCTGGTCTGGTTGCGGATGCACGAGCGCCGCGGTGAAGCGGGCGTTTTCGTCGGTGTTGCGCGACTTGTCCTCGATCGCGATGCGCGACGCGTCGACGCCGAGCGCGACGAGGAGCTTGCGCGCTTCCGGCGCCTCGGTCGAATGCGCGTTCCACAACGCCGCGCTGCCGCCGGCGTAGACGAGGCGCGCCTGCGGAAAGCGCCGCGCCAGGATCGCCGCCTCGGTCAGCCGCGAGGCGCCTTCGTCGAAAATCGTCTGGCCGCGCGCAGCGCTCGCCTCGTCGTCGATCGCGCCGCCGAGAATGACGATCCCGTAGGGCGCGGGCATGTCGGCGGGAGGCTGAGGAAACCGGTCCTCCAGCGGCTCGATCAGCAGCGCGCCGACCGGCGCGAGGCTGACGAGGAGCAGCCCGCCCGCTGAGCCGAGCGCCAGCGCGCGAGGAAATCCGGCGCGGCGAGGCGCGAGCCAGGCGCCGAGGAGCGCGCCGACCATCAGCAGGGTGGTCGGCGCCGCGGCGAACCACAACAGTTTGGAGGCGAGGAAAAACATCGCTCCCTTTCCCGCGCTGGCCTCGCGATGAGAGGCGGTCGACGCCCGGAGTCTTCGGCCGCGCCTTATCTCATCCCAGACATAGCGGCCGCGTCTTAATCAAATCTTGGCGCGCGCGTTCGCGCGGGGCGAAGAAATCGGGCAATGACGGGAGAAGCGAGACTTCCTCATGACCCTTGTGGCGGCGCGCGTTCTTGTCCGAGGCGGCGGCTTCGCCTAGCGTGTCGGAGAAAAGAGGTTCCGATGCCTTTCAACCCCAGCGTCGTCGAAGCGATCGGCCACACGCCGCTGATCAGGCTCAGAGCGGCCTCAGAGGCGACCGGCTGCACGATCCTCGGCAAGGCCGAATTCATGAACCCCGGCGGATCGGTCAAGGACCGCGCCGCGCTAGCCATCATCCGCGACGCGGTCGCGCGCGGCGCGCTTCGCCCCGGCGGCGTCGTGGTCGAGGGCACCGCCGGCAACACCGGCATCGGCATCGCCATGGTCGCCGCGGCGCTGGGATTCCGCAGCGTCATCGTCATCCCCGAAACCCAGGCGCAGGAAAAGAAAGACATGCTGCGCCTGGTCGGTGCCGAACTGGTCGAAGTGCCGGCGGTTCCCTACGCCAACCCCGACAATTACATCAAATATTCCGGACGACTCGCTGATATGCTTGCGCAATCGGAGCCGAACGGGGCGGTGTGGGCGAACCAGTTCGACAACCTCGCCAATCGCCGCGGCCATTACGAGGCCACCGGGCCGGAGATTTACGCGCAAACGCGAGGGCGCATCGACGGCTTCGTCTGCGCGGTCGGCACCGGCGGCACGCTGGCGGGCGTCGGCATGGCGCTGAAAGAGCGCGATTCGCGCATCAAGATCGCGCTCGCCGACCCTTTCGGCGCGGCTCTGTACGCCTATTACACCGAGGGCGTGCTGAAGAGCGAGGGCGCCTCAATCACCGAGGGGATCGGCCAAGGGCGCGTCACCGCCAATCTCGAGGGCGCGCCGGTCGATTTCGCCTACCGGATTGCCGACGACGAGGCGCTCGGCGTCGTCTTCGATCTGGTCGAGCGCGAAGGCCTGTTGCTCGGCGGCTCGTCAGGGATCAATATCGCCGGCGCGATCCGGCTCGCGCGCGATCTCGGCCCCGGCCGCACCATCGTCACGCCGCTGTGCGATTCGGGCGCGCGCTACACCTCGAAATTGTTCAACCCCGCTTTTCTGCGCTCCAAGAACCTGCCCGTCCCCGCTTGGCTCGAACGTCGCGCCAGCGCTCCCAAGGCCTTCCTGTGAAATGACCGAACCGCTCTATTGCGATGACCCCTATCGGCGCGAGGCCGAGGCGCGCGTCGTTTCCGCCGAACCCGGTCGGATCGTCCTCGACGCCACGGTGTTCTACCCCCGCGGCGGCGGCCAGCCCGGCGATCGCGGCCGCCTCGAACTGGCTGACGGCGCGTCGATCGAAATTGTCGACGCGGTCGCCGACGCCGACCGCCGCGCCATCCTGCACGTTCCCGCCGAAGGCGCGAAGCTGCCCGCCGTCGGCGAACGCGTCACGGCGCGGCTCGACTGGGACTTGCGTTATCGGCGCATGCGCGCGCACAGCGCGCTGCACCTGTTGAGCGTCGTGCTGCCCTACCCCGTCACCGGCGGCTCGGTCGGCGACGGCGACGGCCGGCTCGACTTCGATTCGGGCGAGGCGGTCGTCGACAGGAGCGACGTCGAGCGCCGCCTTAACGAACTCATCGCGCGAGACGCCGAAATCAGGACGCGTTGGATCACCGACGAGGAGCTCGCCGCCAACCCTTCCCTGGTCAAGACGATGTCGGTCAAGCCGCCGACCGGCGCCGGCCGCGTCCGCCTGGTCGAGATCGTCGGCCTCGATCTTCAGCCCTGCGGCGGCACGCACGTTGCGCGAACGAAAGAAATCGGCCGCGCGCGGGTCACGGGCGTCGAAAAGAAAGGCAGGATCAACCGGCGCGTGCGCATCGCGCTCGACGACGGCGGCGCTTAGCGAAAGCGCCGCGCTCCTGCTAAAGATGCTGCTTCAACGGGCGGTCGGGATTTCCATCATGGCTCACGAGAATTTTGTTTCCACCGATTGGCTCGCCGCGCGTCTCGGCGAACCGGGGCTCGGGATCGTCGACGCCTCCTGGCACCTGCCGCCGACCGGGCGCAACGGCGCGGCCGAATTCCGCGCCGCGCACATTCCCGGGGCGGTGTTCTTCGACATCGACGCCATCGCGGATACGTCGAGCGGCCTGCCGCACATGCTGCCCGACGCGCAGAAATTCGCCGAGGAGATGGGCGCGCTGGGGCTCGGCGACGGCATGCGCTTCGTCGTCTACGACGCCCACGGCCTGTTCGCCGCCGCGCGCGTGTGGTGGATGCTGCGCGCGTTCGGCGTCGCCGACGCGACCATCCTCGACGGCGGCCTGCCCAAATGGATTCGCGAGGGCCGCCCGCTCGAAAAGGGCGAGGCGCGACCGTCCTTCCGCCGCTTTGCGCCGCGGCTCGACCACGGCTTCCTCGCCTCGATCGACGACGTGCGCAAGGCGCTGGCCGACGGCTCGGCGCAAGTCGTCGACGCGCGCCCGGCCGATCGATTCGAGGGCCGCGCCCCCGAGCCGCGTCCCGGCCTGCGCAGCGGCCACATCCCGGGAAGCCTCAACCTGCCGTTCGTCGACATCGAGGAGCAGGGACACTTGAAGAGGGGCGCGGCGCTGGCGAGCGCCTTCGCCGAACACGGCGTAGATTTAACGAAGCCGATCATCACCACCTGCGGCTCCGGCGTCACCGCCGCGATGCTGGCGCTGGCGATCGAGGAGGCGGGCGGGCGCGTCGCCGGGCTCTACGACGGCTCCTGGGCCGAATGGGGCGGCCGCGACGATTGCCCGGTGGCGACCGGGAAGGCCTGAGCGCGCGCGGAGGGGAAGGCGCGATCGATCGCGTTCCGAGGGGCGCCGTCAAGTTTCTCGTCGAGTTTCGTCAAGCGTCGTCAAGTTTTGTCAAGCAATGTCAAGTTTTGTCAAGGCTTGTCAAGGATTTCCTTGACGGTCCCATGAAGGATTTCAAGGGCTTCCGACGCGAAACTTGACAGGCGCCGGCTCGCGCCGATTTTTCCTTCGCCGGGGGCTTCGCTCGAAGAAACGTCGCCTCGCCCGACCAAGGACGAGGATAGCGCGACTTCCGACATTGGCAAAGAAATTGTCGGGTTCGACTTTTTGCCGATCGCGCCCCTACCCCGCCGCGCTCAGCGAGCGCGGCACCAGGCGGGCGCCGCCAACTTCGCCAGGGAGCGCCCTCGACCTCATGGAGACCAAATCTTCCGAAGCCGGAAGGCTGTCAAGGGTCTCGACCGCCGAAGCGGCGCGCCCTATGGGCGCGCCCTTGACAGCCCGTTTCAATCGGAATTTTCGCGCCCAAGAGATCGACGGCGAATTGCGGCGGCCTCCCCGAGAGGGCGTCCGCTCGTCTAGACGCGGCTCATTCGGCGACGCGCCCGCCTTTTGCGCTGATCGAACGCGCGCGCCGGGCTTCGCCGACGAACGCCGGCCCGCTCGTTTCGCACCGCCCTACCCCCCGTAAATCCCTTTGTGCGTCTCCCGCAGCGCCGCCTTCTCGACCTTGCCCATCGCGTTGCGCGGCAGCGCGTCGACGAAGATCACCCGCTTCGGCGTCTTATAGCGCGCCAGGCGCCCCTCGAGCGCGGCCAGCGTTTCGGCCTCGCTCAACGTCGCGCCGGGCGCCAGCGCGACGACGGCGACGACCGCCTCGCCGAAGTCGGGATGGGGAACGCCGATCGCCGCGCTCTCGGCGACGCCGGGGATCGCGTCGATCTCGGCCTCGACCTCCTTGGGATAGACGTTGAGGCCGCCGGAGATGACGAGGTCCTTGGCGCGGCCGACGATATGGAGGTAGCCGTCGGCGTCGATCCTTCCGAGATCGCCGGTGACGAAGAAGCCGTCGGGGCGGAATTCGGCCGCGGTCTTTTCCGGCATGCGCCAGTAGCCCTTGAACACGTTGGGGCCCTTGACCTCCACGACGCCGACGGCGCCGCGCGCCAGCGGCGCGCCCGTATCGGGGTCGGCGGCGCGCAACGACACTCCCGGCAGGGCGAAGCCGACCGCGCCCGGACGCCGCTCGCCCTCGTAGGGGTTCGAGGCGATCATGCCGGTCTCGGTCATGCCGTAGCGCTCCAGGATGGCGTGGCCGGTTTTTTCCCGCCAGCGCCGGTGCGTCTCTTCGAGCAGCGGCGCCGAGCCGCTGACGAACAGACGCACGTGGGCGGTCGCCTCGCGCGTCAGGCCGGGGTGGTCGAGCAGGCGCGTATAAAAGGTCGGCACGCCCATCAGCGCGGTCGCGCGCGGCAAGGCGGCGACGACGGCGTCGGCCTCGAAGCGCGGCTGAAAGATCAGCGTCGCGCCGGCGAGCAGCGCGACGTTGACGGCGACGAACAGCCCGTGGGTGTGAAAGAGGGGCAGCGCGTGGATGAGCGCGTCGTCCGCGGAGAAACGCCAGAGATCGGCGAGGGCGCTGGCGTTGGAGGCGAGATTGTCGTGGGTCAGCATCGCGCCCTTCGAGCGGCCGGTGGTGCCGGAGGTGTAGAGAAGGGCGGCGAGATCGTCGGCCGCGCGCGGAACAGTGGCGAAGTCGGGCGAAGCGGCCGCGATCAGAGCGGCGAACGTCCCCTCGCGCCGCGCCCCCAGACTCTCGACCGCCTTCGAGCCGAGCCCGGCGGCGAGGCCCTGCACCGCGGCGAGCGAAGCGGGGCGGCAGATCGTCAGCGCCGGTCCGGCGTCGGCGAGGAAATATTCGAGTTCGGCGAGCGTATAGGCGGGATTGAGCGGCAGCAGCGCCGCGCCGGCCTTGAGGCAGGCGAGCGCGAGCGCGATCATGTCGGGCGACTTGTCGATCTGGACCGCGACGCGATCGCCCGGCTCGACGCCGAGATCGGCGAGCGCGCGCGCCGCGGCGCTCGCGCGCTCGAAAAGGGCGCCGTAGGTCAGCGACATCCCCTCCGGCGCGTCGATGGCGAGCTTGTCGAGGCGCGGCGCGCGCTCAAGAAAGAGATCGTAGAGATTGGCGGACATCGGGGTTCGCTGGCGCTCTGTCTTTTGGCGTTGACGAATCAGGGCCGGCGGGCGCTGATGCCGCCGACCCCTGGAGCTTGGCGGGCTTGCTTCGCCGCCGGCGAGTATAGTCGTCGCGCCGCGCGGCGCCAGGGCGCGTCGGCCGGCGCGCCGGCGAGGAACCTGGGAGGCGTGGCCCCATGCCGGTCAAAGAGAAAGTCTTGCGCGCGGCGATCGTCGCGCAGTGCCGGGCGCTCAACGCCTCCGGCGTCAATCAGGGAGTCGCCGGCAACATCTCGGCGCGCCTCGGCGAAGCGCTGCTCATCACGCCGAGCGGGATCCCTTATGACGTCATGCGGCCGGAGATGCTCGCCTTGATGCCGCTCAACGGCGAATACGGCGCCTGGTCGGGGCCGCTGACGCCGTCGACCGAATGGCGCTTCCACCTCGACATCATGCGCGCCCGGCCCGACGTCGGCGCGATCGTCCATTGCCACCCGCCCTACGGCACGGCGCTGGCGATGATGGGCAAGCCGATCCTGGCGGCGCACTACCTGATCGCGCTGCTCGGTGGCCCGATGATCGAGTGCACGCCGTATGCGACGCCCGGCAGCAAGGAATTGTCGGACCTGGCGGTCGCCGGCCTCGGCGACCGCCACGCCGTGCTGCTCGGCAACCACGGCGCGATCGCCGTCGGCGCCAGCCTCGAAAGCGCGATGCATCGCGCGGCGGAGTTGGAGGCGCTGGCGCGCCTGTATTATCTCGCCATCGCGGTCGGCGAGCCGGCGATTCTGCCGGACGAGGAAATCGCGCGCGTCGCCGAGCGCTCCAAGGGCTACGGCAGCGGCGACGCGCTGAAGGCGCTTCCCGCCAAGAGGAAGGCGAGGCGCAAGAAAGCCGGCGCCGCGCCGGCGCGCAAATAACCGCCGAGCGTTCAGATCGACGATCGCGTCCCCTCACGCTCCCCCTCTGACGAGCAGCAATTGCGCGGCGACCGAGGCGGCGATCACCGCCGGCTCCTTGCCGACGATTCCCGGCACGCCGATCGGGCAGACGAGCCTGGCGATCGCCTCCTCGGCATGGCCGGCGGCGCTGAGTTGGCTGACGAAGCGCGCGCGCTTGGTCGCCGAGCCGATCAGCCCGACATAGGCGAAGCGGGCCTGGCGCAACGCCTCGGCGACAACAGCCAGATCGAGCGGATGGGAGTGCGTCATCACCACGACGAGCGCGCCGTCCGGCGCGCCGGCGAGTTCGCTCGGCGGTTCGCCAGCGTGGACAAGCGTGGCGTTGGGCGGCGCGCGTTCCGGAAAGGCGTCGGCGCGCGAGTCGATCCAGCGCACCGAGAACGGCAGCGGCGCCAGCGCCAGGATGAGCGCGCGCCCGACATGGCCGGCGCCGAACAGGCAGAGCGCGCTCGCGTCGGCGCCGAAGCTTTCGCGCCAGGCGCCCGCGGCGAGCGGCGCCTGATTCGCCTCGCCGTGCGCGAGCGATCGCTCGATGCGCCCGTCGGCCGCATTTCGCGCGACGACGGCGAAGGCGCCGGCGCGTTCGGCGACGGCGAGCGGCACCAGCGCCTCGAGATCGCGCGCGTCGAAGATTTCGATGCGCCACTCGACCCGCCCGCCACAGCATTGCGCGAGTTCCGGGCCGAGCGCGACGACGCGCCGCAGCGCCGCTCCGTGTCCTGACCGCAGCGCTGCGCGCGCCTCGGCCAGCGCCCGCCATTCCAGTTCGCCGCCGCCGATGGAGCCGTGAAAGCTGCCCGACGGACGCACGACCATCCGCGCGCCCGCCTCGCGCGGGCTCGATCCTTCGGTCTTGACGAGAGTGACCAGCGCCGCGGCGCCTTCGGCCTCGATCGATTCAATGAGACGGCGAAATGCTTGCATGGCGCGACCGACCGGGACGACGAGCGTCTTCCGGCTCGTCATAGCATTTTATGACGCCGCTCGCGTCTAATCTTGCCCCAGGGCCGGCGCGGCGCCCGTTCCGCGCTCCGTCGCGAACTGCGTCAGATCAATGCGGGCGGGCAGGCTCGGGTGGAGAAGGAAGCCCGTTTCGCGCGCCGGCGCCGACGAGCCGGACGATGGGATTTAGGGGACGTAGGCGATGCCCTTCCTCGATCGCGCCGAGGCCGGCCGCAAGCTGGCGCGAGCCTTGGCTTCGTATAAGGATCGAAATCCGGTGGTGCTCGCCCTGCCGCGCGGCGGCGTGCCGATCGGGGCGGAGATCGCCGCGGCGCTCGAGGCGCCGCTCGACATCGTTCTGGTGCGCAAGGTCGGCGCGCCCGACCAGCCCGAACTCGCCATGGGCGCGGTGGTGGACGGCGAGGAGCCCATCGTGGTTCGCAACGAGGAGGTCATTCAGGCGGCGAGGGTCAGCGAACGCGAATTTTCCGCCGCGTGCTCGCGCGAACTCATCGAGATCGAGCGCCGACGGCAGCGCTTCCTCGGCGACAGACGGCGCGCCGAAATCGCCGGGCGCGCCGCGATCGTCACCGACGACGGCGTCGCCACCGGCGCGACCGCCCGCGCCGCCCTCAGAGCGATCCGCAAGCGCGGGCCGAGCGAACTGGTGCTCGCCGTTCCCGTCGCGGCGAGCGACACCATCGAAGATCTGCGCGGCGAGGTCGACGCGCTGGTCTGTCTCGAGGCGCCGCGCCGCTTCGGCGCCGTCGGCTCCTTTTATGCCGATTTCCGGCAGGTGGCGGACGAAGAAGTCAACGCCATCCTCTCCCGCTTTCCCGCCGAAGCGCCGCGAAAAGCGTAGCGGCGCCAAACCCTTCTCCCGCTTGCTGGAGAAGGCGGCGCGAAGCGCCGGATGAGGGCTTTTCGAGCCGCGACAGCGCGACTGACCCTCAACCCAACCCTCTCCCGCAAGGCGGGCTACCGGATTCACACATCGAAATTCGATGCCTTCCGGGTCCGCTGTGCCTGATCCGCGCTCGGCGTCAATGTCGCGCCCGCTTCGCGGGTCGCTCGCTTCGCTCGCAAACATTGACTCCTGCGCGCGGCTCAGGCTCTTGGCCTCCATGATCTTTGTTGAGCGGCCGGCCCTGCGGGCCGGCTTCGCTCAGCAAAGATCATGGAAGCGCTTCGCCGCATCGGACCGGCGCTGTCACCTCGGGGCGAACGCGAAGCGTTCGTCCGGGCGAAGCGCAGCGGAGCAGCCGCGCAGCGGCTTGACGGCGACGGGCCGATGTGGCTGCCGACCGACAAAGATGTGTGAATACCGTAACGCAAGGCGGGAGAGGGGGATTTCGAGCCTCGCGCCCTGACCGCGAAACTTTAGGTCCGTTCACCCGGTTGCGCCGGACGCCGCTCGCCCCTCGCGATGACATCGCTTTCCCGTATAGGATACAAAGAGCGGCGATCGACGCCGCCGCTTCGGCGCGCGTCGAGCGACGAGCGAAGCCCGATCCGAGGAGTCCCCTATGCGCTGGTCGGTGACGATAGGCCGCTTCGGCGGAACGGCGGTGAAGGTCCACGTGACCTTCCTGCTGTTCCTCGCCTGGATCGCCTTCAGCGCCTGGCAGCAACAGGGCGCGGCGGCGGCCCGCGACAGCGTCCTCTTCATCGTGCTGCTGTTCGCTTGCGTCGTGCTGCACGAATTCGGCCATATCCTCGTGGCGCGCCATTACGGAATCGCGACCCCCGAAGTCACCCTGCTGCCGATCGGCGGGGTGGCGAGCATGCAGAGGATGCCGGAAGACCCGGCCCAGGAGCTCGCCATCGCGATCGCCGGGCCGTTGGTCAATTTCGTCATCGCCATCGTGCTGGCGCTGCTGCTCGGCCACATCCACCCCGGCGACCTCGCGCGGCTCGACGACCCCCAGCTCCCGCTTCTGGCGCGGCTCGCCGCGGCCAACCTCTTTCTCGCCGTGTTCAACCTCGTGCCCGCCTTTCCCATGGACGGCGGCCGGGTCCTGCGCGCGCTGCTGGCGATGAAGGTCGGACGGGCGCGCGCGACCCGGATCGCCGCGACGATCGGACAAGCGTTCGCCTTCGTCCTCGGTTTTCTCGGCCTGTTCGGCAATCCCCTGCTCATATTCGTCGCGATCTTCGTCTACATCGCCGCGGCGGGCGAGGCGCAGATGACGGCCGTTCACGAATCGGCGCGCGGCGTCAGCGTCGCCCAGGCGATGGAGAGCCGCTTCGCCGCGCTTCCCGCGGGCGCCAGACTGTCCGACGCCGTGGAGACGCTGCTCGCCGCCGCGCAGCACGAGTTTCCGGTCGTCGACGCCTTCAATAAGCCGATCGGCCTGTTGACGCGCGAGGATATCCTGGCGGCGCTGAAGGACCACGATCGCGAGGCGGCGGTCGCCGATTTCATGCGCGCGCCGATCGAGACCGTGCGGGGAACGACGCCGCTCGAGGCCGCGCTCGAACGCGTCTATCGACAGGACTCGCCGGCGCTTTGCGTCGTCGACGCCGATGGCGTCCTGGTCGGCCTACTGACGCGCCAGAACGTCGCGGAAATGATCATGATCAAGGCGATGCGCCCCGACTGGCGCTTCAAGGGCGTGCGCGCTTCGAGCGCCGGGGCCGACTGAACCGGCGCCGACTTTTCCGCCATCCGGCTTCGTCCGGGCGTTGCGGCCGCTGAGGGGGAGCTCACGCCATGATGAAGCGCGTCAGGACGGCGGCGTTGGCCATTCTTGCGGCGGCGGCGATCGGCTGGGCGGCGAGCGCGGCGCCGGCTCGCTCGGCCGACGCGAGCGTCCCGATCCTGCTCTACCATCGCTTCGACGCGAGCAGCGCCGGCTCGGCGATGGTGGTGACGCCACCGGTCTTCGAGCAGCAGCTGAACTGGCTCGCCGACCACGGCTACAAGGTGGCGCGGCTCGGCGCGGTGGTCGACGCGTTGCGCGGCGGCGGGCAGATCGACCCGCGCACTGTCGTCATCACCGTCGACGACAGCTGGCGCTCGCAATATACCGAGATGTTTCCGATCATCCTGCGCCACGGGATCCCGTTGACGCTGTTCGTCGTCGCCCACGCCGTATCCATGGAGAACGCCGAGCTGACCTGGGATGAGATCGACGAGATGACGAAGTCGGGGCTGGTCGACGTGCAGTCGCACACTTCCACGCACCCAAACTTCGACCACGCGCGGGCGAGCAAGCGTCCGGCCGACTTCGCCGCCTTCGTCGTCAAGGAGCTCCAAGGCTCGAAGGCGACGCTGGAGGCGCGGGTCAAGCGGCCGGTTTCCTATCTCGCCTGGCCGTATGGAATCACCGGCGCCGACCTCAAACGCGCGGCGACGGCCGCCGGCTATTCCGCCGCCTTCATCGTCGGGGGCCACCGGGCGCGCACAGGCGACGACGCGTTCGCGCTGCCGCGCATCGCGGTCTCCGACGCGGAACGGGGCGACAGGTTCGAGAGGCTGCTGCGGCTCGGCGGCGGCGCGCCGGCCGCCGCGAACGAACCGCTCGCGTCCTGCGCGGCCCACGCCGCGGCGCCGGCCTCGCCCTGACGCCTTCAGCTTTTCAGCATGGGGTCGCGCTCCAAGAGGCCGGCGCTTCGCCCGACTCGGCGCTCCTCAGCGCGCCGCGGCCAGCAGCGCCTTCAGTTCCCTGATCGACCGGGTGTTGACGATGTCGCCCGCCTCCAGCCAGCCGCGGCGCGCCGTATCGACGCCGAACGCCAGATGGTCGAGATCGCCGACGCGGTGCGCGTCGGTTCCCAGGCTGAGCTTCACGCCTTCGCTCTTCGCCATCCGGCAATGCGCGTCGTCGAGATCGAGGCGATCGGGTTGCGCGTTGATTTCCAGCAGGCGCCCGCGCGCCCGCGCCGCCCGCATGATGCGCGGCATGTCGATGTCGTAGGGGTCGCGCTCGAGCAGCAGCCGCCCGGTCGGATGGGCGAGGATCGTGACGTATCGGTTGTCGAGCGCGCGCAAGATCCGCTCGGTCTGCTTTTCCCGCGGCAGGGCGAAGTCGGAGTGGATCGCCGCCACGACGAGATCGAGCCGCTTCAGCGCCTCGTCGGGAAGATCGAGCGTTCCGTCCTCGAGAATGTCGACTTCGACGCCCTTGAGAATGGCGAAGCCGCGCATGTGCGAATTCAGCTCGTCGATGGCGTCGCCTTGCCGGCGAAGGCGGCTCGCGTCGAGCCCGTGCGCAATGGCGAGCCTCTGCGAATGATCGGTGATCGCGAGGTGTTCGAGCCCGCGATCGCGAGCGGCGCGCGCCATTTCCTCCAGCGAGTTCATGCCGTCGCTGGCGTCGGTGTGGGCGTGGAGGTCGCCCTTGACGTCGGCAAGGCGCACCAGCTTGGGCAGATCGTGACGGGCCGCGGCTTCGATCTCGCCGGTCTGTTCGCGCAGTTCCGGCTCGATATAGGAGAGGCCGAGCGCCGCGTAGACCGACGTTTCCGTGTCGCCCGCGATGCGCTCCTCCCCCCGAAAGACGCCGTATTCGTTGATCTTCAGCCCGCGTTCCTGAGCCATGCGGCGCAGCGCGATGCTGTGCGCCTTGGCGCCGGTGAAATAGGCCAGCGCCGCGCCGTAGCTCGCCGGCGCGACGACGCGCAGGTCGACCTGGACGCCGCTGGCCAGGACGAGGCTGGCCTTTGTCCGACCGGCGGCGAGAATTTCGGCGGCTTCGGGCATCGACGTGAAGCGCTCGATGACCTTGACCGGCGAGCGCGAGGCGGCGACGAAATCGAGGTCGCCGACGGTTTCCTTCCTGCGGCGATAGCTGCCGGCGGCTTCGATCCTCTCCACCGCCTTCAGCTCGCGAAGATTGGCCAGAACGGCGGCGACGTAAGGCTCGACGCTCGCCAACTTGTAGCGCGTCGGGCGCTGAAGATCGGCGCTCAGACGCTCCAACAGCGCCTGCTCGCTCCTGACGCCGAAACCGGCAAGAGAGCGCACCCGCCCTTCCCGACACGCCGCGACAACGTCTTGCAGCGTCTTCGGCTTCGGCCTCAGGTCCTGGCAAAGGCGAACGGCGCGCTTGGGGCCGAGGCCGGGCAGATGCGTGAGCGCCAGCGCGAGCTTGGGCGCGGTCGGGCGCAGCGCGTCGAGCTTGCTCAAGCGGCCGCTGGAGACCATCTCGACGATCTGCGCCGCCAGGTCTTCGCCGACGCCGGGCAGGTCGGCGAGATTTTCGCCGCGCGCAACCTTCTCGGCGACCTCTTCGCCGAGGCTGCGCAGCGTGCGGGCGGCGTTGCGATAGGCGCGGACGCGGAACGGATTTTCCTGCTCGATTTCGAGAATGTCGGCGGTCTCGTCGAAGCCGCGAGCGATGTCCTCGTTGCGCGGCGGCGGCGCCTTTCCCTCGGCCGGCGACTTCCCTTTCGCGCTCATCGCCGCCTCAACCGGTCGATCGGCCGCCGCGGCGAGCCTGTCGATTGTCGGAGCTTCGCCTCGGCCGGGGTGAACAAGTCCGGCAAAATAGCGGCGAATTGTGTCGCGCGGCCGATCGGACGTCCTTGCGCCCGATCAAAATTTCCGCCGGCGCGCGCGGCGCTTTTGACGAACGAGGCGAATCGTCGTCCCTTGCCGCCATGGCGCCGACTCTCCTCTCCATCCAATCCCACGTCGTTTACGGCCATGTCGGCAATTCGGCCGCCGTCTTTCCGTTGCAACGGCTCGGCTGCGAGGTCTGGCCGATCCATACGGTGCAATTCTCCAGCCACGCCGGCTATTCCGGCTGGCGCGGTGAGGCCTTTTCGGCCGCGCTGATCGACGATTGCGTCGGCGGGCTTCGGGCGATCGGCGCGCTGGCGCGCTGCGACGGCGTCCTCTCCGGCTACCTCGGCAAGGCCGAAATCGGCGAGGCGGCGCTGCGCGCCTACGCGGCCGTCAAGGCGGCGAATCCGCGCGCCGCCTACGCCTGCGATCCCGTCATCGGCGACGAGGAGCGCGGCGCCTACGTCGAGGCGGGCGTCGCCGAGTTCCTCAGCGAGCGCGCGCTGCCCGCCGCGACGGTGCTGACGCCCAACGCGTTCGAACTGTCCTTCCTCACGCAGCGCCCGGTCGGCGACGTCGCCGAGGCGCGCGCTGCGCTCGCCGCCGTGCGCGCTCGCGGTCCGCAGGTCGTTCTCGTCACCTCGCTTCGTCTCGCCGACACGCCCGCCGACGCGCTCGACATGATCGCCTGCGAGGGCGACGAGCTCTGGCGCCTGCGCACGCCGAAGCTGCCGATCGCCGTGAACGGCGCCGGCGATCTCGCCGCCGCGCTGTTCTTCTCCCACTGGCTGCGCTCGGGCTCGGGGCCGCAAGCGCTTGCCAGCGCCGCCTCCGCCGTCTACGCCGTCGTCGCGGCGACGGCTAAGGCCGGCTCGCGCGAATTGGAAATCGTCGCGGCGCAGGACGAGATCGTCAGCCCCACGCGCCTCTTTCGCCCGCAACGCGTATAGGAACCCGCCATGCGCCGCCAATTCCACACGCTCGACGTCTTCACCGACGCGCCGCTCGCCGGCAATCCGCTCGCGGTGGTGCTCGACGCCGAAGGCCTCGACGATAAGCGCATGCAGCAGATCGCGCGCGAGTTCAACTTGTCCGAGACGGTGTTCGTCTTCGCCCCGCGCGATCCCGTCAACACTGCGGCGCTGCGCATCTTCACCCCCGCCCGCGAGCTGCCCTTCGCCGGACATCCGACGGTCGGCGCGGCGGCGCTGATCGCGCATTTGCGCGCGCCGCGCCAGTTGGCGGCTGAGGACCTGCGCCTGGTGCTGGAAGAAAGGATAGGCGACGTCGTGTGCGTCGCGCGCCATCGGCGCGGCGAGGCGTTGGCCGCCTATTTCACCCTGCCGCGCCTACCGCAACGCGGCGGCGCCGCGCCGCCCGCCGCCGAAATCGCCGAGCGTCTCGGCCTCGAAGCGGCCGATATCGGCTTCGGCGCGCATCGGCCGGCCGTTTACGGCGCCGGCGTCGATTTTCTCTTCGCGCCGATCGCCGGCGCGGCGGCGCTTGCCAAGGCGGACCCGGATCGCGGGCGCTGGGGCGCCGACGGCGGTCCGGGCGTCTTTCTCTATACGCGCGAGACGAGCGGAGGCGGCGCGGCCTATCGCGCGCGCATGTTCGCCGCCGGCTGGGGCGTCAGGGAGGACCCGGCGACCGGGTCCGCCGCCGCCGCCTTCGCCGGCGTCGTCATGGAATTCGAGCCTCCGGCCGACGGCGAGCATTCGATCGTCATCGAGCAGGGAATCGAGATGGGCCGCCGAAGCGCGATCGCGCTCGGCCTGGAGGTGGAGGGCGGCGCGCTGAAATCCGCCTCGATCGGCGGCTCGGCGGCGCTGGTCGCCGAAGGAACGATCGACCTGTGAGCGCGCCGCGCATCGTCGAAGTCGCCGAACTCGACATGGCGCTGGTCGCGCGGCAGTGGCCTTTCGCCGAGGCCGAAGCGGGAAAAATCGCCGCGCACTGGCGCGCGCGGCGGGCCGCCCAGCCGCGCCTCTACAACGGCCGCGTGCTGCTGCTCGGCGAGCACGCCTTCGTGCGGCGCGACGACGGCGCGCAAGTCCTGCGCGGCGCCTTTTTCGAGACCGATTACGCCGCCTTCCTCGCCTGGCGGGATTTCGGCTATCCCGACGCCCAAGTCTACAACGGCTTCTCTTTGGCGGCGCTGGCGAGCCAGGACGACGCCTTCCTGCTCGGCGAAATGGCCGCGCACACCATCAACGCCGGCGCGATCTACTTTCCCTGCGGCACGCCCGACCCGAACGACGTTTTCGCCGGCCGCGTCGACCTCGAGCGAAGCGCGACGCGCGAACTTCTGGAGGAAACCGGCATCGCGCCGCACGAGGTCGCCTATGGCGCCGAATGGACGCTCGTCTATGCGCCGCCGCGCATCGCCTGCATGAAAGTCATGCGCCTTTCGGCGCCCGCCGCGGCGGTCAAGGCGCGCGTCGACGCGTTTCTCGCCGACGACCCCGACGCCGAACTGACGCGCATGCATATCGTGCGCGCGCCTGAGGACATCGACGAAAAGCGTTTCCCGCGCTTCATCGTCGATTATCTGCGCTACGCCTTCGCTCATTCGATCGGCTGAAAGCAATGACACGTCATGGCCGGGCTTGTCCCGGCCATCCACGCCGCCCAGCCGCCGCTTTGCAAGACGAAAAGCTGCGCATCGTCAGCCTCTTCCTGAGGAGTGGAGGCAGCTTCACCGCGTGGATGGCCGGGACAAGCCCGGCCATGACGGCGGTTGGTGTTTTCGGCAATAGGTATCAGAGGCCGGTGGGATAGCCGTGGCGCTTGCGCGAGGCGAGGATGGTCGCGCGCGCCTGGGCCTCGTGGCCTTCCGAGCACTGCTGTTCGGCCTCGGCGATTTCCTTCTTGATCTGGTTGTAGACGGATTTCGCCACATGGCCCATGGCGAGGTCGTTGTCCATGATCGCGCGATAGCGCGCGATGTCGCCGGCGCAGCCCTCGCCCGACGGCATGTGGAAGTCCTGCGGCGTCACGTCGATCGAACCGGGCGCCGGCGCCGCCGCTTGCGGGTAGGCGGCCGAGGAATTGCAAGCCGCGATAACGAGAGCGGCGAGGACGATCAAGGGGAAAGGCTTCATCGGGACTTCTCCTGGCGAACGCGTAGGCTCGCCCGAGACTGGCCTAAGCGCGCCGCGCGTCAAGGGCGAAGCGCGGCGGGGACGAGCGAATCTTGTGCGCGGCGCGAAGGCAGTGGGGCAGTTTGAATTGCCGCAATGGGTGGGGAGGGGACCTTTGCGCCCCTACGCCCCTACGCGCGCGAACCGACTGACTTGGTTCACTCCACTCAGCGGCGTAAAATTGTGCCGGAGTAGTCAAAAGGTCGTCCAGCGAAATGGCGAAGAATAACAATGCGATACTAAATTGCGTTGACCAATTCTAATGTGGCGTTGTCTAACGGATTGCAGTTGATTTCTATTACAAGTCTTGCTACGTGCTATTTTGCGCCGAGCTGGGCGACGGAGGCGATGAGGCCGTCCGAGACAGGGCTGTGCAGTTCTCTCTACTTGCGGCTCCCCGCGCCGGTTATCGCGGAACGCGGACGCCGTGTTTCGTAACTGAAAGATCAACTTTGGGCGCGACACTTGGCTGCGCGTTGTCAAGTTCGGGGCGCGCTGCGGCTGCCGCGCAGGGTGGAAACATGAGAACTGCACAGCCGTGCGTCCGAGACGAAGGCAAGCGGGGTGGCGCAACTTGCGGTTCGTATTTGCGCGCGAGAAGCGGGAAATCCAGGTTGATGCGCAAAGGACGCCTGAGCGCAACTCGCCCAATTGAAGAGTTGGCAAACATGGGAGGCTAAAATGATCAAATCTTTCACTGCCGGATTGCTGGCGGGCGGCTTGCTCGTTACGGGCGCAGCAAGCGCCGGCGCCGCCGAATTTCTCTTGACCAGCCCAGACATCGCAGCGGGCGCGACGATCGCCGAGGGCCAGGTCGGCAACGCCTTCGGCTGCTCGGGCGGCAACGCCTCGCCGGCGCTGAACTGGTCGGGCGCGCCCGAGGGAACCAAGAGCTTCGCGCTGAGCGTCTACGACCCCGACGCGCCGACCGGAAGCGGCTTCTGGCACTGGGTGATCTTCGACATCCCGGCCGACGCGACGTCGCTGGCCAAAAACGCCGGCAATCCGAAGGCGGGGCTCGCCCCGGCCGGCGCGATTCAGGGCCACAACGACGCGGGGTCGCAGGGCTATTTCGGCCCATGCCCGCCCAAGGGCGACAAGCCGCATCCCTATCACTTCCAGCTTTTCGCGGTGGACCTCGACAAACTTGGCGCCGACGCGAACGCTTCCCCCGCCCTCGTCGGCTTCCTCCTGCACTACCACACGCTGGCCAAGGCGACGCTGACCGGCCTCTACGGCCGCTGAGTCCCTTCTCCCCGCTCGCGGGGAGAAGGTTAGGTAAGGGGTCGGGCGGCGAACCGTAACCGCGCGGGCGATCGCCAAGCCCCTCGCCGTGCCCTCTTCCCGCTCGCGGGCGGAGGAGGAGTGTCGCTGCGCTGTTTCGAGCGAAGACCAAGCGCCCTATCGGCTCGCCCGCGGCGGTAGCACCAGGCGAGACCGCCGCTTCGGGTCGATATGCGCCGGTCGGCCATAGAGAACGCGCTGCTTCTTGGCCCTGCGTTTAGCGGCGAATTCGGCTGACCGCGCAGATGCGACTGAAGAGTATGACGGCCTTAGTGCGCCGATAGCTGCGCCCTGATGCCGGCGATATCGCCCATGCCCCAATGTTCCACGATTCGCTCGTCGGACACGCGGAAAATGTCGCAGGAGGTGAAACGCAGTCTCTTTCCCGTCGGCGCGAGGCCGAAATAGACGCCTTGGTGTGTGCCTTCGTAGACGAAGCTGGCGGCGACGCGATCGTCCTGCGAGACAGTCGCCTCGATGGAAACCATCAAGTCCGGCAAACCCTTGAGCCGCGCCGCAAAGAAGGCGAGCGTCGCGGCCTTCGGCGAAGCGTCGGTCGGGGGCGGCGGCGCGGCCGCGCTGAATTGGTGATTGACGTAGTTATCGGAGAATAGCGCCGCGAAAGCGTCGAGATCGTGCGCGCTGAGCGTTTGCGCGAACTGATCGGCGATCGTAGCGCTCGCCGCCCTCGAAACGAGGGGCGCGACGCCCAGCAGCACTGCGCCCGCGATCAGTGCTCTGCGTCGCATGACTCTCTCCCTCGTTCGCGGCCTTCGCGTCGGACGAACGCCTTCAGACACGCGAGGCGCGTTTCCGGCATTCCCGGCGCTGTGTGGCTCAGGGTGGCGGGGGCTTCGGCAAGCCGACGTAAACGTCGCCGGGAACGATGACGAAGACCAAAGTCGATGGCTTCTCATTCGGTCCGAACGGTCCGGGAACCTCATGGTTCACGGGGGGAAGGCTCTTCAGATAGGCCGCGATCGCCTGCGCATCTTCGGACGTCAGATGCGATAAGGCGTCCCAAGGCATGATCGGCGCGAGCTGTCGGCCGTCGGGCCGCATGCCGGTCGTGAAGGCGGTAATGATCTGTTCGGTCGTCCAATTGCCGAGGCCGGTGTCCTTGTCCGGGGTCAGATTGCGGCCGACAAACGCGCCGAGACCCGGAATCGTAAATCCGACGTCGGAACCGCCGAGGTAGCGCGACATGTCCGGCTTGCCGAGAAAATAGCCGGGCGTATGACAATCCGAGCAGCCGCCAAGGATGACTAGATATTTTCCGCGTTCAATCTGTGACTCGGCGGCCGAGGCGGCGATGGACGCGCCGAGGACTGCGGTTATCGCAAGCGCTGACGAGAAAAGGTTTCGCATGGGCTCCTCCCCCGACGAGATCGTCGGTTGATCGATGGCGTTCCCTCAATTTAGACGTTGCCGCCCGCGGCGCGTGTCGCGCGCCGCAGTTAAGAACAATTATAAGTTTAGGCCATTCCAAGTTTCGGAGCAAGCCGCCGCAAAGAGTCCGAGCGCGCGGCCTTCGCCGTTAGCGGCACCGAAGACGGCGTGGACGTCACGCGCTTTCTGTTTCCGAGACGGGCGGCTTCGGCTCGCAAGCCGAAATTCAAACCGGCCCGCCGTCGGCGCGAAACAGAGGTTCCCCGAACCGCCGAATTCTCTTAGCTTCGCCGCGCATGAACCTCTTCTTCGCGCCCCGGAGGACGCAAAGCCGATGAAACCCGCCGCCGCCCCCAGCGCCCTAAGAGTCCAGGCCGCGCTCGGCCTCGACTTCGAAGTGCTGGAATTCGACGCCGGCACGCGAACCGCGGCGGACGCGGCGGCGGCGATCGGCTGCACGGCAGCCGAGATCGCCAAGTCGCTGATTTTTCGCGCCGAGCGCTCCGGGCGCGCGGTGCTGACGATCGTCTCGGGCGACAAGCGCGTCGACGAGCGCAAGGTCGGCGAGATCGTCGGCGAACGCGTCGTGCGCGCCGACGCCGATTTCGTCCGCGAAAAAACTGGCTTCGCCATCGGCGGCGTGCCGCCGCTCGGCCACGCGGAGCCGCTGCTGACGCTGGTCGACGAGTCGCTCGACGCCTTCGCGACGATCTGGGCGGCGGCGGGAACGCCGAACGCGGTGTTCCGCCTGACGCCCGCCGACCTCCTGCGCCTGACCGGCGGAGCGCAAGCGGCGATCGCGCGCTGAGAGCGGCGGCGCAATGCGGCTTACGCGGACCGGACCCGCGACCGGCGGCGGCCCTGGGCTCGAACGAAGGGTCCGCCGCAATTCGCCGTCGATCTCTTGGAGGCGAAAATTCCGATTGAAATGGGCTGTCAAGGGCGCGCGAAAGCGCGCCGCCTCCTGCGGTCGAGACCCTTGACAGCCCATTTCAATCGGCAAAGGCCGCTATCCAAGAGATCGACGGCGAATTGCGGCGGCCGGGGAGCGCGGCGCTGCGGCGAGAGTGCGGGGTTGGCGGCGCGTTGCAGCATCAGTGCAAATAACGCCGACAACATACAGATAATACATAAGTTTCTTCTCCCGCGCCAACAATGTCTTTCTATAATTCAGAAATCGCGCTATCCTATTCTTCATCCCGCCGCTTCGGCTCGGGCGGGAAAGGAGCATGGCGATGGACGGTGGCGGGGCGGAGCGGTCGGCGCGGGAGCGGATGCGCGAAGCCGCCCGCGAGTGGCGGGAGGATCGCGCGCGGCTGCGCGCCGACATTCTCGATCTCGTCGTCTCCGGCTACGCTTACGAGACGATCGCCGACAAGCTGAAGCTGAGCGTGAAGACCGTGCGGCGCGCGACGGAAAGGGCGGTCGAAAAGCGCCGGCTCGACGACGGCGCGCACTATGCTCGCTTGCAGGTGTTGCGGCTGACCAAGGCGCTGCGCGCCGTCGACCTCAATCTCGAGAACGGCGATCTGAAGGCGGTCGAGCCGTTGCTGAAGGTCGTGGCGCAACTCGACAGGCATCACGCCTTGAGCGCTCCAGCGCCGCCACCGCTCGCTCTTCCCGCCCCGCCGCTCGCCCTGGCGGCGCCGAGCGCAATCGAGGATGGGACCGAAGACGGCGCCCAAGCCGTTGAAATTCCCTAGCGCGGGACACGGATGCGCTTTTCGTGATGCGTCGCCGGCGTCAGCGCGCTCGGCGCGCCGCCAGCGCCGCGGCGAGCAGCGCCGCGACCGTTCCCGGCGTCTCGAAGCGCAGGCTCACGGGCAAGGCGAGGACCGCCTGGCGGTAAGCGGGCGCGAGGCGCACGAAGTCCTTCTCGGTCGTCGCCAGCGTCAGGCCGCGCGCCGCCGCCTCGGCGATCAGCGCCTCGATTTCGCGGCGAGCGTAAGGGTGGTGGTCGGCGAAACGCCGCCGGACCGCCACGCGCGCGCCGAGCGCTTCCAGCGTGGCGAAGAATTTCTCCGGCCGCGCGATGCCGGCGAACGCGAGCGCCGGGCGGCCGACGAGCGTCGCGCCGACGATCGCGTCGGCCTCCAGCCTGGCGCGAAAGATCGGCTTTTGCGGCGCCAGCCGGCGATACGCGGGAAACGCGTCGTCCGCGCCGCCGATCACGACTTCGGCCGACACGAACGGCAGTTGCAGCGCCGGCGGCGCGCGCAGCGGCCCGGCGGGAAAGGTGAGGCCGTTGCCGAGGCCCGCCTCGCCGTCGATGACCGCGAAGGAAAAATCCTTGGCGAGCGACGGGTTCTGCAAGCCATCGTCGAGCACCAGCGCGCTCGCGCCCGCCGCGATCGCCAGGCGCGCCGCGGCGACCCGGTCGGCACCGACGAAGCACGGCGCGACGCGCGCCAACAGCAGCGGCTCGTCGCCGACGGCATGGGCGCCGTGAATCGCGGGGTCGACCTCGACCGGCTCGGCGCGCGCCGCCCCGCCATAGCCGCGCGAGAGGAACGCGACGCGCTCGCCCGCGCCTTGCAGCAGGCGCGCGACGGCGATCGCGGTCGGCGTCTTGCCGGCGCCGCCGAGGACGAAATTGCCGACGCAGACGACGGCGGCCTCGACCCGCGCGCCGGGCCGCGCCATCCGCCGCGCCGTCGCCCGGCCGTAGAGCGCGCCGAGCGGTTTTAGCGCCCGCGCGGCCAGATTCGGGCGCGCGAGCGCCCAAAAGCCGGGGGCGCTCATTTGAGCGCGCGCGGGCTGGCGGCCGGCAGAAACGGCCCGAGCGCCTGCATCACGCGATCGGCCGCCCCGCCCTGCGTCTCCACCGCTCGCGCGGCGGCCCGCGCCATCGCCCTGAGGCGCGCCGGATCGGCGAACAGCGCGGCGAGCATGGCGCCGAGTTCGTCGCCGTCGCGCGCCAACGCCGCCCCGCCCGCCTCGTCGAGCAGCGCGTAGACGTCGGAGAAATTGGCGACATGGGGCCCATGCAGAATGGCGCTGGCGAGCTTGGCGGGTTCGATCGGATTCTGCCCGCCCTCGCCGACGAACGACTTGCCGACCATCACCACCCCCGCGAGCCGGTAAAACAGGCCGAGTTCGCCCATGGTGTCGCAGATGTAGATCGCGGTCTCGCGCTCGGGCCTGTCGCCGCGCGAGCGAAGCGCGCAGCGAAGCCCGAGCCCCTGCAACTCGGCGAGGATCGCCTCGCCGCGCGCGGGATGACGCGGCGCGACCAGAGTCAGCGCGTCGGGGAAAATCTGCGCGACGCGCCGGTGCGCCTCGGCCGCGATTCGTTCTTCGCCGTCGTGGGTCGACGCGGCGATCCAGATCTGACGCCCCGAGGTCAGCCCGGCTAGCGCCGCCAGCTCTTGCCGGTCGGCGGGCGGCGCCGGCGCGTCGTATTTCAGATTGCCGGCGACCCGCACCGCGGGCGCGCCGAGCGCGATGAGCCGCTCGGCGTCGGCCTCGCTCTGCGCGAGGCAGAGGTCGATCTTGGCGAGCAGCGCGGCGATGAAGTCGGACGCGCGTCGCCAGCGCGCGCAGGACCGCGCGCTCATGCGCGCGTTGACCATGACCAGCGGCGCGCCGGCGCGGCGCGCTTCCAGGATCATGTTCGGCCACAACTCGGACTCGGCGATCAGCGCCAGATCGGGGCGCCAATGGGTGAAAAAGCGGCGCATGAAGCCCGGCGCGTCGAGCGGCGCGAACTGGTGCAGCGCCCCCGCCGGCAGGCGCTGCGCCAGCAGCCGCGCCGAAGTGACGGTGCCGGTCGTCATCAGCGCGCCGCGCCCGCTCTGGGTCAGGCGCTCGACCAGCGGCAACAGCGACAACGCCTCGCCGACGCTGGCGCCGTGCAGCCAGACGAGCGGCCCCTCGGGGCGCGCGAGGCTGGCGAGCCCGCGCCGCTCGTCGACCCGCAACGGATCTTCCTTGGCCTTGTTGAGCCTGAGCGACAGCAATGCTCCGCTGAGCGGCGAGGCCAGACGCGTGGCGAGCCGATAGGCGGCGAGCGTCAGCGGCAGGCTCATGAGCGCCTCAAGTCGGCGCCGGGATCGCGCGCTCCGATCATCGCATAGGCGCGCGCGTGCGCCGCATCGAGCCCCTGTTCGACCGCCCGCCGCGCGGTCTCCTGCGCCGCCTCGTCGGCGTCGCGCGCGACGTGGACGAGGTCGCCGATGACGATCGCGCCGCGCCCGAACGGCTTGCCGAGGCTGGCGCGGTCCCAGGAATTGAAATCGAAGCGCCGGCTGACGACCACCGCGATCGGCGCGATCGGCCGTCCGGAAAGGCGCGCCAGCGTGACGATGCCGAGCCCGGCCACGCGCGCGCGCTTGGCCGCGTCGGCGGTCATCGCCACCGAAGCGCCGCCCTCGAGCTGGCGCACCAATTCGCGCAACGCCGGCGCGCCGCCCTTGCGGCCCTTGCGATTGTCGCTCCCGCCCGAACCGCGCACCGGCGTCACGCCGAGCCGACGCAGCGCCGCCGCCTGCGCGCCGCCCTCGCCGCTGCGCGAAATGAGGGCGGCTACCCGCTGAATCGACTTGGGCCACGCGAACGAAATCATCAGATGTTGCCCATGCCACATCGCGAAGATCAGCGGCGTATGCCCCGCGATCGCCGCATCGAGGTCGGCGGGTTCATAGGCGAAGCGATTGGCGCGCTGGACGAGGCCCAGATAGCTGGCGAGCAGGAAGCCGAGCGCCTCCTGCACGAACCTGCTTTGTGCGAGACGTTTGAACATCGTTCCCTCAGGCCGGCCTGCGCTTGAGGCCCTGCGGCTCGAGGAAGCGGTGGAGATGGACGATGAAGTAGCGCGTCTCGGCGCTGTCGACCGTCGCCTGCGCCTTGGCGCGCCAGGCGCGTTCGGCGCTGTCGTAATCGGGATAGACGCCGACGAGGTCGATTTTCGCCGGATCGCGGAATTCGTGGCTGTCGATGTTCTTCAATTCGCCGCCGAACACTAGATGCAGGAGCTGCCGGGATTCGCAGGCCGAGGCTTCGTCTTGCGTCATTTCGTCAATTCCATCGGATAACCGCGCCCCCACGCGGGAAAAACGCGGATCGAGCGCCGGGGCGCGCGAGGGCTTTGCGCCGCCAAGGCGAAAAACGCAACCGCCGGCGCGTTCCCGAGCGCCCTGACGATTTCATGCCGCCCGCTCGGCCAAGCCCGCCCGCGCCGCCGCGACGAGGGCCGGCGCGAGGCTCGCGCCGCACGCCAGCAGGGCGCCGCGACGCGTTTCCTTTCTATTATAGCGCAGGATTTGTCCATGCGCGTCGGTCAGAAGCGCGCCCGCTTCGCTTAAGAGAATGTCGGCCGCGGCGATGTCCCAATCGTGGGAACTGGCCGAAGCGAGGCCGACGTCGAGCGCGCCGTCGGCGACCCGCGCCAGCCGCAGCGCCAGCGAGGGAATGCGCGGCGCGGGGACAAGTTCGATTCCGGCCGCCTTGGCGAGCGCCGCGATCATCGTTTTGGGCCCGCCGACCAGCGCTCCTTCGAGTTCCGCCCTCGCCGAGGCGCGGATCGGCGCGCCGTCGAGCCTCGCCCCGCAGCCCAGCGCCGCGGCGTAGGTCTCCCCGAGGACGGGCGCATGCACGACGCCGGCGATCGGGCGAGCTTCGAGGACGAGCGCGATCGACACCGTCCAGCGCGGATCGCCGGCCAGAAACGCCCGCGTGCCGTCGATCGGATCGACGACGAGAAGGGTCGCCTTGTCGAGGCGCGAAAGATCGTCCGCCGTCTCTTCGGAGAGCCAACCGGCGTCGGGATAGGCGGCGCGCAGCCGTTCGTTCAAGTAGCGATCGACCGCCAGATCCGCGGCGGTGACCGGCGAGCCGCCGTGCTTGGCGTGAATCGGGGCGCTCGTCGTCGCCCCCCAGCGAAAATCGCGCAACGCGATTTCGCCCGCCCGCCGCGCCGCGTCGGCGAGTTCGTCAAGCGCCGAGCGGGCGCGCGCCAGAAGCCCTGCGTCCATCGATGAAGCTCTGCGCCCCCGAGCGTCCCGCGTGCTTTAGCCGCGTCGGCGACGGCGCGCAATGGCATGGCGCGCCGGGCTGTCCGCGGGAAAGCGCGGCTTGGCCTTTCCGGCGCCGGGCGCTATGAAGCCGCGATGACCAATCCCCCTCAATCCGCCGGCGCCTTCTCCCATCTCGGCCGGCCGACGCGCATTCCCGACCAGCCCGACGCGGCGACGCTCGAACGCGCCGCCAATCCGCACCCGGACGTCGACTACGTCACGCGCTTCTCGGCGCCGGAATTCACCTCGATCTGCCCGGTGACCGGCCAGCCGGATTTCGCCCATCTCGTCATCGACTATGTCCCGGATAAGTGGATCGTCGAATCCAAGTCCCTCAAGCTGCATCTGGCGAGCTTCCGCAATCACGGCGCCTTTCACGAGGATTGCACGGTGCGCATCGGCAAGGAGCTGGCCGCGCTGCTGAAGCCGCGCTGGCTGCGCATCGGCGGCTATTGGTATCCGCGCGGCGGCATTCCGATCGACGTGTTCTGGCAGACTGGGCGCTTGCCGAAGGGCGTCTGGGCGCCCGACCAGGGCGTCGCCCCCTATCGCGGCCGCGGCTGAATTCGCGCGCCGGCGCAACGCTCCGTTTTGGCGGCCTATTCCGCGCGGCGTTTCGCCAGGCGATCGAAATCCTGCAACGCGGCCGCCAACGCCTCGAAATTCTTGAGCGGCACCATGTTCGGGCCGTCGGAGGGCGCCCGATCCGGATTCTCATGGGTCTCGATGAAGACGCCGGCGACGCCGACCGCGACCGCCGCGCGCGCCAGCGCGCCGACGAATTCGCGCTCGCCGCCCGAGGACGCGCCTCGCCCTCCCGGTTGCTGCACCGAATGGGTGGCGTCGAAGACGACCGGCGCGCCGGTCTCGCGCGCCATGATCGGCAGCGAGCGCATGTCGACGACCAGCGTATTGTAGCCGAAGCTGACGCCGCGCTCGGTGACCAGCACGTCGGCCGCGCCGGCTTGCGCGAGCTTGGCCACGACGTGTTTCATGTCCCAGGGGGCGAGGAACTGCCCCTTCTTGACGTTGACCGGGCGGCCGGCGTGCGCGGCGGCGATCAGCAGGTCGGTCTGCCGGCAGAGAAAGGCCGGGATTTGCAGCGCGTCGACCGCCTCGGCGACAACAGCGCATTGCGCCGGCTCGTGCACGTCGGTCAGCACGGGAAGGCCGAGCGTCTCGCGGATCTCGGCGAAGATCGGCAGCGCCGCGTTCAGGCCGAGCCCGCGCGCGCCGGCGCCCGAGGTGCGGTTGGCCTTGTCGAAGGAAGTCTTGAAGACGAGGCCGACGCCAAGGCGCGTTGCGATCTCCTTCAGCGCCCCCGCCATCTCCAGCGCGTGGGCGCGGCTCTCGAGCTGGCACGGGCCGGCGATCAGCGCCAGCGGCAGCGCCGCGCCGAAGCGCGCCGCGCCCGCGCCGGCGCCGATCTGGACGATGGGATTATTGCGCATGGAGGGGCCCCGACGAATTGCGGCGCTCGCGTGGCCAGAGTTTCATCGCCCCTCCCGCTGCAAATCCGGCGGCCTTGCCTCGTCCACGAACGCCGCCAGCGCCGCGTCGAGGCTCATCGTCGTCTGTTCGTTCGAACCGAGCCGGCGGATCGACACGCTGCGCTCGGCCGCCTCCTTGCGTCCGATGGCGAGCAGCAGGGGAATTTTCGCCAGAGAATGTTCGCGCACCTTGTAGCTGATCTTCTCATTGCGGAGGTCCGCCTCGACGCGCAGCCCGCGCTTGCGCGCCGCCGAGACGACTTCCTTCGCGTAATCGTCGCCTTCCTGAGTGATGGTGCAGACGACGATCTGCGTGGGCGCCAGCCACAGCGGCAGATGGCCGGCGTGATGTTCGAGCAGAATGCCGATGAAGCGCTCCATCGAGCCGCAGATGGCGCGATGGATCATCACCGGAATGGTCTTCTCGCTGTTGGCGGCGATGTAGAAGGCGCCGAAACGCTCGGGCAGATTGAAATCGACCTGCGTGGTGCCGCATTGCCAGTCGCGGCCGATCGCGTCGCGCAGCACGTATTCGAACTTCGGCCCGTAGAACGCGCCCTCGCCCGGATTGAGCGAGGTCGTCACGACGTCGCCGTGGCGCGCCTTGATCTCGTCGAGCACGCGGCTCATAACCGCCTCGGCGTGATCCCACATCGCGTCCGTGCCGACGCGCTTGTCGGGCCGCGTCGACAGCTTGACGACGATGCGGTCGAAACCGAAATCCTTGTACACCGACAGAATCAGCTCATTGATCTTGTGACACTCCTCGGCGAGCTGGTCCTCGGTGCAGAAGATGTGCGCGTCGTCCTGGGTGAACGCGCGCACGCGCACCACCCCGTGCAGCGCGCCGGACGGTTCGTAACGATGGACCAGACCGAATTCGGCGAGGCGCAACGGCAGTTCGCGATAGGAGCGCAGGCCGTTCTTGAAGATCTGAATGTGGCCGGGGCAGTTCATCGGCTTCAGCGCATAGACGCGCTCGTCCTCCGCTTCGGCGTCCTCGCCGGCGGCGCGCGCCATGAACATGCTCTCGCGATACCATTCCCAGTGGCCCGACACTTCCCAAAGATGCTTGTCGAGCACCTGCGGCGCGTTGACTTCGAGATAATCCTCGGCCAGGCGCCGGCGCATATAGGCGATCAGCGTCTGGAATAGGGTCCATCCCTTGGGGTGCCAGAAGATCGAGCCCGGCCCCTCCTCCTGGAAGTGGAAGAGGTCCATTTCGCGCGCTAATCTCCGGTGGTCGCGCTTCTCGGCCTCCTCGAGCTGCTTGAGATAGGCGTCGAGTTCTTCTTTTTTTGCGAACGCGGTCCCGTAGATGCGCGACAGCATCGGCTTGGTCGAATCGCCGCGCCAATAGGCCCCCGCCACCTTCATCAGCTTGAACGCGTCGCCTATTCTGCCGGTCGAGGTCATGTGCGGGCCACGGCAGAGGTCGGTCCATTCGCCTTGGCTATAGAGCTTAAGCTCCTGGTCGGGCGGGATGGCGTCGATCAGCTCGATCTTGAACGCCTCGCCCTTCTTCTCGAAAAAGGCCCTGGCTTCCTCGCGGCTCATCACCGTCTTGGTGAACGGCTTGTCGCGCGCGACGATCTCGCGCATGCGCCTTTCGATCGCGGGAAAATCCTCGGGGGTGAACGGCGTCGCGCGGAAGAAGTCGTAATAGAAGCCGTTCTCGATCACCGGCCCGATGGTGACCTGGGCGTCCGGCCACAGCGACTGCACCGCCTCGGCGAGCACGTGCGCGGCGTCATGGCGGATCAGCTCGAGCGCGCGCGGATCGTCGCGGCCGATGAACTCGAGGCTCGCGTCGGCCTCGACCTTGTCCGAGAGATCGGCGAGCGCCCCGTCGCGCGCCATCGCGACGCTGCGTTTGGCTAGAGAGGGGGAAATGGATTTGGCGATTTCGAGGCCCGAGAGGCCGGGGGCGAACGCGCGCCGCGCGCCGTCGGGGAAGGTGACGTGGATCATCGAGGCTCCCAAGGGCTCACTCGCCGAAACGAGCCGGCGTAAGCGAATGGGGCGGGTATAGTGGCGCGGCGGCCCTAGGGCAATGGGGCGGCGACGCGCACAGGGCCCCGAACTCGGGTTAACGGGGGTTAACGGGGGTTAACGGGTTGCGTGGGGCGTGATTCCATGCCGCGGTTCTGGTTCGGGAGCCGCGGACATGAGCCTTGCCTTTGAGGTTTTCGGAGAGAAATCGCGTCTCGAGTCGCTGCTTGAGCATTTTTCGCGGATCGAGGATCCGCGCGAGCCCTGGCGCGTCGCGCATCCGCTCGCGTTTGCCGGCAAAAAAGCACGCCGTCTTCTTGTCTATGCCGATGCCAATGTCCGTCCACCATGGGGCGGATGGTGCTACCTCTCTCACTTGCAATCAGAGCGACTCACGTTCACCCGCTTTCGGGCGGCAATAAACAAAGCGATCGCTCCGCACGAAATCGACCATGTGCACTTCACTACAGACCGCAAGGGCCAACCCGGTGCGCCATAGGCATACGTTAACTGGAATACGGTGTTAAATATTGCCGAATATCAATGCGTCCAGATTGTTCATGGCACGACCAATGACGCAATGCGTGCCATATCCCGCCCTCCGCTGACAGTGCACTTAGCTTTGCCCCTTGACGACGTTCGACCGCGGTCGTCGAGTAGAGTGAGACAATTACCCCCTGATCATCTCGCCTTGCCCCCTCCTTGCCCCGCTCGCTCGGGACCGCCGCGACCGCGAGCGGCAGCGCAAGACTCAGCGCCGTGACCGTGAGCGACAGCGCGCCGAAGCGAACCTTCGGGCCCGCCCCTCACAGCCAACTCTGCCAATCCTGTCGCCCGTGCGGAACGCGCACGACCAGGATGTCGTCGCCGACGATGCGGTAGACCACGACGTGAACACCGAAGGGATGAAGTCTGACGGGCGGCGAGAATTCGCCGCGTTCTCGCGCGGCGCGCGGATTGGCAGCGAGAAATTCGAATATTCTTTCGAGTCCGGCGTGATACTTTTCCGCCTGCGCAAGTCCGAATTCCGCGGCGCCGCGAGCGAAAATGGCTGTGACGTCGTCCGCGGCCGCGTTGGTCAGCCGATAGGCCAACGCCTAGCTCGCGCCGCGAGCCACAGTCGCCCGCGCGGCAACCAAGATGTCCGCCATGCTCTTGTCGCTGACGCCGCTCTCGATCCCCTCCGAGATCAGCGCCTGCAACTCTGCGATTCTGTGCGCCCGCTCCTGATCGCGGCGCACCAGGTCCCTGACATAGTCGCTCGCATTGCTGTAGCGCCCGCTGCGCGCTTGCGCCTCGACCCAGCTTTTCATCGCTTCGGGAAGCGATACGTTCATCGTGCCCATTTCACCCTCTCCTTGGCGGCGTTTCTAGCATTTTTGGCAAAGATTGTCAAAACAAACGAAGGAAGGGCGCTGACGTTCGCGAAGCCAGACATGCGCACTCGACCAACCTCCCGCTAAACGAGTTTGCCGCCACGCTTGATCGCATCCGCCGCGACCGCTGCCGGCAGCATAAGCGTGAGGATTCCGGCGACCGAACACAAAATTCTAACCACGAGCGGCATCTGCCGTCGCAACTTCCGTACCCCGGCGACCCTAACCACTTCCATGTTTTGGAATTCTGCGCCACGCTGAAGTCATGATCGTCATCGGTTCGGCGCTCGTTGAGCCCTATTTCGCGGAGCGCGCCGGTCACAAAGGCGTCAAGGCGGCGCGTTCGCAATACGACGCGCGGCCGCACATTGCGCAGAGCGCGCAATGGCGCAACCCCGAGGACGTGAAAGGGTCATATCCGAAGGCGAGCATTCTCAACGGCGGCCGGGTCGTGTTCAATATCAAGGGCGCCGACTATCGGCTGGTCGCGGCGCTGCAATATCAGGCGGGCGTGCTGTCGATACGCTTTTTCGGCGCCCATCGCGAGACCGACGAAATCGACGCGGAGACCGTCTAATGGATGCGAACTTGATTGTGATCGACGACGACGCGGAGCTCGCCCGCGCGCGGGCGCTCGTCGAGGCGCTCTGGGATTCGGGCGCGCCCGCCGACGTCGCCCGGCTGCGGGCGCAAGCCCTGTTGATCGCCGCCTACGAAGAGAACCGATGGCCGCGCCGGCCGCCGAACCCCGCCGAATTGATCCGCTGCCTCATGGATCAGCACGGCCTCTCGCGCGCCGAGATGGCCCCGATCCTCGGCACGCCGAGCCGTGTGAGCGAAGTGCTCAGCGGCAAGAAGGGACTGAGCCTGGCGATGGTGCCGCGGTTGCGCGCGCGCTTTCCCATCCCCGCCGACCTGCTGCTTCCGCCGCCCGGCAAACTGGGCCGCCCCGCCGCCGGCAAGCGCGCGGCCGCTTGAAGCCCCGCTCCAGCGCGATGGGCGAAACGCGTTCTTGCGCCTTCGAGCGCGATCCTCAGAGCCGAATCTCCCTGTCCCGCCGCCCATGCCGGACGTGTGCGACCAGAATGTCCTCTCCGACGTGAGGCGGCCCCGCAGAGCGGCGCCGTTCTTCTTGCCAGCTTACCGCAATGCGTATTATTATGCGTACCCACGAGGATCGCCAGGCGGAGGCCAACACGCGCCGGATCATCGCCCGGTTGCTGCGCGAAGGCTGGATTCCCGTCGACGGCGGCGGCCACGACAAGTTTGCGGCGCCCGCGCGACCCGGCGTCTTGATCATCGTCCCGCGCCATCGCGAAGTCTCTCCCGGCGTCGCACGGGACATCGCGAAAAAGGCGGGTTGGCAATGAGAGGAGGCGGCCATGTCCGATTACGTCGGCGTCATCGATGAAAGCCAAGGCGTCTGGGGCGTTCGCATTCCCGATTTGCCGGGCTGCTACGGCGCGGGCGACAGCGCCGAAGCGGCGCTGCGCGACGCGGCTTCCGCCGCCAGGGAATGGATCGTTCATCAGGAGGCTCAGGGCATCGCGCGCCCGACAGCGCGCACGACCGGCGAAATCCTCGCTTCGGGCGAAATCGACGTCGCGGCCGGCGAGGCCGCCGTTCTCATTCCCGTGGTTATCGACGACGGACGCAAGGTGCGCGCCAATCTGACTTTCGACGCGGGGTTGCTCGGCGCCATCGACGCGGCGGCGCGCGAGCGCGGATTGACGCGCTCCGCGTTTCTCGCCAGCGCGGCGCGCGAGAAAATCTCGGCGAGACGGTGACCGCGGAAAAGTAGCGAACGCGAGCAACGGCGGCAAAACGGGCCGCCCCGTCGCAAACAAGGATAAAGAGAGCGCCTCGCGGCGCGATCAAACATCCCCCTCCCCGATCGCGTCGGCGAACGCCTTGCGCAACGCCTGTCCTACCTGTTTGACTCCGACCGCCGCCGACGCCGCGTCGACGCCTCGCGCCAGCGCCAGCGGCGCGGCGAGCCAGCCGCCCTGGTTGCGTTCGTCGAGCCAATCGACGAGCCCGCCGGGAAAGCAGAAGACGGTCAGCGCGAGAACCGCGTAGACGACGCGCACCCAGTCCCAGGGGCTGGTCGCCGAGGCGGGTTTTGGCGGATGAGCGGTCACTCGCGTCTTCCTCAAAACTGGAAATAGATGAACGGCGCCGAGGCCGACGGCGCCATGACGACGATGAAATAGAGCAGCGCGAAGCCGAACGCGACCTGGAACGCCGGGCCGCGATTGTCGAGCACGGCGCCGATCGCGCCGCGCGTCTGCGGCGGAACTATTTGCGTCAGCGCGCCGCAGGCGATCAGCGGCAGCACGACGAGCGGCATGGTGTTCGGCGCGCCGTTGTCGGTCCACACGCCGGCGATGAACTGCATCGCGGCGTCGAGCGAGGGCGAGCGGAAGAACAGCCAGGCGAAGCAGACGAAATGGAACGTCAGCGCCCAATCGAAGACGCGATAGGCCGGATGGTCGGCGACGCGGGCGAAGGCGGCGCTATGCCGCCAGGCGTGATCGAGGACGAGCGCGACGCCGTGCATCGCGCCCCAGATCAGGAACGTCCAGTTGGCGCCGTGCCAGAGGCCGCCGAGCAGCATCGTCAGCATCAGATTGCGCGCGGTCGCCAACGCGCCGTGGCGGTTGCCGCCGAGCGGGATGTAGAGATAGTCGCGCAGCCACCTCGACAGCGTCATGTGCCAGCGTCGCCAGAAATCGCCGATGCCGAGCGCGCGATAGGGCTGATTGAAATTCTGCGGAAAGCGATAGCCGAGCAGCGCCGCGACGCCGATCGCGATGTCGGTGTAGGCGCTGAAATCGGCGTAGATCTGGATCGCGTAGGCGTAGACCGCGAAGATCAGGTCGAAGCGCGAGAATTGCGTGGGGTCGACGAAGACGGGATCGACGAAACGAACGCTGAGATAATTGGCGATCACCATCTTCTTGAACAGGCCGCCGAGGATCAGCAGCATGTTCTCGCCGAAGGAGAAGTCGCCGGCCCTCGGCGGCGAAGCGAGCTGGGGCAGAAATTCGTGCGCGCGCACGATCGGCCCGGCGACCAGATGCGGGAAGAAGCTGACGTAGAGCACGACGTCGAGCGGCGAGCGCGAGGCCGCGATGCGCCCGCGATAGACGTCGACGACGTAGGAAATCGCGTGAAAGGTCAGGAACGAGATCGCCACCGGCAGCGTGACGTTGACGAAACCGATCGACGGATTGAGCCCCAGCGCGTGGGCGAGGGTGAGAACCTGGGCGATGAAGAAATCGAGATATTTGAAATAGCCGAGAATGGCAAGATCGAGCGCGACGCCGAGGCCGAGCGCGAGGCGGCGAAACGGCCGGCGCGCGCCGGCGTCGACGTACAGCCCGGTCAGATAGGAGATCGCGCCGCTCGTCAGCAGCAGCGCCAGGAAGCGCCAGTTCCACGAGGCGTAGAAGGCCAGGCTCAGCGCCAGCAGCACGACCTTCTTGAGAGTGTTGTAGGAATTGAGGCTCCAGACCAGCGCCAGCGAAAACGCGAAGAACAGCCCGAAATCAATTGTTGGAAACAACATGGGCGCCCGTCTGCCGGTCGTCGATCAGCGGGATGAGGAAATCG